>WBZL01000913.1_pt1 | contig 32477 bp, 25 predicted proteins | sample 5204291 | NCBI WGS metagenome assembly WBZL01 (sample SAMN12344345, study PRJNA552823) | activated sludge metagenome | biome: Activated sludge suspended growth; feature: Nitrification reactor; material: Wastewater; isolation source: activated sludge from nitrification reactor of wastewater...
GCCGGCGTAGGCGAGCTCCATGATCTCGGTGGGCGTCTCGGCGGGGAACATCAGCTGCAGCTCGGGCGGCAGGTTGCGGCGGGCGTCGCTCGACCCGCCCACGGTGCGCAGGCCCACGAACTGGGCGATGCCATGGTCGGTGTGGACCACGAAGTCCCCCACCTTGAGGTCGCGCAGTGAGGAGACGAAGGGGCCGAAGTGGGTCTTCGAGGGCTTCGGCAGCGGCGCCCGGCGCGGCAGGATCTGCGCCTCGCCGTAGAGGACGAGCCCCGCCGCCGGCAGCCGGAAGCCCCGCGCCAGCTCACCGGGCACGATCTCGACCCCGCCGGCACCGAGGCTGATCTCGCGGCCGGCGAGCAGCTCGGCGAGGCGCCCGCTGTGCGCTTCGGGTGCCACCAGCAGACAACGCTCGCCACGGGCCCGCGCCGTTTCCACCTCGCGGGGGAAGCGCGGCAGCTGGCCCTGGAAGAGGTCGGTGACGTTGCCGTGGAAGTCGATCTCGCCGGCGCGCTCCTCACCGGCGGTGACCAGGTCGCAGACCTTCACCCGTGCGGCGGCGAGCTGGGCGCGCACCCGCTCGGCCGGCAGCTCCACCAGCTCCGGTGCCAGCACAAAGCGCCCGCGCTCGCGGCGGGCGGCGGCCTCGGTGGCGAGCAGCTCGCGGCGCTGCTCCACCTCGCGCTCGAGGGTGGCCGGGTCCACTGCCACGGTGAGGGCGGCGGGCAACAGATCGGTGAGTGAGATCTGGCGGCTCGCCAGGAGCGGCAAGAGGTTCTCCCAGCCGGGAAAGCCGCCCTCGCCGCGGAGGTCCGCCAGGTGGTCGGCCGCCTCGGCGCTCAGCTCGTGACCGAGCATCTCGAGGAGCAGGTCGGCGAGGTCGTTGGCCTCGTCGCGGCCACAGGGAAAGAGGCTCAACGGCAGCGCCCGCAGGGCCGGCAGCGTGTCCTCCGAGCGCTGGCTCACCGGCTCGAAGCTGCGCAGGGACTCGATGGTGTCGCCGAAGAGGTCGAGCCGCACCGGCAGCTCCTCGCCGGGCGGGAAGAGGTCGAAGACGCCGCCGCGAACGGCGAAGTCCCCCACTTCCGAGACCAGGTCGGTGCGCCGGTAACCCCAGGCGACCAGGTGGCGCGCCAGCTCGTCGAGGGGTTGCTCGTCGCCTGGCCGCAGCACCCGCACGCCGCTCTGGAAGAGGCGCGCCTCGGGCAACAGGCGAAACAGGGCCCGGGGCGTCGTGACGATGGTCCGCGCCTTGCCGCTGAGCACAGCGTCGAGGGCCACCGCTTCCTGGGCCCGCACCAGCAGCGAGGCTTCCGCCTCGTGGAACGGTGAGAGGGACGGCGCCGGGAAGTACACCGCCTCGCCGCGCCGGGCATCGCCGAAGAGCGCCGCGGCCTCCAGCCAGGCGACGGCGTCGGCCTCGCCGGGCACCAACGCCAAGAGCGGCCGGTTGAGGTCGGCGGCCAGCAGCTCGCCCACCCAGGCCGCGGCCGGCAAAGGCAGGCGCACCACGGCGCCGCCCTGCTCATGCAAGGTCCGGTAGGCCGGGCTCTGCCGCAGCCGGGCCGCGAACTCCTGCCATCTGTCGGCGGTCACGGCGGGGGAGTCTATCCCGCCTTCCGGGGCAGCGAGAGGCCGTTTCGCCCGCTCCCGGGGCGCCGGGGTGGGGGTGCTACCAAGGCCATCATGCCAAGCCCTCTCGAGATCGGCCTTCTCCTCGACCGCCAGTGGCGCTGGATGGGAGGCGAGATGGAGCAGGACAAGAAACCCGCTCTGGCTGCGCTCGGTGAGATCCTGGCGCGCGAGACCGTCCCCTACGCGATCATCGACGGCGTGGCGCTCCAAGCGCCTGCAGGACCTTGCCGACGCCCAAGGTCTGCTCGAGCAGGATCCGCAGCTCGCGGCCGGGCTCGGCGAGGCAGAGCGGTCGCCGCTGGCGCGCCTCCCATCCTGATGGCCTCGCTGGAGGGCCGCCACCTCGGTAGACTCATCCCCGATGGCGAACCGTCCAGCCGGCCTGCTGCTGATCTTCGCCGGGCTTGCCTTGGTGGTTCTCGGTGCCCTCGTTTGGTTGGGGGCATTCCGCTGGTTCGGCCACCTGCCGGGAGACCTGCGCGTCGAGCGCGACGGCTTCCGGCTCTACGCGCCGATCACCTCGATGCTCCTGCTGTCGCTCGCCGCGAGCGCCCTCCTCGCCCTGCTGCGTCGCCTGCTGTAGCTCGCGGCCCCCTCACCCAGCCGGGTGGAAGGTGGTGTGGAAGCCGAGGTGCAGGGGGCGGTCGACCGCCAGGCTGGCAATCGGGCCGGCAGCGATCTCCTGAGCGTCGAAGACCTCGAAGCTCGTCGTCAGGGACTCGACGTCGAGCATCGGTACGATCACCACCCCCTCCTCCGGTCGGTCGTGGGGCACCATCACCGGCTCGGCTGCGAAGAAGCGGCCGGCGGGGGCCGCCCAGATGTCCTCCTCGCCGGGGCGGTCCCAGCGCAGATGGACGAGGCGGTCGAGGAACTTACGCCCCGGCTTGCCGGTGGCGGCGATCGACAGCATCCAGAAGTGATCGTAGGGGAGGCTCGTCAGGTGGGTGTCGATGGCGGCGAAGTCCGACGCTAAGTGGAACGGCAGGCCGACGCGCTCGACCACCTCACCCTTTGCGACGTCGATCACCAGGCGGGCCGGCTGTGCGGGGGCGACCTCGGTGAACAGCTCGGGGAGGGGATGGTAGTCCTTGTAGACCGGCTCGACGAGCTCGATGACATCGACATGGAGGCGGCCGTCGGCCTCGAAGGCGTTGATGTGATGCAGGCAGTAGCCCTCGCCGATCGCCAGGTCGGCCACGGCTTCCCCCGTCTCCCGCTCGTAGATCAGCAGCCGGCTGCCGAGGCGGGGCTCCCAGCGCAGGGCGTCCATGACGCTGGCGCCGCTGGCGAGAAAAGGCTCCATCGCCAGCAGGTAGGGCGCCAGGTAGACCAGCAGGTAGCGTTGCGAGAGCCCGAAGTCGTGCACCGAGGCGGGAAAGGCGATCGCATGGCGACGACGGTAGTGCAGCGTCCCGTCGCTCGCGAAGCGGTAGAGCGTCAGCAACGGTTCGCTGGTCGCGAACGACACGCCGAAGTTGAACATCTCCCCTGTCTTGGGGTCGAAGTTCGGGTGGGCGGAAAACGGCGAGACGGCGTTCAACCGCCGCCCGAAGGTGTGCTCGCCACGGGTGGCGAGCGTCTCGGGGTCGAGCTCCCAGGGCAGGCCCTGCTCGCCGAAGGCCAGGAGGGTGCCAGCGAACGGGTAGACGCTGACGTTGACCGGTGAGGCCAGTGCCACACCGCGCAGCAGCTGGTCGCCGGCGAAGGCAGTGCCAAAGGTGCGGTAAAGGGCCTTGCCCGCTTCCTCCTCGGCGCACCACTTGGCGCTTTCGACGAAGCGATTGGTCAGTTCTACGCAGCTCCCGTCGAAGCGCAGCCGCACCACCATGCCGTCACCGTCCAGCCAGTGCCGGTAGCGGACGTCACCGCGGCCGAAGCGCGCCGGCCCGTTGAGGTAGTAGTTGCCGCGCAGCCAGCTCGGCAACTCGCCTTCCACCCGCAGCGTTTGTTGCTCGCTCGCGGTGGGGACGAAGGTGAAGGCCCGCTCGAGGCCAGGCGCATGGTCCGGGGATGCGGTCGAGCTCGTCGTCATGGTGCCACCACCTTGGTTGCCGTCCGGCCGCCCAGGCCGCGAGCCTGCCGGAAATTCTCGAGGACCGTCGCGTCGAAGCTCCAGGGATACCTCTCCCGGCTGCCGCCATGCTGCCGCCAGAGCTGGCGGATCGCCGCCGGCTCGAAGCCGAAGCTCGCCAGTTCGATCGCCTCGACGAAGCCGCGATCGAGGACGGCGGCCGGCTCGTCGAGCACCATCGAGGCGAGGTAGGCGAGGCAGAAGCGACAGAGCTCCTCGATGTTGGTGAGCTGCTGGGCGAGGACGGTCTTCGCCTCGTCGACCGTCAGGCCCACGCGATAGAAGGTCTTCTCGGCCATCGCCAGCGGCCCGAGGTCGGGAAAGTCGTGGAACACCGGGCAGGCGATCGGCGGCAGGTTCTCCTGCGACCACCGGGCGTAGGCAGCGAGAAACCGTTGCAAATTGCGATTGAGCGGCCCCAGCCGCGAGAAGCGGTTGAAAAAGGTGAGCAGGAAGCGGCGATCGGTGAACAGATCGTTGATGAACGGGAAGACGTAGAAGGCGAAGTAGATCGTCAGCTCCCAGGTGTACTTGAGCGTGAAGGCGTCGGGATCACCCAGGACGTTGTAGCTCTCGGCGTAGCTCGGCACGTAGGCCTCGTACACCGAGCGCAGGAGCTGCTCGTAGGCCCGCACCTTGCCGGCCAGCTCGCCGTCGTCGGCGGTCGCGATGGCATCGGCGATCAACGTGTTGTGGATCGCGATCAGGTCGCCCCCGGGGCTGTAGAGGGGGTCCGAGAAACGGCCGGACATGCCCGTCATCGCCCAGCGCGAGGCGCTCAACGTCTGCGCGCAGTCGTAGGAGTAGCTCGGCATGCCCGCGAAGTGATCGATCCGGCGCTGCGGCAGGTCGCGGGTGAAGAGGGGAAACTCACGGCAGATCCAGGTGATCAGCTTCTCGGCCGTGTTGACGCTCCGCGGGTCGAGCACGGCGGTGTCGAAGACGAGGCCCAGGCTCGTCTTGCCTTGCAGGGGGATCACCCAGAACCAGAAGCCCTCGCCGCAAAAGTGATTGGTGGCGAGCCACAACGGCAGGTGACCGATCGCCGCCCGGTCACGCTTCAAACGAACCTCGCGGGGCGAAAGCTCGGTCAGCTCTTCTACGTTGAGCAGGCCGTCGACCCAGAGGAACACCGACGCATGATGGATCGGGTTCTCGCGCTGCAGCTGGCGTTGGCGGGCGAGGAGGCGGGCGCGGCCGGTGGCGTCGATCACCCAGCGAGCGTAGAAGCTACGCTTCTCACCATTGACCTCGACATCCACCCGATGGTCGTCGCTCGGCGGGTTGCTCGCCGCCTCAGGCTCGGCGAGCTCGACCCGCTCGATCCGCGCCGGGGCGAGCAGCTTGACGCCGCGCTCGCGCCGCAAGCACCGCAGCAGCTCCGCCTCGAGCTTGTTGCGGTCGAGCTGGTAGCTGGCGATGTTGGACAGCTTCTGGATGTAGGCCTGGCTGTAGTCTTCGAAGGCTGCGTTCGAACGGCCGGCGGTCTTCCAATAGAAACGGAGGTTGTACTTCATGAGGTGCTCGCGGAAGAGGTATTCCTCGAGGCCGAGCACTTTGGAGAAGTAGTAGCCGGAGACTTGTACCGTCGCCTCGCCGACCTTCTGGTCGGGCGCCGGAAGCCGCGCGCGTTTGTCGATCAGGAGGATGCGCCGCGCCGAGTCGAGGCGGAGCTGGCGGGCCAGTGAGAGCCCTGCCAGGCCGGCGCCGAGGATGATGACGTCGAAGTGATCGCTGCCACGTCGGCGCCGCGGCGCGGGCTGTGCCTTGTTTTGCATCATCGTTGCTTCATCCTCGCGAACGGAACGACCTCGCTCGCCACGACCGCGTTGGTACTGGTGATGGTCGACCTCCCGATGTTACGCCCCGGGGAGCCTTGGGCAAAATGGTGCCGAGCTCTGCTTCGTGACCAGCGCCGCGAGCTCGGCTGCCGCGGGCACGGCGCCGAAGAGCGCATGGAGCTCGTGCAGCGGCTGCTCTGGATGACCGCTTAGGGCGCCGAGTCCGGCCACGGCCTCGGCGCGCAGGACCTCCCACGTGGGGCGCAGCGCCCTCTCGTTGGGCTCGAAGCGCAGGAGGCGCCGGGGCCAAGGGCAGTCGGGCGCCAGTTGCAGGCCCACCCGCAGAGCAGCCGCCAACCCCTCGGCTGCCAGGGCGACCGGAGCTCCGGCCTGGGTTGCCGCGACCAGCCGCTGAGAGACCACGGCCGGCGAGGCCATATTGACCAGGACCAGGGCCAGGCAGAAGCCGGCGACGGCGTTGGCCGAGGCTGCCGCCGGCAGGGTGAGCGCCGCGAGGCGAGCGAGTGCCCGCGCGACGGCGGCGTTGCCGGGCCAGGGGTCGCGGCGCTCGAAATAGAGGCCCCGGCCGGCACCGAGCCAGAAGAGGCGTGCGGCGTCCGCCCCCAGCGCGGCAATGCCAGCTGCGAGGCTCGTGAAGTGGCGCGGGAAAAAGCAGCGGGCGACGAGACCGACGGCCTCGAGCGTCGCGGCCTCGAAGCCTGAGCGGGAAGCCCGCCGGCAGGAGGCAATGAGGTTCGCGAGACGGTCTTGGACCTCGCTGGCGCCGGCGCCGGGTGGCAAGCGCTCGAGCTGGTGTCGGGACAGCGCGAGCCCGAGACCGGTGTGGAGCATCACCAGCACGGGCTGGGACAGTGCTTCCGCCGGTCGATCCTGCAGGAAGTCGGCCTCGGCGCCAACATCGAGGCGACGGCGGGTGTGCAAGATGCCGATGCCTTCGAGCAACCAGGGGGCCCGACAGCCCTTGAGGACGGCACGGTGCACCGCGGCCGGCAGGTCGGGGGCCGCAGCGCCCAGGCGCGGCCCCAAGACGGTGACGCGCAGCACCGCCATCACCTTGTTCTGAGCCTCGAGGAGGTGCAGCGGCATCGCGGTGGGTCGGCGAAACGGCCCCGGGGACGGCCCGAGCGCTCCGGCAGCCTCCGTGGAGCGTGAGCTCGCTGCGCCTCAGGCGACCGTTGCCATCTGGTTCTGCTCGGCGAGTCGGGCGAGCACCAGGTTGACGGTGTCGTTGACCGAGCGCAGCTCGCGCATCTTCTCCTCGGGGAGGTTCAGCTTGAACTCGAAGTCGACGTCGACACCGATCTCCAGCAAAGAAAGGGAATCGAGCTTGAGATCGTCGATGTAGGAGTCGCCGTCGCCGATCTTGGCGGGGTCCAGATTGCTCACCTTGGCGATGATCTCCTTGACCTTCGAGCGGACGGTTGCGGCATCCATGCTGACCTCCTCGCTGATCGATCTTTTCTTCTGTCCTTGAATTTTGGCGGCCGAATCTATTGCATTATCGATCGACTGTGTGCCACGTTTTCGAGCTTTGGCGGCCGATCCTAGCCGATCGCAAGCTTAGGTTGTGCTTCTGCCGTTCCGTTACCGCGCGGGCGGCTGACCGCAGCGGGGCCGAGGAGGCTTGTCACTCCCGGCGTTCGTTGCTACGGTCGAGCTTCAGCGATCCAGAGGACCGGGAGGTGGCAATGAGACAACAGAGGCGCGGGCGAGACGGCGCCCGGCGGCGAGCGCGGTTGGCCTGCGGGCTCGCATTGTCGCTCGCTTGGTTGGTGGGCTGCGGGCGCACGGCCACCGTGGTGGGCGTCGTCGAGCGGCGCAGCGTCGAGCTCTCGGTGAGCCAGCCGGAGAAGGTGGTGGCCATCCTCAAGAAATCGGGCGAGACGGTGGCCGCCGGCGACGTGATCGTCCGCCTCGACGCCGAGGTGGCGGGCCTCAATCTCAAGGCGGCGCAGGCCCGCCTCGAGGCGGCCCGTGCGGCGCTGCGGGCGGCGCAGCGCGATTTCGACCGTGCCAGTGAGCTGCGGCGGGCCGGAGTCGGTGCCGAGCGTGATCTCGATCTCGCCCGCCGCACCTATGAGGAGTCGGTGGCCCTCGAGGCCGAGCGCTCGGCGCTGCTCGCCGAGGCGGTCCGCCGGGTCGACGAGCTCGACGTCCGCTCCGATTTGCCGGGCGTCGTCGACCAGCTGCCCTTCGAGATCGGCGAGACGGTCCCTGCCGGCGGGGTGGTGGCTGTCGTGCTGGCGGTGAGCGATCCCTGGGTGCGCGTCTGGCTGCCGGCCGACGTGGTGGGGCGGACGGTGGTCGGAGCGACGGCGAGCGTCGAGGTCGAGGGGCTGTCGGGGCGGCTCGACGGCCACCTTCTCGACATCGCCCGCGAGGCGCAGTACACCCCGCACTTTGCGCTCACCGAGCGCGAACGCGGCCACCTCGTCTACGCCGCGCGTATCGGCCTGGACGGGGCGCCGGCAGACCTGCGGCCCGGCCTGGGAGCCACCGTGCGCCTGCGGCTCGGAGCCCGGAGCACCGCCCGGTGAGCGAGGTCGTCGTACGGGCTCGCGAGGTGAGCCGGCACTTCGGTGCCCGGCGGGCCGTCGACGGCGTCAGCCTCGAGGTCGAGCGCGGGGAGGTCTTCGGCTTCTTGGGCCCGAACGGCGCCGGCAAATCGACCCTGCTGCGAATGCTGATCGGCCTGCTGACCCCGACCGCCGGCCAGATCGAGACCCTGGGCCGCCAGCTACCTCGCGAGAGTGAGGGCCTGCGGCAGCGGATCGGCTTCATGCCGCAGCGTTTCTCCCTGTACGAGGACCTTTCGGTGGCCGAGAACCTGGCCTTCGCCGCCGACATCCACGGCCTCGGCGCCGACGCCAGGGCGCGGCGGCTCGCCCAGCTCTTCGCCGAGCTCGACCTCGAAGGCTTCCGCGAGCAGCGCGCCGGGGCCCTCTCCGGCGGCACCAAGCAAAGGCTGGCGCTGGCGGCGGCGACCGTCCACCACCCGGAGCTGCTGCTCCTCGACGAGCCCACCGCGGGCGTCGACCCGCAGCAGCGACGGATGTTCTGGGAACGCATCTTCGACCTCGCCGCTGAGGGAGTGACGACGTTGGTCTCCACCCACTCGATGGACGAAGCGGTGCGCTGCCATCGCCTGGTGATGATCCGCCGCGGCAAGGTGGTGGCCCTCGGCACGCCCGGCGAGCTGCGCCGGGCCCTCGCCGGCCGGGTGGTCGAGGTGAGCTGTGACCCGCCGGAGAAGGGCTCGCGGCTGCTCGTCGCCCAACCGGCGGTTGCCAGCGTCACCCATCTGGGCGAGCTCCTGCACGTGTTGCTCGCCCCGGCGAGCGGGCCAGCCGGCGAGGTGGCCCAGCGTCTCCAGGGCGCGCTGCGGGCGGCGGGCCTCGCCGGGGCCACGGCTCGCGAGATCCCGCCGAGCCTCGAGGACGTGTTCGTCGCGGCCAACCTCGAGCCCAGCATGGCGTCGGCGATGCCGGAGGTGAGCCGGTGAACTGGCGATGGCCAGAGCTCGGGACGTGGAAGCCAGGGCGGCGCGTTCTGGCGGTGGCGCGCAAGGAGCTGCGGCAGCTGGTGCGCGACCGTCTCTCTCTGGGTTTCGTCGTCGGCTTGCCGCTCGCCCAGCTGCTGCTCTTCGGCTACGCGATCAACCAGGACATCCGGCGGGTGCCCACCGCCGTCGTCGACCCGGCCTCCTCGGCGGTCTCGCGCCGCCTCCTCGGCCAGCTGGCTGCCACCCAGGCCCTGCGCTTCACCGCCACCGCCCCCGACGAGGCGACGGCCGAGCGAATGATGCGCGCCGGGGAAGTGATGGCGGTGGTCAGCATCCCCGCCGACTTCGCCCGCCGCTACTACCGGGGCCGGGGCGCCGAGATCGCCGTCTGGGTGGACGCCAGCGACCCGCTGACCGCCCGCGCCGTGCAGGCTGCCGTCGAGGGCCTGTCGACGGTCCTCAGCGAGGCCAGCGCGCGCGGTGCGGCGAGCGAGCAGCGCGTCCAGCTCTCCCCGGACCTCGTGCGCGTGCGCCCGGTCGACCTCACCGTCCACCCGCGCTTCAACCAGGAGCTGCGCACCCCGGTCTTCGTGGTCCCCGGCCTGTTGGGTGTGATCCTCACCACGACGATGATCCTGATGACCTCGCTGTCGCTGGTGCGCGAGCGCGAGCGGGGATCGTTCGAGTTCCTGATCGCCACCCCGGTCTCACGCCTCGAGCTGATGCTGGGCAAGATCGCACCCTACGTGGGGATCGGCCTCGTGCAGGCGGTGCTGGTGGTAGTGAGCGGCCTCGCCTTCTTCCGCATCCCCGTCCGCGGGTCGCTCTTCGGGCTCGCCCTCGCCACCCTGTTGTTCATCGCCGCCAACCTGGCCCTTGGCCTGGTGATCTCGGCGGTGACCCGGACGCAGAACCAGGCGACGCAGCTCTCGTTCTTCTTCTTCCTGCCCTCGGTGCTGCTCTCTGGCTTCATGTTCCCCTTCGCGGCGATGCCGGCGCCGGCTCGCTGGCTGGGCGAGCTCCTGCCGCTCACCCACTACATCCGGGTCTGCCGGGCCGTGCTGCTGCGCGGTGCCTCGTGGCTCGACCTGCCGGGCGATCTGGCGGCGACGGCGGGCTTCGGGATCGCCGCGTTGCTGCTCGCCACGCGGCTGTTCACCAAGAGCCTCGACTGAGAGCGGCCGGGGCCGGCTCAGGGGGCGGTCTGGACCTCGGCCACCGTGCCGCTGGTGCCGAGGAGGATCTCGGGGTCGACCCGCGCGCCGCGCCAACGGACACCGAAATGGAGGTGGGGGCCGGTCGCGCGGCCGGTCGCGCCCACAGCGCCGAGCCGCTCGCCGCGGTGCACCTGCTGGCCGGCGCGGACCGCCAGGCGCGAGAGGTGGAAGTACATGCTGATCAGCCCGTCGCCGTGGTCGATGAAGACGCTGTTGCCGGAGAAGAAGTGGTCGGCGGCGAGCACCACGGTGCCGTCCGCCACGGCCAGCACCGGGGTCCCGGTGGCGGCAGCGAAGTCCACACCGCTGTGCGGGCTGCGCGGCTCGCCGTTGAAGATCCGCCGGGAGCCGAACCGGCCGCCCTCCGGCAGCTTGGCGAGGGGGGGCCCCAGGGGCAGCGTGAAGCGCGCCGGGCTGCGTCGGGACCAAAGTTTGGCCACGGCGGCGCTCTCGCGCTCGGCGCGCGCCAGGTCTCGCGGCGAGAGGTTCACCTGGCTGTCGTCCTTGAGCGTGATCCGCTGAGTAGGGTAGGCGTAGTCCCCGACGGTGACCGCCGCCTCCTCGCGTTGCCCCTGCCGGAGGCGGAAGACCTTCACGACGCCGGCGGGAGCATCGAGGTCGAAGGGGTACCAGCAGGCCCCGGCGAGGGGATCCCAGCTCTCCTCGCCCCGGCCGCAGCGCTCACTGCCCGGACCTTCCCAGCGCACCAGCTGCCCGGGGACGACGCGCGCCTGCCAGGCCGGTGCGCCGCCGGCTGGTGGGCCAGCCGCCAGGCCGGCGGTTGCCAGCGCCACGCCGATCAGCCCTGCCAGCCAGCTCGATCTGTGCACCGTCCTAGCCTCCGATGTGAGACATCTCGACCTTCGTTCCCAGGCTCACCAGGGGACGGTCGGCGGCCCGCAGCTCCGAGTAGCGGTCGGCTCGCGCCTCCCAGAGGCTGCGCAGGCGCTGGCTGATCTCGGCGTCGCTCGCGCCGCCGCGCAGCAAGGGCCGCAAGTCCTCCCCCTGGCTGGCGAAGAGACAGGTGTAGAGCTTGCCCTCGGAGGAAAGGCGGGCGCGTGTGCAATCTCCGCAGAAGGGCTGCGAGACCGAGGCGATGACCCCGATCTCGCCGCCGCCGTCCCGGTAGCGCCAGCGCTGTGCCACCTCGCCCCGATAGTTGGCATCGAGGGGCTCGAGGGGAAAGCGGGCGGCGATGCGGTCGACGATCTCGGCGGCCGTCACCACCTGCGTGGCCTCCCAGCCGTTGTGGTTGCCGACGTCCATCAGCTCGATGAAACGGACGATCACCCCGCTGCCCCGGAAGTGGGCGGCGAGGTCGACCAGCGTGTGGTCGTTGACCCCGCGCTTGACCACGCAGTTGACCTTGATGGGCAGCAGGCCTGCGGTGCGGGCGGCGGCGATCCCGGCGAGCACGGGCTCCGGCGGCACACCGACATCGTTCATCGCCTCGAAGACCTCGCGGTCGAGGCTGTCCAGGCTGACCGTGACCCGCCCCAAGCCCGCTTCCTTGAGGCGACCGGCCTCCTCGCCGAGCAGCACACCGTTGGTGGTCAGCGTGAGGTCGCGGACGCCGGGGACGTCCGCCAGCTGGCGGACGAGCCGGGGAAGGTCGCGGCGTACCAGGGGCTCGCCACCGGTGATGCGGACTTTCTCGACTCCCAACCCGACGAAGGCCGGCACCAGGCGGGCGATCTCCTCGTAGCTCAGCAGCTCGGCGCGGCGCAGGAAGGGGAAGTCGGCGCCGAAGACCTCCTTCGGCATGCAGTACGGGCAGCGGAAGTTGCAGCGGTCGGTGACCGAGATGCGCAGGTCGCGCAGCGGTCGGCCGAGGCGATCGGCGGCAGCGGCTACCACGGGCTGAGTGTACCTGCTCGGCGCGGCGCAGGCACGCAGCGCAGCGGGGCCAGGAAGTCAGTGAGGGAGGGAGATGCGCTGTGGCAGAGGGGACGTCTCTGCCACAGCGCGGGAGGGACTAGGCGTGGTCGCGTCGGCCGGGGCCGCCAGCGACCCGTGCACTAGCAGGTGCAGTTGGAGTGCTGCACCGAAGAGGAAGGCGGTGCGGAGTGTGCCCGGAGGCGACACTTGGTGTGGAGTGGATGTCCCAGGTTTGAGTGTTCACAGTCCTTACTTCCAGCGACTCAGGCCGGGGGCCGTCGAGGCCCACGGCGAGAATGTTTCATTTCCATATAGACATATAGGATCTCGGCCAGAGAGTCAAGAGCCGTGTTGGGTCGCCGGCCGCCTGGCAGGCTACGGCCGGGTGGCCGAAGCCACCCGGAGCGGGGCGGGTGAAGCTGGCCGGTGCTAGTGCGCGGCGGTGGGAAGGACGATCACGACGTCGCCCGGACGAGCCATCCAGAGCTCCTCGCGAGCCAGCCGCTCGAGGAGCGCCGGGTCCTTGTCGAGCCGCTGGACGCGCCGTTCGAGCGCCTGGATGCGTTCCAAGGTGGCGTCGATCTGCGCCTTGAGCTCCCGCTCGTGCTGGCGGGCCGCGTCGAGGTCTCGGTAGCCCTTGAAGCCGGCGGCACCGAGCAGCAGGAGCAGCACGGTGACCGCCACGGCCAGCAGCGAGCGGAAGGGTCGGGGATCGGCGATCGTCGCGGCTTGCATCGGCTTCCTCAGCGGCGCAGCCGTGGATAGGCGGCGGCGCCAGGGTAGACGGCGACGCCCTCGAGCTCCTCGGCGATCTCGAGCAGGCGGTTGTACTTCGCCACCCGGTCGCTGCGGCAGGGGGCGCCGGTCTTGATCTGCCCGGCACGGGTGGCGACCGCGAGGTCGGCGATGGTGGTGTCCGCCGTTTCCCCGGAGCGGTGGCTGATGATGTTGGCGTAGCCGTGGGTCTTCGCCAGCTCGACGGCCTCGAGGGTCTCCGACAGAGTACCGATCTGATTGAGCTTGACGAGGAGGGCGTTGGCGATGCCCTGGTCGATGCCCTCCTGGAGGATGCGCGGGTTGGTGACGAAGAGGTCGTCGCCTACCAGCTGCACCCGCGAGCCCAGCGCCTCGCTGAGCTCCTTCCAACCGGCCCAGTCGTCCTCGGCGAGCCCGTCCTCGATCGAGACGAGGGGATAGGCGGCCACCCACTCGGCGTAGGTGGCGATCAGGTCGGCGCTGCGCAGGCCGCTGCGGCCCTCGCCTACCAAGGCATAGCGGTGGCCGCCGTCGCCGCGCTCGGCCACCAGCTCGGAAGCCGCCACGTCGAGGGCCAGGGCGATCTGCCGGCCGGGCTCGTAGCCGGCCTTGTCGATCCCTTCGACGAGCAGGTCGAGGGCCTCACGATTGCTGCGCAGGTTGGGGGCGAAACCGCCCTCGTCGCCCACGCCGGTGCCGAGCCCGGCCTTCTTGAGCACGCTCTTCAGCGTGTGGTAGACCTCGACCGCTGCCCGCAGCGCCTCGCTGAAGTGGTCGAAGCCAATGGGCACCAGCATGAACTCCTGGATGTCGACCGAGTTGTCGGCATGGGCGCCACCGTTGAGCACGTTGAGCAGCGGCACTGGCAGGACCTTGGCGGCGGGGCCGCCGAGGTAGGAGTAGTAGGGCAGCTCGGCGGCCATTGCCGCCGCCTTCGACACCGCAAGCGAGACGCCGAGTATGGCGTTGGCGCCCAGACGGCTCTTGTCCGGTGTGCCGTCCAGCTCGACGAGGAGGCCATCGACCAGCGCCTGGTCGCGGGCGTCGTGCCCCTCGAGCTCCGGCGAGATCTCCTTGGCGACGTTCTCGACGGCCTTCTCAACCCCCTTGCCGAGGTAGCGGTTGCCACCGTCGCGCAGCTCGAGCGCCTCGCGGGCGCCCGTCGAGGCCCCGGAGGGAACCGCGGCGCGCCCCACGGCGCCACCTTCCAACAGGCAATCGACCTCCAGGGTCGGGTTGCCCCGTGAGTCGAGAATCTCCCGCGCGTGCAGCTCTTCGATGGTGAACATGGTCCCTCCGCCGCCTGCCCCGTGATCGAGCGGTGAGCGGCCGCGGCCCGCAGATGCCGGTGGCCGCCGCCTCGCTCGCAACCAACTGCGGCCCCAAGCCTACCCCCAAACCCAAGCTGGCTCAAGGCTTTGGAACAGCCAGGGGGAGCTCTTGACAAGCGGGCGTCGTAGCGGGATCGTAGCCGCGCCATGGGACTCTTCGCGCGCAAGCCACAGCGGCTCCACATCGGCTCGGGCGACAAGCGCCTCGAGGGATGGGTGAACATCGATCTCAAACCCCTGCCGGGAGTCGACGTCATCGCCGACGTCACCCGCGGGCTGGATTTTCAGGACGTCGAGGCCGTCTTCGCTGAGCACTTCCTCGAGCATCTGCCGATCGACGCGGCGCTCGATTTCCTCTGCGAGTCGCATCGTGTGCTGGCGCCCGGCGGTTGGCTCCGTCTCTCGACCCCCAACCTCGATTGGGTGTGGATCACGCACTACCGGCTGGATGCCGAGGCCTCTGACAAGCGGCTCAACGCCATCAAGCTCAACCGCGCCTTCCGTGGCTGGGGCCATCAGTTCGTGTGGAACCGCGAGATGATCGCCGAGGCCCTCCTCGCCTGCGGCTTCGAACGGGTGCGTTGGTGCCGCTACGGTGAGAGCGAGCTCCCCGTTTTCCAGGGCCTTGAGCGGCACGAGACCTATGGCGACTCCGACGACCTGCCCCACGTGGTGATCGTGGAGGCGGCGAAGGGGCCGGCGCAGCCGCAGCGCCTGGCCGCGCTGCGTGACCTGCTGCGCCGCGAGCTCCTCGACCACCTCGCTGGCTGAGGCCATGCGCGGACGTCGAGGGCTGCCGGCGACCGGGCTGGTCGCCTCTGGTCTGGCTGCCCTTGGCCTGGCCGCCGCTGGCCTGCTCGCTTGTGGCAAGACAGCGCCCGACGCACCGCCGGCCAACGCGCGGCCGAACGTGCTGCTGGTGGTGGTCGATACCCTGCGCGCCGACCGCCTCTCTGCCTACGGCTACGGCCGCGCCACCAGCCCGAACTTCGACCGTCTGGCCGCGACCGGCGCCCTCTTCGCCAATGCGCACAGCCAGGCGACCTGTACCTTTCCTGCCGTCAACTCGCTGCTGACCTCGCGCTACCCGGTGCGTTTCCTCGGCCAGGAGGACGGGCGGATGGGGGTCCCTGACACCATCCCGACGCTCGCCGAGCTGCTCGCTGCCCGCGGTTGGGCGACCGCCGCCGTCTCGGCGAGCCCGGTGGTGCGGCGCTCGCCTTCGCGCTTCAACCCCCACGGCGGTTTTGCCGCGGGCTTCGGCAGCTTCGACGAGAGCTGCCTGTGGCAGGCCGCCGACTGCGTCAACCAGCGCGCCGCCGGCGAGCTCCGCGAGCTCCGCGAGCCCTTCTTCCTCTACCTGCACTACATGGACCCGCATGGGCCCTATCGACCACCGGCCACGCAGCGGCGGCGTTTCGCCGGCGCTTTCAGCGGCTCGGAGGCGACCCGCCAGGGCGACCCCAACCCGCTCGCCCGCCTCCTCTACGAAGGCCCTGGCCTGGCGGCCGTGCCGCCCGCGGAGGTGGCCCACCTCTCCGACCTCTACGACGACGAGGTCGCCTACTTCGACGACCAGCTACCCGTGCTGCTGGCCGCTCTCGACGCCAGCGGCAAGGCCGAGCGCACGGTGCTGGTGCTGGCGGCCGACCACGGCGAGTCCTTCCTCGAGCACGGCGACCTCAAGCACTGCCGGGCCCCCTACGGCGAAGAGCTGCGGACGCCCCTCTTCTTCCGTGTTCCGGGCGGCGTCGCGGGGGCGAGGATCCACGGCCCGGCGAGCAACCTCGACATCGTCCCCACCCTCCTCGAGCTCGCGGCCGTGCCGAGCGCCGAGCTGGCCCTCGAGGGCCGGAGCCTGGTCCGTTGGCTGCGTGCGGCCGCGCCTCTGGCGCCGCCCCTCGGCGGCCTGGCCTTCGCGAGCCAGGGCCCGTACCGCACCGTCTTCGACGGCCGCTGGAAGCTCCTCGCCGACCTCAGCGCCAAGCAGTTCTTGCTCTTCGACCTGAAGGCCGATCCCGGCGAGACCCTGGACCTCGCGGGCCGCGAGCCGGGCGAGCGCAGGCGCCTGGAGGCAGCCCTCCATCGCCACCTGCTGGCCGTCGAGGGTGATCCCGCGGCCGCCGCCAGCCTGGCGGCGGGGGCCGAGGCCGAGGGCCGCCTCAAGGCCCTGGGCTACCTGCAGTGACGGCGAGGACATTGCCGAGCGATCACGCTGGCGGCCGCCGGGCCCTCGTCGCCGAGATCGGCCTGGTGGGCATCGCGGCCGTCTGGGGGCTGACCTTCGTCTTGGTGCAGGACGCCGTCGCCCTGCTGCCGCCGCTGACCTTCCTCGCCTACCGCTTCCTCGCCGCCGCGCTGCTCGTCGCCGCACTGTCCTGGCGCAAGCTCCTGGCGCTGCCTCGCCGCGGCTGGTGGGGTGGGGCCGTCCTCGGCGCCTGGCTAAGCCTGGGGTTCGCTCTGCAGACCCTCGGTCTCGTTCGTACCACGGTGTCGAACGCCGGTTTCATCACTGGTCTCTTCGTCGTTCTCACCCCGGTGCTCGGCGCCGTCCTTTTCCGCGAGCGGATCACCCCTCTCGCCTGGGCTGCCGCCGCCGTCTCGGCCGCCGGGCTCTATCTCCTCTCGGGCGGCGCGCAGGGGCTCTCGACGGGCGACCTCCTCGTCCTCGGCTGTGCTGTCGCCTTCTCCTTCCACATCCTGTTCACCGGCCGCCTGGTGGCGCGGTTCGACGCTGTCGCCTTGGTGGCGGTGCAGCTCGGCACCTGCGGCCTGCTCTGCGCCCTGGCGGCGCTCGCCGCCGAGGGCTTCGCTGTTCCCCGCGGCCGCACCGTGTGGGTGGCCCTGGTGGTCACCTCGGTGGTGGCGAGCGCCCTCGGTTTCTTCGTCCAGTCCTACGCTCAGCAACACGCGCCACCCGACCGCACGGCGCTGATCCTGGCCAGCGAGCCGGCCTTCACCGGCCTCTTTGGCTTCTGGCTCAAGGGCGAGCGGTTGACGGCGACGGCCTGGCTGGGGGCCGGCCTCATCCTCGTCGCGATGCTCGCCGTGGAGCTGCTGCGTTCGCGCCGGGCTCGGCTGGTGACAGCCGGCTAGTCGACGGCCGCAGCGTCGGCCTCGGCCACCACCGGCAGGTGGACCGCCGGGTCGCCGAGGATCACGTAGCTGCGCGCGTCGTGGGTGGCGGTCCACAGCCAGGCGAAGTCGCCTTCGCCAGCCAGCTCACCGCGCTCGAGCACCCCGCGCTCTCCGACCAGCCAATCCTGGAGGGTGAGGAAGCGGTGGGCGAACGGCTCCATGGCATAGCCCACCGGGCAGCCTTGCAGCAGGCGCTCGGTCGCTTCGTGGAACGGGCCCGGCTGGCCGATGCAGCCGTTCCAGAGGAACGAGTAGCCCCAGGTGCGCTCGACATGGCCGATCACCGCCAGGGCACCGCCCCGTGGATGGCCGAGCAGCCGCTGCGGCAGGCGGGCCACGAATGCCGCAGCGGCGAGCTGATGCGACTCGCCCCCCAGGCCCCTGGGGAAATGGTCCCACTGCGGCGTGCCGGCACTGTGGCAGGCGAAGAGGAAGGCGATCAGGCCGTCCAGCCGTGCCTCCGAAGCAAGGTCCTGGCCGGCGAAGTAGTGGTCTTCGACCGTCGGCCAAGGCCACTGCTCGGGACCGGGCCAGTCCTGGCAGAGGAGGGCCCCCTGGTGATCGCGCTGGCGCGGATCGTCCGCGTGGAAGCCCACGCCATGGCTGGCGGTGAAGAGGAAGTCGGGTGTCTCGGCGCCCCCCAGGAGGGTCGCCAGACGAGCCTTGGTCGCCTCGGGACCGCGCACCAAGCGGAGGTCGAGGCCGGCGCAGGCCGCGGCCGTCGCCGCGGCAAGGGGCCGCACCAGGGCCTGGCTGGTGGCGTCCATCGCCGAGTCGTCGGCGTTCTCGGTGCCGAAGAAAGTGGCGCGGAGCGGCCGGCGCAAGCGTCGTCGCTCGGCGCGCACCACACTCTCGGCGTAGGCGGCGTAGCTCTCCGGGCTTTCGAGGTCGAGCCGGCCGACGGCGAACTGCGAGTCGAGCTCGTGCTGGAAGCCGAAGCTCAGGTGCTCCGGGTCACCGACCAGGAGGAGGTAGTAGGGCAGGTTGGCCGGGTCCACCCAGGCCGGCGACACCCGGCAGCGCAGGAAGAAGTCGAGGGTCGAGCCGTCCCGCCCCGGCACGATCTCACCGCTGATCTCGCGGTAGAAGAGCGGGTCGAGGCGAGAGGCCTGCTCGCGCCGTAGCGCCAGGAGTGGCTCGAGGGCGTCGCGGACCGCCGGGTCGAGGCCGGGGGCGAAGATCACTCCCCAGCCGGTCTGTGCCAGGTCGCGGTAGTCGAGGGCGTAAGGACCGGCGGTGGCCGGCCGCTCCTGGGCGCGCCCGAGTGAACGTGGCCGCGCCGACGGTGGGTTTGCCACCATCGGCAGCTGTGACGTCTCCGGAGCCGGCGCCAGGCCAGGCGGCTGGCAGCAGGGGTAGTAGGGCCCACCCACCGTGCCGTTGATGCCGTTGAACGACAGCTCCGGCCGGCTCACCAGCTCCAGGGGCTCCGGGGCCCCCCACTCAGGGCCCCGTTCACGGCTCTGCGGTAGACGCGCCATGGTCGTCAGGCGATTGTCGTGAAGAAGTTGCAGGGATCTTATCGGAGGGAGCACTCCGCCTGCCGGTTTCGCGGCAAGCGGGAGGTGCGGGCCCTGGCCGCGGCAGGGCGCCGCGGCCAGGGAGCTACTTGGAAGTGGCGTTGGGCTTGGCGACGACGCTCGGGGCCTTGCCGGTGCTCGGCGCGACCTTCCCCGCGCTCACGCCGCGGAGGGTTGCACCGCTCGGCGGACGATCATCGTTGCTAGAAGGCTGGCCCTGTTGGCCGATCGGGAAGCCGGCGCGGGTCAGCACCGCCTGGCCGGCGGTCTGCTCTTCCACCTCGCGGTTGGTCGTCTGCTGGAGCTCGCTCTGCATCTGTGTCTTCATCGCAGTCCTCCCCCGGCCTGGGTACACGAAAGGCCCATCTGTCGCCGGGATAGAGCAGATAGATACACCTCGCGAGAAAAGGGGTTAGGAAGCGAGTCAGTGGTCCCGATCGAGCGGCTCGTCGGCAGCCCCCTGGACGATCCAGCCAGCCCAGTAGCGGGGGTCTTGCCAGCGGCCGGAAGTCGCCATCGCCAGCTGGGCTCGTTGGAGGGCGGCCATCGGCGACGTGCCCGGTGCGGCGAGGCTTGCATAGAACCTCGTCATCAGCTCGGCCGTCGCGCGGTCGTCGACCTCCCAGAGGCTGGCGAGGACGACCCGCGCACCTGCCGCGACGAAGCCTCGGCTCAGGCCGAGCGTCCCTTCACCGCGCAGCTGCCGGCCGAGGCCCGTCTTGCAGGCGGAGAGCACCACCAGCTGGGCGGGAAAGTGGAGGCGGGCGATCTCCGGGGCGCGCAGCAAGCCGTCCGTGGCCTGCCCGGAGCGGTCGAAGAGCGAGAGGACCAGGGCGGAGAGGTCCGGGTCCTGGGGGTCTGCCAGGCCGTGGGTGGCGAAATGAGCAACCCGCGGCGGCCGGCGGCCGTCGTCGAGGATCGCCTCGCGGGTGGCGTCGAAACCCAGGAGCCGGGTCGCGGGCTCGGGCCGCAGGGCCGCGACGACCGCCTCGGCCTCGCGCTCGGCGAAGCGGAGGCGCTCGAGCCCCGTCGCTCCCGAGCGCGGCCCGCTGGCGCCCTCCACGTGGTTCGAAGGTGTGGTCCCGGCGAGCCGCGGGTCGTCGGCGCTCACCACCGGGTCGGCGACCACCAAGACGCCGCCGGGCTCTGGGCTCGACGAGCGCCTGTTCTCGTGCAAGAGGGCGAGGGCCGAGGCCGAGGGGACGAGCAGGATCCGGTGCTCCAGGATCAGTGCGGACGTCACGCCCGGCGGGCCGCTTTTCTTGGTCGCGGGGAGCGCCAGCGCGCTGAACGGAACTCGACCCAACGCCCCGTCGGGAACGATGATCAGGTTCTGCGGCAGCTGCCGGTCTACCAGCGGGCCGAGGAGGGTCGAGCTCAGCGCCGCCAGCTTGGCCTCCAGACGGGAGGCGGAGCCGGGAAGGTCGTCGGCCTCCAGCGCCGCTTCGAGCTCGGTGACCTGCCCCTCGATCTGGTCGCGGGGAGGTAGCGCGAAGCACTCGATCGCCCCGGGGCCTACCAGCCAGAGGTAGGACGCCTCGGAGCCGAGCAGGAACTCGAGGAGCGCGGTGTCGGCGTCGAGCGTCCGTTCACGGATGGTCGCAAGAGGCAGCGGGCTGACCTCGCCGAGGGCCTTGAGGGCAGGGCTCGCCTGGCGGATGAGCGCCTCGAGCCTCTCCGCATAGAGCTCGGCGCCCCGCAGCCGCAGCTCCAACCCGTCGAGCTCATCTGGTCTGCTGTCGCTCGGGCCGGCGAACAGGCGCCGGAAGGCAAGGTCGTTGATCGTGCCGGCGACCCGCAGCTCCTCGTCGAGGAGGGCCCGAGGGACGCCGCGGCGAAGCTGCCCACCCGTGACCCGGAAGGTGTCCAGCAGGCTTCGCGCCTTGGATCGCTCGCTGACCTCGAAAGCCCGCTCGACGGCGCTCGGGTCGTGCCGCCGCGCACCCAAGGCGAGGAGGACGTCGACGTAGGCGGCGTAGGTCTCGACGCGCCGGGCGAAGAGCGCCGCCCGCCGCTCATTGCTCACCACCTCGGTGCGTAGGTGCTCGACGAACGAAAGTGCCTCGCTGAGCTGCAGCTCCGCTTCGGTGAAGCGACCGCTCCGACGGAGAAAGGATGCGTAGCGGTTGAGGGCACGAATGAGCTCCTCGTCGGCCTTGTAGTCGCGGAAGATGCCGATCACTTCGCGAAAGCAGGGCTCGATCACCGGGTCGGATGTCCGGGCATCCGGTTCTGGCGTATCGAGAAGGGAACAGAGGGCCAGTCGCGAGATCGCAGCGTAGACCCTTTCGCCGAGGATGTCATAGAGAGCGATCGCCTCTCGATAGGTCGCCACTGCGTCCTTCTTGCGACGGGCTCCTTGATCGAGGACGCGGGCAATCCCGTGAAGTGTGATCGCGAGGCCAGTGCGCTCCCCGATGTGCTCCTGAACCACACGTGCCTGGGTCAGGTAGTCCAAGGAGCGTTCGACCTCACCGAGATCGAACCAAGCCTGCCCAATGGCGCGAAGAACGACAGCCTCCGCGCTCGGAAAGCTCTGCGCCCTCCTGATCGCCAGAACCTCCTCAAGCCGAGCAAGGGCCGCCTTTGTCTCGCCAAGGTTTCGGTACAAGACGGCCGATGTGTGCAGTGCTTTGACCGTTGTCTCCGAATCACCCTCCTGTCTTGCAAGTGCAAGACCCTCATCCAGGGAGCGGAGAGCAAGCTCGACGTTGCCTGAGTCGCCGTAGGCCTGGCCGAGTTCCGCCAGTGCATCAGCCTGTCCATGGAAGATCCCTGCCTTCCGGTGTCTGGAAAGGGCTGAGTTGAAAAGAGTGATCGCCTCAGGAAGCCGTCGAAGCTGCTTGTAGCAGCGCCCGAGCGCGAGGTCAGCTTTGGCAAGTTCCAGCATGCGATGATCTCGCTCGTAGCCGATCTTCGCAGCCTCGATGTTGGCAATCCCGTCAGCTTCGGGCTCAGGGGCGAACACCTGCGTGTACCCGATCAGATACTGCGCGTCGGTGGCGCGGTAGTCGTCGCCGACGGCGCGCAGCATGGGCAGCACCTGTCGGTAGAGGGCGATCTTTCGCTGGCGGGCGCGGGGACCACCCTCCGCGGCGAGGAGATCGGCCTCGGCGAAGAGGGCTTCCGCCTGGACGCGGGTGCGATCGCGCAGCGAGGGCGCGCGGACGGCCTTCACCTCGAGCTCGTAGTGGGGATCCTGGCCCGCCTGCGCCAGGTAGGTGAGCTCCAGCGTGTGCGGACCACTGCTCGCCGCGACCAGGGGCAGCGGCTCGATGCCGGTGCCTTCGTAGAGGCTGTCCACCCGCCGCACCAACGAGCCGTCCGGCGCGAACAGCTTGACCTCGACATCGAGCCCACGCTGGTGGACGACGAGGTCGTAGAACAGCCCAGCCGTGCAGTCGAGGTGGTAGAGGTGCTGCTCGCCGCGCTGCATCGTGCCGCTCAGCCGCGCGCCGGGGCGCAGCTCCAGGTTGCCACGGTCGAGGCGCTCGACGGAGGGGGTGGGGGTGGCTGTGGTGGCGGGTGGAGGGATCGCGGCCTGCGCTTGCTGGTGGGCTCGCGGGTCAGCGGCTGGTGGGGCCGAGGCCTCGGGCCGGCAGCCCGCGAGCAGGCCGAGCAGGAATGCGCTGAGTGCGAGGCTGGCGCGCTGCCGCGGGGCGAAGGGCATGGTCCTTTGCCCGCTATCTTAGCGTGCAAAGTGGTGCGCGAGCGCCCGAGCCTCGGGCCGGGGGCCCAGCGTGACTAGTGGATCACCAGGCTCTTCTCGTCGATCAGGTGGGGGCCGGCGCCGTCGAGGCCCGAGACGCGGAGCAGATAGGAGCCATTCTGGAAGGTGCGGCGGGGCAGGGTGAGGAAGAAGGTAGAACCGCCGATCTGCGGTCTGCCCTCGAGGGTCCAGACGTGTTGATCCGTCTCCGCCTCGATCTCGATCCGGTAGTTGGGGTATTGCTCGTCGTCCGGCACTACCAGGGTGAGGGCCAGGCTGCCTTCCCGGGCGCCCGCGGCGAGCTCGGGCCCGGCGCCGTTGCCGCTCCGTTTGCCGGTTCCGAGGTTGATCTGCTCGTAGGCCGTGGCGAGCTGCGGCTGGCTGAGGCGGTTGATCTGTGCCTGCTGGGAGAGGTTCCAAGCGCCGAGGCCGAGGGTGGAGACCGTGGTCAGGCCTGCGGCGAGGCGCAGCCAGCGCTGGGCGGAGTGGCGCACCGCCGGGGGTCGGGCCACCGGCGAGTGTGCCGCGGGTGCCGGGGCAGGATCGGCAAGCCGGCGCTCGAGGGCGCGCCAGGACGCCGCGCGCTCGAACTCCGAGAGGGGACGCTCGGCCACAAAGCCGGTTCCGCGAAAGCCGGTGAGGTCGGCGACCAGCGCGGCGCACTCCTGGCACTCGGTCAGGTGGTCCTCGATCGCCTCGGCCGCCGGCTCGGCGAGCTCACCGTCGCAGTAGGCCACTAGCGCCTCCGCCGCGGGGTGCTGGGTTTCTTCGGCGCCGCCTGCATCGGCAGGAGAGCCGGCACCGTCGATGTCGGGATCGTGCTTCATCGCTCAGCTCCCGGATCTGCTCGCCGCCTCGACCGTCATTCTGCCAGCCTCTGGCGCAGCCGCAGCTTCGCCTGATGGAAATGTGCCTTGACGGTCTCCTCCGAGATCCGCAGCACGGCACCGATCTCGCGGGTGCTCAGGCCCTGGTAGATCTTCAATCTCACGCACCGTTGCATCTTCGCCGGCATCTCCGCAATCGCCGCCCGCAACTTGTCGGAACGCTCGCGGCGCACGATCTCTTCGTCAGGGAGGGGGTCGGGGTGCTCCAAGAGGTCACCCAAACCCGGCAGGTCCTCGCCTTCCGGAGGCGTCAGCGCCAGTTCCTGCCCGGCCCTCTTTTTGGTATGCGACCGCCGCAAATGGAGCCGGTACACGTTGGTCGCGACCTTGAAAAGCCAGGTGTCGAAGCGGGACTCGCCTCGAAAAGAGGCGATGCCCTTGTAGATGCCGACGAAGGTTTCCTGGGTTAGGTCGAAGCAGTCTTCGGGGCTAATTCCGCGCTTCGAAAAGAAATGATGAACAGTTGAAACGAAGAGGTCGTGGAGCTGCCGAAAGTGAAGCTCGAGATCAGCGGGCCGGATGCGGATCTGGGCGAGGATCTGCTGTGCCTGCTCTTCGCGCTCGTTGGACATGGTGACCGTTCGGACGGCCCGGCGATGGTCGCCAAGGAAGCGAAGATCTTAGCAGCTTGCCGCGCGGATTCCGGTGCTGCCTGCCGAAGCGAGGGGTGGAATGCAACCGGGGCCGGCCCCCGGGGTCGACGTTGACAAGCGAGGGGTGGCGTGGAATACTGCGCCTCCCTCGAGCGGTTCCGATCAGAGCGAGGGGCGCAACACGGTGTCCGAGTAACACAGCGTCGCGGGGTGGAGCAGCCTGGTAGCTCGTTGGGCTCATAACCCAAAGGTCGCAGGTTCAAATCCTGCCCCCGCAACCAATTTCGATTCTGCCAAGGCCGCGGCTCCCGCGGCCTTTTTCATGGTCGGTCGCTTCCTCGAGGCGCCGTCGAGGTTCGGTGGCGGGGATCGCGAGCTCAGAGTTCAGCCGGTGCTACCGACTTCCTCCCTGGCATCGACCCCCTCCTTCCCTTGGCGGTGGATACGCAGGCTGTAGAGGGTCACCAGGACCATCAAGCCACCGGCGAGGAAGAACGGCAGCGTCTGATTTTTGCCGTAGGCGAAGGTCGACCACAACGGCGCCAGCATGCGGGCCGTGCCGCCGAAGGCCTGCTGCACGCCGAGGCCGGCACCACGCTCGTGCTCGGCGTAGTGCTGCGACGAGAGCGAGGTCGTCGCCGGGAACAGCAATGCGGTGCCCAGCGGCATGAAGATCGCGGCCACCGCGAGTGCCGGCAGGGAATGCGCGAAGGGCACCAGGAAGAGCCCCGTCGTCATCGCCAGGCAACCCAGCCTCAGGGTGCCCACCTCGCCCACCAGCCGCACCGCGAGACCGATCAAGGCAGCCCTGGAGACCAGCCCGACCACTCCGATGTAGGTGAAGAAGTCGCCGATCGTCGCCTCGGTGAACTGGAACCGGTCCTTGAGGAAGAGACCGATCACGCCGTTGAGGGAGAAGAAGGCGAGCATCCCCAGGGCGTAGGTCCAGGTGAGGGTGGCGATCTGGCTGCCCGGCTGGGCGAGGAGGGCGCGGCTCGAAGCGCGAATCGAGAAGCGCGGTTGGCCTTTCTGGGCGGCCTTTCCGGGCCGGAGCGTCTCGGGTAGCCAGCGCCAGGCCGAGATCAGGTTGACCGCGCAGAGCGAGGCCGCCAGCAGGCCGGGAGCGGTGGGGCCGAAGTGGAAGGCCAGCGAGCCGAGCTTGGGGCCGATCAGCACCCCGGTGGTGATCGCCGCGGTGACCCAGCCGAGGGCCTTGGCACGCTCGGCGGGAGCGGTCGAGTCGCTGACGTAGGCCTGCACCACGCTCACCGTGCCGGCGCCCACCCCTTGCCCGACCCGCATCAGGAGGAGCAGGCCCAGCGCGCCGTGCGAGCCCAGCCAGGCGAGAGCGTGGTCCGAGGAGGCGTAGGCGAAGAGGCTGAAAGCCACGCCCGAGAGGACGAGGCCGGCGAGGATCGCCGGGCGGCGGCCGTGCTGGTCGGCGAAGCGGCCCCACAGCGGCCCGGTGACCAGCTGGCCGAGGAAGAACGCGGAGATCAGCACTCCCACCATCAGGTCGCTGGCGCCGAAGCGCTTGGCGTAGAACGGCAGTTGGGTGAAGAGGATCGAAGCGCCCATCATGTCCACGAAGGCGGTGAACATGAGCACGGAGAGGCGGCGCAGGGCGCCGTTGGCGACCATCAGCCGGGCTCCCGTTCGCCCCAGGCGAAGAAGGCGGCGGTGCTCGCCACCATCAAGAGCACACCGTAGACGGCCGCCATCCCCAGCTCGTCGCGGCGTAGCATCGAGTCGATCGCCATCGAGATGGGGCGGTTGTCGAGGGTGTAGAGGACGATCGAGGTCACGAAGTCCCCCAACGAGGTGATGAAGGCGAGCCCGGCCCCGGCCGCCAGTGCCGGCCGCAGGATGGGCAGGGTGATCCGCCACAGCCGGCGTAGCGGACCGGCGCCCAGCGAGCTCGCCGCCTCCTCGAGGGCCGGGTCGAGGCCGGCGAGGCCGGCGACCGCTGCCCGGCCGGTGACCGGCAGGCTGCGGACCACGTAGGCGAGCGGCAGCAGCCACGGCGTTCCGACCAAGACCAGGCGGCCGAACCAGGGAGCGTTGACGCTGAAGGTGGTGGCGAGGGCCAGGGCGAACACCGTGCCCGGCACCGCCCACGGCAGGGCGACCAGCAACTCGAGGGCACGCCCCAGCCGGCTCCCGGCGCGACGGGCAGCGCGCGCCGCCGCGAAGCCGAGGGCGAGGGCGGCGGCGGTGGCGACGGCAGCCATCCACAGCGAGGCCCACACCGCGCCGAGGCCCTCGGCGGTGCCGGGCAGACGCAGGTAGTTGCCCAGCGAGAGCACAGGAGGGAAGGCCTCGACCGTCCAGGTGCCGGGCGGCACCAGCGAGATGAGCAGCAGGGTCGCGTGCGGCAGGAGCAGGAAGAGGGCGAGGCCCCAGCCGGCGACGGTCGCCAGCCGGCGGCGGGCCGGCGAGACGATCGGCCGCGGGCGCGGCGCGAGGCCACGCACCGAGCCGGCGAGCTTGCGCTGGCGATCGAAGCGCCGCAGCACCGCCAGCGCGACCACCGCCAAGAGCGCCAGGACCACCGTCTCCACCTGCGCCATCGCGAGGTCGCCGTTGAGCTTCGAGGCCACGATTTGGGTGGTCATCACCCGGAAGTGCCCGCCGAAGAGGTACGGCGCCGAGAACGAGCCGAGGGAGGTCATGAAGGTGAGCAGGGCGGCGCCGGCCAACGAGGGGCCGAGCATCGGCAGGGTGACCCGGCCGAGGATGCGCCAGCGCCCGGCTCCCAGCGAGGCGGCGGCCTCGGCCAGGGAGGGATCGAGGCGGGCGAGGCCGGCGCGGGTGAAGAGGTAGAAGTAGACGTACATCGAATAGGTGTGGACGAGCAGGATGGCGGCTGGCCCGGCAAGCCGCCAGGGGGCCGTCTCGAGGCCGAGCAGGGCCTGGGCGCCGCGGGTGAGAAACCCGGTCTCGCCGTAGAGAAAGAGGAAGGCGATGACGCCGACCAAGGGCGGCAAGGCGACCGGCAGGGCGAGCAGGGCGCCGATCAGCCGGCGGCCGGGAAAGTCGGTGCGCTCGAAGAGAAAGCCGAGCGGCACGCCGACGCCGGCGGCGAGCAGCACGGAGGCGAGCGAGATCCACAAGCTGCGCCACAGGGCCAGCCACTCGAGGGGGCTCGTGAGGAAGGTGCGGAAGTGGGCGAAGGTCCAGCCGCGGCCGCCGGCGAGCGCCCCGAGGGCGTCCAGCAGGGTGATCAGCAGCGGGAAGCCGACCAGCCAGAGGAGGACGAGGGCGAGGAGCGGCCCGGCCGGGCGCAGTCGCCAGCGACGGGAAGGCAGGGCGGCGGCGCCGGGAAGGCTCATTCGAGGAAGATACGCGGCGCCGGGGCGCCGGTTGCGAGAGCGACGCCGACGGCGTCGCCGGCGCGGGCCGCCGACGCGCGGACCAGCACCTCGATCTCCCTTCCCCCGGCGAGCTCGACGGCAAAAAGCGTCTGAGCACCGCCGTAGCGCCGGTCGACCACCCGGCCGGCGAGCGCGCCCGCGGTGCCAGGTGCGACGAGCGTCAAGCCCTCAGGTCGCACGCAGAGCTCGACTGCAGTGCCCGGCGCCGGCGGAGGCGCAGCGGCGGGCCCGCAGGCCTGGTACGGCCACGGCGGATCCGTCGCCGCCGCTGCCACCGGCGCGGCGGCCAGCCCGTCACCGGCCGCGACGAGCCTCGCCGGCAGGAAGCTCGCGCGGCCGACGAAGGTGGCGACGAAGCGGCTCTGCGGGCACTCGTAGAGCTCCTCGGGCGTGCCGACCTGGGCCAGGCGGCCGCCGTGGAGGACGCCCACCCGCGCTCCGAGGTCGAAGGCCTCCTCCTGCTCGTGGGTGACCAGAACGGTGGTGATCCCGATCTCACGGATCGTCGTGGCGAGGGCCCGGCGGGTGCGTTCGCGCAGCGCGGGGTCGAGGTTCGACAGCGGCTCGTCGAGGAGCAGCACGCGCGGCTCGGGGGCGAGGGCGCGAGCCAGGGCCACGCGCTGCTGTTGGCCGCCCGAAAGCGCCGTGACGGGCCGCTTCTCGTAGCCCGGCAGCTCGACCAGAGCGAGGGCGGCGGCGACCTTGGCCGCCACCTCGCCCGCCGCGGCCTTGCCGGAGGCGAGGCCGAAGGCGACGTTCTCGCCCACCGTCAGGTGCGGGAAGAGGGCATAGTGCTGGAAGACCATGCCGAAGCGACGGCCGGCCGGTGCCTGGCGGGTGACGTCCTCGCCGTCGACGCGGATCTCGCCGGCGTCGGGCTGCTCGAAGCCAGCGAGCAGGCGCAGCGCCGTCGTCTTGCCGCTGCCGCTCGGCCCGAGGAGGGCGAAGACCTCGCCGCGGGCAATCTCGAGGTCGAGGTCGCAGAGGACCTGGACCGCCCCGAAGCGCTTCGCCAGCTGGCGGAGGACGAGACACGGGGCGGCGGGCATGGGGCGCGCGGCGAGGGGCCGGCTCAGGGCTGGGCGCCCCGGCCGCGGACCTCGCGGTCCCAGGTCGACATCCAGCCGGCGCTTTCGCGCGCCATCAGGCCGCGGTCGAGCTCCACCGGCTTGAGCTCGGCGAGCACGCGCTGCGCCCACGCCGGCAGCTCGGCCGCCGGCAGGTCGGTGCGCGCCGGCAGCCGGAAGGCCTTCTCGGCCGCCAGCCGCATGGCCTGCGGGCTGCCCGCCCACTCGATGAAGGTGCGGCCGGCCTCGGGGTGTCGGCAGCCGGCCACCAGGCCGATCGAGTCCTCGATCACCGGTGTGCCGGAGCTGGCGAAATGGAAAGCGAGCGGCTTGCCGCGCTGTTCCTGCCAGAGCATGTCGGTGAGCTCCCAGACGGTGACCAGACCCTCTTGGCGTGAGAGCTTCTCCATCATCAGGGCCGGGTTCAACACGTATTCCTTGGTCTGCGCATCGAGTTGCCGCAGCCACTGCCAGCCGCGGTCGAGGCTCCCGGTCTCGGCGAGCGAACGCGCGAGGACCATCCCGAAGAGGGTGCGCATGGTGCCGCTCTCGAGGGGGTCACGCATCAGGATCTTGCCCTTGAGCTCCGGGCGCAGGAGGTCGTCCCAATCCCGCGGCGCCGCCGCGGCCGGCAGGCCGGCGGTGTTGTAGGCGAGCACCGGTGCGGTGCGGTAGAGGCTGAAGTAGAGGTCGCCTTGGGCTTGGCCGGCGGGCGGGATCGCGGCCGCCCAGCTGGGCCGAAAAGCCGCCAGCAGGCCCTCCTCGGCGCCGCGGGCGAAGATCGTCGCCGGGCCGCCGTACCAGACGTCGGCCTGCGGGTTGGCCCGTTCCGAACGAATGCGGTCGTAGGCGGCCTGCGAGCCCAGCCCCAGCCACTGCAGGTCGATCTCCGGGTGCGCCGCCTCGAAGGCCGGCTCCACGACTTCGAGGAGCTCCGGCCCGTGCGGCGAGTAGAGCACCAGCTTCTGCCGGCCGTCGCCACCGCAGGCGGCGAGCAACAGGAAGGCGAGGGGGAGGAGGTGGTGGGGTCGGCGCGGCTGGCTCACGGGTCTTCGCTCGGGTTGGGGAGCGGGTCGACGCGGCAGTCTATCGCGTCCGCGCCCCCGGCCGGCCGGCTGGCGCCCCGAACGGCGCCTGCGAACCGCGATATTGTCCCTTTCGTTATGGAGATCACTGAGGCTGCTTGCCCTCCGTCCACGGCGACCACCGCGGATCGCGAGGTCCTCGATACGTTCCGCCGCTGGGGCTACCTGCAGGCACAGATCGACCCCCTGGGGCGCCTGGCGCCGGCGCCCCATCCCGAGCTTGACGCACTCCATGGCCCGGCTGCGGAGCGCGCCCGCGCGATCTACTGCGGCGCCATCGGCGCCGAGCTGATGCATATCCCCGACCCCGTTCGCCGGCGCTGGCTGGTGGAGCGGATGGAGGGCCCGGCCCCAGCCTTCGATCGCCGGCAGGTGCTCGAACGGTTGCTCCATGCCGAGCTTTTCGAACAGGTTCTGCAGTCGCGCTACCTCGGCAACAAGCGCTTCTCGGTCGAGGGGATCACCGCCCTCATCCCCCTCCTCGACGAGACGGTTCGCGAGATCGGCGACCGCGGCGCCGAGCAGGTGGTGCTGGCGATGAGCCACCGGGGCCGCCTCAACGTCATGGCGCATACCGTCGGGGTGTCCACCGAGAGCCTCTTCGCCGGTTTCGAGGACGTCGATCCGCGCAGCGTGCTCGGCGGCGGCGACGTCAAGTACCACCTCGGGGCGACGGGCCATAACCCCCTCGACCGCGAGCGCCGGGTGCGCATCCACCTGGTGTCGAACCCCAGCCATCTGGAAGCGGTCCATCCGGTGGCCCTCGGTCGCGCCCACGCCAAGCAGGTGCGGATGGGGCCGGAAGGGCCGCGCAAGGTGGTCCCCATCGTCCTCCACGGTGACGCCGCCTTCGCTGGCCAGGGAGTGATGGCCGAGGCGCTGAACCTGGCCGGGCTGCCCGGATTCGACGTCGGCGGCACCATCCACGTCGTCGTCAACAACATGATTGGTTTCACCACCGAGCCCTTCCAGCTGCATGCCTCGCGCTTCGCCACCGACATCGCCCGCCGCCTGCCGATCCCCGTCTTCCACGTCAACGGTGAGGACCTGGCGGCCGTCGTGCGGGTGGCGCGCATGGCGGTTGACTACCGCTGGGAGTTCGGCAGCGACGTGGTGATCGACCTCATCGGCTACCGGCGGCACGGCCACAGCGAGGTCGATGACCCGACGATCACCCAGCCGCGCCTCTACCGGCAGATCAAGCAGCACCCCGAGCTCTGGCGCCTCTACGCCGAGGAGATCGGGATGCCGGAGAACGAGCTCGCGGCGTTGGTGGCGCGGGTGCGCGGCGAGCTCGAGGAAGCGCAGCAGGCGGCGCGCCGCCTGCAGAAGAAGCCGTCGTTGCGCGACCTGCCGAGCTACTGGGCGGGCTTCGTCGGCGGTCGCTACGACGCCTCCTACGAGGTCGAGACGGGCCTCGCGGCCGAGGAGATCGCGGCCCTTGCCGGGCGCCTCGCCGCCGTGCCGGCGGGCTTCCACCTCCACCCCAAGATCGCCAAGCTGCTCAAGGAGCGGCTAGAGATGGGGGAGGGCAAGCGGCCCTTCGACTTCGGTACCGCCGAGGCCATGGCCTTCGCCTCGCTGGTCAAGGCGGGCGTGCCCGTGCGGCTCACGGGGCAAGACGCCGAGCGCGCCACCTTCAGCCAGCGGCAAGCCATCCTGATCGACGTCGAGACCGAGGCCGAGTACTTCCCCCTGGCCCACGTGAGCGACGGGCAGGCGAGCTTCGAGGTCCACAACTCGATGCTCTCCGAGGCCGCCGTGATGGGCTTCGAGTACGGCTACAGCCGTGATTTCCCGGAGGCCCTGGTGCTCTGGGAAGCGCAGTTCGGGGACTTCGCCAACGGCGCCCAGATCATCATCGACCAGTTCCTGGCCGCGGCCGAGGACAAGTGGGGCCTGCTCTCCGGGCTGGTGCTGCTGCTGCCCCACGGCTACGAGGGCCAGGGGCCGGAGCACTCGAGCGCCCGGATCGAGCGCTATCTTCAGCTCGCCGGCGAGGACAACATCCAGGTTTGCCAGCCCGCCTCGGCCGCGCAGTACTTCCACCTGCTGCGCCGCCAGGCACTGCGCAAGTGGCGCAAGCCGTTGGTGGTGTTCACGCCGAAGAGCATGCTGCGCCACCCCGCCGCCACCTCGCCGCGAGAGAGCCTGATGCGCGACCGCTTCTTGCCCGTCCTCCCCGACCACCAGGTGACCCGCGGTGCCCGGCGGGTGCTGCTGTGCAGCGGCAAGATCCGCCACGAGCTACGCGAGGAGCGGGACCGTCGCGGCGTCCGCGACACCGCGATCCTCTCGCTCGATCAGCTCTATCCGTTCCCGAAGGCCGACCTCGAAGCGGCCCTCGCCGACCACCATGACGCCGTCGAGGTGGTGTGGGTGCAGGAGGAGCCGGCCAACATGGGGGCGCACTTCTACGTCATGCCGCGCCTGGAGGACGTGGTGCGCCGGGCCTCGTTACGCAGCATCAAGCGCTCGGCCTCGGCGAGCCCGGCAACGGGCTCCGCCAAGGCCCACGCGCTCGAGCAGAAGAGCCTCCTCACTCTGGCTTTCACCACCCGGGACTGATCTCCGGCCGCCCAGCGCGGCCGGCCGTTCCAGAGCTGCCCATGATCCCCTTCTCTCGCTCCCCGGCTTCTCGCGGCCAGCGCTTTGCGGTACGGTCCGCTGCCATGAGCAACGGCAGCGGTGGCGCGGGCGACGGCAAGAAGCGGAAGGTGGACTCCCGGGCCGCCTGGGCCGAGGCGAAGGCGCTGATCCGGGCCCGGCGCGGCCGCCTCGCCATGGGCCTCGGCTTGATGGCGGTCAGCCGGCTCGCCGGCTTCGCCTTGCCGGCCTCGTCCAAGTTCTTGATCGACAAGGTGATCAACGCCGGCCGGGCCGACCTGCTGCTGCCGATGGCGGGCGTCGTG
>WBZL01000914.1_pt1 | contig 32433 bp, 35 predicted proteins | sample 5204291 | NCBI WGS metagenome assembly WBZL01 (sample SAMN12344345, study PRJNA552823) | activated sludge metagenome | biome: Activated sludge suspended growth; feature: Nitrification reactor; material: Wastewater; isolation source: activated sludge from nitrification reactor of wastewater...
GGCGACTTGAACGCGGCGGCTATCGCATCTCCGCTCACAGCATAGTGACCAATGAGCCGAGGTTCACTGGAAACTCAATCCGCTCGGTGCAAGCGCCGCTGCCTGGCGGGTTCAGCGCCTAACGCCCCCGACACCGTCGCGGTCGAGCTGATGGTCTTCCGGATCTGCCACATCACCCTGATGCCGCTGCGCTGGCTATCCCGGTACGTCAGCCGGTCGCGCCGGGCATCGGCCGGCCGCGCCTGAGTGTTTTGGTGAACCCGTTGCCGCCCGAGCTGCCCGAGTCCCTGCGCGAGATCGCCGTGCTGTGCGGTCTCGACGCGGCGCTCAAGCTGGCTGCGGTGTATGGCGGCACGGAGATCTTTATCCCGGTCCGGCCCGACGGCCCGAGCGCCGCCGTGCTCCGGGCCTTGCTCGGCGAGCACGCGGCCGCCGCCCTGATCCGGGCCTATCCCGGCCATCGCCTCGCCATCCCGCGCTGCGTCCGTCTGCGGCGGGATCAGCGCGACCAGGCGATCATCGACGCCTACACCGACGGCGCCCCGGTCCGCGCCCTGGCCCGGCAGCACGGCCTCACCACCCGGCAGGTGAGGACGATCCTCAAGCGCGTGCCCGACGCCGGCAGCGTGGAGATGGGATGGCAATTGCAACTGTTTTGACGGGCGCGGGCGGTGGCGGCGATCAAAGTTGCCGACGGGTTAGGTGGCGTACCACCAAGGCCGAATTTTGAAAGAGGTAAGCATGGACGGGCGAGCAATCGGAGACGCCATCATTCGCGGAATTATCGCTGTGGCAATCATGGCCTTCGGACTTGGTGCGCTTTCTGTGTGGGGGCTTCCGAAGCTGTGGGAACTGCTGAAGCCGTTGATTCACACATGGACGGCATGAAGCCCGCCTTCTAACGTTCGAGCTAAGGCGCCCGCGGAGGGCGCCAGCCCGTAGCGGGTCGCCTTGAGCGAGGTGTTAGGGCACTGGTTGAGAAACGCGAAGGACTACGCATGACAGAGAAGGTAGTGATCGGCAACGCCACGCTGTACCGGGGCGACTGCATGGAAGTGCTGCAGGGCCTGAGCGAGACCGTGGACGCGCTGATTACCGACCCGCCATACAGCAGCGGCGGCATGGTGCGCGGCGACCGTGCCATGCAGACCACCGCAGCCAAGTACGTGCAGAGCGGCAACGCACTGGACGCGGAGCAGAACCAAGACTTCAGCGGCGACAACCGCGACGCGAGAAGCTGGGGATTCTGGGTGAGCTGCTGGCTGACGCTGGTGCAGGAGCGCATGAAGCCCGGCGGCTACGCGCTGTGCTTCACCGACTGGCGGCAACTGCCGATGCTGACCGATGCCTTCCAGGCGGGCGGCTTCGTCTGGCGCGGTCTGGTGCCTTGGGACAAGACCGAGAGCAGCCGAGCGCCGCACACCGGCTACTTCCGGCACCAGTGCGAATACCTCGTGTGGGGCAGCAACGGTCCGCTGGCGCCCAGCGCACACGGCGGCCCGTGGCCTGGCCTGGTGCGCGAGCGCGTGGACCACCGGCAAAAGCTGCACATGACGGGCAAGCCCGTGCACCTGATGGGCGAGCTGGTGAAGTGCGTAACGCCTGGCGGGTTGATCTTGGACCCGTTCATGGGCAGCGCCTCGACCGGGGTGGCGGCGCTTCAACTCGGGTACCGGTTCATTGGGATCGAGAAGACGGCGCACTACTTCGATGTGGCTTGCAAGCGGCTGGAGCGGGCAGTTGGCGGCGACCTACTCCCGCAGCAGGCCGAGCAGCAGACCTTGGTGTGAGGATGTGCCCTAACGCATAGGTAAGCGCGGTAGGTTGGGCTTCCTGCGTCAGCCCAACCTACCCCCCAACCCCCCAACCCCCCCCGATCATCGCCGGGGCGTGAAGTGCTTCCGCCCCGAATCGCTTCACGCGCGCGCGTATGCTGGCCCCACCTCGTTAAAACTTTGAAATATCTTCGAAAGGGCCGCCATGACCTCTCCTTCCTTCCTCCGCCTCGGTCTCCTTTTATGGTCGTTTGCCATCGCCGCGATCTGCGCCATTCCCGCCGCGTTCGCCGGCGCGCTTAACGATTACGCCGAAAACAAAGTAGTCGATGCCCTGCTGCGCGCCCAATCGATCGGCGCGCCGGCGACCTGGTATATCGGCGTGACCACCGACACCTGCAGCGACTCGAGCGCCGGTACCGAGCCATCGGGCGGGAGCTATGCGCGCGTCGCCGTGACGGCGGGGCTGACCCAATGGTCGGGCACGCAATCCGCGGGCAGCACGACCGCGTCGAGCGGCACGGGCGGGACCGTCAGCAACAACGCCGCGATTACCTTCCCGACCAGTTCCGCCGCCTGGGGCAATCTGCAGGCGGTGCGCTGGTATGACGCGTCGTCGGCTGGCAACTCGTGGATCTGTTTAAACCTCGGTTCCGCCTTCAACGTCTCCGGCGCCGGCATCACCGTCAATTTCCCGGCCGGGCAACTGCAATTCCAGATCGACAACTAGGATTTCAAAATGACGCCTGAACAACTCCAAACCCTTCACGCCGCCATTTTTGCAGAGACCGATCCGGGGTTCGTCGAACTCCGTCAATCGGGAGCAACCGGCGCGATGGCAGAATGGTATAGCAGCCCCGCCAGCCCCACGTACCTGGTCTGGCGGACAGACGCCAGAACGGCGGACATCCTGGACGCCATCGCGTTCGACAAGTACACGCCGACCGACCCCCCGGACGGCACCGCAACGTGGACCAATCGCGCGCTGGCCGCGCAAACCAAACAGCTCAACCTGCAGATATTCCTGCAAGGCCGAGAGACAGTCGACGCCAGCAAAGCCACGGTCCGCGCCGGACTCCGCGACGCCGTGATCCAAGTGCCGACCGGCGCTTCGGGGGCAAACGTCAGCCCAGGAGGGTCCTCCGGCGTCAATGTGATGACGGCCTGCACCCGCCCCGCGCTGCGCATCGAAAAACTTCTCGCGATCGGCCAGGCGACGACGGGGTCGGTCACTGCTGCGCTGATGGGATATGAGGGCATGGTCAGCAACGAAGAACTGATCCAGGCACTCTATCTGTCATGACCACCCAGACGCTGGCGCAAAGCGCCCGCTCTAGCTCAATCCTGTCGCTCGGCACGCTGGCGGCTAGCTATTACATCGCCTCGTCGGCGATCGATCTGACCGCCACGATTCCGCTCGACGTGACCATTGAGCTGGAGTGCAATCCGAACGGCACCCCGTCCGGAAACAAGCAGCTCATCCTGTTCGCCAAGCTGAGCTTGGATAACACCAACTGGAGCACCGGCCCAGAAAGTGGAAACACCTCCACCGAGGAAGGAGATTTGTTCCTGATTGGGACGATGTCGACAAACGATACGAACGATCACCGAAAGCAGTTCAGCCTGTACGGACTCCCGACGGCTCGTTATCTCAAGATCGTCGTCAAGAACGACCTAGGGGTCGCTCTGACCAGCGGCGACGTCTATATGGCGACCATTACCGGGTCAAATTCCTGACGTCTCTGCATGAGCCTGATTTCTCTCTCTCAAGCCTCGACTTTAGGGCTTCCTCAAAACAGGTCCTTCTCCCGTGGCCGACAGAGAGTCAAGGCGCTGATCAACGTCGGGTACGGGTTTGCTGATCTAGTCAGCGGCCGCCTCTGCACGCTCACCGGCGCTGTGCAGCGAACTGTCGGTCCAGCGGGCCGTCGTTTCTACGCGGCCAGTGCCGGCATTTACGCCTCGCATGCCTCTGGTCTGGTCAACGGCTCCCCGGTTACGCTGGTGGTCGTGTCGACCAGCACCTCCAATACTCATACGGCTTTGCTGAGCAATGCGGCTGGGTCATGGTCCTGCCCGCGGGTCGAGGTTACCTCAGGGGTCGTGTCGGCGGTCTGCAAAATCTCTGGCGGCACAAACCTGACCCTCACCGGACCGACCGTGACCGTTGGAAAAACGTTTTGCGCCGTCGTGCACTGGGCTCCCGGCATCGGGCTGAAAGCGTCGTTCAACGGCACCGAAGTGCAGTCCGCAAGCAATAGCGCCACGTCCCTGTATGTCTCCCCGTCTACCCTGGTCATGGGCGGCGGAACGGGCAGCAACGTCTACCTGATGGCGGCCATCTCCGGGGCTTTGTCCGACGCAGAAATCCTGGACCTTTCTGCAAACCCCTGGAAGTTGCTGCAAACAGATTCCAGGAAAATCTGGTGGCCATCCTCCGAATCGGGCAGCACCCTATCCGCCTCTGGTGGTGCACAAACGGATGGATCGGCGACGCTGCAGGCGCAAGTCGCCCTGTCTGCCCTCGGCGTCGCCGTCGCGGGCGGATCGGCAGGCATTCAAGCCGATATCCCGTTGTCGGCGGCCGGCTTTTCGGTGTCGAGCGGATCGGCCGGACTCACGGCCACCGTTTCGATCAGCGCCGCCGGGTTGGCGCAGGCCGCCGGCCAGGCCGGGCTCGCGGCCGAAATTCTGCTGGCCGGCGCCGGCGCGGCGAGCGCGGCCGGAAACGCCGCGCTCGCCGCGCAGCTCGATGCGCTGGCCGCCGGCGGCGCCCAGGCCAGTGGATCGGCGACGCTGTCCGGCGGATCGCCCGGCGAGATTTCGGCGTCCGGCGGGGCCACCGCCACGGGGTCTGCCGTGCTGTCTGTCAGCGTGCAACTCGCGGCCAGCGCCGGCGCGCAAGCGGGCGGCGCCGGAAATCTCGCGGCCACCGTGTCGCTGACCGCCGCCGGATTCGTCCAGGCCATGGGCGCCGGAGCCCTGTTCGTCTCGGTCGGTCTCGCGGCCAGCGGGCAGGCGGCGGCGGGCGGCGTGGCTCATCTCTCGTCGCTGGAGGCCGTGTTGCTGGCGGTGGATGCGCGCTATATCGCCACGGCCCGGCGCAGGTCCTACGTCGCCTCGCTGCCGCGGCGATCCTTCGAGGTGCGGTCATGACCACGATCTGGAAGCCCAAGGACCCCGCCGAGCATCTGGTGGCGACGTTCCATTACCTGGACGAGCTGGACGACGGCGAGACGATCGTCGGCGCCATCCCCACCTGTACGCTGATCTCGGGGACCGACGCCAACCCGTCGGCGCTGCTATCCGGCGATTTCATCATCGCTGGCGGCACCGTCCTGCAGCCGATGTCGGGTGGCTCTCATGAAGCGAACTACAAATTTCGCTGCATCGCCACGCTGTCCAGCGGACGGGTATTGGTGCGCGCGGCCATTCTGCCGGTGAGGTGGGCATGACCGACGTATTCGACCAGGCGGCGGAGCGTGCAGACGAGATGTTGTCTGACGCGCTGTTCGAGCAGCAGCGTCGAGCTGGGCTGACCGGCCAGACGATCCAGGATTCGGCGCATTTCTGTGCCGAGTGCGACGAACCGATCAGTGACGCGAGACGGGCGGCCTATCCCGGCGTGCATCTCTGCGTCGATTGCAAGTATCAACAGGAAAAACAAGCAAGGAGGACTCGTGGCTATTGATTTTGTGGCGATCCGCTGGTGGATCGATTTTGCCATGCTCTTGCTGTTGATAGCGACCATGGGCTTCACGTTCTGGGATCGGCGAAATAAGGTCACGCAAGAGGCCGTTTCGAAGTTGCGCAGCGATCTGTATCAGGAGATTGCCAGCATGAAAACCGACTTGGAAACGCGGCGCCGACGCGTCGATGACCACTTTGGCGAGATCCGGACTCGCTTGTCTGATACGCCGACGCGGCTGGATTTGTCGCGTCTATATGAAGCGATCAGCGAGGTATCGCAAGTGGCCAATCAGTTGCGCGGGACGGTGGAGTCGCTGCAAGGGACCATCTCGCTGATCAATCAACATCTGCTGGAGAAGAAACATGGATAACCGGGGGCTTTCCTATGCCGAGCGCGTGCGCGAGGAGTCGCGGTTACAAGCCCTGCGGTGTCTGGCCGAGGTGCCGGATTACACGGCGCCGGATATGTTGCTGCACCAGGTCGTGCTCGATAAGGGGTTGACGGTGTCGCTGTCGGGAGTGCGCGTCGAACTCGCGTGGCTGAACGAGCAGGGGTTGGTGGTGACGCAGCGTCCTGGCGGTGCCGCTGGTTTCATGATTGCGACACTGACCGAGAGAGGGTTGGATGTGGCCAATGGCCTAAGCTTGGTGCCGGGGGTTGCCCGCCCGCGGCCGGGCGGCTGAGATGGGGCGCCGTTCGTCTGTCAACCAACTCCCGGAGCAGTTCTTGGAGGAGTTGAATCGCCGTCTGGTGAACAACGGCTTTTCCGAGTATCGGGAAATGGCCGCCTGGCTGCGTGAGGCAGGGTTCGAGATCAGCAAGAGTTCCTTGCAGCGGCACGGGACGAAACTGGAAGCGGATTTCGAGGAGGCCATGGCCGATGTGCGGCGTACGCGCGCGCTGGCCAAGGCGGTGAAGGATGAGGGCGATGAGGGGGATGTGCTCTCGGCCACCAGCGGCGTCCTACAGGAGCAACTGCTGCGTATTGCGATCGCGCTGCGTCATACCGACGCCAACCCGGCCGAGGCAGCAAAGTCGATTTCCGTGGTGGCGCGTGCCCATGCTGATGTGGGTCGCTTGCAGGTGGCGCTGAGCAAATGGCAGGAGGAGCTGAAAGCGAAATGCCAGGCGGCGGCCGATGCCTGTGAGCAGGCCGCCCGGCGCGGGGGCCTGACGCCCGATACCGTCGAGGTGATCCGCCGCGAGATTCTTGGGATTACGGCATGACCAGCCGACCGGCTGCCCGGTCAGACGCGGCTCTGCGGCCGGCCACGCCGGTCGTGCTGCTGACGTATCAGCAGTCCTGGGTGGCGGATGCCGCCGAGGTGGGGGTTTGGGAGAAGTCCCGGCGGATCGGTGCGTCGTGGTGCGATGCGTCGCAAGCGGTGCTGACGGCGGCCGCCGAGGGCGGTCAGGACGCGCTGTACATCGGCTACAGCGAGGACATGACTCGGGAGTACATCGACGATTGCGCGATGTGGGCGAAGGCGTTTTCGTTCGCGGTGTCGTGGCTCGGGGAAGTGGTGTATGTAGACGAGGAACGCGACATCAAGGCTTTTCGGATCGATTTCGCGTCGGGGAAAAAGATTCTGGCGCTGTCGAGCCGGCCGCGGTCGATTCGCGGCAAGCAGGGACGAGTGACGATCGATGAAGCGGCATTCCACGATGATCTGCCGGGGCTGATGAAAGCGGCCCTGGCGATGCTGATCTGGGGCGGCAAGGTGCGTTTGTTGAGTTCGCACAACGGCGCCAGCAATCCGTTCAATGAGATCGTCGAGGACATCCGTGCGGGCCGGTTGGGGTATTCCCTGCATCGCACGACGTTCCGCGAGGCGGTCGCGCAGGGGCTGTATCAGCGGGTGGCGCTGATCCAGGGCGAGCGGCTCCAGGACAAGACGGAAGCGGCATGGGTCGGGAAGATCTATGCGATGTATGGCGATACGGCGGCCGAGGAACTGGATGTGGTGCCGAGCGAGGGCGGCGGGGCATTTCTCCCGTTGGCGCTGATCGAATCGCGCATGGTGCGCCCTGGAGAAACCGGCCCGGCGTTGCTGCGGCGCCAGTTTGCTCCGTCGTTCGGGCTGCTCCCAGAGCCACAGCGGGCGCACGAGGTGCTGGCGTGGTGCAGGGAGGTGCTGGCGCCAGTGCTGAACGATCTGGATGCCGTGCGCTGGCATGGGTTCGGGCTGGATTTCGCACGGGTCTCTGACTTGACGGTGCTAACGGTGATCGAGGAGGGGCAGGACCTGGTGCAGCGACCGAGGATCATCGTGGAACTGGGCAACTGTCCGTTTCGGCAGCAAGAGCAGGTGCTATCGTTCGTCGTCGACCGGGTGCCCAGGATGCGCCGCGGGGCGATGGATGCCGGCGGAAACGGGGCGGCGCTGGCGGAATTCGCGGCGGATCGCTACGGCGTTTCACGGATCGAGCAGGTCAAGCTGTCCGAGGCGTTCTATCTGGCGGAAATGGCGAAGTTCAAGGCGGCGCTGGAGGATGCGACGCTCGACGGACTCCCCCGGGACGATTCGTGCCGGGACGATCTGCGGGCACTCCGGCGAATCAACGGTGTGCCGAAACTGCCCAGTGTGCCGACGCAACGAGCCGGGGATTCGTCCGGATCAACGCAACAGCGGCACGGGGACTTTGCGATTTCGCTCTTCCTGGGAAACTATGCACTGCGCTGCGAATCGCTGCCAGGCCGTTGTGATGGTTTCGAGTCGGTACCCCGGCGCGGCGGATGGGCAGACGCCGACGGATCCTTCGTTCTTTCGAGGCGCATGCTATGAGCAGAATTGTCGACCAGTACGGCCAACCAATCGACAGCGGCGCGCTGCGCGAACCCCAAACCGCCCGCATCAGGACGCTGCAAAACGAGTACCTCACCAGCCAGCTCAACGGCTTGAGCCCCGCCCGCCTCGCCGCCACCCTGCGCGCCGCCGACCAGGGCGACCTCTGGGCGCAGCACCGCCTGTTTTCCGACATGGAGGAGCGCGACGCCCATCTCTCGGCCGAAATGGGCAAGCGCCAGCGCGCCATCCTTTGCCTCGACTGGTCCATCAAACCGCCGCGAAACGCCACCGCTGAAGAAAAGAGGCACGCCGAATGGCTCACCGACGTTCTCACCGACGCCGCCGACCCCTTCGAGGAACTGCTGGTCGCCCTGATGGACGGCATTGGCCACGGCTTTGCGTCCGTCGAACTGGAGTGGCGCCGGGAAGGCGGCGAGCTGCTGCCCGCCTTCCATCCCCGCCCACAGGAATGGTTTCGGCTCGACCGGACGCGCCGCGAGCTGCGCCTGCGCGATGCTAGCCCGGACGGCGCCGCGCTGCAGCCCTTTGGCTGGGTGATGCACACCTACGGCCGCGCCAAGACCGGGTATTTGGGCCGTCTGGGCCTGCACCGCGTCCTGGTCTGGCCGTTTTTGTACAAGACCTACGCGATCGGTGATTTCGCGGAATACCTCGAAACCTTCGGTTTGCCGATCCTGATCGGCAAGTATTTTTCCGGCGCGACCGAAGAGGAGAAGGCCAGCCTGCTGCGCGCCGTCACGGCGATCGGCCACGACGCGCGCGGGATCATGCCCGCCGACATGCAGATCGAAATCAACCAGGCCAGTGGCAGCGGCGCCGGCCATTCGTCGCACCTAGCCATGGTCGATTGGGCGGAGCGCAGCGAATCCAAGGCGATCCTCGGGCAGACGATGAGCGCCGAAGCCAGGGCGACCGGCATCGGCAGCGGCAACGCCGATCTGCACGACGAAGTCCGCCGCGACATCCTGCAAGCCGACGCGCGTCAGATCGAGGGCACGCTCACGCGCGACCTGCTCTATCCCCTGGTGGCGCTCAACCGCGGCCGGATCGACGGCCTCGCGCGCTGCCCGCGCCTGGTCTTCGACACCAGTGAAGCCGAAGACCTGACGCAGTTCGCAGAAGCCCTGCCCAAGCTGACCGGCATCGGCATGCAGGTTCCCATTTCCTGGGCGCACGACAAGCTGCGCATCCCGCTGCCGGCCGAAGGGGAGGCCGTCCTGGGCGCGCGGGCGCCCGATCCCGCGGACGATGGCCAGCAGGGGCAGGGCAAGGAACAGGGCAAGGAGCAGGGCAGCGCCCCCCCGAAGAAGCCGCCGCCCCAGTCCGGCCTGGCCGCACTGGCGGCCGACCCGCCGCCGGATTCGGCCGCGGCCGACCAGGCAGTGCTCGACGCCGCGCTGGCGAATCTGCCGGGCGCGGACAGCCAGGCCGCCCTGCAGGCCCTGCTGGCGCCGGCGATCGCCGCGCTGCAGGCCGGCGAAACGCCCGACGAGGCCGGCGATGCGCTGTTGGCGGCCTTCCCGAAACTCGATAGCGGCGCGCTGGAAACGCTGCTCGCACGCGCCATCTTCGTGGCCGATGTCTGGGGGCGCCTGAGTGCCGGACGTTCCTGACCTCGCCTACGCGTGCCGGCTGCCGCCCGAGGACGCCATCGCCTACCTGGAAAGCAAGGGCTATGCGATCGGCTTCTCCTGGCGGGACGTCTGGCAGGAGGCGCACGCGAAAGCCTTCACCGCGGCCGGGGTGATGAAGGTGGACGTGCTCGCCGATCTCAAGGCGGGCCTGGTCGACGCGTTAAAAGAGGGCACGACGCGGCAGGACTATCTGCGGAATTTAACGCCGCTGCTGCAACGCAAAGGCTGGTGGGGATACGAGGCGCAGGTGGACCCGGCCACCGGGGAGATGGCCGGCAAGGGGCTGACGCCGCGGCGCCTGGCGACGATCTTCGACACCAATCTGCAGTCGGCCTACATGGCCGGGCGTTACAAGGCCTTCCTGGCCAACGTCGCCGACCGGCCGTACTGGCAATACGTGGCGGTGATGGATAGCCGCACGCGGCCGGCGCACGCGGCGCTCAATGGCCGCACGTTCCGCCATGATGACCCGATCTGGCGGACCCACTGGCCGCCGAATGGGTTTCGCTGCCGTTGCGGCGTGCGCGCCCTCGATGCCGAAGACTTGCAGGCGCGCGGCATCGATCTGTCGAGCAGCGAAGGCCGGCTGTCGGACATCGAAGTGTCGACCAGCCGCCATCCGGACGGGCCGACGGCCACGGTGACGCGCTTCGAGTACGCGCCGGGCAAGTTTTTCGCGCCCGACGCGGGGTGGAGCTATAACCCCGGCGCGGCGGCGCTCAAGCCCTTTGCGCCGCCGCCGCTGGACGACTTGCCGCGCACCTTCAGCCCTGGCGTGCCCTTGCCCGATCTGCCGGCGCCGACGCGGGTCGCCGCCGATCGCCTGCTGGCGCCCGGCTTGCCGCCCGAGGACTACGCGCACGCCTTCCTGGCCGAATTCGGCGCCGACGTGGGCCAGGGCGTGGTGTTCAGGGATGTGACCGGCGCGCCCCTGGTCATCGATGAGGCGCTGTTTCAGGATGGGGCGGGCAACTGGAAGGCAGCCAAGGACGGGCGCGGACCGTTCATGCGCTTGCTCGCCGAGTCCGTCCAGGCGCCGGACGAGATCTGGCTGCGCTGGGAGGAGTCGCGCGAGGCCCCGGGAACCTGGCGGCTCAAGCGGCGTTATCTCCGCAGCTTTGAGGTGATGGGCGACGATGGCCCACAATACGGGCTGTCGGTATTCGAGTACGGGAAAGACGGGTGGTCCGGTTCCACCGCGATGATGTCGCAGGCGGACCGTGGGCCGGCGGCTCGTCTGCGCTATATCGAGCGTCAGCGCGACGGATTTCTGCTCTACCGGAAGCCGGAAACCCCCTGACGCCGACTCATCAGGGGGCACTGTGCGGTTCCTTTGGATGCGTCAGTCGGGAGCTTGTACGACCGCAATCAGCTAACCTCAGTATAGCCCAACCATGATCACGATCCAAATCGAAGGCCCCGACATCGCCGCGGCGCTCCAGCGCCTGGCCAGCAGCCTGGCGCGTCCGGGGCCGGTCATGCCGGTCGTGGCCGGCATCCTGCACGATGCGGTGATGGAAAACTTCGCGCAGTCCGGCCGGCCGCGCTGGCAAGCCCTGAAACCGGCCACGCTGGCCTACAAGCGCAAACACGGCTACGGCGATCAGATCCTGATCCGGCGCGGCGGCGGCCAGAGTCTGCTGTCGAGCATCACGCCGCAGGCGGACGATCATTCGGCGAGTGTCGGCACCAACGTGGTCTATGCCGCGATCCACCAGTTTGGCGGCAAGATCGAGATGCCGGCGCGCAGTCAGCAAGCGTATTTCAAACAGGCCAAGGATGGCACGGTCGGCAACCGCTTCGTGCAGAAGAGCCGGTCCAACTTTGCCCAGTGGCACACGCGCGGCGCGCATACCATCGAGATGCCGGCGCGGCCGTTTCTCAAGCTCACCGAGGCCGACGAAGCGAAGATCGCGAGGAAGCTGCTGGAGTACCTGGCGGGGCGGCTGCGGGGGTAGGCGCTGGGCGCGCGCCCAAAAAAACCCGGCACGGGGCCGGGGCGCGGAATCGCGATTTCAGGCGTTCGACGGGGCCGGGCAGGCTCAGGTATTCCCAGCGAAAAACACCCGCGTTAAACCGGCGTTAAGTTTCGTCCTGGAGGCATTCCCGCATCCGGGAAAGATCCCGCAGCGCGTAGGTTGGGCTGACGAAGGAAGCCCAACATTCCAGGGGGGCGTTGCCGGAGAATTTCAAGCGGAATTTAACGCGGGCCATTGACGGGAAAACGGGTTGTGATACGCTTTGCTCCCGAGTCAAGCCGACCTTGCCGCGGCTTTTTGCGCGTTGAACGAGACCTTCCGGGCGAAATTGGTGGCAAAAAGTTCCCCTCAACCAGAAAACCAGAGCCCTTCCCGGTACGGCGGCTGGGACTATGCGCGGGATCTGACCAACCATGTTTTTGCCCTGATCCATACCGGGCAGGTTTTCCCCGCTTTCGGGCTCTTGTTGCTGCTGCTTTCACCAGTCATCGGGTATCTTCTGCCGGAGAGTGAACGGGCGCCCGTGCTTTATGAGTTGCTGGCGACGATCCGCAGTTCCAGTGGCATTCCCTACCTGGCGCTTCTCGGGGTCATCGTCGGCGCGTCGTGGTTGATCAGACGGCAAGGCCAGATGTACCGCAAGGAGATTGACCGTCTGGCGGCGATCAGGAGTGAGCTGATGCACGGCGAGCAGCCGCGCACGCTCATCAAGGAGCATCGCAGCAGCGCCGGTGAACAAGTGAAGAGTGTCATCCTGCCGGAAATTTCCCCGCCCCCTCAAGAAGGAGGATCGAACCCATGACGACCTTGTTGTCGCTGCTGGCCATGACCATCGTGCTCTACGGCGTCTCCATACTGATCCGGGAGTACAACGTCCTCGTCTTCACCCAATTCCGCTTCCGCTACTACGCGCTGCGGGATGAGTTGGCAATGCACGTCGTCCGCGGCGAATTACCCGAAGACTCCTGGGAATATCGCCACATCGTCGCCGCGATCAACTACCACATCAGCGCGGTCGAAACGATGTCCATCACCGAAGTGGTGCGGCTGCTCATCCAATACCACACCTCAGAGGACGGTCGGCGCAACGCTCGCCATCTCGTCAAGCGAGTCGATGATCCGGTGATCACGGACTTGCTGATGCGCTACCTTGGGACCACGCAAGATCTCCTTCGGCGCAACAGCCGCTGTCAGATTGCCTTGGTCCGGATCGGCAAGCGCCTGTTCGGCCCGGCTGCCCGGCAGGGGCGACACGAAATCGTCGTGAACCCCAACGAAGCCCTGAACGAGATTGAACAGAACAAGACCGAACTGCGGGCCGCCCGCCATGCCGGACTCCATTGCCCGGCGTAAAAAGGGAAGCGCGCAAACGGGGTCCGGCCCTGTTTTGCCTGAGAATTTCAAGCGGAATTTAACGCGGCAATCTGCTAAACTGGCTTCGACTTGGAAAGTGGTAGGAGCCTCCACCATGATCGCCCGCTTGGCCGTTCTGATTGGCGCGTTAGCGCCCACCATTATCTTCGCGCAAACGCTCTATCGTTGCACCGAGGGCGGCATCGTCACCTACGCCGAGCGTCCGTGCGGCAAGAGCGCGGTGCCGGTGAGCAGCCTGCCGCCGGCCCCCCGTGCGGTCCCGGCACCCGTTCCGCAGGCTCCGTCGATGATGGCCCCGGCCGATGGTCCATTGCCCGCCCCGTCCGCATCGGCCGCCAGCGCGGCGCGCGAAGAGCAGGTGCAGCGCGAGGCGAAACTCGCCAGGATGGCGAAAGAGCGACGCATGCGCGATCTGGAATATGAGATCCGAGACACCGAGCGGGCTCATGATGACGACCTGGCGCGGCTTCGAGACAAGAAGCGGTACTCGGCCAACAACCTCGCGGGCGCCACCTGGGAGGAAAGCATCTCCCAGGAGATGCAAGCCGTCACTACCCGGTACAACGCGCGCATCGATACCCTGCGCCGCGAGCTGGCAGCGCTGCGCTCCCAGTAACTGGATCTGGGCAACGCGTAACGCGTAGGTTGGGCTGACGAAGGAAGCCCAACATTCCAGGGAGATCGTTGCCGGGTCAGGGGGTGTTGGGCTTCGTGCCTCAGCCCAACCTACAATCTTGTTTTGCAGGGGCCGGTGCTGATCTCCGGCATTACCAAAACGACAGGTAGGTGGGTGAGGTTGCCTACTGCCGAATCGCGCATCAGCCTGCGCATTCCCTGACGCCGTAGGGTCGCACACGCGCCCCTACGCGCCGGGTGTGAAGCACTTCCCCCCCAATTCTGGCTTCGCGCGCGCGCAAACTGCGCCGCATGCCTCGTTCACTCTGCTCTCCGCCGCCCGCTGTCGCCGTCCTGCGCCATGATCTGCCGGTCGGCTCGGCGGTTCCCACCGCGCTGCGGCTGATTCCAGCCGGCGCGTTCAGCGCCCCCGATGGCCGGCCGGCGGATGCCCCGGCCTGGGTGCTCGATGACGCGGACGGCCAACGGCTCGTCGCCGAGATGGCCGCGCGCCAGTCGGCGCGGTACATCGATTACGAACACGCCACCCTGCACGCCAAATCCAAAGGGACCCCGGCGCCGGCCGCCGGCTGGTTCGACGCCCTCGAATGGCGCCCCGGCTCGGGACTCTGGGCCGTCGACATCGACTGGACGCCGGCCGCTGCCCGCATGATCCAGGACCGCGAGTACCGCTACATCTCCCCGCTGTTCAGCTACCAGCCCGGTACCGGCCGCGTCCTGCAGCTTCTCGGCGCCAGCCTCACCAACGACCCCGGCCTCGATGGCCTGACCGACCTCGCTGCCCTCGCGGCGCCTCTTCTCAACCCCCCGGAGACCGAAGCCTTGCACGATCTGATGAAAAAACTGTTCCAGGCCCTGGCGATTGCCGACCAGCCGGCCGACGACCTCGCCGCCCTGACGCTCGCGATTGGCGCCGCCACTGCCCTCCAGTCCCGCGTCGCCGCGCTCGTCGCGCAAACGGCGACCCCTCCCGATCCCGGCCAATATGTGCCGATCGCCACGCTCGCCGCCTTGCAGGCCGACCATACCCGCGTGCAGGGCGAGCTGGCCGAGCTGCAGCGAAAAATCCAGGCCGACCAGGTCGAACAGGCGATTGCCCAGGCGACGGCCGCGGGCAAGCTGCCCCCGGCGCTGGTGGGCTGGGCGCGCACCCTCGGCCAGCGCGACCTGGCGGCGCTGACCACCTACCTCGACGCCGCGCCGGTGCTCGCCGCGCTGCAGGGCACGCAAACCGGCGGCCAGGCTCCCGGCAAAACCGATCCCCCGGACGCGCGCCAGATCGCCGACGCGGCGCTGGCGTATCAAACCACGCAACGGCAGTCCGGAATCGACATTTCCACCCCCGCCGCCGTCGCGCACATCGTGAAAACTCAATCGGAATCCTGATATGGCCAATGAACTCCTCTCCCGCAATTTCGTCGCCGGCGCCGCGATCGGCGCCTTCCGGATCGTCAAATTCGATACGACCGACGGCACCGTGATCCAGGCCGCCGCCGCCTCCGATCTGTCGATCGGCGTGTGCAATTCCGTCGGCCCGGCGTCCGGGGAGCGGGTCGACGTGGTCGTCGTCGGCATCGCCGACGTCGAGTTCGGCGGCACCGTGACGCGCGGCGCCATGGTCACCAGCGATGCCAGCGGTAAAGGCGTCGCCGCCGCGTCGACCAACCGCGCGATCGGAATCGCCCAGGTCTCGGCCGTTGCCGGCGACATCGCGCCGGTGTTGATCGCTCCGAGCGTGATGTAACGCCGGTTACGCCCCCCCCCGACCCTCATTTCTCTGGAGATCCCTTCATGGCTGTCCGCCCGTTCCCCACCAATCCGATCCTCACCGCGATCGCCATCGCCTACCGCAACCCGGACATCGCGCTGATCGCCGATGCCGTGTTGCCGCGCACGCCGACCGCGGCCGAATTCAAATATCTCAAGTACAACCTGGCCGACGGATTCACCGTGCCGGATGCCAAAGTCGGCCGCAAGAGCGCCCCCACCGAAGTGGATTTTTCGGCCACCGATGTCGCCGACAAGGTCCTGGATTTCGGCTTCGACGATCTGGTGCCGAACGAGGACATTGCCGACGACAACCGGCGTGTCGACCCGCTCGGTACCGCGGCCGCCTACCTCACCCACCTGCTCAACCTGGCGCGCGAACAACGCGCGGCGGCGCTGGTGTTCGCCACCGGCAGCTACGCGGCCGGCAACCAGGCGACGCTCTCCGGCACCGGACAATGGTCCGACATCACCAACTCGGACCCGGTGGCCGCCATTGGCGACGCGCTCGACGTTCCCGTGATCCGCCCGAACATCGCCGTTTTCGGGCAGGTGACTTGGACCAAGACGCGCCGGCACCCGAAGCTCGTGCAGGCGATCAAGGGCACGGGGCAAGGCTCGGGGATGATCTCCCGTAAGGAATTCGCCGATTTTTTCGAGCTGCAGGAAGTGCTCGTCGGCGCTGGTTTCGCGAACAGCGCCAAGCGCGGCCAGACGGCCACGCTGGCCCGCGTCTGGGGCAAGCACGCGGCGTTTCTGTACCGGGATCGCGCCGCGGGTCCGCAAGTCGGCGTCACCTTCGGATTCACCGCCGAGGCCGGCGGAAAAACCTCGGGATCGATCGACGAACCGACCATCGGCCTGTCGGGCTGCCAGCGCGTGCGCGTCGGCGAGCGCGTCAAAGAGGTGGTCTGCGCGACCGACCTGGGCTATTTTTTCCAGAACGCGGTCGCGTAATCCGCCATGGCCTACGCCACCCTCGACGACCTGGTCGCCCGCTTCGGCGAGCAGGAGCTGATCGACCAGACCGACCGCGTGAGCGGCACCAACGTGAATACCGAGGTGGTCACGCGCGTGCTCGACGACGCCAGCGCGATCCTGGACGGCTATCTGGCGGGGCGCTACGCGCTGCCGCTGGCCACCGTGCCGGCGCTGCTGGTCGGCCTGTGCTGCGATCTGGCGCGCTACGCGCTGTATCCGGATGCGGCGCCGGATCTGGTCAAGGAACGCTACCAGAACGCGCTCAAGCTCCTGGCGCGGATCGCCGACGGTACCCTGCAATTGGGCCAGTCCGGCCCGCCGGCCCAGGCGGGGCTGTCGCAGGTGGTCAGCAGCCCCCGCCTGTTCGCGCGCGGCGAGCGGTCGTGAGCCGGGCATGTTGAGTCTCGAAGTACCCCTGGCCGAGCGCTTGAGCGGAGTCCCCGGCCTGCTCGGGGTACACCCGATGAGCGATCTCGACAGCATCGAGCAAGCCGGCAAGCCAACGCCCTGCGTGTTCCTGGCCTTTGATGGCTACCAGGTGATCGAGCAGCACCGCAGCCGGCGCGCGGTGCGGATCGAAACCCGCTGGCTGGTGATTCTGGCGGTCAAGCACGCCGGCCGCGCCGGCAGCGGCGCGCCGGCGCGGGCGGCGGCAGCGCCCTTGGCCGAGGCCCTGCTGAAATCATTGCTCGGCTGGACGCCGCCGGCGAAATACACGCCGCTGCTGCTAGCCACGCCGCCGGCGCCGGTGTTCCTGGCCGGCGCCCTGTTTTACCCGCTGGCGGTCACCACGCAACAGGTGATCGAGCCCGACCGGGAATCCGCCCTTTTTTAACGGAGACGACCCATGGCATCACGCGCATTTCTTGGAGGCGGCGACCTCTACATCAACCGCACGGACCCCACGACGGGCCTGAAAATCGGGCGAGTCGGCCCGTTCGAATGCGGCAAGTTCGAGATCAAGCCCAATACCGACCTCAAGGAGCAGGTCTCGCGCGGCAAAACGACCTACGGGCAGGTCATCGAATCGGTGGCCATCCAGAAACCCGCCGACCTGACGGTGCAACTGAATGAGCTCGACAAGGAGGGTCTGACGCTCGCGCTGCTGGGCACCAATGCGGCCTGGTCGCAGGGCAGCGGCACGATCACCGCCGAGGCGATCGTCGCGGTGCACGACAAGTGGGTGTCGCTCTCAAAAGTCAATTTCGCCGTCGCCGGCTTTGTCGTGACGCATACCTCGGGCACGCCGACCTATGTGCTGGGCACCGACTACGACGTCAATTACCGCCTCGGCATGGTGCGCGTCAAGTCCACCGGCGCGATCGCCAACGGCGCCACCATCAAGGTCACCGGCAACCACCAGACCAGTGCCGGCACGCGCATCGCCGGCGCCACGCAGGCGCAGGTGCGGGCGGAATTCGTGCTCGACGGCGTGAATTTTGCCGACAACCTGCCGTGCATCTGCACCGTCTGGGAGGCGGTGCTGGCGCCGGAAAGCGCGTTTGACTTCCTGAGTGACGGTTTCGGAAACATCACCCTGAAGGGGCGCCTCAAAACGCCGACCGGCAAGACCGAGCCGTTCCAGGTCGATCTGCTGACGTCCTGATCGCCGTGCGCCACCCCGCCTACCCGCATCAGCGGAAGATCCGTTGCCCCTCTCCCCCGGCCCCTCTCCCGCGAGGGGAGAGGGGAGATCTGGCCTGAGCGATGGCGGACGATCTGCGCTTACGCGTCGACATCGCCGCCGGGGTTACCGGCCGGGAGGCGGTCGACCACCTGGCGGCGTCGGTCGACCAGCTTGGCCAGCAAGCGAGCGACACCGGCGGCGAGGCCCGGACCGCCGGGGACGGCGTGGCGGCGCTCGGGACGGCGGCGCAGCGCTCCCTCGAGGGCGTGGCCGCCGCCCAGCAGCGGGTGCGCGGCAGCACCGAGCAGGTGCAGGCCGCGTTCGCCACCCTCGGGATTCGCTCGGCCGACCGCATCCAGGCGGAACTGCTGGAAATCAATCAGGCGCTGCAGCGATTGGCGAGGAGCAGCGATGTCACGGGCGATCAGTTCGACCGCGCCTTTGCCGCCGGGCAGGCGCGCATCAGGACGCTGCGCGCCGAGCTGGATGGCGTGCCGGGCAGCGTCGGCCAGGTCGCGCGCCAGGCCGACGGACTGACGAGCGTCCTGGGCAAGCTCGGACTGGCGTTTTCCGGGGTCGAGCTGGCGCGGGAGTTCCTCCGGGTCAACGTCGAGCTGGAGAATTTATCGCGGACGTTCACCGCGGTCGCCGGATCGAGCCAGGCCTCGGCCGAGGAAATGGCCTATGTCCATGACGTCGCCGGCCGGCTGGGCCTGCCGATCATCGAGGTGGGAAAAGCGTATGCCGGACTGACCGCGGCGACCAAGGGGTCTGCGGTCGAGGGCGCGGCGACGCGGGACGTGTTCGAAGCGGTCGCGAGTGCGATGTCGGTCGCCGGCAAGAGTTCGGCCGAAACGCAGAACGCGTTGCTGGCGCTGTCGCAGATGGCCTCCAAGGGCACCGTCTCAATGGAGGAGCTGCGCGGGCAATTGGGCGAGGCGCTGCCCGGCGCGCTCCAGTCGGTCGCCAACGGCTTCGGCATCACGACCGAGCAACTGATCAAGCTGGTCGAGAGCGGCAAGCTGACGACCGAGGAGCTGTTTCCCGCGCTGACGGCCGGCCTGAACGCGCTCTATCAGTCGTCCGGCGCGCTCGGCGGGCAGACCGAGACGCTGACGCAACGCTGGAATCACTTCAGGAATGGCCTCGCCGAGGTGTTCCAGACGATCGGCGACGCGGGCGTCGTAAAGGGCTTGAAGACCAGCCTGGAAGTGCTGGAAGCCGTCATTGTCGCCACGTCCGTCTCTCTCGTCGCCGTCGGCAAGGAGATCGGGATCTTCTTTGCCGCGCTGAGGAACGGCGACATCGGCTTCAAGGGATTCAGCGAGTCCGCGAAACAGGCGTTCGCCGAGGTCCAGGAAGAAGCCTATGACAAGCTGCGCAAAGCGGCTCAGCATAACCAGTATTTGGCGGACTCGCTCAGTGACGCCGATCGGGCGGCGATCAAGTTCAAGCAGTCGAATAAGGATGCCGCCGGGGCCGTCGCCCAGACCGGCACCGCCGCGCAGTCCGCGGCGCTCGGCGTCACTCGGCTGAAAGCGACCTACGCCGACCTCGCGGACGCCGGCGAAAAGCTCACCAAGCAGACGGTTGCCGACGCCGAGGCCCGGAAAGCCCAGACCGCGGCGGCGGTCAATCTGGCCAACGCCTTCGGGAGCGAAACCGAGAAACTCCAGGCCCGGCTGAAAGCCAGCAAAGACAACGCCGAAGCCGACCGGCAGGTCGCCGTCCAGAAAGCGGCCGACCTCTCGATGGCGAAGCGGCAACTGGCGGCGATCGAGGCCGAAATCGGCGGCAAGGAAAAAGCCACCGAACAGCAAAAAAAGCAGATCGAGGAGCTGGAGAAGGTCATCGCCGCGCGCCAGTCCGACGCCGACAAGGCCGAGGGGCAGGCGCGGGCGTCGGCAGTGGTCGCGGCGCAGGCCCAGACCGAGGCGGCGGCGCACGCCAACAACAGCGGCCGCGTCGCCGAGCTGCGGGCGGCCTACGAGGCGGCGACGCAAGCGCTCGAAGATCTGCGCGCCAAAAAGGCGCTCGGTATCGACGTGACCCGGCAAATCGCCGAGGCCGAGATCCAGGCCGGGCAGGCGAGCCGGCTGTATCGGGATGCACTGGCCGACCAGACTCGCCAGATTCAAACGAACAGCCAGGTCAAACAGGCGCAACTGACCCTCGAACAATCGGTGGTTCGGCTGGCGATCGAGCAGCAACGCACGATTCTCGATGTGGCCCGCGCGCACGGCGACGAACGCGGCGCGCTCAATGCGCTGCTGGAAATGAAGCGCCTGGAAATCCAGCTCGCCGAACTGGTCGCGGCCGCGAAGCATGCCGAAGCCACGGCGGCGCTGGCCGCGGTGCAAGCGAAGCGGGCTGAACTGGAAGCGTCGGGCCAGCTCACCGACGCGAAACGGGCCGAACTCGCTGCCATGGAAGCGGCCGCGCGCGTCAAGGAAGTCGAAGCGCAAATTTCCGACGAGGTGGCGAGGCGGACCCGCGAGCTGGCGGAGAGTTTCGATTCGGCCGGCAGCGCGGCAGGGCGGATGGGCGACGGCGTTCGCGGCGCGACGCGGGATCTCGATGGATTGGGCAGCGCGGCGGGCAGCGCGGCAGGGCAGGTCGGCCGGCTGCGCGATCAGCAGCAGCGGTCGGATCAACCCAACGTGGTGCAGCGCCAGGTCAGTACGCAGAGCGTCGATCATGAGACGGTCGCCCGCTCCCTGGGGTTGACCGGCCCGGCGGTGCAGGCGTTTGTCAGAGCCTATACGGACATCCTCGCCGAGGAAATGGCGGCCCTCAAGAGCAAATTGCTGGCGACGCCGGTGATTTCCACCGAGGGCTACCTAACCGAATACGCCGGTGCGGTCGATCGGGCCAAGGCCCGCGCCCAGGACGCCGTCCGGTCAGCCAGCAGCGCCAGCGCGTCCGGCGGCGCAGCGGGAGCGGCGAGCACGGGCGCGTCCAGCAGCGCGACGGGCACGGCGAGCGCCAGCACCTCCAGCAGCGCAGCAAGCCCGGCCAGTACTGTGGCCTCGGTCCATCGCGTCGACATCACGATCGGCAACGCCAGCGCCCGCGTCGACACCAACAGCCAGGCGTCGGCACAGGCACTGGTCGGGGTGTTGACCACCCTGAAAGAAAGGTACGTGTCCGGATGATCGGGCCGAAGGATTTTCTGGGCTGGGCGAAGCGGCCGCGCAGCCGGATCGCCCTCGAGGCGGTCCGCTCGCTGTCGTCGCGGGACCGGCGCTTCCGGGCGATCTGGGACACCCTGGTCGAGCGCGGCGTGGTGTCCGAAAAGGGCCTGCCGCAACTGATCTGGAGCGGTACCCAATGGCAGGCGGTGAGTCATGGCTGAGCATCTCCTGGGCGCGCTGCCGCTGCCGGCCGATCTGGTGTGGACCGACGAGTTCACCTGGCCGACCGTGGTCCGCAAGACCGAGTATGCGCTGACCGGCGCGCTGATCGTCGATGTCGGGCAGCGCCAGGCGGGGCGGCCGATCACGCTCGGCGGCGACGCCGGCGGCGGCTGGGTGACGCGCGCCACGGTCGACGCGCTGCGCGTGCTGGCCAGCGAAGTGCCGGGACAATTCGTGCTGGCGCTGGCCGATGGCCGCAGCTTCAACGTCATTTTTGCGCCAGAGTCCGCGATTTCGGCGGCGCCGCTGTATCCGATTGCCGACCCTGGGGCGGATTTTCCGTATGTGGTCACGATTAAATTGATCGAGGTTTAACGCATGCCCATTCTGGATGGCGACATCGTGCTGCTCAAATCGTCGGTGCTCGACGACGTGCCCGAGGGGGGCGGCATGGCGACGGGCCTCGCGGTGGTCGACGGGGTCAGCAATAACCTGTTCCCGGACATCTCCGAGCTGGACCGGACCTATGGCCGGATCTCGCTGCGCAAGGTGTTTCCCGCGGTGCTGACCGATTCGGTCGAGGGCTATTACGGCGCGCATGTCATCGTCGCCGAGGCGCCGGCCGATCCGCGCGTATCGGCGGCGTTGTTTACCACCAAGTCCTGGTCGGATCAGCGCACCAGTGCGCAGAACAAGCTCGAGAGCTATCTCGCGATGGGCAGCGAGTCACGTTATGTGCTGTTCGGCAATCATCTCTCCGGGCAGCACAGCATCCAGGTCCATTGCGCCAAGTCGGTCGTCAATCCGGGCGTCGGCGATGTGTTTGCGCTGGTCCAGCGCGACACGCCGACCGCCCAGCAGTTTGTCCGGATCACGCGGCTGATTTCGCGCGTCGTCGACCAGGTGTTCACCGACATCCACGGCGATTATCTGCGCGATGTGCTGGTGCTCGAAATCTCCGATCCCCTGCGGATGGCGTTTACCGGCGCGCCGGTCACGCGCTTCACGTACGACTATTACAACCCGCCGACGCGCGTTCACAGCACCTTCGCCGCCGACGCGACGAGCTATTACGGCGTCTCTCCCCTCGCGCAGGCCGCCTTGCTTGGGGCGCTGACGCTGCGCGCCGAGTCGGTCTACACGCAACTGGTGCCCTCGGCGCTGTCCGAAGCGCCGATCATCGACGCGCGTTGCGTCGGCGATCGCAATCTGATCGTGCCCATTGCCGGCGCGCCGGGGCTCGCTTTTTCCTCGACGGTGACGACTTCGCCCGGCGTCACGGCGGTGCGCTATTTCGGTCGGGCGGTGGCGATGGGATCGGTCACCGTCACTATCGCCGGGGTGACGCTGGTCGACGACAGCAATGGCAACCTGGTGGCCCAGTCCGGATTCACCGGCTCGGTCAACTACGCCAGCGGCGCCGTCAGCCTGGCGAGGAGCACCGGCATCAGCGGTACGGCCAGCTATGCGGGGGCGCAAGCCGTCGCGATCGCGGCCGCCGGGCATACCGCGAGCACGGCGGTCAGCGTTGGCAATCGCGGCTATACCTACGTCAAATCCCTGTCGCCAGCGCCGGCGCCGGGGTCGGTTTCGGTCGATTATCTGGCGCTCGGAAAATGGTATCGTCTGGCGGACAACGGCGCCGGCGGGCTGACCGGCGATGACGGCGTGGGCTCCGGCATGGTCGACTATGCGGCCGGCTCTCTGGTCGTGACGCTCGGCGCGCTGCCCGACGTGAACACGCAGATCCTGTTTGCCTGGGGGACGCCAGCGCATTACAAGGCGCAGGTCGGCGCGTCGGTGTTCAACGTGCCGGCGATCCCGATCACCCTGCCCGACGGCGCGATCCAGCCCGGCAGTGTGACGATCACCTATCAGGTCAATGGCATCGGCCGGGTAGTCATCGACGATTCCGGAGGCGCGCTCTCCGGGCAAGGATCCGGCTGGATCGATTACGCGACGGGTCGGGCGGCACTGCTTCCCGACCAGCTTCCGGACGGCGATTCGGATCTGGTGACGACGTACCGGCAGGGCTTGAACGTCACCGAGGTGTTTACCGCCGGCGGCGCTTCGTCGAATTTCAGTTTGAGCCATGCGGTGCTGCCCAAGAGCTTGTCCCTATCCTTTCAGGATAGCCGGCAAACCGAGTACATCGTCTGCGACGATGGCGCCGGCGCCTTGCTGCTGCGGATTCTCACGCCGCGGGTCACCGCCGAGCGCACCTGGAACGAGCCGCAGGGCGTCACGGCGAGCGGGTCCAGTGTCGTCAATTCCACGTCCGGAGTCGGCGGGTCGATCAATTACACCACCGGCGCGGTGGCGCTGGGGGCGCAGGTGACGATGCTCGATACCCGGCAATCGCGATCCTTCAGCGGCCCGGCCGACGCGATCGTCGAGACGCATACCTGGTCTGAAACGACGGCCACGGTCGTCGCGACCGGGACGATCACCGCCCGCTATCGCCAGGCGACCGACAGCGCCGGCGCCCTGCTGACGCATTCGCAGGCCATCGAGGCGCTGCGGATCGATCTGCTGCCGACCACCTCGAATACCCTGGTCCCCAACAGTCTGCGCTTCACGTTCGGCGGCAGTGTCTATGTCGATCGCGATGGCACGCTGCTGCGCAATGTCTCTGCGGATACCAACAGCGGCACCATCGCCGGGACGGTCAACTACGCGACCGGAAGCGTTTCGGTCAGCGATTACGCCGCCGGGGGCGTGCCGGCCCTCGTCGTGTCATGCCTGACGCGCAAGGGCTTCTGGGATGACTGGCAGTTCCAATTCCGGGTCTCCGGCGCGCCCTTGCAGCCGGCCAGCCTGGCGATCCGTACCGTGCGCGCGACCGACAGCGTGCAGATCAGCGCCAGCAGCGCGCTCAATGGCGACATCGAGACCGCCGAGGTGGAAGGCACGGTGGACGTGCAGTTTGGCATCGTGTCGCTGCGTTTCGGCGCCTGGGTCTCCGATTCCGGCCTGTCGCCGGCGGAGAAACTCGAGTGGTGGTATGCGCCCGAGCGGGTGGTGTCGGGGCAGGTGTTCCGGCCGTTACTGGTGATGCCGGAAACCGCGCTGTTCAACGCGGTGGCGGTGTCGAATCTGCCGCTGTCGGCCGAGGTGCTGGGGCTCGATCCGGTGCGGCTGCCGGTCGATGGGCGGGTGCCGGTGTTGCGCAAGGGCGATGTGCTGGTGATCCACCACACCGCCACGACGGCGCCGGCGACGGTCAGCAACGGCCAGACGGTCAATCTCGGGCGCGTGCGGATTGCGCGCGTGCGCGTGATCGGAAACGATGGCGAAACGATCGTCGGCGGCTACAGCCACGATCTGGATGCCGGCACGGTGACGTTTTCCGACGTGAGCGGCTACGCGCAGCCGGTCACGATCGAGCATCGCATCGAGGATATGGCGCTGTGTTCGGATGCGCAAATCAACGGCGAGCTGACGCTGACGCGGCCCTTGACCCACGATTTCCCGCTCGGCTCGCTGGTCAGCTCGGCACTGATCCTGGGCGATCTGCATGCGCGGGTGTCGCACTGGTTCGACCAGGCCACATGGACCGGTGTCTGGTCGGATACGGTCATCGGCAGCGCGGCGAGCGCCAGTTACAACACCGTGCAGTATCCGGTCGTGGTGACCAACCGCGGCGCGATCCAGGAGCGCTGGCAGATCATTTTCACGAACACGACGACGGTCAATGTGATCGGCGAGACGATCGGCCAGATCGTCACCGGGCATGCCATCGCCAACCCGCTGGCGCCGATCAATCCGGCGACCAGCGTGCCGTATTTCACCATCAGCCCGACCGGCTGGGGCGCCGGCTGGAGCGCCGGCAACGTGGTGCGGCTGAACACCGTCGCGGCCAATTACCCGGTCTGGGTGGCGCGCACCGTGCTGCAGGGTCCGCCGTCGGAGACCGAAGACCATTTTGTGATTGGCATCCGCGGTGATGTCGATACGCCTTGACGGTCATGACCGTTTCCCTCTCCCCCGACCCCACCCACGGCCCGCGAGGAAGGGAGGGGAGATTCGTGAGTCGCATACGCGACTTTCCATTGATGGAGGGGTAAATGCCCGATACCAGCGTTAAATTTTTCCACTCCGGGCTGACCGGAGCGCCTGTTTTGTCGGGCACCGCAGGGTCTTTGATCGCGGTCCTCGATGCCTGCCTGGTCAACGGATTCGCGGTCTCGGCCGTGGCCAACCTGGTGGTCTCCGGCGGCGTCGCCACGGCCACGATCAGCGCCGGCCATAGCGCCGAAGTCGGCAGCGTGGCGCTCGTGTCCGGGGCGGCGCCGGGCGGGCTCAATGGCGAGAAGAAGGTCCTGTCGGTCGGCGCGGGCAACACTACGCTGACGTTCGACGCCACCGGGATCAGCGATCAGACGGCGAGCGGGACGATTTCGCTGAAGCTGGCCGGGGCGGGGTGGAGCAAGGAATTCACCGGCACCAACCTGGCCGCGTACAAGAGCAACGCCGTGTCGGGAACGGGCTGTCGGCTGCGGGTTGACGATACCGCGGGCAAGACCGCGAGGGTGGTCGGCTACGAAACGATGACCGCCATCAGCACCGGCAGCGGGCCGTTCCCGACGAGTACGCAGCGCAGTGGCGGGTCCTGGTGGACGAAGAGCACGGTCGCGGATGGCAGCGCGCGGGCCTGGACGCTGGTCGCCGATGACCGGATGTTCTATCTGATCACCGCCTATCACCCGACCTATCCGGCGGGGGGGGCGTTCGTGGCCTTCGGCGATTTTCTGCCGGTCAAATCGGGCGACGCCTGGGCGTGTGTGCTCTCGGGCTACGCCAGCGACAAGAGCGGGTCGGCGCCGGGCGACACCAACGATTTCGGGGTGCTGCGCAACGCCGCCGACGAGTTGTATTTCGCGCGGTCGTATGGCGGGGTGGGCAGTTCGGCGACGGCGTACAAGGCCTTCAGCCTGCTGACGCCCTCGACCAGTGTCGGTTTTGCCAGCGGCGCCGGTCCCATGCCCTATCCGAATGGGCCGGATCAAGGGCTGTACCTGTCGCAGACGAACCTGTTCGAGTCTTTCGCCGGCGCTTTCCGCGGCGTCGCGCCAGGCGTCTACTGCTGCCCGCAGACGGTTCCGCTCGGGCTGTTCGCCGCCAACGCGTCGATTGCCAACGTCGCGAACCTCCTCGACCGGGAAGTTCGGGTCATGCCCTTCGGCGCCGGGGTCACGACGGCGGCTTTCGCTTTTTTCGATACCACCGGGCCGTGGCGGTAATCGGTCATGGGTGATCCGCTCTGGCCCCTGCTCAATGCCGGGCTGCATCTGTCCGGCAGCCACGGGTCGACGTCCTTCCCGGATGTCAAGGGCCATACGTTTACGCGCTCGGGGGCGGTCGCCATCTCGACGGCACAGAGCCGGTTTGCGGGCGAGGGGTCAGCTTACTTTCCGGGCGGCGCCAGCGACCGGCTGAGCTGCGCGGCGTCGGCAGATTTCATTTTCACCGGCGCGACCTCGCTGTCGATTTCGTTTTCACTGTATCTGCTGGCGTATCCGGCGGCCGGGAACCAGTGCCGGCTGATCAACTTCGGGACGAACGGCGACGGCAGTTCGTTCTGCGTCGCTTTGAACGATTCGAGCGCGAAACAGATCGGGGCTTACGTGCCGTTAAGCGGGAAAAATAACCTGTTCTCCGTGTTTAATACGGTCGACCTGAACGTCTGGCAGGATTTCGAGATCTCGGTTTTCAACGGCACAGGGTTGATTTTCAAGAACGGGCTGATCGTCGGATCGCTCGCCGGTCTGGACCTGCCCACTGGTGGCACCAGCAATATCGTCCGGATCGGCGGCGATCAATCCGGCTATCCGACGGTCGACGCGGCGCTGAATGGATACCTCAGCGAACTGCGTATCCTGTGCAAATGGTGGCGCCACGATAGCGCGTATGCCCCGGCAACTGGCCCGTTCGAGGAAGGGTTTTCCTTGAATTATGCGCGGTCCGCGCCGGCTTTTCCGCTGGTCCAGCCCGCGCGGCCCGCCTGGAAATCCGTCCGGCAAAGCCCGCCCGCCTTGCTGCTCGACGCCGAGCACGGCGGCCGGGGGCGGATCGTCGGCACGACCCAGGCCGACGGCGACCCGGACTATCCGGTATCCCGTCGCGTGCGCCTGCTGCGCCAGCGCGACAGCGCGCTGGCGCGCGAGATCTGGAGCGATGCCGACGGAAATTACGCCTTCGACCGCATCCGTCACGATGTCCCGTATGTGCTGATGTCGCACGACCACACCGGGCTGTTTAACGCCGTCATCGCCGACGGGGTGATTCCGGAGCTGATCTCATGAGCCTGTCGTTTGCCGATTCGCTGCGCACTGCCCGCGCCCTGGCGACCGTCGCCCAGCTCGACCGGGCGGCAACGCCGGCGACGCTATCGCTGTACTACACGACCCAGCCGGCCGCCGGCGCGGACCCCGGCGGAAGTGCGGCGGCAGTGATTACCCTGCAAAAACCCTGCGGCACCGTCACCAATGGCGTGATCCACTTCGCGACGACGCAACCGGCGCAAGTCGCGGCGAGCGGGCAAGTGCTTTGGGCACGTGCACGGGACGGCGACGGTTACTGGCTGATCGACGGTCACGTCGCGCTTACCGGCACCCCTGGGGCGGTCTTCACACTCGACGACCTCGATTTGTACGCCGGCGCGTTCGTTTTTTTGTTCAACGCGACCCTGACCGAGCCGTGAGCGTCTGGTGGAACACGACCTGCTTTTTGCGGAAGGCCTGGCCGGTCCCGATCTGGTATTCGGTCGGACGGGAAACCCGCCGATCATCCAGCGCCTCGGAAGCGCTTTCGTTCCGCCCGCGCCCACCCTGGACGGCCCGCTGGTGGCCGGCGCCGTGCCGCTTGGGCTGGCTGCGGGGGCGGGGCTGCCCCTGGCGCTGGCCATTGCGCGCGTGCCGGCGCTCTCGAGCGCGGCCACGCTGCCGGCGCCGGCGCCGGCGTTCGCCTTGAGTTACGACAATGCCGTGAACCGGGCGCCGTTCCGCTGGGCCGATCATGCCTGGCAGCAGTCGGCGGCGCGGGGCCAACAGTCCCGGATCGGGCATCGTGCGCCGCGCGCCGGGCAGGTCGAGGTCTCGGCCATCGCCCGCCGCGCGCTGCGCAGGGGGGAACGCGTCGAGAGCGCCTGGCAACCGCAGCAAGGGGATCGCCGTCCACCCGTGCAGGTCGTCTGGACCGAGGGGCAACCCCGCGCCACCGCGGTGCAGGAGGGATTCCAGCCGCTGTCGAGGGCCGTTCGACCGGCGATCGAGGCCCCGTTTACGCCCGCCTCGCAGAGGCCGCGGCAAACCGCATTCGACTGGATCGAGCTGTTTCGCCGGGCGCGCCCGACCCTGTCCGCCCCCTGGGAAGAGGGCGTTCCGCGCGTCATCCTGCTCGATCTGTCGGCCGGCAGCGGGTCGCCCAATCGTCTGCTCGTGTCTCACCCCTGGCAGATCGGGCGGGCTCCGGCGGCGGGTCGATCGCCCCTTCCTTCTGGGCCGGAACCCGACCCGGACCCTTACATCGGCAGCCCGCATCTGGTCTTTCCCTGGCTCGGGAAGGGTGGGCGGGTCATCATTCCTGTCCGGAGGACCTATCTCGTGCTGAACGAAGTCACGCTCACTCGCGTGTCCAATACGCTGTCGCTGCCGGCCCTGTCCCTATCTCTCTCGATCGACTCCAGCTCGTGGGTCTGGGGCTGGAGTGCGAGCTTGCCGGCCTCCAGTCTCGGCGATCTCCTGCCGGCGGGGCCGGGGGAGCCGGTCGAAGTGGAAGCCGTGGTCAACGGCGTCAATTTCCGGCTGCTGGCGGAAAAAATCACGCGCGACCGGCGATTTGCCCAGGCCCGTATCACCGTCTCCGGGCGCGGGCTGGCCGCCGAACTGGGGGCGCCCTATGCGCCGGTGATCAGCCGCCACAACGAGGCAGACCGCACCGCGCAGCAGTTGATGGGGGACGCGCTGACGTTCAACGCGGTGAGCCTCGGCTGGGATCTCGATTGGCATCTGACCGACTGGCTCGTGCCTGCCGGCGTGTGGTCCCACACCGGCGCCGCCATCGACGCCTGCGCGCGCATCGCGGCCGCGGCTGGCGGCTACGTGCAGGCCAGCCGCCACAGCAAAACCCTGTCCATCCTGCCGCGTTACCCGGTCGCGCCGTGGGACTGGTCCGGCGTCGTCCCTGATTTCTCCCTGCCCTCGGCGGCCACTACCCGCGAGTCTGTTCGCTGGCTGGAGAAGCCCGCCTACAACTCGGTGTATCTCAGTGGCGAAGCGCAAGGGATTCTGGCGCATGTCACCCGTGCCGGCACCGCGGGCGATCTGCTCGCCCCGATGATCGTCGACGCCTTGATCACCCATTCAGAGGCGGCCCGGCAGCGGGGGATTTCGGTGCTCTCCGACACCGGCCCGCAGCAACTGCTGGTGCTGGAAACGCCTGTGTTCCCCGGCGTGGGAATCTACCCTGTGGGCGCCTTCGTCGCCTTCTCCGACGGCACCGATTCCCGGCGCGGCCTGGTGCGTAGCGTTTCCCTCAACGCCACCTTCCCGACCGTCCGTCAAACCATCGAGATCGAGTGCCATGAGTAACCTGCTGAGCGATTTTCTGAGCCTGTTGCCGGGTGATCCTTTGCTGGTCGGAGAGGTCTCCAGCATCGCCGACGAGATCAGGATCGTGACCCTTCCGGATGGCTCCACGATCACCGCCAAAGGCGTCGCGGGGGTGGGTCAAAAGGTGTTTGTTCGAGGGGGTGTAATTCACGGCATTGCGCCGACCCTGCCCATCGTCGAAATTCTCGTTTAACGCCCGTAAATATGCCTATGTCTTGTGCCAAGTATCACCAAAGTTTGTGCCAAATAGCGCGCGAATTTACAAAAAAGCTGAACGCGACCCGGTGCATGGTTTACGGTCTTTGAGCAATCGATCATCCTAAAGGAGGAGTTTCAAATGAAAAAAATGCTGTTGTTGTCGGCCCTTCTGGTACTTTCGACGGCCAGCGTCTCGGCAAAGGACTGGACGGATATTCGCATGGCGTCGGAAGGCGCTTACCCCCCGTTCAATGAAATAGGTGCCAATGGCGCGTTGAAGGGGTTCGACATCGATATCGGCAATGCGCTGTGCGCCGAGATGAAGGCGAAATGCATCTGGGTGAAACAGGAATGGGACGGTATGATCCCGGCACTGATGGCACGCAAGTTCGACGCCATCGTCGCTTCGATGTCGATTACCGAAGAACGCAAAGCGAAGGTGGATTTCACCAACAAGTACTACGCTTCGCCGGTGGTCCTGATTGCCAAGACGGGATTGCCCTTGAGACCGGAACTAGCCAGCTTGAAAGGCAAGAAGGTCGCAGTTCAGCGCGGCACTGTTGCCGACAACTTTGCCACCAAATACTGGGATGGCAAGGGGGTCGAAATTGTTCGCTATGGCAAGCAGGATGAGGCCTATCTGGATCTCAAATCAGGCCGTGTCGATGCCACCTTTGCCGATTACTGGGAAGCTTATGGCGGCTTCCTGACCAAGCCTGAAGGCGCCGGTTATGGCGTTCTCGGTGAGCAGCTTTACGGCAAGAATGCCGAGGAGCGCGCCGTGATCGGTGAAGGAATCGGCATTGCCGTGCGCAAGAAGGATCAGGACCTTAAGGCGCAACTCAACAAGGCACTGGCCGCCGTGCGTGCCAATGGCAAGTACGAAGAGATCCGCAAGAAATACTTCGCGATGGATATCTACGGCGATTGAGGTTCCGCTGTGGAACGTCGGCTGCCGGCGCGGCCGGCGTTCCTGTTTTTTCCCCGGTTGTTTCCAAGGTACAACGCGAGGCGCAAATCAGCCATGGACGCCCTGATCGAATACTCCCCCAGCCTGCTGGCCGGCGCCTGGATCACTCTCCAGGTTGCCCTCCTTTCGCTGGTTCTTGCCGTCAGCATGGGCCTGGTTGGTGCCGCCTGCAAGTTGTCACGCATCGCTCCACTACGCTGGTGGACCGCGTTGTATACCACTGTCTTTCGTGGCGTCCCCGACCTAGTGATGATGCTCTTGTTTTTTTACGGTGGCCAGGTGATTCTCAATGTCATCAGCGACCATCTGGAAAGGGAGATGATCGAACTCGACGCCTTTGCCGCTGGCGTTCTGACGATTGGATTCATTTTCGGCGCCTACTTCACCGAAACCTTTCGTGGCGCCTTTCAAGCGGTGCCGGCCGGCCAGATGGAAGCGGGCCGAGCCTACGGCATGAGCGGCTGGCAGGTTTTCTGGCACATCCTTTTTCCGCAAATGCTGCGTTATGCCCTGCCAGGCATTGGCAACAACTGGCTGGTCCTGCTGAAAAGCACCGCCATCGTGTCCATGATCGGCCTGGCCGACATGACCTGGCTGGCTGATCAGGCCGGACGGTCGACCCACCAGCCTTTCACTTTCTATCTGGCCGTTTGCGTACTCTATCTGGCGATGACTGCTGTCTCGAACCAGGTTCTACAACGCCTGCAGCGCCGCTACAACGTCGGTGTCCGCGAAGCCAACGTTTGAGGAGACGATCATGGAATGGTTTGACCCGAACGTTATCAGCAGCAGCTTGCCCGAGTTCTGGCGTGGCCTGTGGATGACCGTGCAACTGACCGTCTTCTCGTTGGTGGTCGGCTTCGCATTTGCCATTCCGCTGTCGGTTGCCCGAGTGTCAAGAAACCCCTGGGTCAGTCGGCCGATCAGCGCCTATACCTACTTTTTTCGCGGCACCCCGATGCTGGTGCAGCTATTGCTGATTTACTACGGAGTTGGCCAGAGCGAATGGATGCAGCAGCAGTG
>WBZL01000915.1_pt1 | contig 32411 bp, 48 predicted proteins | sample 5204291 | NCBI WGS metagenome assembly WBZL01 (sample SAMN12344345, study PRJNA552823) | activated sludge metagenome | biome: Activated sludge suspended growth; feature: Nitrification reactor; material: Wastewater; isolation source: activated sludge from nitrification reactor of wastewater...
CCACATCCGGAGCGGCCGGGGTGTACAACCTCAATGTGCCCTCTGGCGGCATCCTGGAATCCTTCCAGAAGAACTTCACCAATGCCGGCACGCAGTTCACCGTCGGCGGCGAAGCCGTGATCAACATCAACTGGAACACCGGCGCCTTCAATACCAGCTTTGACAATGCGGTCCTGCCCAACATCAAACTGATCGATGCGGCAGGCACCCAGCGCGAACCAGCGGCGGTGGCCGTCACCGTCCAGCATACGGCCGTGGCGGGTGGATCCACTTCCACCACGGTGGCCAATATCAATGGGGTGGGTACGCCCATCCGGATGAAGGGTATTCTGTAATCGATTCAATTCCACGAATAATGAAACATTTTATCACCATTCTATGCCTTTTCCTGGCGCTCGCCGCCTTCGGGCAATCCCCGACCCTGACCGACTTTTACGGCAAGGTGGAGTTCACCGGCTTTTCCGCCGGCGGCACGTCCGATGTGACCGGCACCCTGGGCAACTACTCCGATCAGACCAACCTCTATTTTGCAAACGGCGTCCAGGTCGGCGACGTGGTCTGGGATAACCTCGGCAACCGCTGGGAAGTCATGGTCGTCAACTCATCCAACCTGATTTCGGCCAACGTGGACCTGCGCAACATCAACGGATCGGGCGGAACCCCGTCCGGAGTGGGTTATATCAGCCGCGAGACCGAAAACGTGGGCTTATCGCTGTTTGTACCTGATAATAATATCGGCATCAGTCAGCAGCTCAAAAGCCGGGTGGAGACGCACAATATGCTTTTGATCGACGCTTATATTGCAGGCATACGCGACAGCGTTTACACCGGTTCTTCACCGGCAGACACCTCGACCGTAACTGATCCGACCGTCGGCGACGTGCTCGTTACCAATGACGGCAATGTCCTCTTTTTCGACGGCGATACCTGGATCACTTTCTCAGGCGGTGGCGGCGACGTCAAATCCGTCTACAACGCCGGGCAGGGCTTTTACTGCTACTGCACGCCCGGGGTGACCGTCACCAGCGGATCGCAAGGCGTGTACGATATCACCATTCCAACGGATGCGGACGTATCCTCCATCCAAAAGGAGTTTACCAATGCGGGATCAGAGTTCACCGTCGGCGGGGAGGCCCTGCTGAACATCACCTGGTCGGGCGCCGGCGGCAACTGGAACACCGCCTTTTCTACGGCCGTGCTGCCCAATGTCAAAGTCATTGACGGCGCCGGCACCCAGCGCGAACCCGGCGCGGTGGCCGTCACCTCCCAGACCACCAGCGTGGCAACCGGAGCCAGCTCCACCACGCTGGCCAACATCAACGGCGTGGGTACGCCCGTTCGGATCAAAATCGGAATATAATGAAACGGTTTTTCACCTTCATATTGCTCCTGGGCAGCTTGCTGAGTTTTGCCCAGTCGCCCACCTTGTCCGACTTTGTCGGCAAGTTCACCTTTCAGGGCTTTTCCGCCGGCGGTACCTCCGATGTGACCGGTACCCTGGACGGGTTCTCCGATCAGACCAATCAGTATTTTGCCTCGGCCATTCAGACCGGCGACGTGGTCTGGGATAACCTCGGCAACCGCTGGGAGGTCATGGCGGTCAATTCCTCCAACCTGCTTCAGGCGGATGTGGATCTGCGCGACGTCAATTCAGCGGGCGGCGTTCCGTCCGGCGTGGGGTTTGTCTCCCGGGAAACCGATCAGATCGGCCTGTCGCTGTTTGTACCCGACAACAACATCGGCATCAGCCAGCAGCTCAAAAGCCGGGTGGAAAGCCACAACATGCTTTTATTGGAACAGTACATCACCGCCCATCAGGACAGCGTCTTTCAGGGCGCTACGGCGGCCGATACTTCAGGTATTGCCGATCCGACGACCGGCGACATTTTGATCACTGAATCCGGGTACATCCTTTTTTTTGACGGCGGACAGTGGATCAGTTTTGACGGCGTCCTCGGCGCTATCCCTGACGGAAACGGAATTTATTCCGGGTCCGGAAGCATCCCGGACAATACGGTGGCCACTTTCAACGGCATCACCTATCCAGGGCTTGCCTTTTCCAGTGTAGGCCTCCGTTTCAGACCCTATCTGACCTTTAAGAATAACTCAGCTACGCCGGGAGGTTATGACTTTGAATTTTATGGTGAATCCGGCGGAGCTTACACCACCTTTGCCAGCGCAGGCAGCCAGGCCGGGCTCATTTACCGGTATGAAAGCGCCATGACCCCGGATTCTTTCCGCCTGGGATACCTCAGCGGCGGGGATACGCTCGGCGGCCGGATCATCCTTTACCAGGACCCGGTCAACACCCGGTCAATCCACCTGCGTGGCAAAGGCGCGATCCGATCCACGGTAGGTTCCAATTTTTTTGAGGTCGGAAGTAGCGCCATCACCGCCAATTCCGCTAATGCCCTGACCCTGACCGGCGCTGGCTTGGTCGGCATCAGCAAAACCGGCACCACGGGTTTTCTCAGCATCTCCGCACCGGACGATCAGATCATCATCAATGGGGAAGAGACCCAGATCAAGGGTGATACCCAGGTTGTTGTCCAGGTGGGCCTGAACGCTGAAATGCTGGTTAAGGACGACGAGATCTATTTTGAGACCGTTCCGACCGGTACGATTGACCAGCAGCTTGGTCTGGACGTCAATAATCAACTGGTCAAAAGCGACCCGGGCGGCGGCGGATCGGATACCAATATTTACAACTCGGACGGAACTATCCCGGCTGCAACCGACAGGCTGGCCCTGCTCGATCCCACCGCATCCTTGCGTATCGGCGATACGGCATCGGTCGGCTTTAGCCTGTTTCCGACTGACAATCTGGCCATCTTCGGGGAGCCGGTCGCCAATCCTTCCTCCTTTTATACCGGCCTGACGGTCGACCCCCTCAACAAGGTCAACCTCATCAGCGCCGGGGATGTGTTCGTCCAGGTTGAAGGCGGAGGGGCCGAACAGATCTCCTTGGGTTGCGATGATACCCGCATTGTAAGCCATACCGGCGGAAATACCGGCCTGACTTTTGACAACGGCGGCAATGACTACGCCATCCTGACCAATGGCTTCACCATGCGTTTTATGGGAAGCAGTGCGGTCAATCCCATTATGGAGATTTCCCACGCGGCGCCCACTGCATTTACCATCCACCCCACTGGTGATGTGGCTTTCAACACTTACGATCAAAGCAGACACGATGAAGTGGTAGCCTACGGTCATCAGGTCCTGGATCAGAACGGCATTGCCAAAAAGGTCTATGACGGGGAGTTCAATTTCCGGGATGATTCCAATGTCAACGCCCTGAACATCCATACCGTCATCATCAACAACTCCTTCATCACCCTGCCGCCGGCAAGCTCTAATACCGGCAAGATCTTCATCATTATCGCCAATTCCTCAACCACCCCGGCCACGCCCCGGACCATCGACGTATCCGGCGGCGGAACCATCCAGTTGAACCCCTCCATCTCTATGGATAAACCCTTTGAAACTTACGCTTTGGTCAGCACCGGGTCGCAGTACCTGGTCCTGTGGAACAAGGAAATGGCTTACGATCTGACGGTCAGGCCCAATAATGCACCGCACACCTTCGCCTCCTTTTCCTCCGGAACCAATAACCAGACGCCCTATGACGGCTATACTGCCCGGGTGAACTCCACCACCAACGGCAATACCACCACGCTCAATCTGGCAACCGGCAACCTCAATCCGGGCGATGCGGTGTACATGATGGGAGCGGCGACCGTTTCCGGGGCCACCGTCAATATCGGCGCAAGCGGCGGGGTCAACATCCGCTACAAAGGCCAGCTTGTCACCAACATCCAGCTGACCGGACCGCAATATATCGAGCTGAAGCTTATCTGGACCGGTACCGAGTTCTGGGCATTCACCAGCCAATGATTCTTCTGATCGTCATATCAGCCCTGTTTTACGCCCTGGCAGGTATCTGCAAGGGGGTCATGGACACCCTTCAATTCCACTTTGAAACCAGCATTTTCAAAGACAAGAACCCCGTTTTTTGGAACCCCAAAATATCCTGGAAGAACAAATACAAGAACAGAGATCCGGAGCAAGGACCCCGGTTCCCGCTTTCGGTGACCCTGTTGGTCTTTCTGACCGACGGCTGGCACCTGTTTTCCACCTTTTCCATGGCCTGCCAGCGCGCCGCGCTTGTGGCCCTTGGAAGCGCTTTCTATGCTTTTTCAAACACCCCCCTCATCAATTTTTTATCCTGGCTGACCGTCTGGGCGGGCCTTGCCCTGATCCATTCGGCCGGCTTTCATCTGTTTTATTCAATCCTTTTACCCGATGAATCAAACGCACAAATGGACTGACTTTGTCGCCTACGCCGGGGGAGTAGGCGTATCCATTTCCTCTTTTCTCCAGGAACACTGGGCCGTGTTCACCCTGGCCGTGCCCTGGCTGATCGGCGTGGTCAGCAAAGCCTGGTTCCTGCGCCAGGAATACCGGCAGCGAGAGGAAAAACACCAGGCCGAATTGGAAAAATTAAAACGTTCATAATGAAACAGACTTTCGACATTCAACTGCCGCCCTATCTGGTCCTGCCCGTTTCCATGCAGGATACCGGTCAGATCCAGGATTGGGGACACAAATACCTGCGCGCCACCGAACTGTACGGCAAAACCCGCGGTGAAAAGGCCGTCATCTTTATCCTGGATACCGCCGGTCAGTTCGACCACCCGGATCTGGAGGCCTCGGCCCTGCACGAGTATGCGAAGAACTTCTCCAACTCGGGCGGCATGAAGGACGTCCATGGCCACGGCACCCACTGCGCCGGCATTGCCGCCGCGATCGACAACCAGATCGGCGTCATCGGCGTAGCGCCGGGCGCAAAACTCGTACCGGTCAAGGTACTCAACGACTCCGGGGCGGGCAGTTTCACCTGGATTGCAAACGCCATCCGGTATGTAGCCGATCTGACGCTTGCAGGCGAACACGCCGGTAAGAAAAAGGTCATTTCCATGTCCCTGGGCGGACCAAGCGGGTCAACCGAATTGCGCGATGCGATCCAGTACGCCATCGGTAAGGGGGTATTCCTTTTTGCAGCCGCCGGCAACCGGGGATATTCCGGTACCAACTCGGTGGACTATCCGGGCAAGTACCCCGAAATGATCGCTATTGCCAGCATCCGCGATGATGAAGCGCCCAGCAGCTTTTCAAGCGGAGGCGATGAAGTGGACCTGGCCGCACCCGGTCAAGCTGTTTACTCAACGCATAAGGACGGAGGGTACGCTTACCTCTCCGGCACCTCCATGGCTACCCCGCACGCGGCCGGGGCTGCGGCGCTCCTGGTGAGCCTCTTTCCGGAAATCGAGCGGCAGGGCCAGTTGGAGGCCTTCTTGCGCGACCACGCCAAGGATCTGTACCAAACCGGCAAGGACGTGCGCACCGGCGCCGGTTCTCCGATCCTGACGGGGTACGCCGATCAGACGCCCGGCGATCCGGGGGATGATCCCTTTGATCCGGGCGATCCGGGCGACCCTCAGCCTATCCGCCGCGAAGAGCGAACCGTCATCTTCGATTTTGAGGGCAAATACCCGATGTGGTACCGATCGATCGACGGTCCCAAAATGCTGCTGCTGCACATCGAAAAGCTGCGCGTTGCGGTGGAAACCGACAAGACCACGCCGGATGCTTACGACGAGTGGAACGAGCTGGTGCGCAGATATTTCACCAACCGGGCCATCATCCTGCCCGAAAAGAACGACTACTGGGATGCCACCTACTGGTCCGGCCGATTCCTGGAGATCATTCTGGGCAAGTCCGCGGTCGTTTCCGTCCTGGAGATCTGCGGCCGCGATGAAGCCGGTCGCCCGGCATTCCGCAACGATTTTAAACCCATTTCAAAAAGTAAACTCAAACGCCTTCCGGCGGCGACGTTCATGCTTCCGGCCGGCGCTAAAATCAGGTAAAAATGAAAAAGAGACTCTTTTTGCTGTTCACTTTCCTGCTGGCCTTCGCTTTTGTATTTGCCCAAACCGTGGATACCACCGGCCTGGTCACCAACCCCGTTTTTGACGAGCCATCCATTTCCAAAATGGTCAGCGCCTACGACGCCATCTACGGCGCCCTGGTCATCGTCTGGGGATATCTGGGCAAGGCATTCGGATGGAAAACCAAGCTGGGCAAGAACTACATTTTCGTGGTCCTGGCCGGCGGCATTGTCCTGGGCGGGGTATTCCTGCAAGCGGGCCTGTCTCAGGGCTTCGGCCTGGTATTCTCGTTCCTCAACGCCATCGGGATCTACGATCTGATCTTCAAGCCTGCGGAGCGAATGTTTAAGCGCCCCGGACTAGGGAGCAGCTAGTAAGATTTGAGCTACATTTTGTTAAGGGAAGGCCGGGTCACTTGACCTGGCCGTCTTAAAACCGATTTATGACGTTCAAGGACCTTCTTCAAATTGCGAAACAAATTGGCAAAGGCGAACTGACCATCGACCAACTCAAAAAGCACTATCACGAAGCCCTTGAAAACGAAAACGCCATCAAAGACCAGATCGACAAGCAGTACACCCTGGCCGATCTGAAAAAACGATTCTACACCACCCATTCCAAAAAGTCGGGGTACGTCAACGCCTTTTATGATTACCTGCTGGATCGATTCAATATTTCCGGCAAGGGGGTAACCTATTCCTGGGGTGAAAAGTATGTGGACAAGCTCACCGAGCTGATCGAGTCCCAGACCCAGGCCGATCTGGATGCCTACGTCAAGGCCACCGCCGAAAAGACACTGGCCCACGAAAAAGCGCTGACCAATCCCGAGACCCTGGACGAGTTCCGCACCTTCATTCACTACAAGGGATCTTCCGCGCTTTCCCCCGACCAAAAGAAGACTTACGACCGACTACTGGCAGATAAGGAACTGGATATCCAGGCCCGGGACGACGCCCGGAAATCCACCGTCAAGGCCGTGGAGCTGGGCGATGTGGAAATGGAGCTGAAGACCACCAAACACACCAAAAAGGATATCGACCTTTGGGTGGTTACGCTCGCCACCCGGGTTGAAAAGGACAAGTATAACGAGCTGAACCGAAAGGCAAAACAACTGGGCGGGTATTACTCCGCCTATAACAAGGGTGGGGCCATCCCCGGCTTTCAGTTTACCACCGAGCAAGCTGCAAAGCAATTTATGGCCCTCAAAGAGGGAGACGTCAAAAAGGAGGACAAGGCCGAAAAGAAACAAGCCTCAGTTGCCGAAAGACTCCTTGAAATGGCCGATCGCTGGGAAGAGGAAGCCCGCGGCAAGTTCAATCAGGATCGGAAGGAAAACACCGCCCGACGCGCCCGGCAGGCCTCCTATGCCCGCGATACGGCTGAAACCCGGATCAGGGCCGCCAAGATCCTCCGAAATATCGCCCAGGGTCTTGAAAAAGGCGAGATCAAATACCTTTCCCGAATTGACAGCGCCGTCCAGCTCGACACCATCCGGCAGATCTGGACCGCGGCCAATTACCGGCGATTCCAGAAAAGCGAGGACAAGACCAAACGCTGGGATAAATGGGAGCTGGATCTTGAAAAGGATATCGACTTTGTGGTCTATCCTTATCCTTATATCAACGCTGAATTCCTGCTGGGCCTGGTACGGGAGTACGGACGAAAAAAAGGCTTCCAGTTAATTGCCAACCGCCTGGAGAAAAAGGCGAACAATGTGATCCGCCATCCGGAAAAACACCTGGTTTACTTCACCGGTTCGGGCATCGACGATGCCCGCAAGTTCGTGGCGGCCGTTTCCAATGCTTACGACAAACAGCGGCTTTCCGCTATCTTTGAAGACTACGACCGCGTCCAGCGCATGGGCCTGACCACCTTGCCGCTCATCAAAACCGCGCTGAGGGAATACCACGAATACACCGACGTCAAGACCCTGACGGACGAAGAGCGCAACGCCCGGGAAATGAAGGATCTGGAAAACAGTTTTCGCGGTGAAAAGATTGACGGCTTTTTTCCAACCCCTTCCCCTATGGCCAACGAGCTGGTCAACCTGGCCGACATCCAGCCCGGCGACCGGGTCCTGGAACCCTCCGCAGGCCTGGGGCATATCGCCGAGATCATCCGGACCCGTTATCCGGATAACCCGCTGACCTTGATCGAGCAGTTCTGGCCGCTGGCCGAAGCCCTGCAAAAGAAAGGCTTTGATCCGGTCCGGGGCGATTTTCTGGAACATAAGGGTGAGTACGACAAGATCGTGATGAATCCGCCCTTTGAGCGCGATCAGGATATTGAGCATGTGCAGCATGCTTTTTCCTTACTCGCTCCCGGCGGCCGCCTGGTGGCCATCATGGCGGGCAACAAGGAAGGATCAAACAAAAAGAAGGCCGCCTTCCGGGAACTGATCGACGAGTATGGCTACATTCAGGAAAACGCTCCGGATGCTTTTAAAAGCAGTTTTCGGCCTACGGCTGTTCGTACCGTTACCGTGGTGCTGGATAAACCCAGTTCCGAAGATTTGAGCTATGAAGAGCAACTATCGCGAGCTGACCGGCTTCTGCCGCAGTTTTTCAGCGATCGAGGCCAAAATCTGACCCGGTCTGCCATCCAGGAATATCTGCCCGGTCGAAAAGGATACACCGTTTTATCCGGCTGGATGGGCGAACGAGGAGTGATCCACGCCGGAGCTATACAGGTTACACTTGACAAAGCTACTCCTCCAAGGGACGAAAAAACTATCCAACGGGAGATTGAAAAAGTGGAAGAAGCTATGCATGAACGAGCAAAAGCCGGTCGAGGTCAAGGCGGGTCAGCCGGGGCTCTGAATCGCGATATCGCCCATCTGGGGGCAAAAAAAGATAAGCTGAAAAGAGAGCTTGAAAAGTCGGACTGCCCCAAGGAAATGGCGATCGATCAAATTCACATCGACGAAGCCCGTTTCCAGAACCGCGCCAAACTCAATGAAACCATCGTCGCCCAGATCGCCGAAAACTTCGATGAAAACCAGTTGGACCCGGTCGTGGTCTGGGATGACCCCCAAAACGGCAAAACCTTCCTCCTGGCCGGTCACCATCGCCTGGCGGGCGCCAAACGAGCCGGGAAAACAAACATCAAGACCCGGTGTTTTGAAGGTACCGAGAAAGAAGCGATCGCCTACGCAAAAGAACTCTCCAACGCCAACCGCACCCTGGAAACGCCCCTGGAGCGTGCCAAAATCTACCGGCAAAAGCTGGAAAAGGGCGAAGATCCTAAAAAGGTGCGCGCTCAGGCCGAAAAGCTGGAGGGCAAAAATTGGCGGTATATCCTCAACCTGGCAGCCCTCAACCCTGACGGCAAGATCGCAAACGCACTGCTATCACTGGCTGACTCCAGCGATAAAACCACCCAGCAAAACCTGGAAAAGATCGCCGATTGGGCGGGCGAAGCCCGGCGCACCTTCGACCGGCTGACCAACGCCCATGAAAACGAGATATACGACTTTCTGCTGGAAAACTTCGCTGGCAAAAAACCGGCCATTTCCCGCAAGGACGTCTGGATGGACCGCATCAACGGCATTGTATCCGCTATGGACTTCGATCCGGATAAGGCCCTTAATCTGAAGCGGATCCAGTATAAAACGCAGGGAGAAAGCGAGTATGAGCGTCAAATGGCCGAAATCGATGCCGCCATCAAGGACGCCGAAGCCAAAAAGCAGGAGCTGAAGGACCGTTTCAACAAACTGACGCATCCCAGTTTCGTTTCCCCAAACCAACCGGACTATGATTCTTTGCAAAGGAACGCCGATCAGCAGATCGAAAAGATCGATGCGGAGCTGAAGTCATTACGTGCCCGGAAATTGGAGCTGGCCCAAAAGAAAGGCCAGATGATCCAGGGCGGCATGGCTCAGCTCGATATTTTTTCGGCTGCAGCCCGGGACGTAGATATGACTGTCAACGAGATCCGCCGCCGCCAGCGAAAGCCTGAGCGAAAGGAACACCTGCTGGAAAACTACGAAGATGCCGCCACCGAGGAGGACTACATACAAATGGTGCGCGCCAAGCTCGATCGCGCCCGAAACGACCAGGTCCACCTGACCGAAGCCCAGATCATCGAGCTGGGCATCCTGATCCAGCCCCTGGTGCAATCCTTCGGCGGCGCCCTGATCGACGTCATGAGTACCAATAAACGGGTCCTGGCGCCCACCTTCAACAACCTCCTGCGCTGGGCCCAGAAGCCCGGCAGGTACGACCTGGTCGGCGTTGATATCGCCCAAGGCGAAAAGCCCACCGTCCTGGCCCGAAAGGTCAAACGAGCAAGAATCTTTAATTTACTTGGACTAAAATAACATCATCATGGACCAGACGAACGTAAAATTTACCGGTTCCGGCCTTCTGGCCATCCTCCTTTTGATTGCGATCATTGCCGTGGGGACGGCTGCGGGGATTGGGTTGGCTAATCGGGTGTTGGGGTAGAAGACTCCTTTCTTTACTTTTCCTTCCTGGTAAACCGGAACTGCCCTCTTGTTCCAAGGTTGCTTTTTTGACAAAAAAGACGGAACTTCGCCTGCAATAGCATTCACGCTAGTCCTTAGGCGATTGACGTGAATGCTTTAATTATGGGCATTTCGCATAGCAATAGTTGTGTGCCATTTGAAAAAACGAACGTACAAGGAACAAAATTGACAGAATTTTAAAATATTGAGACAAAAAAGATAGATGAGTAAAGAGACACAGCATTCAAATTTACGGACAGCCAAAAAGGTCAAGAAAGATGAGTTTTATACTCAACTGACTGACATAAGCAAGGAAATGAAACACTATAAAAATCATTTCAAGGATAAGGTAGTGTACTGTAACTGTGACGACCCAAGAGTTAGTAATTTCTTCCATTTCTTCTCGTACAACTTTGAAAAACTTGGACTGAAAAAACTAATAACAACCTGCTACAAAAGCCAAAATATGGACTTGTTCAGCGAAAACGATTCTGAACAAGCAATTTATTTGGAATATGCGGGCGACAAAAACGGAAATAACGTTCCTGACCCTGAAGAAATTGGAATTGTTGAATTAAAAGGCGATGGGGATTTTAGAAGTAAAGAAAGTATCGAACTTTTAGAACAAGCAGACATTGTTGTAACAAACCCACCGTTTTCGTTATTCCGAGAATTTATATCACAACTTGACGAGTACGGCAAAAAGTTTATAATAATCGGCAATGTAAATGCTATTACATATCGAGAAACATTCAAGTTAATCAAGGAGAATAAACTTTGGCTTGGTGCAAGTATTCACAGTGGCGACAGAGAATTTGGCGTTCCTGATGATTATCCACTTACAGCAGCAGGTTCAAGGATTGACGAAAACGGAAACAAGTTTATCCGAGTTAAAGGAGTTCGTTGGTTTACCAATTTGGACTACAAAGAAAGACACGAAGATTTAATTCTTTACAAATCATACACACCAGAAGAATATCCAAAGTATGAGAATTTTGATGCAATCAACGTGAACAAAACAAAAGATATTCCAGCGGATTATGATGGTTATATGGGAGTTCCAATCACATTTTTAGACAAATATAATCCTGACCAATTTGAAATAATTGGCTTGGGAATTTCTAACTCGGGAATTGAGATTGGTGTACAACCATATAAACCCGAACACAAGAAATACAGAAAGGAAGTTCAAAAGCGTGGTGCTGTTGACGGAGATTTGTATATGATAACCAACGGAGTAGTTGACGTTCCTTATGCAAGAATTATTATTAAGAACAAGACTTTATGAACATAGAACTTAAAGAAATTACAGTCCGTGAACTAACAAACGGATATGAAGATAACGAAGAAGGTGGAGTTATTGGTTATGGTGGCAAATTAGACATTCGCCCACCCTATCAACGTGAATTTATCTACAAAGACCGCCAAAGAGATGCAGTTATTGACACAATTACAAAAGACTTTCCTTTAAATGTAATGTATTGGGCAGTTCGTGAAGATGGAAACTTTGAAGTAATTGATGGACAGCAACGAACAATTTCCATTTCTCAATTTGTAGAAGGAGATTTTGCCTTCAACAACCGATTTTTCCATAATCTACAAAAAGACGAACAAGAACAAATTCTAAACTACAAACTAATGGTCTATCTGTGCAGCGGAACTGATAGCGAAAAATTAGAGTGGTTTAAAACAATCAACATAGCAGGAGAAAAATTAACCGACCAAGAATTGAGAAACGCTGTTTATTCAGGTTCTTGGGTTTCAGACGCTAAAAGATATTTCAGTAAAAACGGTTGTGCTGCTTATGGTTTAGGCGGTGATTATATGACAGGTTCACCAATTAGACAAGATTATTTGGAGACAACAATCAAATGGATAAGCAGTGATGCTATTGAAGCATATATGGCAAAAAACCAGCACGAACCGAATGCAAATGAACTTTGGCTTTATTTTCAATCTGTTATTAATTGGGTAAAAGCAGTTTTTCCAAAATACCGTAAGGAAATGAGTGGTATTCAATGGGGCGACTTATATAACGAGTTTAAAGACCAAAAATTTGACTCAAAGAAACTCGAAGAAGAAATTACCAAATTGATGCTTGACGAAGATGTTCAGAACAAAAAAGGAATATATACTTATGTTTTGACCAGGAAGGAAAAGTATCTAAACATTAGAGCATTTAGCCCAAACCAGAAACGAGAAGCCTACGAAAGACAAAAGGGAATTTGTCCAGTATGCAAGGAACATTTTGAAATCAACGAAATGGAAGCAGACCATATTGACCCTTGGCATTCAGGCGGTAAGACAACTGCCGAAAATTGTCAAATGCTGTGTCGAGAAGATAATAGGAGAAAAAGTGGAAAATAAAAAACGGCACACAACATTGTGTATGTGAAAGTGGGGGTTGATGTGGTAAATTGAAAAATAATTGTTTTAGAAAACTTTTGTGATTATTGAAAGTGAAGTGCTTTTTACCCCCGCCTGACACATATACAAGAAACGTTCACCTAAAAAACCCCAAATCCTTAGCCACCAATGCCGTATCCAACCCGCTGGCCCGCAAATAAACCCGAAGTGTCCCCTCATCCCCCCAACCGCCCAGATCAGCGATCATTTTCAAGCTGACGCCCTGGAGGTATAGATTGGTGGCCGCGCTGCGCCTGGCCGTATGCGTGGTGACAAAACTCCATTTCGGGCCGGTCTTTTTCCCTTCAGAGACGTTTTCATCAATCCTGGCCAGCGCAGCTATGGTTTTCAACTTGCGGTTGGCTTCCTGGTTCGTATCTCCGGACAGATTGAAGTTCCTCCTTTGAAGGATGGCCAAGGCATCGGGCTTGACTGGCAGAATAACCTCCCGGCCATTTTTCTGGGCATTCCCTCGGTAGTAATATCGCTCTTCCCGTTGGAAAAAATTGGATTCCCGGATCTTGACGCTGTCACCGTGCCGCATCAGGAACCAATAAGAGATCAGGAACCGGTCCCTTTCCCGCTCCAGGCCTGGCTGTGCGCTCAGGTCCAATTGAGTCAATTGATCGATCTCAGCTTCAGTCAAATAGATCTTGTTGGATGGGGTATCCGTAGGCGCCTTGAAAGCGGGAGTCTGATGGATCTTATTGGCGTGCATACCCCGGGTCAGCCCCTCATTCATGAATTTTTTGATGGTCTTCAGTTGTTTATAGATCCCAGGCTGGTTGCAGCCGTTCCGGCTCAGGTAAGTGGAAAAGTCGTAATAAAACTCCATAGTGATATCATCAAATAGGATATCCGACTTGCCTTTGGTTTTGGCAAACTCTGTCAACCGTTTCAGGGAGTTCTTATACGTCTTGATGGTATTGTGCCGGATATTGTGAATGCCGTTCCCCACTTCCTCGATGTACTGTTTGATCAGTTCGATGATGGAATTGTTCCGGCCTTTGAAGGTGCCGCCTGAATGGAAGTGCCGGGCATGGTCGGCCAGCTCTTTCTGGATCTTGCTGTTGAGGAGCTGGAAAACTGGGTTAGATTTTTTGACCAGGCCTTTCTTGTCGTCCCAGTCCTTTGGATCGACGTGGATATCCGTTTTGAAGTATTTCTTGTTGCCGCCTTCAGTATGGACGTAGATCTTGACATTGCACTGGCCGTCCTGGCGGGGTTTGTAGGTCCAAAGTATGGCGCGTATGGTCATGTCAGAAATGGTTGGTTCGGTCAGAAATCGGAAAGAAAAAAACACTCAAATATATGCAAAAATGCGCTTTGTAAAACAATAAGTTTTACAAAAAATTCCAAACCAACACGAAACAAAAAAGCCGTTAGCATTGAATACCAACGGCTTATACCAGAATTTACGGAAATTTGTTGAATTTCCAAGTGGTCTCGCTAGGAATAGAGCAATTCAAATACATGCTTGTAAATGAATTCATTAGCGAGGTATTTCGCGTTGGTTAGAAATCTGTCAGAAAACTGCAACCTGATCAAATGTCAATACTGTCGGCAATGCCGTTGTATGTCATCGATCACTCCAGCAATTCCCCCTCCTCACTTTCCTTCGCCCTGTTCAAGGTTGCTATTATCCGGACCAAAAGGTCAGATGATTCTTCTTTCGAAAGGCTGGGTTCGTTTTTCTGAAAAGCCTTCCGGGCAGCCTGGTATTCTTCCACCAGGGTGTTTAGCTCCTCTCTCATAGTATGAACTCGCTTTGGGATGATAATTTGAGAGGGGCAATATAAAACAAAGTGTTTTATATATCAAAAAATAAAAACAAATTAACTAAATTTATTGGAGATGCTGATTTACAATTCCGGCATTTTATCAATCCCCAGCTTCTTGGCCAGGCCCGGGTTGTTATCCATGATCTCCCGCTCCAGCTCGTTCACCCGCTTCTTCAGCAACGCCACAATCTCCTTCATGGTGATCGGCTGATCTATCTCCTCCGGCTCCTCCGCCCGAAGCTCTGCAATGGTGGCTTTGTCTGCTTCTAGTGCGGCACGTTCCCTAAGCATTGTGCCCGTACCTGACAACAGCCAGACCAAATCCAACTCCGGAAAATGATTAGCCAGCGCCTCCATCAGCTCGATTCTTGGGTTAGTGGTTTTGCCGGTTAAGAAGTTGGAAAGGTTTGATTCCGGATATCCAGTGGTTTTACAGAACTCCGTTTGCTTCAGGTTCTTATTCCGCAGAAAAGCCGAAAGGCGTTCAGCGACAGTATCTAACATATTTTGAATAAAAAAATTTGATTTAATCCAAAAAATTTCTTGCATTTTTTGAATTAGTCGAATATATTTGCATTGACAATCAATTAAAATTCATCTAAATGAAATTCATTGATTCGCTGCCGTAAATATACGGTAATCAGCGAAATGAAATTGCATTTTCCGAAATGATTGAATCTGAACAGGCTGAAGTTTGATAGGAAAGGCCCAAAAAATTGGGTTTCTGTAAATCAAATATACAATCAATTGCTGTCATCTTAAAATTTAATCTGATATGAACTTGAATTTTTGGAATTTCATCAAGGAGAATATCTCCGGCGCCGACCTGGAGCGGCTGCATGAAATTCTCGGCTGCTCCAAATACCGGCTTACGACCCTTCAAAGAGGCCAGGAGGACTTTTATCCGAACGAAGTCCAGGCGCTGGCCAAGTTAATCAACATGAAGCCCATCGAGCTGATAATGGAACACGGAATCGGCCGGAAGTACGTCACCTTGCAAATGGCGGACGACCTGGTCAAGGAAGAAGGCCTGGAGGTCGGTCTGCTCGCACACTCCGCTTGAGTCAAAAACATGAAAGGCCACACCATAACCCGACGGCGGATTGCAGCCGGATTGCTGCGCCAGGAAAAGAACCATTGCCGGTTTTGGGCGGCCTATTACGCCGCCCACCGGGGTGGAACCGTTACAAATGAAATGACGGCCAGAGCTGACCAGCTGCTCGCCAAACAGCAGACAGGCATGAAGCTCTTCAACAAATAGTCATGGAAGAATTACTGCAAGCCATTCAGGAAAACACCCGGGTCGTCTCCCGCCTGGTCAACCTGATGGAGGCCCGCGAAACCCGCTCCGACTGGGTAGATCCCGACGAAGCGGCAACCATCCTGGGCATACAGCTCCAGAAGAGCGGCAACCACCGGCGCCGCGTCCGTTGGCTGGCTGAAAAGGGCTTCCTGGTCAAGTACCGGCCCGGCAAACCGCCGGCCTACTGGCGTGAAGAGCTGGAAAAGGTCAGCGCAAAAATCGCACGCGGCGAAATCGCCTATATCGGACAACATTAAAACCTTCGAGGCATGAGAAAATCAAAACCAGCCCAAACAAGCGGCCCCCAAACAAGCGAAATCGGCGCTTCGGCGCCCGGCCCCATCGCCTTCTACCAGGATCAACCGGCCAACACCATCCAGAACGCGACGCCCATCCGCCTGGCCGTCAAGGCCAGGCTGCTGCAGTACATCACCAACGAGGAAAACCCACTTCCTGCCGACCTCAACGTGGTCCTTCAAAATCTGTACAACATCGAACACGGCCTTGCTCCGATCCCCATCGAGGAACGGATACCGGCCAACGTCTTTTCGGTCCTGAGCCGGGAAGCCAGGGACTGGGCCGGTCTTTCGCGTCGCGATCCGGCGCTGCCGGTTCTGCGGTTTCCCCAAAGCCTCAATCCGGAGCTGAAAAAGACGCTGCACACCTTCAGCACCATCATCCCTTACCTGAAGCTGGTACACGAGAACGACTTAAGGGGCAGACTGGCCGATGTGGTCTACGATATGCCCGAGAAATCAGGTTAGTATGGGGTTAATAGTTTTGACATTGGTCGCGCCCCGGCATAGGCGCGGCTTCCCCTCCAGGCGATCCGGCGCTTTACAGGTTCGACTCCTGCCGGAGGGACAATTTGTTAAGATTGCGAGTACAGTAAGGCCCCGCGCAAAGGCGCGGACCGCAAGGTAAAGCCGACCGGCGCCGAGGAGCGATCTGACGAGGACACCAGGAATGGGCGCCGGTCCTTTTCATTGTCATTTTATGCTTAAACTGGGATTATGCCCGCCGCGTTTCGGCGCGGCGGCGTTTTTCCCCATATCGGAAAGAGGGCCTTTAACCCAAGCGAATGTGTGTTTACAATCCCTCTTGACTCCCCGCGTGATACGGCTGCGGGGAGCTTTTTAAACCAGCAACCATGAAAAAAGGCAACTGCTGCGCTGTATGCGGAAAACCCTTAACCGACCCGGTATCGGTGGATATCGGCGTAGGCCCTGTCTGCCGGATGAACCGGAAGAAGCGCCAACGGGGTGACCGGGGATCAACCCTGTTCGATAAGATCGCCCTGTACACCTGGGGCATCGACGGCCGGGTCATCTGGATCAAGGACCCGAACGAGGATCACCGCAGCGTCACCAACGACGCGGAGAACGTGCTGACCGAGATCGCCGGAGAACTGGACCGCCCCTTAACGGATTACCTGGTTATGTACAGGGACAGCGAAGGGATCTGGGACCAGATCGTCATCAACAAGGTCGGGAGCCCCCGGGAACTGGAAGCAGCCCTGGGATGGCTTAAAAACCGCCGCAAAACCGGCCGGGATTACTGGTCGCGCTACGTCGATATCGATTTCTATTTCCTTAACGAGAAAGATTATCAGGCAGCCATGACAAAGCTGCTGGAGAGAGAACCGGCGCCCGCCGTTGCGGGGCATTAGGTCATAACCATTTTTCGAAGCCGAACGGCCATGACAACGAGGGTTTCGTCCCCTTGCCCTGTTCTATGGCATGGCATCCAGTGTAGTGTAAACGGCGCACACCCGGTACCTGAAAGCTCGCCGGGAAGAGCAGGTTCGATCCCTGCCGCTGGAGCGAAACATTACGCATCGCCTGGTCCTGTCGGGGCAACCCTTTTGGTTGCCCCCAGGCCAGGGACAAAAAGCAAATTTATGATCCTCTATTCCATCAAATGGCGCAAAAGCAAAATGCTCCTGGACCGATTCATCGAACGATACAACGCCGGCAAGCCGCTCAAGGACCAGCTTCGCAGCGCCCACAAGGGCCTGGCCGAATACCTGCTGTTCCTCTACGGTTCCGCCCTGAACAACGAACAGGCCTACGGCGGCGGCATCCTCATCGGTGAAGCCCTCCCCAACCTTCGAACCAACAACAACCAACTGGCCGACGCCCTGGGCTGCTCCGAGCGCACGGTCATCAACCTGCGATCGCGCCTTAAGGCCGCCGGCATCATCACCTCCGAGGTCTTTCACGGCTCCAACGCCCAGTACGAGGTCGAACTCTCCCCCCTGGTCGTCCATATCGGCGAGCGGGGCAATCCCGACAACATCATCCACCAGTTTATACCGGGTTTCCAACAACGTGCTTCCGCCTCCGCCGGGCCCGCTTTTTCGCCTCCTATGGCGCAAACTTTGCGTCATACTGTAACCAGTACTGAACAGGTTACAAATCAATTAATTAAATTAAGCGGCGCAGATTTTCAGGATTCCGCTGAAAATCAACCGTTTGCGCCCGATTCGAGTGTGGAAAACGGTGGAAAACCGCAGGAATTCCGCCAAAATGCGGTGGAAAACCCGCTGTTAAGGGCTGAAAATCTGCCATCGGGCAGCGGACCGGGTACAGGACAGGAACCTGAGACAGGTTACGAAACACCCGCATCGAAGGCGGGAACTCCCCCCCAGGTTGCGGCGCACCCCCCCGCCAAGGCGCCCCAGACCTTCAACCGGGCTGTGTACGGGCTGCCCAAGGCACTGCGGGAGCGCATTCGCCGGCATGTGGACGTGATCTGGACCTGCGCCTCCCTTAAGCTGTACGCCGACAAATGGATCTGCGACGAAGAAGCCGAACGGGCCCGGGCGGTACTGGCCGAGTACTTCGTCTATGCCAAACCCGAGCGGTTCGGCGCCGGCGCTGCCGAGATCCTGGAGCGGATCGCCCTGGTGCGCCGCTGGATCGAGCAGGGCCCGCTTAAGAAACAGAAGCGGTTTGTGCCGCTGCCCGGCAAGTATTTCGACTTCCGCAACGAAAAGGGTTTCACCGCCACCAAAACCTGGTACAAGGGCCACGTGAAGGCCAAAGCCGATATCAAGGCCAACGAGCTGCTGACCAAAGCCATCAAACAATACCTGGCCAGTCTGGAAAACGGCGCGCAGGTGGGGCCGCATGAAGCCTACCGGCGCATTTCCCAACGACTTGGAAAGATCAATCGCGAGCTGCTGGACCGATTCCACGAACAAATAGCTGAATTGAGCCATGACAGGCAGGTCCAGGCCTAAAGCCGCCGATCGGGGCCGTTTCCGGCTGGCCGTCTTCTTCATCAACCACGGGAGCGGCAGCGGCCGGGCCTACTACTTCCACAGTAACCGCTCGCAGGACTCGATGGGGATTTCCGCCAACCGCCTTAAGCGATTGGTAACAGTGAATTGGGACGGCAAGGTGAACTGGGCCGGGCTGTATGAGAACAACCAACTGATCGCCGAATTCAAGCTGGAGAACAACGAATGGCAAAGCTGCTGAAAAACGGGAAGGTCAGCCTGAAGCTGCATCCCGAGGAGGCGGAAGCCCTGATCCTGGCCCTTAAGCAGGCCGTCGAGTTTGACGAGCTGGAGGTGTACCTGGCCTTTCTGCTGGAGGAAGCGCAGGAAAAACTGGAAAACGGGCTGGACGGCAGCCCCGTCCGCTTAAGAAAAAGCGAGCTGTTTGCGCTCTTTGACGCGGCAGTGATGCAATACCTGGACACACCGACGCAGATCCTGATCCGGGGAGCTGCGCACATCAAAACCACGAAGCAATGACTATTCAGGAAATCGCAGAAGTAAAGGCCATCGACCCGCAATCCGTTAAGAAGGCGATCCATCGGATCATGAAAGATCCGGCCAATCTGGAGCGCTTTGACATTCCGGAGGATTTTGTGCCCAACGGCGGCCAATTGCCGGAAAAACTGGCGGATCGTCTCCTTAAGAAAAAGGTGCGGAAAACGCGCGAAAAAACACCTGTTAACGAGGTTCCGGAGTTGGAGTTTGAAAAACCGGTTAAAACCCCTCGTCCCCTTAAGAAAACGCGGATACCGGCCTTCGGCCTGTGGCTGATCCGCCTGGCGGTGGCCTGCCTGGGCTTCCGGGCCAGTTTCGGGGTGTACACCTTCGCCGCCGAGCTGGTGCCCTGGCCCATCGCCTTAATAGAATCCTGCTCGCTGGAGCTGACCTACATCGGGCTGACGTTCATCACGCTGGACGACAAGGACGGCAGGCGGGCCACCTGGATAGCCCTGGGCGCCCTGCTGGTGTCGGTGCTGTACAACACCCTGGCTTCGGCCTTAATGCAGGACCGGCAGATCTTCCAGAACCTGACCGGCTTCTGGTACTGGCTGGTGTCGGTCCTGCACGGCGCGCCGCTGTCCATCCTGGCCTACCTGGTCAGCGACATGCTCTTCCACCGAAACAAGACGATATGAAAGATAAGGACGATGCTCTGCTTAAGGAAACGGAAGAAGTGGAATTGACCGAACTTCATATACAACTGCTGTGCATTCTGGTTGGCGATTTGTTTGCCAGGGCCATTATCAAACTGATCAAAGACAGTCAAGATGAAAAAGTGGATCCAAAGTCTTAAGGACATGCTGCACGACTGGGGACTGTACTACGATGCGTCCTACGCCGGGGACGCGCCGGACATGGACAGGGACAAAAACAAAGTTGAGCCGACTGTCAAGGCGAATAACAGACTGCCGGACAATGTAAGGACTGTTAAGGGAATACCCTATGAGTACACAGACAAGGAGGACGGCCGCAACTGGGACTTGTACCGAAAGGATAAGGGAGTTTCCAGACAAATGATGGATGCGGACTTCGAAATCATTAATCGGTACGGCCTGGACGAACTGAAGTACACCCGGATAAAAGAACTGCTGTCTGATGGACTTTCCCTTAAGGAAATTTCGGACCGGGCCACGGAACTTTACGGAGGGGGCTATAAACGGCGAACGATTGAGGCCTATGCCCCGAAAATAAAGGAGGCAGCCGCTCCCCTACCGGAGTACGATAGGGGATAGGCCCCGCAAACCACCGCAAAAATATATGTGATTTCATTTAAAAACCTGATAACCAAACAGATATGACAGATATAAATTGCGGTCGGCAACCGCAAAACCACCGCAAACCACCGCAAACCGGACCGCAAATTGTGGAATTGCCCCTTAAACAGGTGGAGCTTTTGGATGAAGTAATCGAATTAGAAGCCGAAGAAGTCCCCGAAACCGGGCAAAATGTCCGTCCGATCATTCAGATCCGTACAGACCGGACGGCCGGACAATTCCTTAAGCAGATCCGGACCGCTTTGGGGACAAAATACCGGGCGTTTGTCCTAAGCCTGCCGGACTTTTTCCGCCGGTCCGGACGGCTGGCCGGACAGGTGGGCAAACTGGTCTGGGCCATTGTCCGCTTTGTCCTGTCGGTGGCATGGATGGGTGTCATTTTTGTCCACCGTATCCTTAAGGTGATCGTCCCGGTTGTCCTGCCCTGGCTGGCCGGTTTTACCGTCCTGCTGACGATCGCTTACGGCATTGTCCTGATCGGAGAATGGCTGATCGCGCAAAAAGCGTTCTGGTCCGGCCTGGCGATCGTATCCGGGGCTGCGTATCTGGTCTGGATGGCCGCCATGTTCTTAAGCGTGCGCAGGCGCCGCCCCCGAATGCCCAGGGCAAATGACAGCGGTCCGGTGACCCGGTACGATCCCGGCGACGCCGGACCCGTCAGCCGATCCGACCGGACGGTCATCAATATCCTTAACCACGTCAGCGTCTCCCGGTCCGGCAAGACCGTCATCAACATTTTCAACCAAATCATCAAAAACGATTGACATGAAGAAGCTGAAATTCCTGGCCATACCAATCGCCTTTGCCACCGCCGGCGTCGCCTGGCTACTTAACCAGGCCGGCGGACCCGTGGCGGGTTTCCTGGGCGGTCTGATCTTCCTGCTCGGCGTGTTCTACCTCATCGACTGGATTGCCGCCATGGTCAAGGCCCGCCGCTACGGCAACCGGTACGAAAACATCTACGTAGTGGAAAACCCGCCCGACTGCGACCTGGAGGAGGTGCTACCCGCCTTAAGGGACCAAGGGCTGATCGTAGCCGTCCCCAAGGGCAAGGTCCTGGAAACCGCCTTGGCCGAACGGGAGCTGCTGAAGAAAGCCGGCAACAAGCGCGGCGTGGAGGTCATTCCCATCCATTTCCAAAGCGGAATGTACGTCAACGAAACCGTCGAAGAGTACATCGAGCGCTTAACGGATCTGATCAAGGTCAACCGCTCGATCCGCCACAACGACATCAAAGAAAAGGACCCGGATTGGTACGAACGCAACCACCACGGGGAGAAGGTGAGGAACGTCTACGAGTGGAATGGTAAAAAATCGTGAACTACATGGTGTACTTGTAGACTACAAAATACGCCTCGCACTTTGAAATACGCCTTAATCAATTGAATTTCAATACTTAATACCGGTCCGGAAAATTTTGGACTACAACTTTTAAATCTTTACCGATGAAGAAACAGATAACTATATTCTTACTGCTACTTGCTAGCTGCGCAACTCCAAAAGAGCAAGAACAGCCAGGACAACTTCTGCTTGGTATCAATACATCAGGAGTTACCAACATTCAATTTTACTACCAAAATGAGGTGTGGAGAATTTGCTATGACACAGTGTCTGTTTCAGCGGTTGTAATTGCCGATTCTGTGGGCATTCTTAGGAAAGTGCCTGCGGATGCAGTTGTCATTGAATACGAAAGACGACAATGGAACATTAGGAACAGAAGATATTTCCTTCCAGGCGGAGGCCAAGTTGATGTGTTATGGATGATTGACAAGAATGGTAATTTTTTTACTAAAATACTATGATGAATAAACCGTTTGACCATGCCTTTCATCATCATCCTGATCCTCTGCTGGCTGCTTTGGCGGCTGTCCGCCCGGAAACCCCGGAAGGCGCCCGCCAAACGCAGGCAGGTGGACCTTTCAAAGATTAAGGACAAACAAACCCGGCGGGCGGTGGAGCGGCTGCTGGAGAAAGTAAAATAATCATGTATGAGCTGGCTTTATTCGCGGGCGCTGGTGGCGGAATCCTTGCAGGACACCTGCTTGGGTGGAAATGCATCGGAGCCGTTGAAAACAACCCATATTGCGCCGGAGTGTTGCTACGACGCCAAAACGAAGGTCATATCCCGCCTTTCCCGATTTGGGATGACGTGCGAACCTTTACCAAACGAAACCGTCAAGTCAAACCCTATATCCAGGAACTTCGCCGCCTCCGCGATTCGCTCGTTATATCAGGCGGATTCCCTTGCCAGGATATCAGCGTTTCCGGAAACGGGGAAGGTCTCGACGGAGAAAGAAGCCGCTTGTGGTTTGAATTCGCTCGTATCATTGGCGAAATACGACCGGCTTACTGCTTCGTGGAGAACTCGCCAGCTCTTACTAAGCGGGGAATACACCGAGTTCTCGGGAGTTTGGCCGAGATCGGGTATAATGCAGCATGGGGAGTGCTGGGAGCTGTCTCCGTTGGTGGAAACCATCTACGCTACCGAATCTGGATTTGTGCCTGCGCCGGTGGCCAACATCGACAAGCGAAATCAAAAACCGGGGTGGACCTGGAACGGAAAGTATTGGACGGATGCGAATGGAAGAAAAATTCAGTCGGACATCCGGCATTACGTGGAAATGTATCCTACACCGTTGGCTCAGGAACACAAGCAGAGCGATTATCAATTCAGTTTCAGAAAGGACGGCCGCAAGTTGAAAACGTTCACCCTTTCAGGCAAAGTAAAGTACCTGGAGTCGGAAACAGGAAAATCACCTGGTGGCAAGCTGAACCCGGATTGGATAGAATGGTTGATGGGGTGGCCAATTGGATGGACCGCATTAGAGCCATTGGAAACGGCCAGGTTCCAGGAGTGGCAGCGGAAGCATGGCGGCAGTTGAGCAAAAGATTATCCGTAAAACAAACGATATGAAATACGATTTTGCAGTGGTGGTTCAAGTTTCCGCCGAAGCCGATTTTGAAAACGGAAGGTCTAAAATGATCTCCTGTAATGTAAACCTCTTAAGCACATCCAGCACCGTTGAGGCCGGATGGAAGCATAAAGACGGTATTGTTACTGAAGCCGGCATGAAGGTTCAAACCGTCGGACTGATCCAGGGACTTGTAGCCCAACTTCACTTCGGTCACCAAATGGGCCTTTGGGATAAAGACGAGCATTATCGATATATCCTGGAAAATCTTGCTAAAGGCTTTGAAGCTCAAGGTCTCCAGGCGATCGTCGGAAACCTGGAAGACCCGACCTGTAAATCACCCTGATCCTGCAACTCCGGTGGCAGGTTTTCTGCCTTAGAGTGACAAAAGTGGCAGATTTTACCTTAAGAGTGGCAGATTGGGTGGCAAAAATTTAAACCATGAGCGGAAACAGCAGCAAAATGATCGCATTCAATTACTTCGGCGGCAAATTCACCTACGTGGATTGGTTGCAGGAGCATTTTCCGGCGAATTACCGGGATCTGCATTTTGTCGATGTATTCTGCGGGAGTATGGCTGTAACGCTTAACAAGCCATACAGCAAGATTGATACGGCCAATGATATCAATTCCGAGGTCGTCAATTTTTTCAGGGTCCTGCGGGAACATCCGGATGAGCTGATCACCCTGCTCGGCTTAACGCCAGTGAGCCGGGAAGAATACGACCAAGCCTGGATCCGGGATGAGTCCATCGATCCGATCGAAAAGGCGCGCCGGTTTTACGTCCGGTCGCGGCAATCATTCTATGGGCTTGGCTCGCAACGTCAGAATAAGGGTTGGCATGCGGTCAAAACCAGATCTTATTCAAATTTTAGCGAAACTGTGAGTAAGTGGCATAATGCCATCGACAAGCTTTGGCCGGTAGTAGATCGCTTAATGCATATCCAGATCGAACACCAGGATTTCCGGAACCTGATTCCAGTGATGGACTTTGAAGGCGCCTTCTTTTACTGCGATCCGCCCTATCCGGAGGAATGCCGGAATTCAAAGAACGACTATCAGCATGAATTTGAGATCCGGGATCATGAGGAGCTGGCCGAGCTGCTGCACGCCATAAGGGGCAAGGCAATGATCTCTTCCTACGACTGCCCCTTAATGCGGCGCCTATACAAAGACTGGAATATGGCCAAAGCGCCGATCAAGCGCAACAACATCCGTTCGGGAATGGTCCAGGAATGCATCTGGATGAATTATTCGGAAACGGTGGCTTACCATGGGAATCAATTTTTTTGACTTTCCCCCCAAAACCCCTTAACTTGCTCCAAAATTGACCATATCGCTTCGGCGCAAAGAGTATAACTGGGGTTTAGTTTTATTTTGGGTAAGAGCAGCGTTAGCTGCTCTTACTTTTTACGGCACCACCCTTAAAAAAATCCCATAATGCCCGCCATTATCCGCAGCCTTGGCTTTGCGGAACTCCTCATTCACTTTTTGCTGCGCCGTAATGATCTTTTCGGCGCTATCGGTAGCAATCCGGCTTTTCGGGAACAGCGCGTCCGTCGCGCCAATCCAGGCGGTGGAGTAGAAGCCCCAGATCCGGGGCGGCACGTCGGTGGGGGTATGGCAGACGAAAAACAGGTCCAGCATCTTGTGGCGGAAATCGATCAGGAGGCGTTTGAGGTAGATATCGGAATCCACGTTGGAGGTGAGATAGCCCCGGCAGTCGTCGAAGATCAGGACACCGTTTCGGAAATTGCGGTGGATGTACTTGATGGTATCCTTTTCGTGCTGCATGTAGAAGATCTGCCGGATGCCGCTTTTGAACTCCCAGTCCTTTTTGTTGGCCGGGTCGATGGCCTTGTACTGCCGCCATATCTTCGGCGCGCCGTTGAGCGTGACCACAACGGCGCGCTGTTTCATCACTTTGATGATCTTTTCGCAGAACGTGCTTTTACCGGTGCCGTTCCGCCCCATGATGATGGTGACCTGTGCGTCCCTATGCTGCATTTTTAACCGTTTGTGCGATGGTTTCAATCTCTTCCCGCCGTTTCTCGCGGGCTTGTTTCTCGCGGATAACGGCGCGGTCCTTGACGGCCATTTCTACGGCAGGCGCATAGGCGATCACGATAGCAGAGACAAACATCCACTCCAGGGAAAGCCGCATCTGGTATTTTTTGAGCAGGGCGGCCAGCACTTCCGCTTCGTAGTCGTCGCCCTTTACCCTGGCTTTGCGCCTGCGGTATCGATCGGAGTCCAGGCCCGAGAACATCCCAAGCCCGAATGCAATGATCTTATCGAGCTGGATGAGCAGGAATTCGGCGGTGTACTTATGCTCGGGCGTGTAATCGAAGTGATCGAGCATTTGCTCGTCTGTTTCCCCGCCGCCGTCCTCCGGACCGTCCGGTTTACCGCCGTTTTCCGGTTCGTCCGCCTCATCTTCCTCCGGATAGGAAAATCCCGGTTCGTCCACCTGCTCCCTGGGGATCTTCATGTGCTTAAGGAAATCGTTCAATTCTCCTTCCCGGTCCTTTTGGGTGGTGGAAAAGAAGTTGTCGCCGGATTGCTCGCCCTTCGGTGCGGGCTGTTCCTCAATGGGCGCCGGTGTCGGCATCTTCGCCTTCGCTGCTGTCGATTCTTTCGCCATCTGCAAGCATTTTTTCGATTGGTTGAGTATTAATCGGCTGGCCGACGATCATGCGGCCCGCAGCCTTGTCGTAGGTGAGCGGACAAATGCTGACGATCAGATCCCCCGCATGATGGGTCAGGATATAGGCGATCTTGTCCTCGCCTTCCTTCAGCAATCCGTTTTCGGGTTTCTCCATTTCGGCGAGCTGGCCCGCAAAGTGCGGCAGGAACGGCTTGAGCATGCTGATCATCGCGTTTTGCGGGCTCAGCATGCTTTTCATTCCCTTAAATCTTTCCTTAATGTTGAGATTCATTGATCCTGTATTTGAAACAAAATAAATTACCCTCCATTCCGCAGGTTTCCTTAAGCAGATCCTCCTCGCTTTCCAGCGCAGCAATAGCCCGCCGCACCCTGGTCTCCAGGTTTCGCTGTTCGCGGGAATTTTCGAATTGGTTGATCCTGGCTGCAATTTCCTTGACGCTCAATGCCTTTTTCCCCTTCTTAAGCGTCTGCCTGACCAGGTGAACCAGGTAGGTTCCGTAATACCTGTGCATCAATTATTTGATTACATAAATACAAATATAAGTGTAAAAATTATATATTTGTAATCAAAATAGTGAAATGGCCGTTTCGTTAAGCGATCAGAAACTTTCTCCCACCGGAATGCGCCTCGATACGAAGGTCGAAGTAACCTTATTTTGGGGCGGCGGGTACGCTTTTTCCCTGCGGGTGTTGGCCTACAAGCCGATCGGGGAGGACCAGGTCCGGCGCCTGGTCAAGGAAGTGGTCGAGCAAAAAGACCAATGGGCGCAGAAAAAGAAGAACTATGTGCTGCGCCTGCCTGAATGGGAAGCCACCGCGTTTATTCCAATCACCAGCCTAAAAGACGAAGAATGACATCGGCAGAGGACATCCGCGATTTTTACAACGATACCTTTTTTCAGGACGGCAAAGCCAGGGAGGCCCAACTGGATATGACCATCGTCTCCGGTGCATCCTCGGTTCGCATCCACAACATCAAGGTCGGTCCGGGCACTAACCTGGACGCCATTTTCCGGGCTTATTACGCTTTCCTGAAAGCGAACGGCCCGGTGGAAGCGGATGCGGAGCCCAGGCCGGACAAAGACCGGCTGATCGACTTTGAGGTCGTGACCTACAAAGGCAAGCGATATTTCATCGAAGAACGGCCGGACGAGCTGTTTGTAGTGCGCAAGGAGAACGGCGAGGTCATCAGCGATCAAAGCCCTACCACCAGGGCGATTGTCAAACAATACAAGGAGTCAAAGGATCAGTAGTTCATATTTGCTTCGGTTCAGGTTTTTAAAATGTTTTCCAGTCAAGGGTCGGTACTTCACCGGCCCTTTTTCATTGACGTAACCGTTAACGGCAGCATTATCGTGTCTGCAATTCACAACGCTGCGGTTTGTGTGAACATCTTGTCTGCGCCCCGATTCTGCCTCAATATTGCAATCATTTACACATCTATCTTTTTAAAATGTTGCAATTATGATTCGACAAGCATCCGGAAGGCGGTACGTCGTACCTGCCAAGCCTGCCAATATGCTTAACCGCCCGACGGTGGTTCCCACCGTTGAGGCCGGAGGCCAATTGCCCATCCGGGAAACTGATCCCTATTTCGCACTCGAAATCAGCACTGCCGGGATCGCAACCCAAACGAAGATTGTGCTTTTCGACGGTGGCCGGGGTTATCAGTTGGGTTTCAACTTCGCGATGAACCCGCTGGTGACGATCACTGGCATCGGAGCCGACTATCAGTTTATCCTCAACGACATGGTGCACAACAACAGCTTCTTCGACAACCTGAAGATGCGTGTTACCGACCTCGTCGCCGCTGACCATGCGGGTGTTGCCCTGTCCCAGTTTGCCCGTCCTCTGGAAGTATGGGATTCCAGCAAAGGCAGCAGCCCGCGCCTGGTCAAAACGGTATATCCGGATATGGGCATCAGCGAATCGCAGTACCACCTGTTCATCAACACGTTCACGTCCCCGACCGTTGTCACCAACCGCACGGCCCTGGTTTACATGCAGGAGCCCAACAGCAAGGTGACCATTTCCTTCTATCAGAAGGCGGAACTGGGCCGGACCCAATAATCTACTGGTATGTATCAGGGCGTTTGGCAAAACCAGGGGACCGTCATCAACGATTCAGGGGATTATTCCTCCGGGGATGGCGGGAACTTCTGGGACTGGTGGAGCAAAAACGGCGATACGGCCGTGGATGCGGCCTCCGACGTGTATTGCCTGCTTTTCCCAAACTCCCAGCGTTGCAAGCGTCCGCCACAGTATGATCCGAGGTATTACCCTCCGCAACAGGATAAAACCCTGATCTATGTGCTGGGCGCCGCCGTGCTGGTCCTGATCATTGTTCTGGTTCTCAAAAAGTAGTTATGAATTCGCTTGCCATCAAAAACAAAAGCCTTGTCGGGATCAACCGCATTAAAGGGGTCAACCCGAGTTACGTGCAGCCCAAGCTCAATATTGACGAGCTGGTGCAGCAAAAGGAAGCGGCCAAGGAAACCGGCGTGGAGCTGGATGCAGGCGAAACCTACATGGGTTTTTCCAGGAAGCAGTTTTGGACGCTGCTTGGAATCATCGCCATCGCCGCCGTCGTGATATATGGTTTGATCAAATACAAGGTCATCAAAATCTAATCGCATGAACGGCGGACTGAAAATCGACTGGTTGACAGTGGCAATTATTGCCTTTATCATCATACTTCTAATCCGTGGTTTCGATATCGACAAGCTGTTCGGTCGCGACTACGATTAAAAACCAAGGTTATGAAAATTACGAATCTTCATTGGGGAGTTTTCGCCCTCGTTATGGCAGTGGCCGTATTTGTGGCCATCGTAGGTTCGGAAGCCTACTTGAATAAGAAGGTCCAAACGCCCGCTTGATGAACGAAACGAGACAATTCGCTTTGGGCGACGACCTACTGGGCGTGCGGATCAACCTGGAGGTTGACCTGCCGACCGCGTTCATGCTCGCCCTGGCTGTTTTCATCGCCCTGGTTGGGGCGCTTGCCATTTACGCCAAGGTGTTGAAATAGCCCGAAACCATTAATTCATTTTTATCATGGCATCAGTCAATCAGCCTATAACGGCCATTATCGCAGGAGCCAACGAGTGTATGGTCAAGCTCAGTACCGGCCAAATTGTTTCGGTAGGCAAATACCAACAGCTCTTTGATGCGGCAGAGGAAGGCAGCGAGCCGCAGATCGAAGGCATTATCCGGGGCGCAGGCGACAGCCTGGTCAAACTGGCCGATGGCCGCAGCTTGCCGCTTTCGCAGTTCCTTTACGAGCTTCAGGAAGCCGAAGTGGGTAGCGAACCGGAAGTTGAAGCTATCCTTACCGGCGCTTATAGCGGCCAGGTGCAGGCCGACGGATCGATCACCGATATTTCCAAACTGTACATACCTGAAGGCGGCGGAGCCTCCGTGGAAGCGGAGCAGGAAGAAGTGGCCGTCGAAGGTTAGTATTTATTCAAAACCGCCAATTTTCAACCATGAATTTCAATAAAATCTATCCGTTCCTATTGCTGGCCATCGCTTTATTGAGCCTTTACTATCAGTACCAAAGTCACAAGAAGCTGACTTGCGATTGCAAGGATATGGCCCCAATTGAATAGGGATGAATGTCCGGCGCCTGGTCATTGTGCTGATTGTCGTTGCGGTGTTGGTGATCATCATTGCAGCAACCCCGGCATCCGGGATCAGGAACATCACCAACCAACTTCCAAAGCACCCGGACCGGCAATATCAGGTTCGAAGCCTGAACCAGATCAAAATGGCTGTGGTCCATCATACCGCCGGACCGGTCACCCAAACACCTGAAGACATCGCCCGCTACCACGTGGGGCCCAACCATATCTGCGATGCCGGTTGCCCCGGGATCGCCTATCACTATATGATCGATCGAACGGCGACGACCTTTCAGGTCAACTCTCTGGAGACGATCAGCTTCCACGTCAGCGGACAAAATACGGGATCGGTGGGCATCTGCCTGATCGGCAACTATGACGACATCGAACCGACCAAAGAACAATTAAACGCCGTCATCCGGCTCATCCGCATGCTGAACCGCAAACTGGGCCGGGCCTTGGAGATCGCCGGTCACCGGGATTTTGCCAACAAGAGCTGCCCGGGGAACAATGTGGATGTGGACTGGATTCGGCAAAAAGTGTACGGATATGCCTAACGGTGTACAACTCGGTTCCGGCAATTACGACGGCGTGCTGATGTACGTGGTCCATCAGGGCATCACGCCCGAGGTCAACCACGTGATCAGCTCGGCCAATCAGGTATGGCACGACGAAAGCGAACACCCGGCGGCCAGCATGTACGGCGTCGGTGAAACGGATATTTCCGAGTATCCGGATGCTGAGATCCTGACCCAAACCCATATCAACACCATTCCCACCCTGCTTTACTGCCTGGTTGAAGGCAACATCATCACCAAGATCCTTTCCCGGCTGGAGGGCAATGTGTCCGAGGCAAAGATCCGCAGCGAGTTCAAACGAATCCTGAACAAGCAGCGCACCGATCAGACGGGCGAAGGTAGCGGAGATGATGATCTGTTTGAAGCCGACGGCCTGGGCGGGCTGGGCATCGGACTTGGCGGCGCCCTGGGCGGCTGCCCGAAGTTTTTGCCAAAATGGCTATGCGATTTTCCGTTCTGGGTCCTTGTAGCGATCCTGGCGGTCATCGTCATTTTAATCATACGAAGGAGGTAAACGATGGGACTGTTCTGCGGAAAAAAATGCAAATGCAAGCGCAACTGCAAATCCTGGTTCGGGCTGCAGCCCGATGTGGAACGGGCCTGCATCAACGCCTGCAAGAATAACACGGGGCTTCAAAAGGAGCAATTCCTGTGCAGCGGGCAGTACATCGACGAAGCGGTCATCATCGGGGCTTACGGCTACGACCCCTGTTCCGGCGGCATATCGGTGGATGATTACCTCGATCCGCTGGACGACCGGGAAAACGACCGCCAGAAACTGAACTCCCTCATGCCGGTCTATATCGGCCTGGGGCTTTTGATCCTTGTGGGGATCTGGTACCTGGTAAAACGCTAAGGCCATGCTGGGGGATATCATCAAATCGGTAGCCGAGTTCGGGGCCACGTTCGTGGATGTGGTTTTCGGCGGCAAGCGCGTCCGCTACGACCGCCTGCCCGACTGGATGAGCCCCGGAGATTTTAAGAAAAACGACCGGACGGCGGATATCATTCTGATCGGCCTGATCCTCGTCCTGATCATTGTCATCGTATCAATTGGAATAAAGGCCCGAAAGGGCGCAAAATAAACTTCTATGCCTGGATTAAACGACCTTTTAAGCGTCAATCTCAACGGCCAGCAGCGCGGCGCCTACATGGAGCCGGTTTTTTATGTGGAAGGCCTGGATACGCCCGTAACCCTCTCCGAGCTTCTGGAATACATCCTGGACAACCTGGGAGGTGAAGGCGGCGGCGGGGATCTGCACGTCATCGGCGCTACTTTGAGCGGTACCAACCTGGTGCTGACCCTCAACGACGCCAGCACCGTGACGGCCAGCCTGGCCACGCTGGAGGATATCGACACCAACACTTTCCTGCAATCGGCTGTGCTGGGCGGTGACAACGTCCTGACGCTGACTTTGAGCGATTCCAGTACCGTGACCGTAGACCTGTCCAGCCTGGCAGGCGGCGGAGGCGGCGCCGGGCTTTCGATCTACAATGCCGGGCAAGATATCTGGGTCAAGGGAACGGCGGGTATTACCGCCACATCCGGAGCGGCCGGGGTGTACAACCTCAATGTGCCCTCTGGCGGCATCCTGGAATCCTTCCAGAAGAACTTCACCAATGCCGGCACGCAGTTCACCGTCGGCGGCGAAGCCGTGATCAACAT
>WBZL01000916.1_pt1 | contig 32377 bp, 30 predicted proteins | sample 5204291 | NCBI WGS metagenome assembly WBZL01 (sample SAMN12344345, study PRJNA552823) | activated sludge metagenome | biome: Activated sludge suspended growth; feature: Nitrification reactor; material: Wastewater; isolation source: activated sludge from nitrification reactor of wastewater...
GGTCAATCACTGCAAGGCGGGCGTTGGCTTTGTCGTTGATGAAGAGGAATTGCCCGTCATATTCGCCATTCGTTTCGGACAGGTTGGGGTGATGGGTGTCGCCCCAGGTCAGTTCACTGCCGTCGGGCATGTTACCTCCGGCCAGGATTTCATCGCCGGAGCCGCCAAAGCCGTATCCCTGCCAGGATTCGGGGGTGAATACCGCGATGGCCTTGAGAATTCGCATTGAAGGCACCCCGATCACGTAAACTTGCCCACTCTGCCCGCCGGAAGAGAACATGATGTACGGGTCGAGTTTGCCGGAGGGCATGTAGGTGGACAGCGCGGCGTACACGTCGTCCGGGGTGAGGCCGCGTTCGGCGGCGAGGGCGGCGGCGTCAGTGGGAAGGCCTTCCGCGGCGGGAGTGGCTGTTTCTTTTTGTCCACTGCACCCGATTGCCAGGAGGGTGATCAAACCAAGGATAAAAATTATACGTTTCATGAGTAGCTCCAATACTGCATAAAGAATTTGGATCAAGATTAACTTGATATATGTGTCTGATATATTGAATTATGTATATAACCGCCATGTTTCTGTATGACAGGGATCATATTTTTGGAAGATTTGGGAGTCATGTTTTGGGATTGGGGCGATGGGCAGGGCCTGAAGAGAAACACCGACCAAACTCATTGTCAAAAGCTAACTGAGGCCTGACGCCTCCGGGAGGGGTTTTGCTTTCAAATGCCCCACTCTTTTTTTCGTCTCATCTTCTATCCTCATGTATAATTTTGTCGGTGTGTGTTCCCACTGATAAATATCAACCTGATAACGAAGCGCCTTTCCTCATTCCAAAGGATTTCAACGTGATTGTACAAGAAATTGAAATGGACGGTCCCTCTTTGGAAACAGCCAGAGAACGCATCAAAGCGAATATACCCGCGGGATTTGAACAGCTTGAAGAGACCATTCTTTCGGACGGGTTACCCCAAACTATCCAAGGCAGTGGGGAAACCATCGAACTGGCCTTCGCAAAGGCACAAGCTTCGCTTGCGCCTACCGCTGAGATCATCCAGAAAAGAGAAGTCATGGGGCCTGGGGTAAAAATTGAGGTGATGGAGGCGTTTGATGAACAAAGCGTCCGGGCCAAAGTAACCCATCTTCGGTCCATTCGCGTTGTTCGGATAGGGAAAAAAGGGGGTTGGGGGTTGGGGAAAACGCCAAACCAATATGAACTCGAGGTGTTTCAACCCGCTGTCTGTGAGATCGTTTATCAGGATAAGCCCAGGATACGCGTTAAAATCGGCAAAAAAGAAACCTGTCCTCTTTGTGGCGGGACCGGATTAAGCGATACGAATTGCCCTAGTTGTGGGGGTATGGGTTGGTTAGGAGGGGGAGCCTCCTATAGTACATTAGGGGATCGGTGTCCAGACTGTATCCAGGGAAAAGAACCGTGTAGGGATTGCTCTGGAGCTGGAAAAATTTAATGACACAAAAACCCTCTCAAAATACCCATCCCACGTTCCACTTCGTCCTCCGTTTCTCCGATACCCTGTTTGGGGTGGGAATTATTTTCGCCCTGTCCAATGACGTTGTCACCGAACAAGGCGCGGCAAGGCTACATAGCCAACACTGATGATCGCCACAAAAATAAAAGAACCTTCAACTCCATTTGAAAAATATTCAGCTTTCGAATGTCCGTAGGAATGTTCATCATCTGCTGGATGAGTGGCAATCGTCAACATTGCCAGCGCCATCACCCCACCGTTAAGGTTACAAGCGACTCAATTGCATCAAAAAGCAAAACGCCCGACCCCTTTAATAAATAAGCGGCTAATTTCAGCCCCGCTCGTTAAAACAGCGACCTCAATAGAAGGCCAGGCGTAGTTCGTATGAGATAAACCATTCATTGGCTATGATTAATCTTCTCTCCTTGGCGGGATAATACCCATAACTTTCACGCCTAATAAACGACAAAGGCTCATCTGTGACTAGAACAACTGCACATCTGGGGTATATATATATACAACACTATCTCCAGGGTTTCCGCCACCTCAGAACTTTTTGAAAGCCTGCACCATCATGCACATTGGCATCATAGACTTTCGGCGTGCGCGGGGGCATTCGCCACAGGCGTATAGCCCACATAACTGGCTTGCCTTGCACCCAGCCCGATGGATAGACCTAGCGGTCAACTGCCCAACTAAACAAACACAAAAGCACCGCATGACGAGGTGTCTTGCTGCAAGCTCTATATCTAATATGAGAGGGGACAATTGTCATTGGTGGGATTTGGTCCCGTTTTTCATTTGAACAAACTTTCTGTCTACTCGCTTACCTTTCGGTGCCTTCTTTTCGTCAGATAAGTGACAAAGGCACTGTCTTTCCAGAAACGATTGTCACTGGACAAGCGATTTGCAGATTGTAAACTCAAGCAATGAATTTATCCTAAATTCGCTTGTTCTTTTTAGGGTGCCACAAGTGGAGAAAAAAGGCAGTTCAACCGGGGGCAATCCTTTTGATATAAAGAAAACAGGTGTTTGGCTAGAGAGACGATGCTTGCTTTAGAACAATATTGGCTCTATCGGTTTTGGTACGAAGTGTTCGGAATTCAGTAGTCATTTTTACTTTGGTATTAATCACAGTTTGTGGCGAATATTCTCCCCAACAGGATGGTTGGGGGAAAAGGATCTATTTTTGATTGACAATTACCATTGTAATTATGGTCCTTACTGCACGATTCGCTTTGAGGGCTCTATGACTAAATTTTAGGCGATCACATCACGTAATATAATCATCTTGAAGGCGGGATAGGGAACACCCAGAAAATGGATCTCTCCTATGAACCTGCAAATCTTCCTTTACTTCTTTTCTATTCTCCTGACCTGTGGGTTGACTGGGTATTTGGCGTTCCATGCTTGGCGCCAACCCGTCCTTCCGGGGATTCGCACTTTTGCCGCGCTGGCCTTGAGTGAGTGCCTGCTGGCATTGGTGGAAATCGTTTCGTTGGTGAGTAGGACCGAGGCGCAGGCTATTTTCTGGTTCAACCTTCGATTTATCTTTACATCGGTCATTCCCATCTTTTGGCTGGTGTTTGCCCTGGATACCTTTGGACGCAGGGATTGGGTTTCAAACCGCCTCCTGGCCAGCATGTTCATCATTCCGCTCATCACCCAGGTCCTGCTTTGGAGCAATCGCCTTCATGGGTTGTGGGTGAAACAGGATGTAGGCTTTTATCAGACCAGCCCATTCTGGATCGCTGAGACCAGTCTACGCATCCCCGCTTTATGGTTTATGGTGCATACGTTCTACTGCATTGGCCTGCTGTTGGCCGGTATCTTTGTGATTCTATACGCCGCCTGGCTCAGGCGGGAGCTCTACCGCAACCAAGCATTAATGCTCTCAACCGGGGCATTGATCTCGCTGGTCATAACGTTGATACCGATTTTCAACATCCTCCCACAAGTCAAATTCAACCCTTTCATTCCTGGGATTGGAATCAGCGCACTGTTTTATGCCTTGGCGATCTTCCGCTTCCAGCTATTGAAACGTCCTCCTGCCCAGGAAAAGACGGGCAACCTCGATATAAATGAAAAACGTTCTCTGGCAGTTTTCATTTTTACTTTCATCCTGTTTGCCAGTGGTTTCGCCGCTAGCGGATATCTTGCCTATCGGAATTATGAAAAGCAATTTCGCTTCCAGGTGGAGCGCCAGCTTTCAGCGATTGCCGAACTAAAAGTGAACGAGTTGGACGATATGCGTAAAGGATGGCTGGAGGATGCTAATGTCTTGTATCGTAATCCTGCCTTTTCAGAGTTGGTACAGCGCGGGCTCAGAGACCCTGAGGATACACAGACACACTCACAGCTTCAAGCCTGGCTGATCAGTTTTCGGTCCCACAGTGAATATCTGCAGATACGCTTAGTGGATACGAAAGGGTTTACTCATCTTTCAGCCCCCGCCGGGTTACCACCGATTCCCTCTGCGGTCGCGGAGCAAATCCCCCAAGTGCTACAAACCGCACAGATTACTATCGTTGATTTTTATCGCGATAATACAGATCAAGACATCTCACTGAGTATGATCATCCCGATCATGGATGGGCAGAGGAACGATCGAGTCATTGGGCTGGTCATCGTGCGTATCTACCCCGAAGATTATCTCTATCCTTTAATCAACGAATGGCCCGCTACCAGCGAAACAGCCGAAACCCTTCTCATACGTCGCGACGGGGGGGATGTGCTGTACTTGAATAATTTAAAGTTTGGGAATAACTTGGGGTTTAATTTGCGTATTCCGCTTCAGAACACCGAAGTCGTCGGAGTAAAAGCCGTCCTGGGGCAAACCGGAGTAATGGAAGGGGTGGATTATCGCGGCGAGTCTGTGATTGCCGATGTGCGGAGCGTCCCTGCTTCACCCTGGGTTTTAGTATCTAAAATGGATACAGTTGAAGTATATAAGCCCATAAGGGAACGGGCATGGGAAATAACATTGCTCCTTGGTGTACTGGTACTTGGCGCAGGTGCAAGCTTGGGGATGCTCTGGCGGCAGCAACGTTTGCGCTTCTATCAGGCGCAGTATGAGACTTCTGAATCTCTCAGGCAGTCCGAGGAAAAATATCGGCTATTGATCGAGCAAGCTTCCGATGGGATTTTTATGACCGATGCCAGTACTCAATACATCGAGGTCAACCCCAGCGGGTGCGCCATGCTCGGATATACGCGCGATGAACTGCTCACAAAAAGAATTACCGACCTAATCCCACCTGATGATCTGAAAACCACCCCGCCCCGCCTGGATGAACTACGCCAGGGGAAATCCCTTCTCACTCAACGACGACTCATGCACAAGGATGGGAGTTTGGTTCCAGTGGAGATCAGCGCTCGCATGTTTCCGGATGGACGCTTTCAATCCATCATACGCGATATCACCGAGCGCAAGCGGGCTGAGGATGCGTTGAAGGAAAGTGAAAATAAGTACCGTACTTTGATCCAGAACATGCAGGTTGGTATGGTAGTTCATAGCCCCGATACCAGCATCATCCTTTCCAACCCCATTGCTTCGCATATGTTCGGCCTGACCCAAGACCAATTGCTTGGTAGATCGGCGATGGGTTCATCTTGGTGTTTCATTCGGGAGGATGGGACGCGCTGTCCGTTAGATGAGTATCCAGTAAATCGAGTGCTGGCCACAGAGTCCCCCATTTCCAATCTGGTTCTTGGCGTCATGCGGCCTGACCGCGAAACCCCGATTTGGGTGCGATGCGATGCTCACCGGGTTGTGGAATTGGATGGGAGCCTGCAACAGGTGGTCGTCACTTTTTTTGATATTACCGCACGCAAGCTGGCCGAGGAGGAATATCGCACGATCCTCAAAACGACAATGGATAGTTTCTGGATTGTGGACAACCGAGGCCGCTTTTTGGATGTGAACGATGCCTACTGCCATCTGATCGGCTATAGCCGGGATGAAATGCTACAGATGTCCATCCAGGATGTGGAGGCTACGGAAAAGACGCAGGATACTGAACAGCATATTCAGAGGGTGATGGAGACCGGCTACGACCGCTTTGAAAGCCAACACCGCTGTAAGGATGGCAGGGTGATCCATGTCGAAGTCAGTAGTAATTTTCAAGAGGCTCTAGGGGGACGCTTTTATGTATTTGTAAGGGATATTACCGCGCGCAAGCTCTCGGAGGAGGCGATCCGCTATCAGGCAAACCTGCTCGAGAATGTGAACGATGCCATTACGGCTTCTGATGCACATGCGGTTCTGACCGTATGGAATCATGCCGCAGAAACCATGTTTGGCTGGAAGGCCGGGGAAGTCATTGGGCGGAAAGGGCAGGACGTATTTCGTACTGAATTTATCGGTTTGAGCCGGGAAGAGGTCTTCCGGACGGTTAATGAAACCGGACAGTTCCGCGGCGAGATGCTTCAAGCTCGCAAAGACGGAACACAGTTCTTTGTGGAAGCCAATACGTATACAGTGCGGGATGAGAATGGGAATGTCAGCGGTTATGTAACCACCAGCCGCGACATCACCGAGCGCAAATACATGGAAGAAGCCTTGCGGGATAGTGAAGAGAGGTTCCGCTCCATCTTCGAGCAGGCCGCAGTCGGCATCGCGCAGGTTGGCCTGGACGGGCGCTGGCTGCGTGTGAACCAGCGGCTTTGCAATATCATCGGTTATACAGACCGGGAACTTCTCGCTCTTACCTTTCAAGACATCACGCACCCGGACGATCTGTACACCGACCTCGACAATGTTCGGCAGGTGTTGGCAGGCGGGATCCAGACCTATTCCATGGAGAAGCGTTATATACGAAAAGACCGTTCACACGTCTGGATCAACCTCACTGTTGGCCTGGTGCGTGACGCGACCGGCGCTCCGAAGTACTTTGTTTCCGTGATCGAGGATATCGCCGAGCGCAAACAGGCTGAGGCTGAATTGCTCAAGACTCTCGAGGAATTAAAACGTTCTAACGCCGAACTGGAACAATTTGCCTACGTGGCCTCGCATGACCTGCAGGAGCCTTTGCGCGCAGTGGCGGGCATGGTACAACTCCTAAAACAGCGTTATGGCGGCCACTTGGATGAGCGAGCCGATGAATACATCCGGTTGGCTGTAGATGGTGCCACCCGCATGCAAAGCCTGATCAGTGACTTACTGGCCTTTTCGCGTTTGAACCGCCGCGGCTATTCCATTCAACCCACAGACGCGAACGAATCTCTTGCATTCGCTCTGCGCAATCTGGAAACAACCATGCTCGAGCAGGGGGCAACCGTCACAAGCGGGATCTTACCAACCGTTGATGCAGATGCGACGCAGTTGACCCAGTTGTTCCAGAACCTGATCGGCAACGGCATCAAATTCCATGGAAGCCAGCCGCCTCAAATCCAGATCGGGGTCGGGAAATTGGATGACGCCTGGCAATTCTTTGTCCGCGATAATGGCATCGGCATCGAGCCGCAATTTTTCGAACGCATCTTCCTTATCTTCCAACGCCTGCATACCCGCCGCGACTATCCCGGTACCGGCATCGGGTTGTCTATTTGTAAGAAGATTGTGGAAAGGCACGGGGGTCGCATTTGGGTCGAATCCACGCTCGGACAGGGCACCACATTTTATTTCACGATCCCGTTAAAGAGATAAACGCATGGGTATGAAGCCTTTCAGACATATCGAAATCCAGCTTGTAAAAGACAGCCCCGCAGATGTTCTTATCATGCAGGAAGCCTACGATGAAGCCAAATTGCTGAACACCATCCGCGTGATGGAAGGACAATGGGGTATAGGTGATGGAATTCATACACCAATTGGGATCCTACGCATCAGGCTACCCCAGATTTGATACTACTCGACCTGAACTACATTGCAAAAGCGGACGCGATGTTCCTGCTGAAATAAAAGTAGCCTCGGGATCGAAGTTGAAGGTTACCCGGTCATTATCCTGACCATTACCAGCACAGATGAGGACATTTAGAAAGCCTACGATCTGCATGCTAATTGTTATATTATTTTGGTAAAGCTGGTTGAGTTTGAATTTTTTTTTGGCTGTGTAATCCATTCGGGATTTCTGGTTCTGTGTAATGACACTTCCACTGGATAATTAAAATGGAAAAAACCCTCATACAAGTTTTATTGATTGAAGACAATCCGGCTGACGCCTTACTGTTGAGAGAATCCCTGCACAATGACGCACTGGCCGATTACCGGGTGACAGTTGTTGAACTTCTCGAACAGGGGCTAGCCGAACTAGACCATCATCAATATGATATATTGCTTCTCGATCTTGGCCTTCCTGACAGCCAGGGGCTGGAGACCTTCGAAAAGGCCTACGCTAGTTTCCCAGAAATCCCTGTGATAGTTCTCTCGGGTATGGCAGACGAAGTGGTCGCCTTGCAGGCCGTACAATCTGGCGCGCAGGATTATCTGGTAAAGGGCGAAAGCAGTTGGAATATCGGGGGACGCGCTATCCGCTATGCCATCGAGCGCCACCAATCCCAACGGGCTGTGCGTGCGAGTGAAGCGCGTTTCGCCACCTTTTTTCACTTCAGCCCGGCCGCCATCGCCATCACGCGGATAAGAGATTCAAAAATTCTCGAAGTGAATGAGGCATGGGCGATCATGACTGGGTATGCCTCTGCTGACGCGATTGGCCAGTCCATTGGTGACTTGAATCTTTGGGTGAACCCTAATGATCGGGAGCAATTGGTACCAGAGCTTCGCAGGAATGGTGTTGTGAATGGATTGGAAATCCAGATGAGGCGGAGGTCCGGCGAGATCGCGGACCTGTTATTTTCCGCAAAATTGATCGACCTCGCGGGGGAAACCTGCATGTTGTCAATGGCGTTAAACATCACCGAGCGAAAGCGGGCGGAGGCGAAACTGCGTGAAAGTGAGGCGCGTTATCGGTTAATCTCGGAAAATGCAGCGGATGTGATCTGGGTATTGGACCCGGTCGCGGGCAGATTCACGTATGTGAGTCCCTCGGTGGAAAAATTGCGCGGTTTTACACCTGCTGAGATCATGGCACAACCCTTTATCGAAGCACTTACGCCAGAGTCCTTAAAGGAGGTCAATGAATCCATGGCGACACGCCTGCCGGCATTTATTGAGAAAAGTTTCGGAACTAAGTCTTATGTCAATGAAATCGATCAGCCGTGCAAGGATGGTTCTATCGTCCATACTGAAGTGACCACCACGTATATATTCGATCAAAGCGGTCAGGTGGAAATTATTGGTGTCTCACGTGACATTTCTGGACGCAAGCAGTCTGAGGAGGCGTTAAAAGACAGTGAGCAAAAATTCCGCACCTTCATCGAACAATCTTCCGATGGCCTGGCGATTTTCGACGAACAAGGGTCCGTGATCGAGTGGAATCAGGCCATGGAACAGATCAACGGCCTGTCAAGGGCAGAGGCGCTTGGGTTAACTATGTGGGACATCCAATACCTATTTATAATACCGGAAAATCGCTCTTCGGCCAGCCTTGATGTACAGAGAGAACGCCTGCAAACAACACTGCAAACCGGAGAGTCACCCTACTTTGTCCGGCCGCACGATGCGGTCATCCACGCGAGATCCGGTGAAAGAAAAATTATTCAGCAGACCTCTTTTCCTATCAAAACCGAGAAAGGCTATCGCGTCGGTGCCATTGTTCGCGATATTACCGAACTCAAACGGGCGGAGGATGCACTGCATAAAAGAGAAACTGAGCTTTCAAGCATCTTCCGGGCCGCCCCGGTGGGCATTGGTACAACCATTAATCGCGTGATTCAGGAGGTAAATTCCACCATCTGCCAGATGACCGGCTATGCACGCGATGAACTTGTTGGGAAGAACAGCCGCATGTTGTATCTAAACGACGAAGATTATGAATCTGTGGGGCGTGAGAAGTATCGTCAGATCGCCGAACATGGCATCGGGACCATGGAAACCCGTTGGAAACGCAAGAATAGCGCCATCATTGATATCTTACTAAGTTCAGCTCAGCTAGATCCTTCCGACCTAACCAGGGGCTTTACTTTTACTGCGCTCGAAATCACCCAGCGAAAACGCGCAGAGCGTCTATTGACTGCCTTCAACCATTCTGCCGAAGCGATGACCAGTGCATCCACTCCTGACGAAGTTTTTTTAGCCGCTTCTAGTCATCTCAAAACAGTTGGCCTCGATTTTATTATTTTGCCTTTGAATGAGAGTGGAGACCGTTATATCACCCGCTATCTCAATATTGTTCCCGAGCTACTCCCCAAACTTGAAAAGCTAACAGGGATTAAATACCAAGATTTTTCCTTTCCGGTGGACGCTCTGGAAATCTTCCAGCAGGTTCGTCGCGAAAATTATGCACAGCTTGTCAAAGATTCTGAACCATTAGTTCGGAAGGTTTTGCCCTCCCCACTCAAAGCATTGGCTCCTTGGATTGTCAAAACTCTGAATCAACCCAAATACATCGCCGCGCCCATGAAAGTAGACGACATGTTCGTGGGAATATTCGCTGTCCAGTCTATAGACCTGATAGAAGAAGATATTCCCGCCATTACCGCTTTTGCCCATCATATAGCCATTGCTTTGCGCAAAGCGGAATTGTTTCAGCAAGCCCAAAACGAAATAGCCGAGCGCAAACTGGCGGAAAAAGTGATTAGGCTGAATGAAATGAAATTCAAAACCCTCTTCGAGATCGCTCCAGTTGGAATCTCTGTGCTAGATCAAGAACAAAACATTCTGGATGCAAATTTTGCGCTCCAAAGGATCACAGGGCTTAGTAAAAAAGATTTATTAGATGGGGTCCATTTTCAGAGAACCTACTTGCGGCCCGATGGGACATTGATGACGCGGGATGAATTCGCTAGCATGCGTGCGCTAAATGAAAACATGCCCGTCTTCGATATCGAGACCGGGATCGTCACCGAGAATCACGATGTGGTCTGGACACAAATCAGTGCCGCCCCCTTGGACATGCCCGACGCCAGTCTTGTTGTCATCACGCAGGATATTAGCGAGCGGAAGCAGGTGGAACAAACCTTACGCCAGCGGCTGGCTGAACTTGAAACCCTTTATGAAAGCGCCTTGGCGCTCAACCAAATATTGAACCCCCAGGAAATCGGTCAAAAAATTATTGACGTTTTGGCAGAAAAACTAGACTGGTACCACACGAATATCCGACTCTATCATCCGGAATCTAACAGCATCGAATTACTTGCCTACAACGTTTCGCGTAAAATCACGAAAAAAGAATTGCTTCTCATGGGAGATAAGTTTAGGACTTTGATCCAACATCCTGGCGATGGATTGAGTGGCTGGGCGCTCCAACATGGTGAAACAGTAAGGTGTGGGGATGTAACACACGACACGCGCTACCTAGCATCTATTCCTGGCATCTTATCCGGTCTATATGTACCAATCAAGGCTAACGAAAAATCCATTGGAGTAATTAGCATCGAGAGCGAGACACCCAATTTCTTCACAACCGAAGACGAACACCTGGTCGTCACCCTGGCTACCCAGGCCGCGGTGGCTCTGGAAAATTTTCGGCTGATCAAAAACTTGCAGAAGTCCAACGAGGATCTTATCCATGCTTACGACCAGACGATAGAAGGCTGGTCACAAGCCCTGGATTTGCGCGATAAAGAGACCGAAGGCCATACACAACGCGTCACAACCTTGACCGAAAAACTGACCCGAGAAATGGGCATCCCAGACTCAGAGATCATCCATATCCGTCGCGGGGCACTTCTCCACGATATTGGGAAAATGGGTGTCCCCGACCGCATTCTGCTTAAACCCGATAAACTGACTGACGAGGAATGGATGATCATGCGTATGCACCCGGTTTATGCCTATAACCTGCTCTTACCGATCGAATTCCTGCGCCCTTCCCTCCACATTCCTCACTACCATCACGAGAAATGGGATGGCTCCGGCTATCCAGAAGGCCTAATAGGTGAACAAATACCACTCGAGGCCCGTATCTTTGCAGTGATTGACGTATTTGACGCGCTGACCTCGGACCGACCGTATCGTCCTGGCTGGCCTAGAGACAAGGTTATAAGTCACATCCGCGAAAATTCCGGTTCGCACTTCGATCCAAAAGTTGTGGAAACATTTTTGAAGTTATTCGGACGGAACGAGTAAAAACACGACTTCCATTCGAAGCGGCTCTCGGCGACGGTTGCGGCGCTGGGTGCTGAGCGGGAGTTGGTGGGCGTACCGTTCAGTTGAAAGAACGCTCTTTTTATCAGGAGCATTTTTTGGATATCTGCGCGCTCGTTGGGCACCCCACGCCCGCCGGTGCAGATAAAACCGGGGCAACATTCGCTTTCGAAGCCGCGACCCGGAGTACCGGGTCGGCAACCCGCAGGACCGGGTCGAAAACCACCGGCGGGTTTGCCGACGTGTGGAAGCGGGGCTTTTTTGCCTGGGAGTACAAAGGCGGCCAGCACGCCGATCTGGACAAAGCCTACGACCAGTTATTGCGCTACCGCGAGTCCCTGGAAAACCCCGTGTTGCTGGTGGTCTCCGACGCCCACACGATTCGCATTCACACCAATTTCTCCAATTCAGTCAAACGCATCTATGAACTGACGCTGGATGATCTGCTCCAGCCTGAGAAGCTGGCGATCCTGCGGGCGGTTTTTCACGATCCGGCCCAACTCAAAGCGCCGGAGACGCCGGAGCAGGTGACGGAGCAGGCCGCCCGGGAGTTTTCACGCCTGGCGGAAATCCTACGCAAGTGGGGGGAAGCCCCTGCGCCGACCGCCCATTTCCTGATCCGGCTGTTGTTTTGTTTGTTCGCCGAGGATGTGGGCCTGTTACCCAAGGCCTTGTTTACCCGGTTGGTCGCGCGGACCCGGCGCGATGCGCGGGCGTTCGCCGCCCAGTTGGGGCAGTTGTTTGCGGCGATGGCGACCGGGGGGTGGTTTGGCGAGCATCCCATTTATCATTTCAACGGGGGCTTGTTCGACGAGGCGTTGGCGTTCGAACTGGCGAGTGATGGCCTGGATATCCTGAATGGGTTGACCGGCCTGGACTGGAGCAGTATTGAGCCGTCCATTTTAGGCACGTTGTTCGAGCGCAGTCTGGACCCCACCAAGCGAGCGCAACTGGGGGCGCATTACACCAGCCGGGACGATATTTTGTTGATTGTGGAACCGGTGTTGATGGCCCCCTTACAACGGAAGTGGGAGGTAGTGGCGACGGATGCTCGGGCGTTGGCCGCGCGGGGGCAGGCGACGGACCATGGGCCTAGCCGAACGAAACTGATGAATGAAATGTCGGGGTTGTTGTTAAATTTCGCTGACGAACTCCGCGCCGTCCGAATCCTGGACCCGGCGTGTGGGAGCGGTAATTTTTTGTATGTGTCCCTGCGCCAAATGCTCGACTTGTGGAAGGGCGTCTCCAACCTGGCGGGGGAGCTGGGCCTGCCGATGATGATGGCGATTTCCGCGCCTTCGCCGGCGCAATTGTATGGCATCGAGATCAACGAGTACGCCCACGAGCTCGCCCAGGCGACGATCTGGATCGGGTATATTCAGTGGTTGCGGGAAAACGGGTATGGGCTTCCGCCGGAGCCGGTGCTGAGAAAGCTGGACAACATTCACCGGATGGATGCGATCCTGGCGTTCGACGCGGAGGGGAAGCCGGTCGAGCCGGAGTGGCCGGTGGCCGACGTGGTGGTGGGGAATCCGCCGTTTTTGGGGGATAAAAGGATGCGTGGAGAATTGGGCGATGAATATGTGAATAGCTTGCGAAAGCTGTATGAAGGGCAAATACCGGGGCAAAGCGATCTAGTATGCTATTGGTTGGAAAAGGCACGATCATTAATCGAAGTGCAAAAACTAAATCGAGTAGGCTTGTTAGCTACACAAGGAATTCGCGGAGGAGCAAATCGAAAGGTTTTGGAACGTATCAAAGCTACTGGAGATTTATTTTGGGCACAATCAGATCGCGATTGGATATTGAATGGAGCTACAGTCCATGTTTCCATGCTCGGATTTGATAATGGTCAAGAGAAAAACAAAATACTTGATGGTCAGGTGGTTCTAACTATCAATGCAGATTTGACTAGTGAGTTCGATTTAACGCTTGCAAAAAGGCTCTTGGAAAATCAAAGCATAAGCTTTATTGGAACACAAAGAACAGGGCCATTTGATATTTCTGATGATATTGCCAGAAAGATGTTGTTATCAGGCGGTAATCCGAATAATCGTCCAAATAGCGATGTGATCCGACCTTGGATGAATGCTATGGACCTAATGGGAAATTCTAGGAATATGTGGCATATCTATTTTGGAATAGATATTCCCTTAGAAAGAGCCGCAGAATACGAACAACCATTTGAGTATGCCAAAAAGTATGTTTATCCGGTTCGGAAAGATAATCGGCAAAATAAATTACGTGAACAATGGTGGCTATTTGAGAAACCTCATCCGGCGATGATGGATGCTTTGAAAGGACTATCCAAGTATATAGCAACGCCAATGGTTTCAAAACATAGAGTATTTGTCTGGCTATCGATAGAAGTTATCCCCGAAAACCTTTTAGTAGTCTTTGCAACAGAAAGTGATTACATTTTTGGAGCGCTTCAGTCAAAAATTCACGAGATATGGGCGCGTGGTCAAGGAACTCAACTTCGTGAAGCCGAAAGTGGTGCCCGCTACACTCCCACCACCACCTTCGAAACCTTCCCCTTCCCCTGGCCGCCCGGGCAGGAGTCGCAGGATGATCCGCGGGTGCAGGCGATTGCCAGCGCAGCGCGGGAGTTGAACGATAAACGGGAGCGGTGGTTGCATCCGGACGGGATGGGGGAAGCGGAGTTGAAGAAGCGGACACTGACGAATTTGTACAATGCCCGGCCTACCTGGTTGGCCTTGGCGCACGAGAAGCTCGACCGGGCAGTGCTGGATGCCTATGGGTGGCCGCATGATTTGGGGGACGAGGAGATTTTGGGGCGGTTGTTGGATGAGAATTTGAGACGAAGCGGTTAAATCAAAAGCGCCTGGTTTACCAGGCGCTTTTTTAGAGGCTTTCAGAGGCCAAGATAGGTTTGACCCGGGTGAGGGATAAAGACCTCCTCACATTCCCGGCATTGCCAACCTGCGCCTGGATCCGCGGTGAGTTCCGGCGGGGTGAGGTTGGTTTGTTCGCCACAGACAGGGCAGGTAATTATTTTTTCCGTGTCAAAGGGGTTCCCAAGAGGGGGAAGGGGCCGTTTGAGGTTGGTTTTAGGGTGGGACATGTCGTCCTCCTTTTCACGGGGCGGTTAAATAGATTGTAACGGGCCTGGCGACGCTTGGCGAGGTGAATTTGGCTTATAGGCCTCCCGATTTTGGGGGAAGGGTAGGTTGAGGTTTTTATGCGCTATTTATGGCTTTTACTTCTCGTGAGAGGGTTCTTCTGCGCTCAAACCCAACCCTTGATCCGGGTCAGGCTTTGAATGGAACAGGGTAAAACCTATTGCCTTCACATACAGGAGGAGGGCCTGCGTGAAGGTTTGGTAGGCTTGTGCATGGAGCGCCGTGGGGAAGGGGGCTTGAAGAAGAGAGGGCGGCATGATGGTGAATAAGGTTTGACCAAAAGGGAGTTGTTCAATTTCCAAGATACCCAGGACTACCTGGGTGTCTTGGCGGAGAACCAGGTGATAGATACGAGAGGCCTCCTCAGCAGACCACTGTTCGCTCATCAAACTCACTCCAAATTCGTTCTCCGAAAAGGTTTCGATAAAGTCGTTGAGACCTATCTGGATCAATTCAACGGGATGAGGCAAGAGGCCTTCTATGCGCTTCGGAGCCATGGTGGCTCTCCTTCAGCCTTGGGAGACTTAATAGTCAAATATTTGAATAACTATAATTATACGCCCCCATGGCGTATGAACCCCCATTTACAACCGCCAATTCTCCACCGGCGAGCTGGCTTTGTGCGCCGCGTCGGCGTCGGCCTAGGCAGGTAGATGCGGACGGTTTTGATGTCTTCGTGGCCGAGGATGGTTTGGTCTAGGGGTTGGCATCCCCCGTTTGAGACCATTGCGCAGAAAATTGATGGCGAAAGCGGTGGACGCCGACGCCTCGCCGACTGGCATGGTCACCAACCCCGCGAACAGGTCATCAAATGCGCCCTGTACGACCTCCTACACAACGTGCCGCAAACGGCCCGGATGCAGGAAGTCGAACGCCTCTTCAACATCATCTACCAGCAAAATGAATACTGAAACCCTCGACCTCGGTGATCTCGCCATCGAAGTCATTTTCAAGGACATCAAAAATGTCCACCTGAGCGTCCACCCGCCCACCGGCCGCGTTCGCCTCGCCGCTCCCGTGTGGATGAGCATGGACACCCTCCGCCTCTACGCCATCGCCAAACTGGACTGGATCAAAAAACAGCAAACCAAACTCCAGGCCCAAGCCCGTGAAACCCCCCGCGAATACCTCGACCGCGAAAGCCACTCCGTCTGGGGCCGCCGTTACCTCATCCAAATCCACGAAGAAGACCACCCTCCGGTCATCGAACTGCACCCCCAACACCTCCACCTTACCCTCCGCCCGAACACGCCCACGGACAAACGTGAAGCTATTCTCGCGGCCTGGTACCGTGCCCAACTCCACGCCGCCCTCCCCCCTCTCCTCTCCAAATGGGAACCCGCCCTCGGCGTCCACCCCACCCGCGTCCTCTTCCGCCACATGAAAACCAAATGGGGCAGTTGCAACCCCACCACCGGCACCCTCCTCCTCAACACCGAACTCGCCAAAAAAACCCAGAATGCCTGGAATACGTCCTCGTCCACGAACTGGTCCACTTGCTGGAACGCCATCACAACGCACGGTTTCAGGCGCTGATGGATCAATATCTGCCCCACTGGAAGTTATCCCGCGAAGAATTGAACCGGATGCCCTTGGGGGCTGAGAAATGGGAATATTGAGCCTTCCAAAATTAAAAGGTAAAGTTGCTATACTCACGCAGACAGTAAAAAAGGATGAAAGGAGACGGACATCTCTCTTTCATCCTTTTTTCGGGGAGTTTCCTCTCTAAGCCTGAGCAGTTACCTGATTTCATGCTTTTTCCGAATGGGAGCGCCTTACCCTCCTTAGAAATTAACCTCCTGCCAAGAATGACCTCCTAATATTGATCAAGTTGATTTAGCAAATCTTCGACAGTCTCTTCATTCGCCGTTGGTGTAAGTTTATCGGGGTCATTCGTCTTTCCAATCCTGGTCGCTTTCCAAGCGTTGTCTCGTCTGCTGAGACTGAGTTCAGCGCCACAGGCCCGGCAATACAAAATATCTTCTGCGTGCGTTGCGCGGGGAATAGCAAGCACCGGGCCACAATGCGGGCAGATGAAACCGCCTGCTAAACGCCCGGTATCCGCATTATTCCGAGCGTGCTAGGCAAAATCAATTTTTTAACAAAGTTTTCCATGCGCCTGCTAGACGACAGGGAAACGCACGCTATTTGCACGCTTCCCGCATAGAGAAATGGGCCTAAGTGGAATATCCCTTTAAGTTCCTTTATGCAACACCTTTCAAGATTTGATCCAACTCATCCATCGCAACAGACTTGAATTCAGGAGAATAGACCATCGCCATCATATCAGCAAGGCCACAAGCCACACGCCATGTAGCCATGAAATTAACGTCTACAGGATCACTTTCCACATAGCCTTCCAAAACAGTTTGACGATCCGCAGGGGCACGGAAGCGGCGAAGGTCATTGACCGGATGGCTAAAATAGGCGTCGCCAAAATCAATCACACCCGTCATCTTGCCTGAGGCGGGGTCAACGAAGACGTGTTCCGGGCCAGGGTTGGAATGAAGGGCCACAATTGTGGTTACATCCGGCAGGGTATGCATCAGTCGGCGTCCCACTTCATCGGGAGATAGATGGAAGGGCCACGGTTTGCCTTCCTGCTGGATCATCGCGGTCACATCATCGAAGAGATTGCCCATGCGCTCGCGCACATCCACAGGCGAGTGATCGCCGAAGAATAAACCGCTATCCTGTAAGGGTTTTTGCAGGATACTGTGGATGCGCCGCAACATGCGCCCCAAATCTCTAAGTGCGGCAGAACGGCGCGCACCTTCGAATTTGGCATTGCGAAGGGCGATCCCCGGCATACGGGTCATCAACGTGTACTCGAGGAATGGTTCGGGATGCCCGTAACCGATCACGCGCGGCACATTAACTCCTGCCACGCCTTCCAATTGTTGCAGAAAGACGATCTCCTTCCTGAGGCTTGTCCGCGGGCGCAATTGCTGTGGGCGCTGGGTTTTGAAGATCAAATAATCGTCTATCGCGTAGGTACGCGCTTCACCGCCGGTTTCGTCCACGGCAGTTACCGCTTTGACATTTGGCACATGTTGACGGGCAAGAGATAAAACTTTTTCTTCACGCAAAACCGGATCAGGCGCATCGGGTTGGATGTAGTAATCTTTTGGCATAGTGTCTCCTATTTAATGCATGAGGGATCATTCCGCCAATCCCAGCCAGCGGATTCAAGGTCGAGCAGAGCCGCAAAACGCCCGCCTTTGCGGATCAATTCCTCGGGCGTGCCCATCTCCAGGATGCGTCCATGATCCATTACGATGACGCGATCCGCTGTGACAGCCGTCGAGAGGCGGTGCGCCACGGTCAGGATGGCGCGACGAGATTGCACCGCTTCCTTTTCCAACGCCTGGCGGAATGTTTCTTCGCTCGCACTGTCAATAGCCGACGTCGCTTCATCGAACAGCAGAATGTGCGGATTCCAAACCAGCGCCCGTGCCAGCGAAAGCAGTTGACGCTGTCCCGAAGAAAGCTGTACGCCCTCTCCCGTACCGCTATTGATGAGCGTTTCATAGCCCTGGGGCAGGGAACGGATGAACCCATCCGCGCCCGCCGTTTCAGCCGCGTTCACCATGGATACGGCGAGCGCGTCCGCGTCGCCCAAAGTCAGGTTGTCGCGCACGGTGCCGCTGAACAGTTGCACAGCTTGCGGCACTACCCCCACCACGCGGCGGCGTTCGCTTTCCGACAACTGACGTGGGTCGAGACCCGCTACGTGCAATGCTCCTTCCCAAGGCGCATACAACCCGCCGAGCAAATGGACGAGACTGCTCTTTCCCGCGCCCGTTCGCCCCACCAACGCCACATGCTCACCCGCACGGACGTGGAACGAAACATCGCGCAAGACGGGCTGGTCGGGGAAGTAGCCGAACGTCAGGCGCTCGACGTGGATTCCATCCTGCGCTTCGTTCACGCGCCCCGCTTCCTGCACGGCGGAATCGATAGGCCTCTCAAGCACCTGAAAGATGCGCTCCGCACCTGAAAGCGCCCCTTGCACCGTCTGCCATTCCTCACCTAAGGCCGTGATAGGATCAAAGAAGCGTTTAAACAACAACACAAAAGCGGTCAGGGTACCGAGACTTAATGACCAACCTGAAAGCGTCCCGCGCGCGCCACTCCATAGCATTAAAGCCATCGCCGCCGCCATCAGCATTTGCATGATGGGCGAATAAAGCGACGAATATTGGGCGGCTTCGTTGTAGGCTTCGAGCGATGCTTTGAGAACGCGGCGAAAACGGGCGATGAATGCCGCGCCGCGGTCGAACGCGCGGATCACTTCCAGCCCGCCGAAGGTTTCCTGCAAATGGGTGTTCATCATGCCCACCGCCTGCCGATTGCGCCGCTCTGCCGCGCGAATTCGTTTGCGAAAATTCTCGGTAAGCCACCACAAAGGCGGGACAACGCAGAGGGAAATAAGAAACAACAACGGGCTGAGAAGGAGCATGGCCACTGAAACTGTCAGCAGGCGAACCAGGTCGGTCACGAGTCCAGCCACCCCCGAAGAAAAGAGCGTATCGAGCGTGTCCACATCCGCAGTGCAACGACTGATGATGTCGCCTAGTGGAGTCTGATCATAATAGCGGAGCGGGAGTCTCTGCAAATGACGATACAGCCGCACGCGCAATTCCATCAATGCCGCTTGTGCGGTCCACGCCGTCAGGTAATTGGAGAGAAAGCCCAAGCTCTGGACCCCCGCCACCGCCGCAAGATAAAGGAACGCCAAACTCCACAATCCGTTCGCATTGCCCACGGCGAGATGGTCATCCACGACCTGCTTCATGATCAGCGGCGGCACCAATTCGAGACTTGCCCCGCATAAGATTACCACCCCGATCCATAAGATCGCCAAACGATGGGGTGCCAAAATGGCAAACAGATTTTGGCGCGTAATATTCGCGGGTCTTGAAACGGTTGTTGTGTTCATCTCATGTCCCCATGCCCATTTGCATAGGTCGCACGCTGTGCCTGAAAGATGCGAGCATATAAACCGCCAGCCATCATCAAGGTTTCGTGCGTCCCCTGCTCGACAATGTATCCCCGATCCAGCACGATGATCTGGTCTGCCAGCGGGAAGGCGGCCAGACGATGGGAACTGAGAATAATTGTCGCTGACCTGTCAGGACGTTCCACTAATCCAGCGATGAGGCGTGCTTCGGTATCCAAATCCACCGCCGAGAATGGATCATCCAATAGCAACAGCCCCGGCGAAATATGTGATGATGCCAGACTGCGCGCCAACGCGATCCGTTGACGTTGCCCGCCCGAGACGCGCACCCCCAACTCGCCGATCTGTGTTTCGATCCCATCCGGGAAGGTTTGCAAATCAGGTTCCAATGCCGCAACCCGCGCCGCGGCAGAAATTGCTTCCTCGGAGGCAAGTGTGCCAAAGGCAATGTTCTCACGGATACTGCCAGAAAACAGATACGGATCCTGCGGCAGATACCCAATCCGTGCGGCGCGTTCACCGGCGGGAATTTGATTTAGAAGATGCCCATCCAGTTGGACTTCGCCCGCTTCAAGCGGATACAAGCCCAAAATAGCACGCAAAAACGCGCTCTTCCCGCCTCCCACTGGCCCCATCACAGCCACGAACGCCCCAGGCGGAATCTCCACCGATACATTGTGCAAGGCAGGTTGAGCCGCGTGTGGATAGCGAAACGTGACGGATGGCAAGCGCACTCCCAGCGGACGTTTCTCCACCTGCGGCGGCGAGGGCAGTGGCGCATTCATGCCGACCACCCTGCCAGGAATGTACGACGCCAGCGACGGTTCCCCCTGCACCCCGAGTGCGGGCGCAAGCAGGGGTTTGAGTCTTGTGTATGCCGCGCCTCCCGCCTGGATCGAGTTGAACATCTGCGGAATACGATAGGCGCGGTTGGCGAAGCGTAGGAACAACTCCATGTAGGCCACGAACGCGCCGATAGTCAGCACGCCGTCCACCGCGCGCTTCCCGCCGATTCCCACCACCAAAGCCACGCCTAATAACATCAAAGTGGAATACACAGGCTTGAGTCCTTCGCGCAAACGGACAACCGACACATTCGCATCTGCCAACTGTTGCGCTTGTGTCTTTACCTGCTCTCCTGCCGCGCCCGTGCGCCCGAACAACTTTAACACCCGAATGCCCGCCAGTTGTTCCTGTAGCGTGCTGGTCAGCCCCGCATTTGCTTCACGCACGGCAGTGGTGCGGACGCGTACCCAGCGTCCCACGGCCTGTGCCAGCAACATGGCGAACGGGGTCGGCAGTAATGCCAGCGCAGAAAGACGCGCGTCGTAGATGAACATGGCTACCACCAGCGAGAGCGAGAATAAAAGCGTATCCCACGACTCGATGATGAACTCACGCACACCCACGCCCAACACTTCCACATCGCTGACGATGCGCGACATCAAATCACCGACCGATGTCGTGTGCAGGCGTTCCATCTCCCACCCCAACACCCCCCGTAAGGCATCCGCCCGCAGGTTGGCGCGAACGCGGGCATTGGCGGTCATCAGCCACCAGCGCTTGCCCAAACGCGGAATCTGGGTCGCCAGCATCCCGCCCAGAAAGCCCAGCGCCGCCCAGGCCACATCCTGAAGGGAGGCCTGTCCCTTTTCAAAGGCCCGCGTTACATCAATGGCGCGCCCCAACATCACGGCAGGTAAGACCACCATTGTGTTCATCAATATTCCCGAGAGAGAGCCAAGCAATAGCTCCCCCGCTACATGCCGGAAATACGGACGAAGTTCCCAAAGATAATGTCTCACGGGTTTCCAGCGCTTAATTGGGCAAAGAGCGCCTGATAGATCAACATGCCGTACTTCCATGCTTCATCATCATTTTTACTGATACCTCTCACCCCGCGACAAATCAGATCCAAGCCTGCGGCGGCAGGTTCGACGGCAATCTCCTGAACAATATCCGCTTCGTCCACGATGCTCGCGATACGCGATAATACAGGATCGGTTAACTTGTATTCCTTGAGGATGGTGTGAAACGTGCAATGTCCACGCTGATGTGAGTAGCGCACGCCCGGAATGTCGAATGGCTCTGCGCCTTTCGGGAAAGCTTTGCCCCCCGCGGGGACAAAGAAGAACTCCGCTTCCGGGTCGATGTATTTTTGGATGAGCCAGATACATGCCATACGATCCACGCCGATGTTTTCCCATGTGACCCATTTCATTGCATTTCTCCTCGCAACGCTAAAAGTCTATGCTTGACTTGCTTACCGACTTCGGATTGAAAGTAATCCTTTCCACTAATCTGCTGATATCCCTGTGAAAGTTTTGACAAATCTCGGTTTTCGTATTCGAGCCTTTTGAGTAAGGCCTTATATTCGTGATCCACCTGGTTTTTGAATTGTTCAATCAGTGCTTCTTCGGCATACCCAAGCATCAAATTCGCGTTCCAAAGATTAACCTCCCCTTTCATCTCGTGAATCTCAGCCGCCAGCCACAGAAAATGCTCTGCCGTCCGGGGGGTATTCGGTAGAACCCAGACAGAGTCATGAAGCAGAATTGCGCCAAGACGTTTCAGTTTGCGCCAGACGTAGACACGCAAAGCGGATGGTTCGGAGGGAAGTTTGTAGTGGAGGAGAAGCCAAGCACTCATAGAATGTAACCGTTGTTACATGACAGTTTATCCTTGTTTGCCAGGTTGTCAAGATAAAAAAATACCCGCCGCGTGATGGACGGGCGGGCTGGTAGGTTCAGAAAAGCTATTGAATGGAATTATCTTCTCGCTAATTGGCGACAGGTTCAAACCGATGGTGTTTTGTCGGGTGATAATCTATGGTCTCATCACATTCACATGGATCAGTATGGACCGTAACTTCCATCAGGGCGAGAAGTTTATGAAATAACTGATGACGGACTTCTTCGGCAATGAAATGGCTTTGCAGGGTCGTTTGCTGGCAATCCACCGTGATGTGCATTTCCCCATACAGGCGATGCCAGAGCCAGCGGATCGCCGTATTGTGGACATCCAACACGCCGAGAACATGTGAGGCGATATGTTGGAACTCCTCATGGATTTCCGGTCCGACCGCGTCCATCATGCGGTGCCACATATCCTGGGCGGTTTTCCAAACGATGCCGAGAATGGCTACCCCAATTCCAAGACCAATAATTGAGTCAAGCAAAGGAAAACCGAGCCACACGCCGACCGCCCCCGCCACACAGCCAACGAAGTAAAGCCATCGGTGCGGACATGATACCCGTCTACAACCAAGGCGGCAGAACCAATCTCTTTTCCGACACGGTTGCGAAAGACAGCCACCATTTCGTTCCCCAGAAAGCCAATGACGGCGGCCACCCACCCGAAGTGGTTGATTGGCTGTGGGTTGATAAGTTTCAAAACAGATTGATAAATCGCCCCCCCCAGAAGCGATCATCAAAACGATAATGACCCCTGCAAGATCTTCCGCGCGTCCGTAGCCATAGCTGTAACGACGATTCCAGGCCCTCCGCGAAAGCCAGAACGCCAGGCCAAGCGGGATAGCCGTCAGGGCATCGGAGAAATTGTGAATGGTATCTGCCAGAAGGACCACACTGCCGCTAATCGCCACAATGAATACCTGGAAGATTGCCGTAACAAGTAATCCCGTCAGGGAAATCTTCAACGCCCATATGCCGCGGTCCGTTGCCAGGTTGGGGTCGAGTGCGACTTGCTGATGTCCGTGGCTGTGGGGCATGTATATAAGGGTACTTTCGGCGTTGGAAGCAACAAAGCGTGTGGGTCCGCCTTAATGAAGCATTCGTGAAGACCGTATGGGGGCAAGACGGGCGCGAGCCCAAGCCGAGTGCCACGATTATCGATAGCCAAAGCGTGAAAACCGCGGAAGGCGGCGAACAACGCGGGATTGATATCCACAAACAAACGCCTGGACGGAAACGACACATCGTGGTGGACACGCTGGCCTTGCTTTTGTTGGTCGTCATACATCGTGCCAGGATTCAGGATGGCAGTGGTAGCTACCACACCCCGCAAACATTGGATGTTTTGGGAGCCTGTGGAGGCCGCATCCGCCCAGATGCTTTCCATTACGGTTTAGTCGAGATAGCGCGAAGGCGCTTAAATCCGTTGTCACAACGGCTCGGACTGCCGGGGAGGTGGCGCCGCTGTGGATCAGAAAAGAGAGATTTTGTCGAACATTTAATTTATGGTTTCACCAGACCTCATTTTTCCTCAAAATACCAAGACTTTATCCGCTTCTACCGTCCACGCGCCTGCCAGGTCCATGTTGCCGAGTTGTACTCCCTCAATCAATCGTTCAGGCTCGATCCCGCGAGCCTCCATACACGTCCCTCAGGTCGCAACTTTCCCGCGGCGCGCTAACGATTTCAACATGCGTTCGACGTTGTAAAAACCATCAGGGGTTTTCTGTCCCGCAAGGGCACAGTTGACCCCGTCGCCCATCAGGAAAATGCTTAGATGGGTTTCCGCGCGCTTGACTAGATTCAAGGCCAGACGGAGGGCATTGTAAGGCCGCTCGTTGCCATAGGGCGCATCATTGAGAATGAAGAGGTAATGGGTCTTTTCGGATTCAGTCATGAAAGAGGTTCCTTTTCGATTAATTTACCCCGGGCCAATTCTGCCCCGGTTTCCAGGTGTTCCAAGAGTACTTGTCGCATCAGGTCACAGGCCTGGATAATTTTCGGATTACTCAAGGAGTAAAACACATTTAATCTCTCACGCCGCGTGGAGACAATCCCCCCCTGCCGCATGAGGGCAAGGTGCTGTGACAGGTTCGCCTGGCTGATTTCCAGGACCTCTGCCAGTCCACTCACAGATAATTCCCCGGTTCTTAAGGTATCTATAATTTCCAGCCGCTTAGGATTAGCCAGGATGTGACAGATGTTGGCGTGTAGTTTATATAATTGACGATCAGCCATTTAACACACTAGTTATATTAGAAATTTCGAATATTGTAATGTACCATTGTGGAACCGTCAATTTTCAACCTCTTGAATTGGTGAGCATCCACCTGGAAACGCAGATATCAAAGGATTGGGATTTTTTGAAGGGCCAACTGTCTGAGATAAAGTTCATCTGGCACAGCAACTCAACCTGGCCACATCCTTTTCAAATGCCAGCGCCGTCAGCTTGAGACCCTCCACGTTCGTCAGATAGGGGAAAATCGTGCCACGTAAATCGGCGACCGTCAGACCGAGTTTGAGGGCGAGGGAGGTGGTTTGGATGATCTCTCCCGCTTCGGGGACCAGGTTGTGAGCCCCAAGGAGTTTGCCAGAATTAGCGTCAGCAATCAGTTTGCGCAGGCCGCGCGTGTCGCGGGCGGCCTGCGCACGGGGGACATAGCCCATGGGCAGGATGCTGGTTTGGATAGCGTAGACCTACTCAATGGCCTGCGTTTCGATCAGCCCGCGGAGGCGATCTGCGGGTCGGTGAAGGTGATGCGGGCGATGTAGCAAGTTTCGTAAGGGTGGTGGTCCCAGTCGGGGCGTTTTCGATCCCGGCAACTTCCAGCCCTAACTCAGCGGTATTTGGGCGGCGACCTGCGACAACGAGCTACAGCGAAGTCAATGAACGAATACGGAACGGTAACTCGCTAACCTCAATGCGCTGGGGCGGAAAACGTTAGCCCTGACCGAAAATTCTAAAGAATTCAAGAAGATCACTTTTAGCTGTAAGAAATTCGTAAGAAACCATAGCTACAATAGCGTTTATCTCAAGGCCTTAATGTATAGGGCTTGTAAGAGGACTTATGGAGGTTTCTGTTGTCTGCTTCCCCCACCTTATTACCATTCAATCTTAATACAGTGCCTGTCCTTCCTGAACAAAATTTTTTACCGGATGCCTACCGCTTGCCCAAGGGGAATTTACGCGGCCCCATCGCCGAACTGCACCCCCGCGTGGTTTTCATTGAAGTCACCAACCGGTGCAACCTACTTTGCGAAACCTGCCCGCGCACCTACTTCAATCGTGAACCGCTCAAATCCCTGACGTTTGATGAATTTGTGACCATCGCCGAACAGTTCCCCGAAATGCAACGTGCGCTCCTACACGGGATCGGGGAACCACTTTTGAATCGAGAACTCCCCGAAATCATCCGTTATCTCAAAGAGCGGAATGTCGAGGTCATCATCAACTCCAACGGGACTCTCTTGACCCCCGAATGGCAGGAAAAGCTGATCCTGAGCGGCCTGGACGAATATCGTTGTTCCATTGATGGGGCGAAAGATGAAACATACGCCCGTATCCGTGGTGCGAATCTACTCCCAAAATTGAGAACGGGATTGGAGGGATTGGTTCAGACGAAAGCGCGGATGGACGCAACAACCCCGCGCATTTCCATCTGGTGTGTGGCCTCGCAAGAAAACCTGCGCGAGCTCCCCGATCTGGTACGGCTGGCCGCGCGACTGGGGGTACCCGAAATGTATGTGCAACGCATGGTCTATTTTGCCCAAGCCTCGGATGAACAATATGGGATGGCGCGAGATGAAATGGCAATTTTCGGCAAAGATGATTACGAAGAAAAAGTGATTGAAGAGTGTTCTGAGCTGAGTGCTGTATTAGGGGTTGATTTTCGGGCGTCCGGGGCGCGTGACCCGCTGAATAGCCTGGCCGCCGCCCGCCCTGCGGATTTTGCCCCGTGGCAGGCTTGCCTGCGCCCCTGGACAACGGCTTACGTGACCGCCAACGGCTACTGTCTGCCTTGTTGTATCTCCCCCTTTGCCACTAACGACTATGAAAGTCTGATTTTGGGAAATCTCTTGGAACGCCCCTTTGCGGAAATCTGGAACGCCCCGCTTTACCAGAAATTCCGTGCTGATCTGTTCAGTCCCCATCCAAACAAAGCCTGTGCCAGTTGCGGTGTCTATTGGAGTTTATAAAATTAGGAGTCCGTAATGTCATCTGTCCCCTCTCTCGCATCTTACTTGGAAACGCTTGAAACTATTGCGGTGGAGGTCATTCGCCCTGCCGCCGCCGAGATAGACCAAACTGGCACATTTCCCCGCGCGGCGATGAACGCGCTGGGGGAAAGCGGTCTGCTGGGCCTGATCAGCGCCCCTGAAGTCGGCGGGGCCAGGCAGGGTTTGCGCGGCGCAGTGTGCGCGGTGGAGCGCGTCGCACGCGAATGTGGTTCCACCGCGATGGTCCTGGCCATGCACTACGCCGGGACAGCCGTCATCGAAGCCCACGGCCCGGAAACGGTGCGGAGAGACATCGCGGCGGGGAAACATCTGACCACGTTAGCCTTTTCCGAGAGTGGTTCACGCAGTCATTTTTGGGCACCGGTCAGCACGGCGGCACCGCACAACGGGACGGTTCACCTGGATGCGCGTAAGGGGTGGGTCACATCCGCTCAGGAGGCGGACAGCTATGTGTGGTCAAGCCGCCCGGTGGGTGCGGAGGGGGCCAGCACGATCTGGCTGGTTCCCGCCCAAACGCCCGGCCTGTCCATTCCGACCCCTTTCAACGGGTTGGGGTTGCGCGGCAATGCTTCCAGCCCCATCACCGCGCACGAGGTCGCCCTGCCCCGCGCGGCTATGCTCGGCCCAGACGGGGGCGGCTTCGACATCATGATGTCCATTGTCCTACCCTATTTCCAATTGATGAACGCCGCATTCTCGCTTGGAACGATGGAAGCCGCCACAACCAAAGCCGCCGCGCACGTCGCGGGCGCGCGCTTTGAACACCTGGGACAAACCTTGAGCGACCTCCCCACCATCCGCGCCTACGTCGCCCGGATGCGCGTCAAGACCGATATGGTTCACGCACTGTTGCTGGATGCGCTGGACGCTATCGAAACCAATCGGGCAGATGCGATGCTCCGTGTGCTGGAGGTAAAAGCGGCGGCAGGTGAGACCTCCACGGAAGTGACCGATCTGGCGATGCGGGTATGCGGCGGCGCGGCGTTCCGCAAAGAAGTAGGGATCGAACGGCATTTTCGCGATGCCCGCGCGGCCACCGTCATGGCCCCTACGACGGATGTGCTGTACGATTTTATTGGCAAAGCGGTGTGCGGAATGCCCCTCTTCTGACACAGAAAAATAACTCCCCAAAAGAAAGGATTTCACCTCATGGGTAAACAAGTCAATGATTTAATCGAAATGTTGTTCGCCTCGCTCCATGAAACACTGGGTGTTTTGTCCCATCTGAGCGACGCAGAACTAGACGATCTCTCTGACCATCCCTGTGCGATGGGAGGGAATGTGTGTGATCTGTTGAACCACAACATTGATCACGAACAAATGCACGCGGGGCAGGTTTACAGCCTGCGCTATGGGGCGCGAAAAATGCAAAAAGGGCAGGTGGATCGGCTCATGGCCGAAACCCTCCGGGCGCGGGCTAATTTGATCGCCTCTTTGATCGGATTGGATGACCGGGACCTCGACGTGCAGGCCCCGGACGATGATTGGTCAATTCGGCAAGTTATCGAGCACACCCTGTATTGGGAGCGACATTCGATTGACGACCTCGCCGCCATAAAGTTGGGGAGGCGTTTGCCCGCAGACCGACCCCGCATGGAGAGGAGTGTGACCGATCCCCTCGCCGGGAATTTGCCCGCCCTCGAACCATCTTTGAGCAAAAACGGAAATGCTGATGACTGATTTGCTCGATTCCCCTCCGAAATTGACAATGACAAGCTCAAATTGCCACCCGGCCCCCGCGTTCTTGTGGAAACTATGGATTTACACCAACTACGACTGCAACCTGAAATGCTCGTACTGTGTCGCCAAATCTGGCCCCAATGTCCCGCGCCGGGCGTTGGGATTAGCGAATGTTCAACGATTGGTGGATGAGGCAGTAGCCCTGGGATTCAGTGACATTTTCTTTACAGGTGGAGAGCCTTTCCTCCTCAACGACATTTATGACATGCTAACCTACTCAGCCCACCGCCTCCGTACCACCGTACTGACCAATGCGATGATCTTGCGCGGGACCCGCCTGGAAAAACTGGTGGCGGTCGCCTCGCAGGTTCCCGCCGAAAACCTGATTGTACAGGTCAGCCTGGACGGGGGGCGGCCCGAAGACCACGACGCTTACCGGGGCAAAGGGGCTTGGGCCAAGACGGTGGAAGGGATTCGCTTACTACAGGAAAAGGGCTTTCGCGTGCGGCTGGGGACGACCGAGACGCCCGTCAACTCCCCCTTTCTCGATCAGTTGTGCGAATTCCATCGCAGTTTGGGCATCCCGGATGAAGACCATTTCGTCCGCCCGTTGGCGAAACGTGGGTTCTCGCGCGAGGGGCTGGAACTGGATAAAACCAATCTGATTCCAGAAGTGACCGTGAGCGTAGACGGAGTGTACTGGCACCCTCTCTCGACAGATGCCGATATGCTGATCAACAACCATGTTTTCCCCTTGAGAACCTCCGTCGAGCGGATTCAAGAGCAGTTGGAGATTCTCGAACAAACTGGCTCTGTACCCTTGATGACCTTTACCTGAGGGTAAAAACAGCTGCTCCCGTGTGGAGCGCGTTCGGGTAAGCAAGTCAAATTTATACCAGACTGGAAAAAAGACATTAAACACAAAGACATTCTAAAAAACCTTAGTGAACCTTTGTGCCCTTTGTGGTTCACTGGTTTTTGTAATGAACTCAAATACTCTACTATTTTCTGGAGAAACACATCATGATCCAAGCCTATGTCCTCATCGAAGCCGAACCTGTCCGTGTCCAAGACCTGATCCAGGAACTCCCAAACATGGAACTGGAGGGCTCCATCATCAAACAAGTCCACGCCGTCACCGGGCGGTATGACCTGATCGCCTTTGTAGAGAGTCCTGATCTCCAAGCGCTCGGCAATTGAGTGACGACCGGCATTGCGGGCGCCGTGGGCGTCCGTCATACAGAGACCTGTCTAGTGGTGTGGTAATGATACAGCCCTGGAAAACCCTCAGTACACGCGAGATCTACAAAAACAAGTGGATGCGCCTACGCGAAGATATTGCCGAACTGCCCAACGGGAACACAACCCTGTACGGCGTGTGTGAGTTCGGCGAATGTGTGGGCGTCCTGCCGTTTGTAGATGATGATCATGTCATCTTGGTCCGCCAATACCGCTACGTTCACCAGGAAAACCATCGCTGGGAGATGCCCACCGGCGGTATTCGGCCCGGAGAGTCGCCCGAGGAAGCCGCCCAGCGCGAGTTGATGGAAGAAGGCAACTGTCGGGCAAATAAACTGCTCTGGATCAGCACCTATCACACCTCAAAAAGCATTTGTCACGAAACGGCTCATCTGTACCTGGGCCGCATGTTGGTCCGGGCAGAGGCCCCCCCGGACGAAACTGAATTCTTTGAACAGGCTGTGTTGCCTTTTCAGGAAGTGCTGGAGATGGTCGCGCGGAGTGAAATCCGCGACAGTATGACCGTGATCGCAGTCTTGCACGCGGCGCGCTTGCACGCCACGGAGCAGTGGTAATTACAAGGAATAAAAACATGATCAACTTATTCGACTCCCACACCACCCGCCTGGATACCACGCTCTATAAAGTCTGCGTGGTGGCGGCCCGGCTCTTATTAGCCTACATATTTTTCACCCAACTCTTTTGGAAACTCCCCCCGGACTTTGGCTGTGGGGAAGAGTTTGCGTTTCCCATCCCGGCGGAACAAAACCACTGGGATGCCAATGGGAGCGGTGGCCTATGCTATTGGATGGGGCTGGAGTCCATCTTCGCCCCGAATCCGCGCCAGGTACTGGTTACGGATATGCGCCCGGCAGGGCTGCCCAAGATCGGCCTCAATATCACCCCCCTGGCAGAGTTAAACGCGGTATTTCTCGATAACGTTGTCATTCCACAGATTCGCATCACCGGCTGGCTGATCTGGCTCGCAGAATTCTGGATTTTCCTGTCCATGTTGACCGGCTCGTTCACCCGGTTAGGGGCGATGGTTTCGATTGGCATGTCTTTACAGCTCTACATCGGCCTCGCCAATATTCCGCGCCCCTTTGAATGGGAGTGGAGTTATGGCACGATCATTGCCCTTTCCATTGTGATGCTCGGCACCGCCGCCGGGCGTACTCTGGGGTTAGATGCCTGGCTCCGCCGCAAATTAGCGGTTCCGGCGGAACGCGGCAACCGCCTGGCAAAAATTGGTCTGTTACTCACATGAGGTACCCACCCGATACCCTGATGGTGGTGGCAAAACAACCCGCCCCCGGACAAACCAAAACGCGCCTTTGCCCGCCGCTCACCCCCGCGCAGGCCGCCGATCTGTATACGTGTTTCTTGCGGGACACACTGGAACTCATACGGGCTGCTGGGGTTCAGGGCGTGATCGGCTACCTGCCCGAATCGGCTGAACCCTATTTTCACCACCTGGCCCCGGACATACGCCTGACCTGCCAGCACGGCACCTCTCTGGGAGAGCGGCTCGATCACTTGTTGACCGAGGCCCTGGCCTGTGGCGCACGAAGAGCCGTGGTTATGGACAGCGACAGCCCCACCCTCCCCGTCGAATACCTTACTCTCGCCTTTGAGAGTCTAACGGAGGCGGATGTCGTTCTCGGCCCAACACGGGATGGCGGTTACTATCTCATTGGCATGAAACAGCCTCATCCCGATTTGTTGCGGTGTGTGCAAATGAGTACCCCGCACGTCCTGGCCGAGACGCTCGCCCTGGCAGAGACGGCAAACCTGAAAGTAACCCTGCTCCCACCCTGGTACGATGTGGACACCATCGCCGACCTGCACGAACTCGATCAGGAACTCCGCCACATCTCCAATGGCCGCGCCGCCGCTACCCGCCGCTGGCTGGCCGAAACTCTCTGGCGTTGACCCATGCGCGTGACGCTCATCATCCCCGCCTTGAACGAAGCCGAATGTCTGCCTTCTTTATTGGCTGAAGTGCCTGTGCATTTGCTCCACCAGTTGATCGTGGTGGATAACGGCTCGACCGATCAGACGGCTGAGGCCGCCCGGAAGGCAGGCGCTCTGGTGGTTAGGGAACCTCGACGTGGGTATGGGTTTGCTTGCGCGGCGGGGGCGGCAGCGGCTGAAGGGGAGGTATTGGCTTTCATGGATGGCGATGGTAGTTTTGTGCCAGGCGAATTGCCCGCGCTACTAGCTCCCCTCGCGCATGGGGAAGCCGACCTGGTGCTGGGTTCCCGCTTGCGAAACGTCCTACAGCGCTCGGCCTTACCACCGCATCAACGTCTGGGGAACGAACTCTTTGTTGGGTTGCTACGCTATCGCCATAAGATTTCCCTGACTGATCTCGGCCCCTTTCGGGTCATCCGGAGAGATGCATTGCAGTCGTTGAACATGCAGGAATTTACCTACGGTTGGCCGTTGGAAATGATCGTCAAAACCCTTCGCCGCCAGATGCGAATAATTGAACTCCCTATCACTTTCCGCCCGCGCTTTGCGGGAAAGTCAAAAGTCGGCGGTTCGCTCCGGGCATCTCTCTTGACTGCTTACCGGTTTTCGCGTGTGGCACTTCGGTATAGTTTCTAAAATGGGGCTTACGCAAAATAACCTCCCTGCCAAACTTCGGAAGTCTTTCAGACACTTTTGGGCAAGGGCTTCGCTGGCCAATGGTGTGTATGAGGCTGAAAGCCATTGGAGGCCTTCCGAAGTTTTGAAGTTGGGGATCGCCGCGCTCGCTATGGTGGGGTTGTATATTCTGCTGGCC
>WBZL01000917.1_pt1 | contig 32357 bp, 24 predicted proteins | sample 5204291 | NCBI WGS metagenome assembly WBZL01 (sample SAMN12344345, study PRJNA552823) | activated sludge metagenome | biome: Activated sludge suspended growth; feature: Nitrification reactor; material: Wastewater; isolation source: activated sludge from nitrification reactor of wastewater...
GGGCCAGCCCACCGCCCCCGGCTACTTCGGCTACGACGCGTCGCTCAACCGCCAGGACCGGGCTCTGCTCGACGAGCACGAACTGCCGGCCCGCCTCGACCTGGCCGCGGTCGACGCGGCGGTGGCCGATGGTGCCGTGCTGCTCGACACCCGGCCGGGTGACGACTTCGTGGCCGCCCACCTCGCCGGGTCGGTCAACGTGAGCCTCGACGGCCGCTTCTCCGAACAGGTGGGCAGCGTGGTCCCGGTGGGTGCGCCGATCGTGCTGGTGGGCGACGACACCACCGCCCTGGAGGCCAAGGTCCGACTGGCCCGCATCGGCTACGACGCCGTGGTCGGCCTGCTGGCCGAGCCCGAGGCCGTGCTCACCGCCCACCCGGAGCGGGCCGCCCGCCTGTCCCGCCTCACGGCGAGCGAGTTCGAGGTGCGTCGGGCCGAGTTGGGCGACGCCCTCCAGTTCGTCGACGTCCGCAACCCCGGCGAGGTCACCGACGCGCCGGTCCCGGGTGCCGTCAACGTGCCGCTGGCCAAGCTGCGCTCCTCGCTGAGCGACCTCGACCCGGACCGCCCGGTGGTGCTGGTCTGTGCCGGTGGTGCCCGCTCGCTGATCGCCAACAGCCTGCTGCGGGCCAGTGGGTTCGCCGATGTCTCCGACGTGCTCGGCGGCGCCAACGGCATGGGCATCGCCGCCCCCTGCTCGCTCGCCACCACCGACGCGGCGGACTGACCCGTGGCCCTCGCCATCGTGCTGGGCCTGGCCATCGGCCTGGCCCTGGGCTCGCTCGGGGGCGGTGGCTCGATCCTGGCCGTCCCCGTCCTGGTCCACTTCGCCGGCCAGTCGGCGGGCGCGGCCACCGCCACCTCGCTGGTGGCGGTGGGGGTCTCGGCCGCCGTGGGCTCCATCGGGCACGCCCGGGGCGGTCACGTCCGCTGGAACGCCGCCCTGGCGTTCGTGGCCACCGGTGTGGCCGGGTCGTGGGTCGGCACCGAGGTGAACCACCGCATCGATGACGACGTGCTCCTGCTGGCCTTCTCCGGGCTGGTCCTGGTGGCCGCCCACCGCATGCTCACGGCCTGCCCGTCCTGCACCAAGGTGGGCGAGGAGGAAGCCCTGGCCGCCGACGACGCGTCGGACTCCGGCGTCCACCACCCGCACCACGGCGCGCTGGGGGACACGGTGGTCGAGGCGCTGGAGGACGTGGCCCTGGCCGACGCGCCGGAGGTGGTCGTGGACCACCTCACCACCGCCGCGGTGGGCACCACCGAACGCGTGGCCGCACCGGCAGCACCGACCGCGGGGCGCCCCGGGCTGGGCTCGCTCTCTCCCGCGGCCGTGGCCCGGGTGGTGCTGGCCGGCACCGCGGTGGGCTTCCTCACCGGCCTGTTCGGCGTGGGCGGCGGCTTCGTGATCGTGCCCGCCCTCACCCTGGCGCTCGGCCTCAACATGCCCCAGGCCATCGGCACCTCGCTCGTGGTCATCGTGGGCAACGCCCTGGTGGCCCTGGGCTTCCGCGGGGTCGACGCCGTCGACTGGGGTCTGGCCCTGCCGTTCACCGCCACCATGGTGATCGGCAGCCTCGTCGGGTCGCTGGTGGCCCACCGCCTGCCGCCCAAGCAGTCGCTGCAGGCCTTCGCCACCCTGCTGGTGGTGGTCGCCGTCGGCAACGGCCTCGCCGCCGCCTACGCCATCTGGGGCTGACGGGTCGGTCCGTCGGTCGCCCGCTCGGCCGGCCTGGCAGGATCGAGACGTGCGAGCGTTGGTGCAGCGGGTGAGCCGGGCCTCGGTCACGGTCGACGGGGAGGTGGTGGGCGCCATCGGGCCCGGGCTCTGCGTCTTCGTGGGGGTGACCCACACCGACGGCCCGGCCGAGGCCGCCGAGCTGGCCCGCAAGCTCTGGCACCTGCGGATCTTCCCCGACGACGAGGACCGCATGGACCGCCCCGTGGCCGACGTGGGTGGCGAGGTGCTGGTGGTCAGCCAGTTCACCCTCTACGGCAGCACGGCGCGGGGTCGGCGCCCGTCGTGGGTGGCCGCCGCCGGCCCCGACCACGCCGAGCCGCTGATCGATCAGGTGGTGGCCGAGCTGCAGGCGTCGGGGGCCACCGTGGCCACCGGCCGCTTCCGCGCCGACATGGCCGTGGAACTGGTGAACGACGGCCCCGTCACCCTGCTGCTCGAGGTCGGCCGCGCCCCGGTCTGAGACCGGTCTGGCTCAACCCCCCCCACCCCCGACCCCACACGAAACGGCGTACGTCAGGTCCGCCCCCCGGGCCCCAGCTACGCCAGAACCGCGGGGTTCGGGCTCAGGTATCGGGCGGGGGGAGGGGGTTGAAGGGCTGGTTGGGGCCCAGGTCGAGCGGGCGCTTGCGCCAGCGCAGGTGCAGGGCCCAACCCAGGGCCACCAGGGCCACCGCGAGCACCCGGGACGGGAGGTCTCCCCATCGCACGTAGATCGTCTCGCCGCTCCGCAGCGGCACGTCGCGCCGCACCTCCACCCGGGCATCGACCTGGCCGCTGCGCTGGAGCACCTCGCCCGTGGGGCTCACGAAGGCGCTGAACCCGGTGGGCGAGACCTGGACGGCCCAGCGCCCGGTCTCGATGGCGCGGAGCCGGGTGGACGCCACCTGTTGGGTCTGCACCAGGGTGCCCGTGTAGGTGGCGCCGTTGGTGGGGTTGTAGAGCAGTTCGCCCCCGGCGGCCACGCCGGAGCGGGCCCGGTGCCCGAAGAACACCTCCCAGGAGATCACCGTGGCGAGCTCGGCCACCGGGGTGGTGAGCAGTCCGGACTCGGTGGACACGGTGGCGTCGCGGGAGGCGAGGGTGTCGGGGGCGACCTTCTCGATGAACGACCGGAACGGCACGAACTCGCCGAACGGCACCCGCTGCACCTTGACGTACCGGTCTATCCACTCGCCGTCGCTGGTGACCACCTGCGACGAGTTGCGGAACTCGGTGTCGCTCACGCCTTCGACCGTGCCCACGACGAGTGTGGTGTCCAGGTCGGCCGCGAGCTGCTCCAGCTCCCCGCCCTCGTCGGCCTCCTGCACCGGGCCGTCGGTGTCCACCACGTCCTCGGGCCACAGCACCAGGTCGAGCCCCGGCGGCACCTGCTGGCTGGCTTCGAGGTGGCGTTCGAACACCTTGCGCTCGTCGGTGTTGATGGCCCGGGTGCCCTGCGGTCCTCCGCCCTGCACGTAGGCGATGTCGATGGTCTCACCGGTGGGATCGCCCTGCGGGGCCACGATCGACAGCACCAGCAGCAGCACGGCCGCACCCAGGGCCACGGCGGCGGCCCGTCGCTCGGCGGTGAACAGGGCCGACAATGCCGTGCCCACTGCGACGGTGGCCAGGCCGATGAGCAGCACGCCGCCCACCCGCGCCACGGTGGCGAGCGGTCCAGCCACCTGGCCCACGGCGAGCAGCGACAGGGGCACCCCGCCGAACGGCCAGGCGCTGCGCAACGACTCGCCCAGCACCCAGGCCCCCACCAGGGCCACCCGCCGCCCGTCGTGTGGGGGCACCGCCAGGGCGACGACGCCGAGGAACACGGCGAAGACGAGGGTGGCCACCAGGTAGCCGGGGAAGGTGAGCTGGGTGATCCACGAGATCGTCGGGATGAACAGGGCCAGACCCACCACGAACCCGCGGCCCAGGCGCTGACGGGCCGAGGCGCCGGCCAGCAGCCGATCGAGGAGGGCGAGCCCGCCGAAGGCAAGCGGCCACCACCCCCACGGAGGCAGGCTCAGGGCGATCAGCAAGCCTGCGGCCACTCCCCGCACCACGGGGCGCCGGACGAAGGTGAGCACCGGCGCCGGCACCCGGGCGGCCAGGCCGGTGGGCCCCGGTCCCAGCCCGGTGAGCCCTGCGGTGCCGCCCGTCGTGGCGTTCGGTTCGGGACTGGCTTCGGGCCTGACGTCGGGACCGGTGGTGCCGTCGGGGCTGGCGTCGGGACCGGGGTCGGTGGCCGGGGCCGGGTCGGGGGTGTCGGACATCGGGCGACAGTCTGGCCCACCGCGCCACCGCCCCTGTCGCCAGGACCCGGTGGGCCGCTGGCCACGGCGCGGTCGGGGCGCGCACGGTCGCAGTACCGTTCGGCGATGGACGGCGTCGCCGCACCGCCTCACGGGCTGACTGCACCGCCGGCGGCGGAGGACCCCGCCGCGCTGCCCCGTCTTCGGCGACGGGCGGCGGTGCTGTGGTTGGCGGTGGCCGTGCCGGTGAACGCCCTGATCTTCCTGGGCCGCCAACTGTGGGGCTCGGACCAGCGGCCGCTGATCGACGACGCCTTCATGCACTGGGACGGGCGCTGGTTCATGACCATCGCCCGAGACGGCTACAGCTACACCCCGGGCCAGCAGTCCAACGTGGCCTTCGCCCCGGCGTTCCCGATCGTGAGCAAGGGCGTGTCGTGGGTGGTGGGCTCGCTGCCGCTGGCCATGGTGCTCACGGCCGCCACGTTCGGTCTGGTGGGGTTCCTGCTCGTGGCCACCTGGTTCGGCCGGCGGGAGTCGGTGGCCACGTCGAGGTCGGTGTTGCTGCTGTTCGCCCTCTACCCGTTCACGGTGTACCTCACCGGCATCCCCTACAGCGAGCCCCTCTACCTGGCCACGGCCGTAGGGGCGTTCCTGGCACTGGAGTCCGACCGACCGCTGCTCGCCGGCCTGCTGGGCCTGGTCACCACCGCCACCCGGGTGACGGGCGTGGCCCTCGCCGCGGGCCTGGTGGTGATGGCGGTGGCCCGGTGCGGGGCCGTGCGCGCGGCCACGGCCGAGGACCGGACCGCGGGTCCGGCCGACGGCTGGCGCTGGGGTCGGGTGGTGGTGGCGCCCGGTCGCCTCCGCCTGCGGGACGCCTGGGTGCTGTTGTCGTGGGTGGGCATCGGTCTGTGGATGGCCCACTTCCAGGACAAGTTCGGTGACCCGGTGCTGTTCTCCAACGGCAACTTCGGGGCGCCGGGCCGGTGGCTGACCGAGCCCAGCATCCGGACCCTGTTCAAGGTGCAGTACTTCGAGAACCTCACCACCGAGATCCCGGCCTACGTGATCACCACCACGGTCCACGGGATCCTGGCGGTGCTCGCCATCGCCCTGATGCCCGCCGTGGTCCGCCGCTACGGCGTGGCCTACGGGGTGTTCTGCGGGGTGATCATCGTCATGTCGTGGATGACCAGCGGGGCGTTCCAGAGCTTCGGCCGCTACCTGCTGGTGGCGTTCCCCCTGTTCGGGCCGGTGGCCCTGTGGGCCGATCGAACCCCACTGCGCATGGTCTGGCTCCCGAGGTTCTTCGCCGTCGGCCTGTTCGGCGCCACCCTCATGTGGGCCAACGGCCACTGGCTGTCGTGACCCGCCCCCGGCCCCGGGTCCCCGGCCCGCGGGATCCGGTCAGGGCGTGAGGCTGCGGCGGGTGGGCCAGGTGGCGCCGAGGCGCTCGGCGGCCAGCTCGCCGGAGCGGATGCAGGCGGGGACGCCCACGCCGCGCAGGGCGGCGCCGGCCAGGACCAGTCCCGCGCCGTGGCGGGCGGACGCGGCGGCCAGGTCGTCTTCGAGCGCGGCCACCCGGGCCAGGTGCCCGGGGGCGTACTGGGGGAACGACCGCTCCCAGCGACCCACCCGGACCTCGGCGGGGTCTGCGCTCACCCCGATCACGCGTTCCAGGTCGGCGAGCATGGTGGTCACCAGGTCGGCGTCGTCCAGGTCCCGGTGGCGGTCGTCTCCCATGCGGCCGGCCGAGGCCCGCAGGATCACGTCATCCCGCTCGGGGTGGCGCCACTGGGCCCACTTGGCGCTCCCGTAGGAGACGGCGGTGAGCAGGGTGCCCTGGTCCCGGGGCACCAGGCAGCCGCTCACGCCCTTGGGCAGCCCGGCGGGGCCGCCCAACGCGGTGCGGGCGAAGGCCAGGGTGACCATGGAGATCGACGAGTGCTCCACGGCGGCCAGCAGGATCGCCGCCCCGGGGGCCACCGGCTCCAGCAGGGGGGCGGCGGCGAAGGCCGGGCAGGCCACCACCACGGCGTCGGCGGTCAGCGTGGAGCCGTCGCTCAACGCCACCCGCCAGCTGCCGCCGGAGCCGGAGCCGGAGCCGGAACTGGAGCCGGGCACGGCCGCCCCGCAGGGTTCGAGGGCGATGGCCGACACGCCGGTGCGCAGGTCGGCTGCCGGCATGGCGGCCAGCACGGCGTCGACCAGGCGGGCCATGCCGCCGATCGGGGTGGCGAACACGGGTGGCGCCCCGGCGGCCGATCCGGCGGGGGAGGCGGTGGACGTGGCGCCGGCCGCGACCTGGGCGGCGCACGAGCGGATCAGGCTCGGGTCGGCGGTGCGGGCGGCGGCGTCGATCTGGGGCACCACTGCGGCCAGGCTCAGCCGTGACGTGTCGCCGGCGTTGATGCCGCCGATCAGGGGGTCGATCAGGTGGTCCACCACCTCGTCGCCCAACCGGCCCCGCAGGAATGGGCCGATGGCCACGTCGCCCGGCGCGGGATCGGCGGTCGACGGCGGGCCCGTCCCGTCCGCTGCCGGGGGGTCGGTGGCGGGCGGGTCGGTGGGGAGGCGGGGCAGCTCCAGGTCCCGGGCCACCCGGGCCAGGCCCTCGGGCGAGAGGATCCCGCTGGCGGCCAGGGCGTCGAGGTCGGCGGGCACCCCCAGCACGTGGCCCTCGGGCATGGCCTTGCGGACGCCGCCGAGGAAGATCTCGGCCCGGCGGGCCAGCGGCGACACCAGCTCACCGTCGAGCTCCAGGTCGTGGCACAGCGCCGCGGCCCAGGGCACCCGCAACAGGAAGTTGTCGGCGGTCTCGTCGATGGGGCGTCCGGCGAACACCGACGTCTGGAGCTTGCCGCCCAGCCGCCCGGGATCCACCACGGTCACGTGGGAGCCCGCCTGGGTGAGCCGCAGGGCCGCGGTGAGCCCGGCGATCCCGCCACCCACCACGACCACGTGGTCCGGCCGGCGCGGCGCGCTCATCGGGGCTGGTCGGCGGCGGCCAGGACGCGGCGGGCCAGGGCGGCCATGACGGTGGGGTCGTCGTTCAGGGTGCGGGTTCGGGCGAAGGTCAGGCCCACCTCGGCGGCCACCCGGGCGGCCTCGATGTCCAGGTCGTAGGCCACCTCGAGGTGGTCGGCCACGAACCCCTGCGGGCACACCAGGATCGCCCGGGCCCGGCCGGTGGCAGCCAGGTCGCGGATGACCTCGAGGATGTCGGGACCCCGCCACGGCTCGGGCGTGGCCCCGGCGCTCTGCCACGCCATCGACCAGCCCGCCCACCGGTCGAGCCCGGCAGCCTGCGCCACCGCCTCGGCCGAGGCCCATAGCTCGTCGGGGTAGGGGTCGCCCTCCAGCACCCGCTCGGGCAGCGAGTGGGCGGTGAACACCACCTTGGTCTTTCGGGGCAGCTCGCCCAGGGCGTCGGCCACCGCCGAGGCCAGGAACTCCCGGTAGGCGGGTTCGTCGTGCCAGCGCAGCACCGGCGTGTGGCCGATGCCGGCGGCGGCCGCGGCCTCCGCGGCCCGGGCCTGGTACTCGCCCACGCTGGCCCCCGAGTAGTGCGGGGCCAGCACCAGCCCCACCACGTGGGGAACGCCCAGGGCGGCCAGGTCGGCCACCGCGTCCTCGATGAAGGGCGCCGCGTGCTTCTGGCCCAGGCGCACCACGAACCGGCCCGGGGCCAGGCGCTCCAGCTCCTCGGCCACCGCCGCCACCTGGTCGGCGGTGCGGGCGGCCAGGGTGGACGACCCGCCCAGGGCGTCGTAGCGCCGGGTGAGGTCGGCGAGCTGTTCGGGCGACGGCGGTCGGCCCCGGCGGATGTGGGTGTAGTACGGCTCGATCTGGTCGGGGTGGGACGGGGTGCCGTAGGCCATCACCACCACACCCACCGCGGCGCCGGAGGCGGGGGCGGTCGCGGGGTCGGTCATCGGACCTTCCCCTCGGCGTGGACGGTGTCGATCACCCGCTTCAACACGTCGGGATCGGACTCGGGCATCACCCCGTGGCCCAGGTTGAACACGTGGCCGCGGTGCCCGTCGGCCCGGCGCAGGACGTCGCGGGCCCGGTCCACCGCCACGTCGGCCCCGGCCAGGATGGTGGTGGGGTCGAGGTTGCCCTGCAGCGCCACGTCGTCGCCCAGGCGGGCCCGGGCGTCGTCGAGGTCGACCCGCCAGTCCACGCCCACCACGTCTGCTCCGGCCTCGTGCATGAGCGGCAGCAGCTCGCCGGTGTTCACGCCGAAGTGGATGCGCGGCACCCCGGTGGTGGCGATGCCGGCGAACACCTTCTGCGACGCCGGCAGCACGTGGCGCCGGTAGTCGCTGGGGCTCAGGGCCCCGGCCCATGAGTCGAAGAGCTGGATGGCCGACGCCCCCGCCGCCACCTGGCTGTGCAGGGAGGCCAGCGCCAGGTCGGCCAGCCGGTCCAGCAGGGTGGCGAACAGCTCGGGCTGGGCGTACATGAGGGTCTTGGTCTTGACGTAGGTGCGGCTCGGTCCGCCCTCGATCAGGTACGACGCCACCGTGAAGGGCGCGCCGGCGAAGCCGATGAGCGGCACGTCGCCCAGTTCGGCCACCAGGTTGCGCACCGTCTGGAGCACGAACGGGGTGTGGCCCTCGGGGTCGAGCGGCACGATGCGGTCCAGGTCCGCCGCCGACTCGAACGGCCGTTCCACCACCGGACCCACGCCCGGCTTCACCTCCACGCCGAAGCCGATGGCCTCCAACGGCGTGACGATGTCGGAGTACAAGATGGCGGCGTCGGTGCCGTAGCGGTGCACCGGCTGCAGGGTGATCTCGGTGGCCAGGTCGGGGTTGCGGATGGCCTCGGTGATGCTCCCGCTGCCGCGGATGGCCCGGTACTCCGGCAGCGACCGCCCGGCCTGGCGCATGAACCACACCGGCACCCGGTCGTGGGGTTCCCCCCGGCAGGCACGGAGGAAGGGGGAGTCGACGCTGACCATCGGGGCCGAGGCTACCGGCGCCCCGTGGACCGGCCCCACCCAGCCGCGATGCCCGTGACGGTGTGGTCGGATGGGGCCATGCGCCGCTCCATCGACGACCAGCCCTTCGACCCCGCCGCCGACCCGGTGGTGGCCGATGACCCCGACCTGCAGCAGACGTCGTGGGCGGTGGCGGTCGCCGACGACTACGACGACGCCGAGCCCCGCGTGGTGCTCACCGTGGAGGAGCTGGGCCTCCCCGGGGCCGGGCTCATCACCCACCTCCACCCCGACGGCGCCCGCCGCCTGCGCGTCGCCCTGCGTGACGCCCTCCGCGAGATCGGCGAGGACCCCGGAGCCTGAACCGGCATCGTCCGGGGTCGGGCTCCCCGCCCGGATCGGGGGAGCAGCCACTAAGATGGCGGATCCCTCGTTTCGGGTCTGCCACCCGGCAGCGCCCGTCCCCACCCCGGATGCACCAGCCGACCCCATGACCATCCACCCCGACCTGGCGGCCGAACAGGCCTACATCGACCGGGCCTACGAGTGCCTCGAAGAGGCCCGCACGTCGGCGAACCGGTTGAAGGGCATGGTCGAGGTGGGCACCGGCGGCACCGAGCAGGCCCGCTTCGAGCGCGAGGTCATCTTCGACACGGTGGCCCACCGGCTCAGCCACCTGCACCTGGGCGATGCCTCCCTGTGCTTCGGTCGCATCGACCGGGAGCCCGACGAAGGCGGCGAGACCTTCTACATCGGTCGCCTCGCCGTGTCCGACGACCAGCAGGAACCACTGGTGGTCGACTGGCGGGCCCCGGTGGCCGAGCCCTTCTACCGGGCCACCGGCCGCCAGCCCATGGGGCTGGCCCGACGTCGCCACTTCGCCACCCGTGGCCGCCAGGTGCTGGCCATCGAAGACGAGCTCTTCGGCGAGCACGCCCTCGACCTGGGTGAGGGCTCGGGCCTCCAGGGCCAGGGTGCGCTCATCGCCGCCCTGGAGACGGCCCGGTCGGGCCGGCTGGGAGACATCGTCGCCACCATCCAGGGCGAACAGGACGAGATCATCCGGGGCCCGCTGCCGGGCGTGCTGGTGGTGCAGGGCGGGCCCGGCACCGGCAAGACGGTGGTGGCCCTGCACCGAGCGGCCTACCTGCTCTACACGCACCGGTTCCCGCTCGAGGACCAGGGCGTCCTGGTGCTGGGACCCAACCGCCTCTTCCTGGCCTACATCGAGCAGGTGCTGCCGTCGCTCGGCGAAGCCGGCGTGGAGCTGGCCGTGCTGGCCGACCTCATCGATCCGGTGTCGGTGCGCGGTCGCGACCACGAGGACGTCGCCCGGCTCAAGGGCCACGACGTCATGGCCAAGGTGCTCGCCAAGGCCGTGCGCGACCGCAAGCGCCCGCTGCGCTCCACCCTGCGGATCGGGCACGGCCTGCAGCACGTGGTGCTCACCGTGGACCAGTCCCAGTGGATCGTGCACGAGGCCCGGCGGCGATACCGCACCCACAACGCCGGTCGACGGTTCGTGGAGCGCGAGGTGGCCCGGGCCATGGCCGACTCCGCCCGGAACCCGCTCGACCCCACCGAGCTGTGGCGCCAGATCCGCCGTCGCCCCGAGGTGTTCGCCGCCCTGGAGTCCATGTGGCCGGTGCTCACCCCGGCGCAGTTCCTGCACGACCTCTTCGGGGCGCGCAGCCTGTTGCACCTGGCCGCCGGCAAGGCCGTGAGCCCCGAGGTCGCCGACCTCCTGTACCGGCCGCGGTCGGAGTCGGTCGACCAGGTGGTGTGGACCCAGGACGACGTGCCGCTTCTCGACGAGGCCCGGGCGCTGCTCGGACCCAAGCCCCGGATCCGTCGCACCGACGACGTCGACGACGAGGTCCGCACCTACGGCCACATCGTGATCGACGAGGCCCAGGACCTCTCGCCCATGCAGCTGCGGATGCTCACCCGGCGGTCGCTCAACGGCTCCATGACGGTGGTGGGCGACATCGCCCAGTCCACCGGCGCCTGGGCCCATGCCGACTGGAACGAGATCCTGGCGCTCCTGCCCTCCAAGCGCGAGCCCCGACGCGAGGAGCTCACCGTGGGCTACCGCATCCCCGAGCCCAACATGGCCCTGGCCGCCCGGGTGCTGGCCCACGCCGCACCAGACCTGGCCCCGCCCCGGTCGGTGCGCCAGGGCGGCCGCCCACCCCGCCTCACCCGGGTCGACCCGGGCCTGCCCCTCGGTCCCGCCGTGGCCGAGGCCGTCCGGGCCGAACTGGCCTCGGTGGGCACCGGCAACCTGGCGGTCATCTGCCCGGCCTCGCTGGTCACCCTGTGCGCCGAAGCGCTGGCCGCCGAGGGCATCGATCACGGCCTCGCCACCGAGCGGGGCCTGAGCCACCAGGTCACGGTGGTGCCGGTGGGCATCGTGAAGGGCCTGGAGCTCGACGCCACCGTGGTGGTCGACCCGGCCGGCATCGTGGACGAGGAGGCCCAGGGCATGCGGGCGCTCTACGTGGCGCTCACCCGCTCCACCAAGCACCTCACCGTGGTCCACCCGGGCCCGCTGCCCGAGGTGCTCCAGCCGGTCGACCTGGCCGGCGCCCAGCGCGCCGGCTGAGCCCACCTGCCGGAGGCGGGGTCAGGTGGCGGTGGTCAGGTGGCGGTGCTCACCAGGATGCGCTCGGCGGCGAAGGCGCCCACGCCGATGTGGCGGCCCTCGATCTCCACCGTGGTGGTGCCGTCGGGCGACGACGCGGTCACGGTGCCCTCGTGGCCCGGCTGGATCGCCGCGTCCTCCAGGAACTCCAGCAGCCCCGGCGTGAACTCCAGGGCCTCGGGGATGCGGCGCACCGTGAAGCCGTCGCCCACGGTGAGATCGCTGAGCGAGACGGTGTCGGGCGCCTGGTAGCTCGTGCCGGGGATCGGGTTGCCGTGGGGGCAGGTGGTGGGATCGTCGAGCAGGCGGACGATGGCCGCCTCCACGTTGTCGGAGATCACGTGCTCCCAGCGACCGGCCTCCTGGTGGGCCTCGGCCCACGACAAGCCGAGGATGTCGGTGAGGAGGCGTTCGGCCAGGCGGTGCCGGCGGACCACCGTTTCGGCGAGGGTCCGGCCGTCGGCGGTGAGCTGCACGGTGCGGTCGACCTCGACCAGGCCCTCCTGCTCCATGCGGCGGATCATCTCGGACACGGCCGGGCGGGACACGTGCATCCGCTCCGCGATGCGGGCCTGGATCACGTCGACGTCGTCTTCGTGGAGCTCCCAGATCGTCTCGCAGTACTCCTCGAACGCCGGGTGGTACTCGGGGGTCTGGTAGGGGGCCACAGCCGGAGTCTACGGGTCCGTTTCGACCGGTCGCACCGACATCGGTACCGTCTCGCCCATGCCTCGTCTCGCCCGCCGTAGCCGCAGCCGGACCCGGTCTGTGGGCCCGTTGGCCGCCATGGTCGCCCTGAGCCTGGTCGGGTCGGTGGCCCTGGTGGGCTGCGGGGGAGACGACGAGTCGGCTGCAACCCGGGAGTGCATCACCGTGGCCCCGGTCGACGGGGTCACCGATCTCACCGTCACCGGGAAGAACCTGGCGTTCGACGTGGAGTGCTTCGAGATCCAGCCCGGACCGGTGTCGTTCACCTTCGTGAACGCGGATGAGGGCGTCTCGCACAACCTGCACGTGAGCGGGCCCGGCGGGGTCAACCAACGCACCGACCTGGAGCGGGGCGAGACCACCCAGGTGCTGGAGCTGGAGCTCACCGAGCCCGGCCGCTACGACTTCGTGTGCGATCCCCACGCCACCATGGAAGGCCAGATCAACGTGGCCGACCCCGCGGCCGCACCCTCCACCACCGCCGGCTGAGCGCGCCGTCGCGGGTTGTGTCGGGGGCTGGCGGGACCGGTCACGGGGCGACCGCCGTACACCGGCTGACCGGGGTGCGGCGGCCGACTCGGGCCGACGGACCCCGGTCGGTTCTGCCTCCGGGGATGCCGGGGTAGAGACAGAGGCATGGCCGGCGAACCCATGCTCGCCCTCGCGGGCATCGCGGGCGGCGGGGTGGCGGCTCAGTGGGTGGCCTGGCGGCTGCGGATCCCGGTCATCCTGGTGCTGCTGGTGGTCGGCCTGGTGGCCGGGCCCCTTACGGGCGTGCTCGACCCCGACGAACTGTTCGGTGATCTGCTCTTCCCGGCGGTGTCGCTGGCGGTCGGCATCATCCTCTTCGACGGGAGCCTCCACCTCGGGGTGCCCCAGTTGCGGGCTGCAGGACGGGAGGCCGTGGCACTGGTGACGGTCGGGGCCTCGATCGCGTTCGCTGCCACCACCGCCCTCGCCGCGGTGGTGCTCGACCGGCCGGTGGGTGACGCCGCCCTCCTCGCGGCGGTGCTGATCGTGACCGGTCCCACCGTGATCGGACCGCTCCTGCGCCAGGTCCGGCCGCGGGGCCGCGTCGGCCCGATCCTGCAGGCCGGGGGGATCCTCATCGACCCCATCGGTGCGATCCTGGCCCTGCTCGTGTTCGAGGTGGTGCACGTGGAACAGCAGGGTGGGGCGTTGACCACCGTGCTGGGCACGCTCGGGCGGGTGGGGGCGTCGGGCCTGGCCATCGGGCTCCTGGGGGCGGCCGTGGTGTGGGCCGGGCTCCGATGGTTCCTCGTCCCCGACCACCTGCAGCAGGCCGTGGTCCTGGGGACGGTGGTGGTCACCTTCGCCCTGGCCGACCACGTGCAGGAAGAGTCCGGGCTGCTCGCCGTGACGGTCATGGGTTTGGGGCTGGCCAACCAGCGGCGGGTGTCGGTCGAGCGTGTCGCCGAGTTCAACGAGACGTTGCAGGTGCTGCTGGTGTCGGGCCTGTTCCTGCTGATCGCCGCCCGCCTCGACCTCACCGAACTGCGGGCCGACCTGGGTCGGAACCTGGTGCTGCTGGTGGGCCTGGTGCTGGTGGTGCGGCCGCTGTCGGTGGCCGCCGCCACCTGGGGTTCGACGCTGACCCGGTCCGAACGCACCTTCCTGGCCTGGGTGGCCCCCCGGGGGATCGTGGCGGCCGCCGTGTCGTCAGTGTTCGCTCTGCGCCTCGACGAGGCGGGCCTCGGCGGTGGTGGTGCTCTGGCGTCGTCGGTGGTGGTGGTGATCATCGGCACGATCCTGCTGGCCGGGCTCACCGCCCGTCCGTTGGCGGTCCGGCTGGGCCTGGCCCAGTCCGACCCCACCGGCGTGCTCGTGCTGGGCGCGCACGGGTGGGGCCGGGAGCTGGCCGACGTGCTGGAGGAGCACGGCATCCGCACCCGGATCGTGGAACGGGACCGCGCCCGCGCCACCACCGCCCGACTGGCGGGGCTCGACGTGCACTACGGGTCGATCCTGGCCGATCAGACCGTCGCCACCCTCGACACCGACGGGATCGGGCACCTCCTCGCCGTCACCGGTAGCGACGAGGTGAACGCCCTGGCGGCCGAACGCCTGCGGCCCGTGTTCGGCTCCGCCCGGGTGTGGCGGCTGCCGCCGGCTCGGGATCGATCGGCACGGACGCGCTTCCCCGAGCACCTGCCCGGTCGGCTGCTGTTCGCCCCGTGGGCCACTGACCAGGCCATCGAGGACCTGGTGGCCAGCGGTGCCCGGGTCAAGGGCACCCGTCTGGGCGCCGAGTTCGGCTGGGAGGACTACCAGGCCCGCAACCCCGACGCGCTGGTCCTGGTGGTGGTCCGCGACGGGCACCCACAGATCGTGGGCGCGGCCGACCCCCCCGTGCCCCGCTCCGGTGACGTGGTGGTGGCTCTGACCGGCCCACCGGCCGGCTCAGGCGGGTAGGACCCAGGGGCCGTTGCCACCGATGCGCTCTACGTCGACCGCAACGGTGACCGCGGTGGCCGACCGGCTCAGGTTGAGGGGATGGTTCGAGCGGCCCACGTAGGTACGGCACAGCTCGTCGCACATCGCCTTGTCGACGGGGCCGTCGAGCACGGTGGCCCGGCCGTACACCACCAGGTGCTGCTGGGTGCCCAGTCGGTTGCGGGCCTCGTCCTCGATGGAGAGCACCACGACGGGGTCCCGGCGCAGGTTGCGGACCTTGGCCGTGGCGCCCTCGGTGCAGAAGAGCACCTGGTCGCCACGGACGCCGCACCACACCACCGACACCTGGGGGGTGCCGTCGCGGTTGCGGGTCACCACGTGGGCGAGCGCACTCGAACCGAGGAGGGCCTCGGCCGGGGCGGGGATGGATCGGAGCAGCGACATGGGCTCACCTCCCGTTGCCCTCCAGCGTGCACCCTCGGAGGTCGTCCCGCCACCGGGTTGCCCGGTCGGTCCCGGCCCCGCCGTCACCGGTCCTCCGTAGGCTGCGGGCATCGCCGCCCTCGACCTGTTCTCCGAGCCCGTCCGGGCCTGGTTCGAGACCTCGTTCCCCGCGCCCACCGAGGCCCAGGAGCAGGGCTGGCCGGCCATCGCCGCCGGTGCGCACACGCTGATCCTGGCCCCCACCGGGTCGGGCAAGACCCTCACCGCCTTCCTGTGGGGGATAGACCGGCTGCTCACCTCGCCGCCACCGGAGGGTCCGGCCCGGACCCGGCTGCTCTACCTGTCGCCGCTGCGGGCCCTGGCGGTCGACGTGGAGAAGAACCTGCGGGCCCCGCTGGTGGGCATCGCCCACGCCGCCGAACGGCTGGGCCACCCGGTCCACACCCCCACGGTGGGCATGCGCACCGGCGACACCCCGGCCGACGAGCGCCGCAAGCTGGCCCGCAACCCGCCCGACCTGCTCATCACCACCCCCGAGTCGCTGTACCTGATGCTCACCTCGGCGGCCCGGGAGACGTTGGTGAACGTCGAGGCCGTGATCATCGACGAGATCCACGCCGTGGCCGCCACCAAGCGGGGATCGCACCTCGCGCTCACCCTGGAGCGGCTCACGGCGCGCTGCGAGCGGCCGCCACAGCGCATCGGCCTGTCGGCCACCCAGCGACCGCTCGAGGAGATCGCCGCCTTCCTGGGTGGCTTCGAGGAGCATCCGGGCGGGCCGGGTGCCGGGTCGGGCGCCAACGACCCGCGGGCCGGCCGCGGTCGGCGCCCGCGGCCGGTCACCATCGTCGACGCCGGCACCCGCAAGCCCCTCGACATCGAGGTGGTGGTGCCGGTCGACGACATGGGCGCCCTGGGCTCCGCGCCCTCACCCGCGGTGCGCCTCGGGTCGCCGGGTGATCCGGCGGAGGCCGCCCCGCCCCGCCGGTCGATCTGGCCGGCCATGCACCCGATGCTGCTCGACCTGGTCCGCCAGCACCGATCCACGCTCATCTTCGTCAACGCCCGCCGCCTGGCCGAGCGCCTGGCGACCCGCCTCAACGAGCTGGCCGCAGAAGAGGAGCGCGGCGCCGAGGGCGGCGGGGCGCCACGGTTCACGTCGGCCGAAGCCCTGGGCGCGCCGCCCGTCGGCGTGGAGCTGGTGAAGGCCCACCACGGCTCGCTGTCCCGGGAGCGGCGGCTCCTCATCGAAGACGAGCTCAAGTCGGGCCGGCTCAAGGGTCTGGTGGCCACGTCGTCGCTGGAGCTGGGCATCGACATGGGGGCGGTCGACCTGGTGATCCAGGTGGAATCGCCCGGCTCGGTGTCCCGCGGCCTGCAGCGCATCGGGCGGGCGGGCCACCAGGTGGGCGAACCGAGCCGGGGCAAGGTCTTCCCCAAGCACCGGGCCGATCTGTTGGAGGCCGCGGTGGTCACCCAGCGCATGCACGACGGGCTCATCGAGTCCACCCGCTACCCGCGCAACCCGCTCGACGTGCTCGCCCAGCAGGTGGTGGCGGCCTGCGCCCTCGACGAGTGGGACGTCGACGAGCTGTTCGACCTGATCCGTCGGGCCGCGCCCTACGCCGAGCTGTCGCCCGAGGTCTGGGAGGCGGTGCTCGACATGCTCGCCGGCCGCTATCCGTCCGAGGAGTTCGCCGAACTGCGGCCCCGCATCGTGTGGGACCGGGCCGGGCGCACCGTGCGCGGCCGCCCGGGGGCCCAGCGCCTGGCCGTCACCAGCGGGGGCACCATCCCCGATCGGGGCCTGTACGGCGTGTTCCTGCCCGACGGCACCCGGGTGGGCGAGCTCGACGAGGAGATGGTCTACGAGTCCAGGGTGGGCGAGACCTTCCTGCTCGGTGCGTCCACCTGGCGCATCGAGGACATCACGCCCGAGCGGGTGGTGGTCACCCCCGCCCCCGGCCAACCGGGGCGCATGCCGTTCTGGCACGGCGACGGACCCGGGCGGCCGGTGGAGCTCGGACGCGCGCTCGGCGAGTTCGTGCGGGAGATCCGGGCCCTGCCCGAACCCGAGGCCGTGGAACGGCTGCGGGCCCGCCACGACCTCGATGAACGGGCCGCCGCCAACCTGCTCGGGTTCCTGGCCGAGCAGGCGGCCGCCACCGGCGCGGTGCCCGACGACCGCACCGTGGTGGTGGAACGCTTCCGGGACGAGATCGGAGACTGGCGGGTGTGCGTGCTCAGCCCGTTCGGGGCCCGCGTCCATGCCCCGTGGGCCATGGCGCTGCGGGCCCGGTTGGCCGAGGAGTGGGGGGTAGACGTCGAGCTGATCTGGAGCGACGACGGCATCGTGCTGCGGCTGCCCGAGGCGGTCGACCGGCTGACCACCGACCAGCTGGTGCTCGATCCCGACGAGCTCGACGAGATCATCCTCACCCACCTCCCGTCCACCGCCATGTTCGCAGCCCGGTTCCGGGAGGCCTCGGCCCGGGCGCTCCTGCTGCCCCGGCGCCGGCCCGATCGGCGCACCCCGCTCTGGCAGCAGCGCCAGAAGGCGGCCGACCTGCTGGCGGTGGCCGCCCACCACCCCACCTTCCCGATCCTGCTGGAGACCACCCGGGAGTGTTGCAACGACGTCTTCGACCTGCCCGCCCTGCGCGGCCTGCTGGCCGACCTGCGGAGCCGCAAGGTGCGGGTGGTGGAGGTGGAGACCCCCCAGGCGTCGCCCATGGCCCAGTCGCTGCTGTTCGGCTGGATAGCGGTGTACATGTACGAGGGCGATGCCCCGCTGGCCGAACGCCGGGCCGCCGCGCTCGCGCTCGATCGTGATCTCCTCCGAGAGCTGCTGGGGTCCGAGGAGCTGCGCGAGCTGCTCGACCCGGCGGTGCTCGCCGACCTGGAGCTGGAGCTGCAACGGCTCACCCCCGAGCGGGCGGCGCGCGACGCCGACGAGGTCACCGACCTGCTGCGCGTGCTCGGCCCGCTCACCGTGGAGGAGGTGGCCGCCCGCACCGCGCCCGGCGCCGCGACCGAACTCCCCGGGTGGCTGGCCCGCCTGGGCGAGGAACGCCGGGTGATCGCCGTGGGGGTGGCGGGCGAGCAGCGGTTCGCGGCAGCCGAAGACGCCGGCCGCCTGCGCGACGCCCTGGGCTGCGCGGTGCCGCCCGGGCTGCCCGCCGCGTTCACCGACCCGGTCGCCGCCCCCCTGGAGGACCTGGTGGTCCGCCACGCCCGCACCCACGGTCCGTTCGTGGTGCGCGACGTGGCCATCCGTCTGGGCACCACCGCCGACCGGGTCCGTCCGGTCCTCGACGCCCTGGTGGACCGCGGCCGTCTGCTGGTGGGGGAGTTCCGCCCCGGTGGGGCCGGACGCGAGTGGTGCGACCCCGACGTGTTGCGCCAGCTGCGGCGGCGGTCGCTGGCCGCCCTGCGTGCCGAGGTGGAGCCGGTCGACGGCGCCGCGCTGGGGCGCTTCCTGCCCGCCTGGCAGGGCGTTGGCACCGACGGGCACGTGGGCAACCGCCGGGGGGCCGACGCCCTGGTCGAGGTGTTGGCGTCCCTGGCCGGAGCGGCCGTGCCGGCCTCGGTGCTGGAGGTCGACGTGTTGGGTACCAGGCTCCCGGGCTACGCCCCGGCCGAGCTCGACGCCCTCTGCACGTCTGGTGAGGTGGTGTGGGTGGGGGCCGGCCCGTTGGGCTCGGGCGACGGTCGGCTGCGCCTGGTGTTCCGCGACCAGGTGGAGACCCTCGTGCCGTCCCCCGATCCCGACGGGCTGGCCGACCTCCTCGCCCAGCCCACCCACGGCGCCCTCCACCAGCACCTCACCGCCAGGGGGGCGTCGTTCTGGGACGACCTGGTCCGGGCCGTGGCCGATGCCGGAGCCGACTACGAGGAACCGGTGGTGCTGGCCGCCCTGTGGGACCTGGTGTGGGCCGGCGAGGTCACCAACGACTCCCTCGGCCCGGTGCGGGCCTTCGTGTCGGGCGCACCGGGCTCCCGGTCGGCCACCGCCCGCCGGGCCGCCCCCCGGTCCCGGCCCCGGCCGGGCCGGCTCACCCGCCTCGGCCCGCCGTCGGGGGCGGGGCGGTGGTCGCTGGTGGGCCCGCTCCGGCTCCCGTTCCCGGGCCGGGCCGCCGCCACCCCCACCGAGGTCGCCCACGCCCGCGCCACCCAGCTGTTGGAGCGCTACGGGGTCCTCACCCGGGAGACGGCGCTGGGGGAGGGGATCGAGGGCGGGTTCGCCGGGGTGTACCCGGTGCTGAAGCTCATGGAGGAGCAGGGTTCGGTGCGGCGCGGGTACTTCGTGGCCGGTCTGGGTGCGGCCCAGTTCGCGGTGCCCGGCGCCGTGGACCGGTTGCGCGATCTCCGGGATGCCGGGGCCGGCGGTCTGGGCGCAGGGCGTTCCGACCCGGTGGTGCTGGCCGCCACCGATCCGGCCCAGCCCTACGGGGCCGCTCTGCCGTGGCCGCCCACCGACGGTCGGCCCGCCCGCAGCGCCGGTGCGTTGGTGGTGCTGGTCGGGGGCGAGGCGGCGGTGTTCGTGGAGCGGGGCGGCCGCAGCGTGCTCACCTTCCCCGCCGCGCTGGTCGACCCGTCGTGGGCGGCGGCGCTGGCCGACGTGGTGCGCTCCGGGCGGCGCCGCACCCTGGAGGTGGCCCGCATCGACGGGGCCCCGGCCCGGGAGTCCACCCACGCCGACACCCTGCGCCAGGCCGGGTTCACCGACGGGTACAAGGGCCTGGTCCTGCGCCACCGCTGACCGTGGTGCCGGCGCCTGGGTAGGGTCCATGCCATGACCACCGAAGGCTGGTACTGGTGCCTCACCCACGAGCGGGTGGAGGCGGGCGACGACCGCGACGACCCCGACAACACCCTCGGCCCGTACGCCACCCAGGCGGAGGCGGCCAACTGGCGGGCCCGGGTGGAGGAGCGCAACCAGCGCTGGCAGGACGACGACAAGGCCTGGGCCGGCGACGACGACGGGTCCGACGAGGCCTGACTCGGAGCCCTCAGGTCGGGGCGGGGCCGCTCACCCGGGCCAGCGACTCGGCGTGGGCGGCGGCGATGTCGCCCTGCACGAACCGCGCCGCGGAGGCCAGCAGGAACCCGGCGGCGAGCGACACCGGCACCATCACCACCATGCTCGCCTTGATCCCCACCTGATCGGACACCCAGCCGATGAGCGGCAGGAACAGGCCGATCCCGGGGATGGCGAAGACCGACATGGTGGAGAACGACGCGGCCCGCACCCGGGGCGGGGCCACCAGGGAGACCAGGGCGAAGAACGCCGGGGCCAGGGTGCCGATGCTGGCGGCCAGCAGGGCGTGCACGCCGATGGCCACCCACAGGTGGGGCGAGTAGGCGAGGGCCACCAGGAGCAAACCGTCGGCGATGCCCACGATCCCGACGAACCGCAGCAGGAACTCGGGGTTGCGGGCGGCGATGCGCGCCACCACCGGCATCCCGAGGAAGACGCCGGCGATCTGCAGCGGTTCGACGCCGGCCGCGATCAGACCACGTTGGGCCGAGTTCAGGCCGAAGACGTCCTCGTAGATCAGCGAGAGCAGGTTGGGGATGCCGAACAGGGCGATGCCCAGGAACGGCACCGCCGCCCAGATGCGTCGGAGCGTGCGCACCCTCGCCAGGATCCGCATGGTGGAGCGAACCGTCTCGTGGGCCTCCTCGGTGGTGGCGGCGGCCTCGTCGGCGCCGGCGGCCCGGCGTTCGTGGTGGCCGCGCACCGGCTCGCGGAGCCGCAGCGACAGGAGCACGAGGATCGCGGTGGGCACGGCGAACAGGACGAACGGGGTGCGCCACCCGAAGGCGTAGGCGAGGCCACCGCCGAGCAGGGGGCCGAGGATCTGCCCCACCGAGTTGCCCTGACGGTGGATGGCGAAGACCTTCACCCGTGAGGCCGGCTCGTAGTAGTCCGACAGCAGCGAGGAGTGGGTGGGGTTCACCACGGCGCGGCCGCCGCCAGCGCCGATGCGCATGGCGAGCAGCATCGGCAGGTTGAGGGCGAGGCCGGTTCCCGCGGAGAACACGCCCCAGACGGCGGCGCCGGTGCGTGCGATGCGCACCCGGTTCCGGCGGTCGCAGTAGAAGGAGAGCGGCACCTCGATGAGGATCACGGCGATGGCCGAGGCGGCCACCAGCAACAGCGCCCCCCGGTCGGTGAGCCCGAAGTGGTCGCGGATGTCGGGCAGGAGCACGGCGAAGGCGGTGCGGTCCAGTTCGTCCACCGCGTTCAGGCCGAACAGCACCACCAACGGGAAGGCGGGCGCGCCCAGGGTGATGGTGGACAGCCGCCACTCGTCCACCAGGGCGCGCCAGCGTCGCCCCGGACGCGTTCGCGCCCCCTTCCCCTCGGACTCCCCGGTCACCGCGGCGACGTTAGGCCGCAACGACGGGTCGGGGACCGGTCGGCGGCCGGTCGGGAAACCCGTGGGCCGCGGGCGGGCGGCGGCGTACCCTGGGACCATGGCTTGTGAACAGAAGCACAAGGTGGTGGTCGTCGGGGCCGGCTTCGGCGGGCTCGCCACCGCCAAGGCCCTGGCCGAGGCCGACGACGTGGCGGTCACGCTGGTCGACCGCCACAACTTCCACACCTTCCAGCCGCTGCTCTACCAGGTCGCCACCGCCGGGCTGAACGCCGCCGACATCGCCCACCCGGTGCGCGCCATCTTCCACGACCAGGACAACGTGACCTTCGTGCAGGCCACCGCCACCGGCGCCGACCTGGACGGCGGGGTGCTCTACGTGGAGGGTGGCGCCCACGCCGTGGACGACCTGCCGTTCGACCAGTTGGTGGTGGCGGCGGGCGTCACCACCAACACCTTCGGCACCCCGGGGGTGGCCGAGCACGCCTTCCCGCTGTACAACCTGGCCGACGCCACCGCCCTGCGGAACCACGTCCTGGAGCGCTTCGAGGCGGCCGACGCCCAGCCCGACCTGGTGGACGACGGTGCGCTCACCTTCGTGGTGGTGGGCGGCGGTCCCACCGGCGTCGAGGTGGCCGGGGCGCTCGCCGAGCTGTTCGCCAGGGTCCTCCGCAAGGACTTCCGGCGTCTCGACACCACCCGGGCCCGGGTGGTGCTGGTGGAGGCTCGGGCCGACCTGCTGGCCCCGTTCTCGCCCGCTTCCCGCCGCCACGCCCTCGACACCCTGCGCGAGCGGGGCGTGGAGGTGCGCACCGGCGTGCAGGTGCAGCGCGTCGGCCCTCGGCGGGTGGTGTTCGCCGGGGGCGAGGAGCTGGCGGCCCACACCCTGGTCTGGGCCGCGGGCGTGCAGGCGAACCCGGTGGCCGCTGCCCTCGGCCTGCCCACCGGGCGCGGCGGACGGGTGGTGGTGGAGGCCGACCTGTCGGTCGCCGGCCATCCGAACGTGTGGGCGGTGGGCGACGTGGCTGCCGCCGTCGACCCGGCCCACGGCTCCGACCCGCTCCCTCAGGTGGCGCCGGTGGCCATGCAGGCTGGCCGGCACGTGGCCCGACAGATCAGCAACCGGATCCACGACCGACCCACCGATCCGTTCCGCTACCGCGACAAGGGCACCATGGCCACCATCGGGCGGAGCCGCGCCGTGGCCGAGCTGCCGCTGGGCCTCCGGCTGCGCGGGTTTCCGGCCTGGCTGGCGTGGCTCGGCCTCCACCTGGTGATGCTGGCCGGCTTCCGCAACCGGGTGTCGGTGTTCGTCAACTGGGCCTGGAACTGGCTCACCTGGGATCGCGGTCCCCGGGTGATCTTCGGGAACGAGCGTTCCGACGGCGCCGGGCTCAGGCCCGGCCGAGCACCCGGTCGACCGTGATCTCGATGGCCACCCGGTCCTCCCGCTCGCCCGGTTGGCGGTACCGCGCCGCGTACGCCGCCACCGCCCGCTCCACGCGGTCGGGCTCGGCGGTCACCACGGCAGAGCCCTCGAGCGCGAGCCACCGGCCACCCTCGACCTGGCACACCACCGCCCGCCCGCCGGGCGTGGCGGCGAGGTTCCGCACCTTGCGGCTGCCGGCGAAGGAGATGACCCGCACCAGCCCGTCGGACGGGTCGAAGGCGAACCCCACGGGCACCACGTGCGGGCTGCCGTCGGGGCGGAGCGTGGTGAGCGTGGCGAGGTGCCGGTCGGCGAGGAAGGCGAGCACGGCGTCGGTCAGGTGGGCGGGGTCGAGGGCCATCGCCCCATGTTCGCGGCAGTCCGTAGGCTGCACCCCATGACCTGTCCGGCGTGTGGGGCTGCAACGGGCGCCGACGCCCGGTTCTGCGCCTCGTGCGGCCGCGCCCTGCAGGCGGTCGACGACGAGCGGCGGGTGGTCACCGTGCTGTTCGCCGACCTGGTGGGGTTCACCACCCTCTCCGAGCGGCTCGACCCCGAGCTGGTCAAGAACCTGGTCGACCGTTGCTTCGACCGACTCGCCGAGGACGTCACCGCCTTCGGCGGCCAGGTCGACAAGGTGGTGGGCGACGCCCTGGTGGCGCTGTTCGGGGCGCCCGTGGCCCACGAGGACGACGCCGAACGGGCCGTGCGGGCCGCGCTGCGCATGCAACAGACGCTCGACCGCGAGGCCCAGTCCATGGGCCACGCCCTGCGCATGCGCGTCGGGGTGAACACCGGCGAGGTGCTGGTGGGCGCCATGCGGGCCGCCGGGTCGGTCACCGCCATGGGCGACGTGGTCAACACCGCCAGCCGGCTCCAGGCCGCGGCCCACCCCGGCGAGGTGCTGGTGGGGCCGTCCACCCGCGCCGCCACCAGCCTCACCATCGCCTACGAGGCCCGGGGGCCCATCGCCGCCAAGGGCCGCGAGGAGCCGGTCGACACCTGGCTGGCCCTGTCCCCGATCGTGCCGCCCGGCTACCGCGCCCGCCGCGAGGGCGTGCCGCTGGTGGGCCGCCAGCACGAGGTGGCGGTGCTGCAACGGGCCGTCGACCTGTCGGTCACCAATCGCCGGGCGGGTCTGGTGCTGCTCCTCGGCGACGTGGGGTTGGGCAAGAGCCGGCTCTCCGACGAGGTGGCGTCGTGGGCCGCCGCCACCCACCGTGCCGTGGTGCGCGAGGGCCGGTGCGTGCCCTACGGCGAGGCCAACGTGTGGTGGCCGATCGCCGACGCCCTGCGCAGCGCGCTCGGTCTGGCCGACGGCGACGACCGCGAGCGCGCCCGGGCCGGCCTGGTGGCCGAGGTGCGGCGCACCCTGGCCGAGGGCACCAACGAGGCCGAGGTGGACCGCACCGCCGATGGCCTGCTCACGCTGATGGGCTACGAGCCGCCGGGCGCGGTGGACCCGGCGGTCACCCACCGAAGCGCCGCCCGGGCCCTGGCCGACTACCTGGCCGCGGCCACGGCCCGTCGGCCGCTCGTCTTGAAGTTCTCCGACCTGCACTTCGCCGACGACGTCGTGCTCGCCCTGCTCGACGAGGTGTTCGAGCACGTCCACCACCGCCCGGTGGTGGTGGTGGCCACGGCCCGGCCCACCGTGCTCGACCGGTGGAGCCCGCGCGCCGGCCGGCACAACACCCTGGCCCTCCACCTCGACCCGTTGACCCAGGCCTCCACCGGCGAGCTGTTGGAGGTGCTGAGCGGCGGGCCGGTCCGACCCGAGGTGGTCTCGGCCTTCTACAACCGCAGCGGCGGCAACCCCTTCTACGTGGAGGAACTGGTGGCCCTGCTCGACAGCCAGCAGGAGGTGACCGCTGGCGCCGCCGGCTCTGCGCACGACGGACACGACGGACACGACGGACACGACGGGCACGACGGGCACGACGGCCACGACGGACACCACCCCCACGACGGCCACGGCCACGACGGGCCGGGAGCGGGTCGGGCGCTCACCCGGGCGGCGGCGTTCCCCGACGCGTTGCCCGACACCCTCCGGGGGCTGGTGGCGGCCCGCCTCGACGACCTCGACCCCGGGCCGCGCTCGGTGCTCCAGGATGCCGCCGTGCTCGGCGGACGGGGCCTGGTCGAGGCCCTGGAGCGCATGGCCAAGTTCTTGAACCGCTCGGTCGACGTGGGCGAGGCGCTGGTGGAGCTGGTGGCCGACGAGCTGATGCAGCTCAACGGCGCCCGCTGGGCCTTCCGCAGCGACCTGGTGCGCGAGGTCGCCTACCAGACCATCACCAAGGTCGACCGGGCTGCTCGTCACGCCGGCATCGGTACCTACCTCGAAGAGCACGTGGCCACGCTCGATCCCCGCCCGGTGTGGGTGGTCGAACAGCTCGCCCACCACTACGCGGAGGCGGCCGTGCTGGTGGCCGAGATGGGCCCCACGTCGCCGTCGGGCACCTTCCCCGCAGACCTCCACGATCGGGCCCGTCGCTGGGTGGTGGAGGCGGCCGAGCGGGCGCGCCGAGACCTGGCGCTCCCCACCGCCCGGCGCCACTACCAGAAGGCACTCGACCTGCTCGGGCCCGACCCGGCCGACCGGCCGGCCGAGGCCGTGCCGCTGCTGCTCGAGCTGGCCTCCCTCGCGGTGGCCCTGTGGGACCTCGAGTGCGCCCAGCGTCACGTGGCCGACGCCGAACGGCTGGCGCCGGTCACCGAAGATCCCCAGCTCGCCGCCCGGGTGCTCCTGGCCCGGGGCTCGGTGGAGCAGCGCAGCGGCCGGCCCGCGGCGGCGATCGCCACGCTCACCGAGGCGGCCACCGCGTTCCTCACCCACGGCGACCACGAGGGCCGGGCGCGCGCCCTGCGCGAACGGGCCCTGGTGGAGATCCTCGACGGGCGACCGGAGGCCGCCGAGCGGTCCGCCACCGATGCCCTGGGGGAGTTCGAACTGCTGGGAGACCGGGCCGGCCAGGGTTGGGCCCACCAGAACCTGGCGTGGATCGCGTTCGTGGGGGGTCGGACGGCGGCCGCCGACGACCACGCCCAGGCCGCGGTGCACCTGTTCACCGAGCTCGGCGACGGCCACGGCACGGCGTGGGCCTGGGGGATCATGGCCTGGATCCGCTTCCAGCAGGGGCGGGTCGACGACGCCCGGGCCCTCGGAGAACGCACGCTGGCGCAGGCCCGCACGCTGGCCGATCCGTGGGCGGTGGCCGTCACCCAGCTCCTGATGGCCTCGGTGCAGCTGTGGACGGGGCACACGGCGGAGGCGGTGGCATTGGCCACCGAGGTGCACGCCACCTTCGACGGCCTCGACGACCCGTGGGGCCGCGGGCAGGCCGCGGCCGTCCTCGGCCGGGCCCTGGTCATGAGCGGTCAGGTGGAGCGCGGCCTCGACCTGTTGGCTCGGGCGGGCACCCTGTCCGCGCCCACCGGCGCGGGTGATCCCGGCGCCCCGAACGGCCAGATGGCCCGCATGGCCCGGGCCGCGGCGGCCGTGCAGATCGGCCAGCCCGACCTCGCCGACGACGTGGTGCCCGACCTGCGGGCGCTCGCCGACCAGGGCAGCCAGGAGGCGGCGGCCGTGCTGGGCATGCTCGCCCTCCAGCGCGGCGACGTCGGCCTCGCCGCCGGCTACCTGCTGAAAGACGAGACCACCCCACCGAACGCCAACCTGGCCGCCTGCCGCACCCTGCTCGCGGCGGTGAGCGGGCGGGGCGACGTCGGGGCGCTGGCCGAGGTCACCGAGGCCCGCGAGGGCGTCACCTACCTGGATCGGGGGCTGGTGGCGGTGGCCCGGGCGGTGGCTGCGGCGCGCCAGAGCCGCCTGGTCGGCACCACCGATGCCGCCACGGCGGAGGTGGTCGCCGACCGGGCCCGACACGACGCCGATGCCGCGCTGGCCGCGGCCGATGCCACCGGTGACGCCCTGGCCTCGGCCGTGTTCCGTCTGGCGGCGGCCCGTCTGGCGGCGGCCCTGGGCGACCCGGGAGCGCCCACGGCCGCGGTGGCCGCCGAGGCGGCTCTCGCCGAGTTGGGCATGGGTGCTCCGGGCTGGCGCCTGGTCTTCGACCTCGCCCTGGCCCCGGTCACCATCCAGTCCTGACCGGGATCCGGTCCGGGTCGCGCTCAGGCCCGGCGCGCGGTCACTCCACCCAGATGTCGTCGTCGGGGTCGACGGGTCGGCCGGTGATCTCGGCGTACCTCGGGTCGTCGGGGTCGATGTGGCCGGTGTGGTCGGCCACGTAGGTGGTGGACCGTCGATGGTCGTCGTGCACGTCGGGCTCGATGTACACGTAGCGCGCCGTGGGCACCGCGGCGCGCACGTGGCGTTCCAGGCGGTTCACGGTGTCGGCCACCTCCACCAGCGTCAGGTCGTGGTGCATCTCCACCTTGGCGCCGAGCATGAGCTCCGACGGCCCCAGGTACTGGGTGCGCAGGTGGAGGACGCGGATGACGTCGGGGTCGATGGCGATGGCGGCGTGCACCGCCTCCAGTTCCTTGGTGGTGGCGCTCTCGCCGATGAGCAGGCTCTTCATCTCGATCACCAGGATGATGGCGATCATGCCCAGAAGGATGCCGATGGCCAGCGTGGCGTAGCCGTCCCAGTGGCTGTCGCCGGTTATCACGGCCAGGCCGACGCCCGTCAGGGCGAAGAGCAGGCCAACCATGGCGCCCAGGTCCTCGAGGAGCACCACCGGCAGTTCCGGGATCTTCGTGCGGCGGATGAACTGCCAGTAGGTGGCGTCGCCCTTCACCTTCCTGGTCTCGACCACGGCGGTCCGGAACGAGTAGCCCTCGGCCACCAGGGCGAACCCGAGGATGCCGAACGCCCACGCGGGGTTCTGGACCGGTTCGGGGTGGCCGAGCTTGTGGACGGCCTCGTAGATGGCGAACATCGACCCCATCGTGAAGAGGACCAGCGCCACCACGAACGCCCAGAAGTAGCTCTCCCGGCCGTAGCCGAAGGCGTGGACGTCGTCGGCGGCCCGGCGCGAGCGCCTGGCGCCCAGCAGGAGCAGCGCCTGGTTGCCGGAGTCGGCCACCGAGTGCACCGCCTCGGCCAGCATCGACGACGCCCCGGTGATGGCGAAGCCCACGAACTTGGCTGTGGCGATGGCCCCGTTGGCGAGCAGGGCGGCGATGATCGCCCGGGATCCGTGCCCGCCGGTGCCGCCCGGACCGTGGCCGGAGGTGGACTCGGGGTCGGGGCTGGCTGCCATGGCCGCACTCCGGAACGGGGGCTGAACCCCCGCATGGTACGGCCGCGTGGTGGAATGTCCGGACCACTCGTGGAAGGAGCCAGCGTGAGGGGTGGACGACGGGTGCGATCGACGATGCGGCGGGGCCTGGTGGCCGCGGCGGTGGCCGCGCTCGCCGGCCCGACCCTGGCGGCCTGCGGGGTCAGCGTGGACCACGACCGGTTGCAGGCGGCGAGCCCCGACGACACCGTCGCGGGAGACGACTTCTCGCCGGAGGTGGGCGCCGGCGGCGGCGCCACCAGTACACCCACCACCCTGCCACCGCCCACCGACGTCGTGATCCAGGGAGACACCGGTTCGGAGGTGAACCGCGTCGCCGCCAACGCCATCGCCGACCTGAACACCTTCTGGGGCGCCACCTACCCCGCCACGTTCGACGGCGCCGCGTACCAGCCGCCGGCGGGCGGCTACCACGCGGTCGACCGCAACTCCCGCCCGTCCACGCTGCCCTGCCAGCCCTACGACATCAACCAGGTGCTGCACAACGCCTACTTCTGCCCGTCCGACGACGCCATCGCCTGGGACGAGGAGTTCCTCATGCCGGAGCTGGCGGCCGGCTACGGCGACTTCGCGGTGGCGGTGGTCATCGCCCACGAATGGGGCCACGCCATCCAGCACCGGGCGGCCTTCGACCAGCCCACGGTGGTCATGGAGCTCCAGGCCGACTGCTACGCGGGGGCCTGGGTCCAGTACGTGTCCAAGTCGGGGTCGTCGCGGTTCGAGATCGGCACCCGTGAGCTCGACGAGGCGCTGGCCGGCGTGCTGTCGTTCCGCGACTCTCCCGGGGCCAGCGCCGAGGACCCCAACGCCCACGGCTCGGGCTTCGACCGGGTGGGCGCGTTCCAGGTCGGCTACGAGGAGGGCGCCGGCCGGTGCCGGGCGTTCACGGTGGGCGATCCCCGGCCGTACCAGTTCCAGTTCGAGGGCGACGACCGCTACACCCAGGGCGACATGCTGCAGGAGGAGATGGAGGATCAGGCCTTCCGCTCGCTCGACGCCTACTGGGCCGACGTGTTCCCGGCTCTCAGCGGCGGCCGGGCGTGGGAACCGATGGCCGAGCCCCGGCCGTTCGGCGCCGACGACCCGCCCTCGTGCAACGGCCAGCAGGTCACGGGCTACCGCTTGTTCCTCTGCGTGCCCGAGCGCTACGTGGGCTACGAGGTCGATGAGACCATCCCCCGGGCCTACGAGATGGGCGACTTCGCCATCGGTGCCCTGTTCGGCACCCAGTACGGGCTCGAGGTCCAGGACCAGCTCCAGAAGCCGCCCGGCGACGAGATCACCGCCACCCTGCGCGGAGACTGCTTCACCGGGGCGTGGGCCGCGGCCATGCTCCCCGAGCGCCAGCTCGATCCTGCGGTGCGGGAGCGCTACGTGCTCACCCTGTCGCCCGGCGACCTCGACGAGGGCATCCGGGTGCTGCTGTCGTTCCGGTCCGAGTCCGATCGGGAGCGCCAGGGCCCCGGCTTCGCCCGGGTCCGGGCGTTTCGCACCGGTGTGCTGAGCGGGCCCGGCGCCTGCGTCGACCTCACGGCCTGACCCGTGGGTCCGGCCGTTCGCGTCGGGCCGCCGGGCGACGGCCGCTCGTGGCCGCCTAGGTTCGGAGCGTGACCGCCACGACGCTTCCCGACCTGACCACCCTCGTCCCCCCGGCCGACGACCGGCCGGTGAGTCCCGACAAGGTCGAGCGTCTGCTGGCGCGGGCCCGCCGGGAGGTGGACCAGGGTCTGGCGCCCGCCGTCCAGATCGCCGTCGCCCGCCACGGTCGCCTGGTGGTCGATGCCACGTTCGGGGCGCCCGACACCAGCCGCTTCGTGGTGTTCAGCGCCACCAAGGCGCTGGTGGCGGCGGCCCTGTGGCGGCTGATCGACCAGGGCCTGGTGCGGGTGGAGGAGCCCTGCGCCACCTACGTGCCCGAGTTCGGCACCAACGGCAAGGAGGTGGTCACCGTGGAACACGTGCTCACCCACACCGGCGGGTTCCCGTTCGCGCCCCTCGGTCCGCCGCGCTGGTCCACGCGGGAGGGACGGCTGGAGGCCTTCTCCCGTTGGAGCCTCACCCTCGAGCCGGGCACGACGTTCCTCTACCACCCCACCTCGGGCCACTGGATCCTCGCCGAGATCATCACCGCCGTCACCGGCCTCGATCACGCCGATGCCATCGAGCAACTGGTGACCGCCCCGCTCGGGCTGGGTCGGCTGCTCGGCATCCCGCTCGACCAGCAGCAGGGCATCATCGATGCCGTCCCCACCGGGGAGCGGCCGACTCCCGCGGAGATGGAGGAGGCGTTCGGGATGGCGGTCGACCTCGACCAGCTCATCCCACCCGACGTGGCCGTGAACGCCCTGGTCACCCTCAACGACCCCGACGCCCGGGCCCTCGGTGTGCCGGGCGGCGGCGGGGTCATGCGCGCCGCCGACCTGGCGCTGCTCTACCAGGGGTTCCTGCACGATCCGGGCGGGTTGTGGTCGCCGGAGATCCTCGAGGCCGGGACCAAGCGGCCCCGGGTGACCCTCCCCGACTGGTCCGGGGTGCCCGCCAACCGCACGCTCGGGCTGATCCTGGCCTCCGACGACGGGTTCGCCGATCGCCGCAGCTTCGGCCGCACCGCCTCGCCCCAGGCGTTCGGCCACCCAGGGGCGGGCGGCCAGCTCGCCTTCGCCGATCCGGTCACCGGCCTGAGCGTCGGCTACGCCACCGCCGGGCTCGACCAGCACCTGATTCGAGAGGGTCGTCGCACCATCGCCCTGGCCAGCCTGGCCGCCGATCTGCTCGAGGACTGAGCGAGCGCTGCGGCAGGGCCGCTCTGGTGCGGGCGCGACGAGGCCGGCCCCGGGGGCCGGCCTCGTGGGTTCTGGTGGTCCAGGCCAGGTGGCCCGGTCCGGGGTGGGTCAGCCGGTGTAGCTGGGCCGGGCGGCCACGGGGCGGGCGCCGGTGGCGTCGTCCACCACAGGAGCCGTGGTGGTGGGGCCCATGGTGGTGGGCACGGTGCCCATGGTGGTGGTGGGGCGCTCGCCCTCGGTGGTGGTGGTCGTGGCCTCGGTCGTGGTGGTGGTGGCCTCGGTGGTGGTGGTGTCCTCGGGCCGGGTCTCGGTGCTCGGGCAGATCCAGTTCTGGTACTCGTCGTAGTAGCAGCGGATCGGGACGATGGCCTCGGCCGGACCGATGCCGACGAAGATGGCGGTGCCGAGGGCGCCGGCGGCGATGGCGGCGCGGATGCCGCGGGTGGTGTGCTTCATGGGAGTACCCGATCCTGGGAGTTGGAAGGTTCGGTCGCCACCCCGAGAGGTCCGACTTGACCGGGAGCATAGTGGTGCTCTCCGGAGTGCGAAAGGGTGAAGCGCGTTGTCCCCGCTGGTGCGGCGCGACGAGGCCGGCCCCGGGGGGCCGGCCTCGTGGGTTCTGGTGGTCCAGGCCAGGTGGCCCGGTCCGGGGTGGGTCAGCCGGTGTAGCTGGGCCGGGCGGCCACGGGGCGGGCGCCGGTGGCGTCGTCCACCACGGGGGCCGTGGTGGTGGGGCCCATGGTGGTGGGCACGGTGCCCATGGTGGTGGTGGGGCGCTCGCCCTCGGTGGTGGTGGTCGTGGCCTCGGTCGTGGTGGTGGTGGCCTCGGTGGTGGTGGTGGTGTCCTCGGGCCGGGTCTCGGTGGTGCAGTAGATCGGGACGAACCGCGACACGCCGTCCTTGATCGGCCCTTCGTAGCAGTACTGCTGGGCGTCGGCGGGACCGATGCCGGCGAAGAGGGCGGTGCCGAGGGCGCCGGCGGCGATGGCGGCGCGGACGCCGCGGGTGGTCTTCTTCATGAGGGTTCCCGCTCCTGGAGATCGAGGGTGTGGGCGTGGCCGACCAGGGTGGCTGGCCATCGCCGGCTGAGCATAGTGGCGGCCACCGTCCGCGCGAAAGGGCGCACCGGTGGTTCCTCCCGGTATCGGCGCGACGAGGCCGGCCCCGGGGGGCCGGCCTCGTGGGTGCTGGTGGTCCGGGTCGGTGGCCCGGTCCGGGGTGGGTCAGCCGGTGTAGCTGGGGTGGGCGGCCACGGGGCGGGCGCCGGTGGCGTCGTCCACCATGGGAGCCGTGGTGGTGGGGCCCATGGTGGTGGGCACGGTGCCCATGGTGGTGGTGGGGCGCTCGCCCTCGGTGGTGGT
>WBZL01000918.1_pt1 | contig 32338 bp, 36 predicted proteins | sample 5204291 | NCBI WGS metagenome assembly WBZL01 (sample SAMN12344345, study PRJNA552823) | activated sludge metagenome | biome: Activated sludge suspended growth; feature: Nitrification reactor; material: Wastewater; isolation source: activated sludge from nitrification reactor of wastewater...
GGGGAAGAGACATGGCAACCGAAATCCTGATGCCCGCACTTTCGCCCACGATGGAAGAGGGCACGCTGGCCAAGTGGCTGGTCAAGGAAGGTGACGCGGTCAAGTCCGGCGACATCCTGGCCGAGATCGAGACCGACAAGGCGACCATGGAGTTCGAGGCGGTCGATGAAGGTGTCGTCGGCCGCATCCTCATCGCCGAGGGGACCGCGGGCGTGAAGGTCAACACGCCCATCGCGGTGCTGGTGGAGGAGGGCGAGAGTGCTGGCGCTGCGCCGGCGAAACCTGCGGCCGCTGCTGCTCCGGCGCAGGCAGCCTCGGCCCCGGCAGGCTCAGCGCCTGCCGCCCCTGCTCCTGCCGCCAGCGTGACCGCCCAGGCGCCATCGGTATCTGGCGGCGCGCGTGTCATCGCCTCACCACTCGCCAGGAGGCTCGCAAAGGAAAAGGGAATCGACATCGCGGCGCTGACGGGTTCCGGACCGCACGGCCGGATCGTGAAGGCGGATGTCGAGGCAGCCGGCACGGCGGCAACGGCGGCGGCGCCGGCAACCCCGGCCGCAGCAGCGCCTGCTCCGGCTCCCGTGGCCGCGGGTCCGTCGGCGGGCATGGTCGCCAAGCTCTACGAAGGCCGGGCCTACGAGGAGATTACCCTCGATGGGATGCGCAAGACCATTGCGGCGCGGTTGACCGAGGCCAAGCAGACAATCCCGCATTTCTATTTGCGCCGCGAGGTCCAGCTTGACGCCTTGATGAAGTTCCGCGGGGAGTTGAACGCGGGCCTGGAATCGCGCGGGGTAAAGCTCTCGGTCAACGACTTCATTATCAAGGCCTGTGCCGTGGCCCTGCAGGACGTGCCGGATGCCAATGCCGTATGGGCCGGCGATCGCATCTTCCGGATGAAGGCCTCCGACGTCGCGGTCGCAGTCGCGATCGAGGGTGGCCTCTTCACGCCGGTCCTGAAAGATGCCGACAAGAAGACGCTGTCGACGCTCTCGGCCGAGATGAAGGACCTTGCCCAGCGGGCTCGGACCCGCAAGCTCGCGCCACAGGAGTACCAGGGCGGCAGCTTCGCGATCTCGAACCTCGGCATGTTCGGCATCGACAACTTCGACGCCGTCATCAACCCGCCGCACGGGGCGATCCTCGCCGTCGGCGCGGGCGTGAAAAAGCCGGTCGTGAAAGCAGACGGCACGATCGGCGTTGCCACAGTGATGTCGATGACGCTCTCGGTCGATCACCGGGTGATCGACGGGGCGCTCGGGGCCGAGCTTCTGAAGGCGATCATCGGGTATCTGGAAAATCCGGTCGCGATGCTTGCCTGACCGGAGGTGGAAAAACGAATGGGGCTGGGCCTTGGCCCGGCCCCTTCTACGTCTACAAGAACAACGTCAGACACCGTCGTCGATCAACTGGTCCATCGTCAGCGCCGGCTGCTCGCAACCGGCCTCACCCACGATCTTCGCGGGCACACCGGCCACGGTCTTGCACGATGGCACGTCATGCAGCACCACCGAACCCGCGGCGATCCGGGACCGCTCGCCGATATGGATGTTGCCGAGGATCTTCGCCCCAGCGCCGATCAGCACTCCGTTGCCGATCTTCGGATGACGGTCCCCGTCCTCCTTGCCGGTGCCGCCGAGGGTCACCGAATGCAGCATGGAGACGTTGTCCCCGACGACCGCCGTCTCGCCGATAACGATCGAATGGGCATGGTCGATCATGATCCCCTTGCCGATCCGGGCATTGGGATGGATGTCCACGCCGAAGACCTCGCTCACCCGCATCTGGACGAAGTAGGCCAGATCGCGCCGGCCCCGTGTCCAGAGCCAGTGACCGATGCGAAAGGCCTGCACCGCCTGGAAGCCCTTGAAGAACATCATCGGTTGCATGAACCGGTGGCATGCAGGGTCGCGGTCATAGACGGCGACGATATCGGCCCTTGCTGCCTGGCCAAGCGTGGGATCGGTCGCATAGGCCTCGTCCGCAATCTCGCGAAGTATCTGCTCGCTCATCTCGCCCGAAGCGAGCTTCAGCGAGAACCTGTAGGAAAGCGCACGCTCGAGCGTCGCGTGGTGCAGGATGCCAGAGTGGATGAACCCGCCGAGGAGCGGCTCGTCCCGAACTGCGGCCTTCGCCTCTTCGCAGATATGCGACCAGACGGGATCGACGGTGGCGACCTTTGGATGCCGTTCTGCCATGATCCAGACCCTCCGTGCTTCGTGGTGCATCCATACCAGATAGGGCGTGGCACGAAAACGGGAAGTACCGCCAGTCTCCTCAATTCACCGTGCCCGTTGGCGCCAATCGAGGATCGTCTCGATGACCGTGCACATGGCCTCGAGATATCCCGAATCGGACAGCCGCGGCTCGCCCGCCCGGCCGCACTCGGTCAGCGCTGCCGCCATGAGGCTGCCGTTGCCCCAAAGCGGATGCGCCCTGCCGCAGTTTTTTCGGAAGCGGTCGGCCGCATGCGCCTTTTCTAGCATCGCGCGTACGGCGGCAGGCTGCACCACTGTAGGCAGACTCCAGACGGCACGCGCTGCTGCCGAAACATCGCCATGGGTAATCGCCCGCACGCCTCAAAGATCCGGAAGCGCGATCTGAAGGCAATGGACCGCAATCCGGACCGCGCCTCCCGCGAAGGTCCCGCCCACGGCATCGAGCTGCAGCGCCTCGGGTACGTAGAACGCCGTGGGCTGACCGAGAACTCCGCGGACGAAGGAACCCGCCGCGGTCCCCAATCCCATGCCAAAGCGCCCCGGAGCGCCGGGATTTCCCAAAGACCAACTGGCGAGCGTCCCGGTGATCGCAGACGTCACGCGCGCCGTGGCCCCTATCACGACCGAGTTCGCAGGGATCATCACGGCCGTGGTCGAAACCGCGCCGGCCGTCACCACATGCTCGAGTTCCACCACATGGGCGGAAAGCCCAGCATTGGCAGGCGAAAGTGTCAGCATCCCGCCACGCCAGGCGCTGCCGTCGAAGATCGCTTCAACGCCCTCGTCAAGGATCATAACACGCCAACCGCGTCTCGGGACAGCGAAGTCCCAGCCGCCATTCGTGCCGATGGCGATCCTGCCGTCCTGACCACCCCACTCGTTCACGGCGCCGGCCGGCACGCCGTAGACGGCCCCGTCAATGACAACCGTCGGCGGCGTGGCCAGCGAACGGGTGAGCATCGTCAGATTCACGAGACCGTCAAGCCGAGCCAGGGCCTCATTCACCGTGACATGCTTCTGCGCCTGCGCCGGCTGCAGCAGCGGCAGGCCGAGTTGATTGGTGTTAGACATCGATCACGATCCTCCTGAAAAGGCCCGGCCCGAAGCTGTCTGACAACTGGGCCACATGGATTTCGAAGGGCGGTGCGGCGCCGTCCGCGGCCTGCATACCGCCCGGATACGTCCATCCGGGCTGGCCGAGCGTGACTTCACGGAGAACCGACGCTCCCTGAACCACCCTGAGCAGATAGGCTTCCGTCGTCTCGCCCACCGGCACGTCGACCCCGGACCAGCTGTCGCCATCGACGCGCGTCCTGCGAATCCACGACATGGCCAGATCGCCGCCAGCCGTTCGCCGGGCAGACACATGCACCGGCGCCAGTGGCCGCAGCCCGACCCCCGCGAAAGCCTCGACCAGATGGACATAGGACGGGTCGTCGTAGCTTCGCCGTGACGGACCGATCCTGTAGTGACGCGCGAGGTCGCGCTCGGAAGCGCCAATCTCGATCTGTTTCGGGGCACCGTTCATCAGGACGACGTGGCTCCCGACCGGCCAGACGGGCGGCATCGCGGCATCGGTCCCGGCCTGCCCGCGAAGCCGCAATGTCAGGTCATAGCTGCCGGGCGCGACCAGCACCGCGTCCGCAAACTGGAAGAGCTCCCAGTTGGCAGGGCTTCCATCGCCGATGGCCATCAGGTTCTGGCCGTTCAGAAGCCGATCCGGGTCCACCGAGTCCAGCGCGCCGGACACCTTCACCCGCAACGCAGGTCCGCGGTCCCAGATGCCAGGCGCAGCCGACGAAAGCGCCGTCTGCGTCCGCCCGATGACGGATCGCGTCGCCAAAATCCTCTTGAGCGCATATCCCGCGTCCGTGTCAGAGGAATAGACGGCCACGGATCCGGGCCAGGGACTGGCCGACACCGCCAGATGCGGTTGGTGCGGCACCTCGTTCCCGCTCATAAGTGGCAGGTCCATAAACAGTGGAAGGACGGGTGCCGGGGCGACAAAGGTCCTCGGCGTGACCCGCTCCTCGGCCTCGTCCGACGGCTCATAGACGGCAGGTTCGACCCGGACGGCCTCTATCCCCAGGGCCCCCGCCTGCTCGACCCGGTCGATCCGGTATAGACCCCCCTCAAGCGTCACCACATCGCCCGCGCCGAGATGGCCAAGCGAAGGAGCCAGTGCGAACCTTGCACCGTCACGTGACACGCGCGCCTCCGCCAGCCAGCGCTCGACGATCCGCTGCCCCTCCGACCGCGTCAGCGCCAGCGAAAGCTCGGACTGGGCGACGCCTCGCGTCTCCTCGTCAGGAAAGATCGCCTCGACTGCACGTGCCTCGTAGTCCCCCTCGGCCTCGACGTAGCTGAGCCGAACCCTGCCGGCCATTTCCGCCTCGGTCGCCCGGGACGTCTCCACCCAGCCATCTGTCCCTTCGCTGACGGCGAGCGCATCGGATCCGATCTCGGCGACGGAGACCCCGTCGCGCATCCGGAACCGCAGTTTGCCGTCGCGCTCCACCGCCTCGAACCCGTATCCGAGCATCAGCGGCTGCAAGGCCGCACGGCCGGTACCGATGTCGGCCACAGAGTATCCGCGCACAAGCCCGTAAAGCCCGCTGACGTCGATATCGGCGACATCCGACCGGCCACAGATTTCGGCCACCACGCTCGACAACGGCTGCGCAGAGACGCGCCCCGTAATCCAGTGCCCACGCGCATAGTTATCCCCGTCCGCCCAAGTGGCGGTATTGGCAGGAAACTGCGGGAAGGGGCGCGCGTCCCAGGCCCAGACGTGTGCGCGGTCCATGTCGACCATCGACCCGCCGTATTCCTCCGACACCGGGTTCCTGGCAGGATCGCGCCAGAAGTCGATCATCGCGCGCAGGTACTGCATCTGGATCAGGTCGTCACGCCGCCCGTTGGAGTAACTGGGCAGCAGCGATTCCGATGATTTCGGGTCGAGGAACTTGTTCGGCTCGTTCGTGCCCTTGTCGATTGCCGCACAACCGAACTCGGTGAACCAGATCGGCTTCGACTGCGGCACCCAGGAGCTCGGCGCTCCCTTGACGCCGCCGATCCGGTCGTGGTGCACATTCTCCCACCACGATCTTATGTCTTTCACCCGCCAGACCCAGGCTTCATCATAAGTGCCATCGGTGATCGGCGTGCGGCGCTGTGCATCGCGTTCGGCCGGGCTCGCGTAGAACCAGTCGTAGCCCTCACCGCCCTCGATATTCGCCTTCAGATAGTCGATGTTGTAGACGGACCCCCAGTGCGCGTCGGCATGGTCCTGCCCGTCGCGCCAGTCGCTTAGGGGCATGTAGTTGTCGATCCCGACGAAGTCGATCTCCGGATCGGCCCAGAGCGGGTCCAGATGATAGCGCAGGTCACCCTCTGGCGTCTGATAGCCGAAATACTCCGACCAGTCCGCCGCATAGCCGATCTTCGTTGCAGGCCCAAGGATAGCGCGCACCTCGACCGCGAGCGCCCGCAACGCCGCCACAGCCGGAAAGCTGTCCCCGGTAGTCCTGATCTGCGTCAGCCCGCGCATTTCCGACCCGACGCAGAAGGCATCGACTCCGCCTGCGGCCGCGCAGAGATGGGCATAGTGCAGGACGAAACGCCGGTAGGACCATTCGGCCGGTCCGGTGTAGCTGACGGTCGTGCCGCTGACCGCGAAATCCGACGCCTGCGCCGTGCCGAAGAAGGCCGCCACCTCGGCAGTCGCGGCGCTCGTCCTGTCCGGCGTTCCCGGCCGCCCCGGTGCCACGGACAACGTGATCCGCCCGCGCCAGGGCAGCACCGGCTGGTATGGGTTGCCCGTCCACGGGTCGGCCAGTCCGTTGCCGGCCTTCTGCTCCATCAGGATGAACGGATAGAAGACGACATGCTTCCCTGCCGTTCTCAGCGCCGAGATCGCCTCGACGACGGACTGGTCGGCAGGCGTTCCGCCATAGACCGGCCGCCCGGCATCCCGGATCACCTCATCGGCCGCCGCCCGGGCGATGCCGCCTGCCCGCCAGGGCATGCCAACGCCGTCCGTGGCGTTGTCCTCGACCTTTGGCTTCAGGTTGCACGCTCCGCACCGCAGATCGTCGCCGAACCACGACACGACGAGCGAAACCGAGCCGCAGCCGGGCAGTTCCTCGCCAAGGCTCTCCAGCGACACCGCAAAATCGGTCTTGCCCGCGGGGGAGTGGATGTTCGCCGAAACGTTTTCCCCGAGCCCGGCCGAAAAGTGGACCGGCGTCGTGGCCAGCGTGTACTCACCCGTCCCGGGGATCAGCGCGACACCGCTTATCCCGCGCACCAGGTCGGGTACGGAGTCGATCTGCCGCCCCTGCGCCGGGCGCTGCACCTCGAACGAGAACTGCGGTACACGGTTGCCGAACGCGCCAAGATCGAGGTCCTCGAAGACCACATAGGCGATGCCGCGATACGCGGGCACCTCGCCCGCGCCTTCGATTGCCTCCATCTTCGGATCGGGCAGCTGATCTTCGGAACCGGTGTAGACGCGCAGTGTCACGTCATCGCTGCCGATCTCGACGCCGTCGGCCCAGATTCGGCCGACGCGCGTGATCTCGCCCTCGCAGAGCGCGACGGCAAGGCTGACCGAATAGGAATACTCGGTGACCTTCGGCGTCGGCGGCGTCCCTTTCCCGCCTCCGCCCGAAGTCGTCGCGGTCTCAAGGAACCGCGAAGCCCAGATGACCTGCCCGGACACGCGCATCCGGCCCCAGATCTGACCGACCGGGGCGCCCTCCGAAGCTCCCGTCAGGCGGAAACGGTCGATCCGCCCGGTCTCCACCGGCTGCGAACCCGGACCCATCAGACGTTGGTCGATGATCCGGCCGAAAGTCGCGCCGACGGCGCGGCCGATGACGGCACCGGAAAGACCGAGGATCGATCCGCCGAAGCCCGCACCGATGGAGGCGCCGGCCGCGGACAGCAATATGGTGGCCATCAAGGCTCTCCTTCAGGGAAATGCGAAGCGCGCCACGACCCGCCGCGCCCAAGGGGCGGACAGCGCACTTTCCACCACTTCGTGCCCGGAATAGGCATGGATGAACGTGGGCCGGCGGCCGCATTCGGCGGCGATGCCCAGATGTTTCGCGACCGACCCGCCGCGCATGCGGAACAGCAACACCTCGCCGGCACGAAGCGGAGCCTGGGGATCGCAGGGGCGCAGATGCCGCCGCGCCGCCTGCCAGAGCCGCTCGGCCCCGTCGGGCTCGGACCAGTCCGCGGTATAGGCGGGCACCGGCTCCGGCTCCGCGCCGTAAAGCTCGCGCCAGACGCCTCGCAGAAGTCCCAGGCAATCCGTGCCTGCACCCTTCGTCGACGCCTGGTGCCGATAGGGTGTCCCGACCCACCCCCGCGCGATCACCACCGCACGCCTCGCCCGGTCGGTCATCCGCGCCGGCTCCCGCCGTCGTTCAGGGCCGCCCCGACGGGGTAGGACATCAGCCAGTCCTCGCCCGGAATATCCGGAAAGCCACGGAAATTGTCGTAGTTGGCGAACTTCAGGCGGCAAGTATCCGGCCGTTTGTCGCAACCGGCCTCGATCCGCACCAAGTCACCGGGCGCGGGCGCCGCTCCCAGAGCCTGCCAAAGCTCCACCTCACGGATGTCGCCGGCCCTCAGCCGGTCGTTCTTCACCGCTCCCACAATGCCCGCCGCCGTGCCGCTCAGCACGGCGAAGCGACCCTTCTCGAACCACCGGTCGTCATAGCCCCCGAACTCGGAGAATCGGAAGACGCGTGCCCCCGTGACCTCTTGCACGACACGCTCCTCCGAATAGCCAGGCTGGCGCAGGTCGAACCGGCAGCGCCCGTCGCCGAGAATGGCCGAACAGCGTGCGTGGTAGACGAGCCCCTCCGCATGGTTCAGACCTTCGGAAAGCCCGCGCAACTCGGCATTGAAGCTGCCTCCCCTCCGCACGACCTCGCCCAGCGTGCCACGAAACTGCAGCACGCGGACCGACACGTCGGCCCAGTTCACCAGCCATGACCGCACCTCGGCGCCGTCGTATCGCCCGGCAAGGATATCCCCCTCGGTGATGGCCTCGGACTTGAGCGCCCCGAAGGCCTCGCTGTTGTCGACCGACAGCCCGGTGGACTGCTGGATCGCCTTCGCTGTGAGACCCGAGTCGGCGCGAAAGAGTATCCCGTCAAACGAAAGGTCGCGGTCGTGGTCGGTGAACCCGATGACCACGCCATCCCTGCGCGTCACCGCAAAGCAGCGCGCAAGCGTGGTGACGCCCGTCGCCAGATGGTCCTTCAGAGCTTGCGGGTAGGTCATCCGAGCCGCACCTCCACCACCGGCACCTGCGGCACGTCGCCAGCCTGGAACGACGCTACGGAGACCTGGATGCGATCGGTATCGAAGCGCACGGGCACATCGAACTCGAAGCCGGCGGTGATCCGCTCGCCGACGGCCGGCGCGGTCGCGAAGGTGACGCTGCCGGTTGCCGCGTCCACCTGATAGTGTACGCCTTCCTGCAGCTCGTCCCCCTGAAGCCCGATGCGCACCGTGCCCGAAACCGGCTTTCTGATGATCCGTCGCTGCGCCGCGCCGCCCGATGCGTAGGTCTTGACGAGCTGGTGCGCCACGGTCACCCCATCGCCGGTCGCGATGACCTGGTCCTCGTAGCCGACGCTTTCGGACGGTTTACAGGACTTGTAGTCCGACCAATCCTTCCAGCGGAACCCGAAGAGCTGACCCTGCCGCGCCTCGAAGAACGCGATGAGATCGGCAATATCGTCGAGCGAGCGCAACCCCAGCCCCGCGTCGTAGCGGCGGCGCGCCTCGGCCCAGGGCGTGTTGCGCTCCTCAAACCCGTTCGTCAGCGCGACGACCTCCGTGCGCCGTTCCGGACCACCGACCGACCCGAAACTCAGGTTCGCGGGGAACCGTACGTCGTGAAATGCCATGTCGCTCTCCTCACCGGTTCCTGTCGCCACGGGCGAGCGCCCGCGCCATCTGCGCGGCGATCTGGCTCTGGCTGCGGGCAAAGCCCTGCACATCCGGCGTCGTGACGTTCATGACGATGTTGACCGGCCGCCCGCCGCCCTGCGCCTGGACGCCAAGCCGCCCGTCCGCGCCACGGGTCAGCGGCATGATCGCCTCGGGTCCCGCCTCGCCCATGAGGCCGCGTCCGCTCCGCATCGGGAATGTCGTCGGCGAAGACACGACACCGCCCCGCGCGAACGGCATCACTCTGCCCTGGGCGAAGCCGCCCCCTTTCTCGAACGGGAACAACCCGCTCAGAAGCCCGTTCAGCCCGTTTGCAACCGCGCCGCCCAAGGCGTCCTGCACCGGCTTCATCGCGACGCCATAGACGCTGTCGGCCATCGACTTCGCCACCTGGCGCAGCGCGTCCGACAGCTTCATCCCGTCGAAGACAAGTCCGTCGAATGCCCGCCGCAAGCCGCCGCCGATGCTCTTCGAAAGCGTCCCCACCTCGCGTCCGGTGAAGATCATGCTCTCCCGCATCCGCCCCAGTTCGGCGTCGAAGGCCGTCGTCATCGCCTGCGCCCCGGCCAGGCTCGTCTCCAGCGCGGCAGCCTGCGTCGCCAGCCCCTCGATCCCGTCAATTCCGTCCAGTCCGTCCGTCACCGGCATCTTCGTCGTCCTTCCTTTCCTCGGGCACCCGGTCGGGCCAGGCGCGGGCAAGTGCGTCCAGCCGCGCCCGGTTCAGCGGGGGAACGGCTTGCGGATCGCCGAGCATCAGCATCAGCTCCGCCGGAGTGAGTGCCCAGAATTCCTTCGGGGTAAGGCCTAACCTGCCAAGACCCGCGCGCATCAGCCCCGGCCAGTCGAGCCCGCTCATCCGCCCTCGGGCACCGTGAACGCCCGCGCCAGAAGCTCGGCGGCGACCCGTGCCGCCTCTACCGGGCCGCCGCCGATCTCGACCCGCAGCAGGTCATCGGCCGTCCCCTCCCAGCCGCCGCCCCTGAGGCCGGCGACGATCAGCATCAGCACGTCGCGGGCCGAAAACCGCCCCGCCTCGAACCGCTCCACCAGTTCTATCAGCGTGCCCGTACCGAGCCCTGCCTCCAGTTCCGCCAGCGAGCCGAGCGTCAGCTTGACGACGTGGCGCTTGCCGTCGAGCCTCAGCCCGACCTCGCCGGCCCAGGGATTGACCATCAGATCGCCGTGAAGATCAGCGCGCCGGCCGAGGCGAGCGAAAGCTCGTAGGTTGCCTCGCCGTTGTAGCTGCCCGCATACTCGATCGCAGTGATCTGGAACGGTCCCTCGACGATGCCGAAATCCGGAATGATCACCTGGAAGGTCTCCACCGTGCCGGCAAAGAAGATCTGGCGCGCGCGGTCGTCGGTGGCGCTGTCCACGAAGACGCCCGACCCCGAGACATTCGCGGACCGTACGCCTGCACCGCCGAGCAACTCACGCCATCCGCCCTGGCTCTCCAGGCTGGTGACATCCACTGTCTCGGCGTTGAAACTGATCCGCGTGGCTCTGAGTCCCGCGATCGTGGTGAAAAGCCCGCCCCCCGTCAGGTCGAGCTTGATCAGAAGGTCCTTGCCATTCTGCGCAGCCATGTCCGTACTCCGATTTGTCTGTGTTCAGGGTCGCCAAACGAACGACGGCACCCGAGATTGCACCATTCTTGCGGGCGCGGCCGAGTTGCCGCTCAGTCCTCTATTCGCGCCCGGAACGTCAGATCGATCCGTCGCATGTCGGCCTTCTCGACCCGCCGCGCCCGCGCCTTGAGAAACCAGAGACCGACGAGTCGCCCTCGCGCGAGAACCAGCGTCGCACCCGTCAGCGCGTCGGAGACGGCCGCTGCGGCCGCCTTGGCGTTCTGGAACCCCGCCTGATCCGTCACGACCGAGACGACGAATTCATGCAGTGCCCCCCGACCCACCTGGTCGGAAGCGTCCTGCACGTCCTCCGGCCCGATCGAGACATAGGTCCCCGGCACGATCCCCGGCGGCACGGAATCGTAGATCGCGCCATTCACCAGCGCATCGAGCGCGCTGTCCGCAGTCAGGCGCTGATAGATCGCCGCCTGCAGGGCGGCCGCCGCTCCGTAGCTCATGCCAGGACCTCCTCCTGCGCAAAGCAGGTCAGGTAATGCCCTTCCGCGTCCTCCTCCGTGACGGCGGTGATGCGGAAGATGCGCGCCCCCTCGCGAAACCGCTGTTCGGGTTTAGGCCGCGACGCGGCGCCCTGCGGCGCGGCGCGCACCGTGATCCGGTAGCCCACGCTCGACAGCGTGACGAACTCGCCCGCCCGCTCGTGTCCTGCCCCAGCCTCGACCAGTCCCCAGAGCGTGCCCAGTGCCACCCAGGTCAACCCATGGCCGCCCGCACCGTCCGGGACCCGCTGCGCCTCTTCCAGCACCAGCTTCCGGCTCAGCCTCGGCGCGCTCATGCCGAACCTCCGCCAAGCACGCGCACCGTTCGCCACCGCTCGATCAGCGCCATTACCCCGAAGGGCATCGCCTGTCCCGCGCCCGCCTCATGGCGGAACTCGTGGTACTGCGCGGCTAGAAGGAAGACCGCCTGCGCCAGATCGGCCGGCACGTCAGCCCAGACCGGGCCGAAGCCCGCCGTGAAGACCACCTCGACAGAGCCGCCGACCGGGATCCCCGGCAGCAGCGCGCCGGCCGCGACGAGTTTTGGCCGCTGCACGTCACGCACCAGACGGTAGCGCGCCGGGTCGATCAGTTCGGCCAGCCCGTCTCGGTCGCGGAGCGTGACCGAGACCAGCGCGCTCACCGGCGCCAGCGGCAGGGCCTGTGCATCCGGCCAGCGCCACGCATCGAGTTCGAGAAGGAACTCCCGCGCCACCAGCGCCTTGCTGACCCGCCCCTCGATCGCCGACACCGCGGCCCGCAGGTAGCTTTCCGCAAGCGCGTCCTGCACGGAGTCGTCGGCAAAGCCCGTGCCGAGCCTGAGATGGTCCTTGAAATCTGCCACCGGCAGCGCCGCCTGCGGCACCCCCGTCACTTCGCTCAGCATCATGTTCGTCTCCGGAAGTCACGCCCTCCCCCTCGGGGTTCGGGCGCGGGTCGGCCCCGCGTTGCTCGGACGGAGGGAGCAGCTAGACAACACGGGGGAAGTAGAAAGGGCGACCCGCGCCCGTCCGACCGGGACCCGAAGGCCCCGGCCGATCCGCGTCTCTTACGAGATCGCGAACTTCAGAAGCTTGATCGCGGCGAAATCGCTCACGTCGCCGCCCACGCGCTTGGAGGCGTAGAAGAGGACATGCGGCTTGGCCGAGAACGGATCGCGCAGCACACGCATGTCGGGGCGCTCCGCCACGGTGTAACCCGACCGGAAGTCCCCGAAGGCGATGGCATAGGCGTTGGCACCGATGTCCGGCATGTCCTCCGCGATCAGCACCTGATAGCCCATCAGCCGCGCAGGCTCGCCCGCGGCGAGCCCGTCCGACCACAGGAAGCGGCCGTCGGCGTCCTTCATCTTGCGCACGGCACCCGCCGTCTTCGAGTTCATCACGAAGGTCGCATTGGCGCGGTATTCCGCGTTCAGCGCATAAACGAGGTCGATGATCGAATCCGAGGCATTCGTGGCCGCGAAATCACCCGCCGCGCCCGTGGGCACATAGCCGAGCGATCCCCAGGCCCAGACGCCGTTGTCCACGGTGGTGTGGGTCAGGAAGCCCTTCGGCTTGTCCACGCCATCACCCGCCACGAAGGCCTGCGCCTCGGCCCGGGCGAAGCGGTCCGCGATGCGTTCGGCCAGCCAGCCCTCCACGTCGAAGGCACTGTCGTCCAGCAGGCGCTGGCTCGCCTTCGGCATCGCGGCAAGCTCGTGCAGCGGGATCGAGATGCGATCGATCTGCGGCGTCCCCGTCTCGGCAAGCGCCGCCGTCTCCGTCGCCCAGCCTGAACCGAGGTCCGTGTGGTCGACCAGAACGTCGAACGAGGTCGCCTCGACGTTGACCACGTTCGAGATCGAGCGCAGCGACGACGTCGCCTTCAGCACGCCGCGGATGCGATCCGATGTCTCGGGATCGACGAGGAACCCGCCGTCGGCGTTCACCTGCGTGTTCAGCGCCTTGCCTTCGAGGACAAGCCCGCGCAGACCGTCGTCATCGCCGGACCGCAGATAGGCCGAGAAAGCCTTCTTGTGCGGCACGTCGAGATCGACGGCGGTGGACAGCGCCGGACGACCGGCGGTGAAAGATTTGCGATCCAGCATGGTCAGTCGCTCTTCCTGTTGTTGCAGCTTCGATGTCATCTCGTCCTGAAAGCCCTTGAACTCGCTCAGAAACCCTGCGAGCGCATGCCTCACCTCCTCGGCCGGAGCGCCGGACACGACTTCCCCGGCCCGAGCCTTCGTCTCGGTCGTCTTCATTCCCATCACCTCACATCAGGGGTTGGTCGGGCGGGCCTCAGCGCCCCGCCAGCGTCCGGCGTGCCTCCTCGAACAGCGCCGCCAGGTCGCGCAACGTCTCCGCCCCGAGCGTCTCGCCCTTGGCGGAAACCCGCGCCTCGGGGAGCATCGGGAAGGTGACCAGCGACACCTCCCAGAGCTCCACTTCGCGAAGGAGCCGCTGCCCCTTCGCATCCTTTTCCGCCGTCACCGTGCGGTAACCGATCGACAGCCCGTCGATCGCGCCCGCCGCGACAAGGGCCGCCGCATCGCGTCCCTTCTCGATCTCGGTCAGGATGCGGCCCTTCACGCGCAGCCCCCGGCCGTCCTCGGCGATCTCGTCCCAGACCCCGATCGGCTGCGTCGCGTCATGCTGCCAGAGCATCCTGACGGCGCGGCTCTCCGCCTTCAACCGGGCCAGCGACTTGCCGTATGCGCCCGGCATCACCACGTCGCCGCCCTGGTCGGTCAGCCCGAAGAGCGAGGCATAGCCCTCGATCCGGCAACCCTCGGTCAGCGTGACCGCCTCGCCGATCCGGCAGAACTTCTTCTCCAGCCCGTATTCGCTTGTCATCATGTGCCCATTCCTACTTCGGCCCGAATTCGATCAGGGACTGCACCGCCTGGCTCAGGATCACCCCGACGACCCCGAAGACCGTCATCCAGAGCCGCTTTTCCACGCCGCCGACCATCGCCTCGATCCGCTCCAGCCGTTTCTCGACCGTCTCGAACTGCAAGGCCATGATCCGCTCTGTCGCCTCGAAGCGGTGCTCGTGTGCGCATTGGAAAGGCTCCTTGAGGTAGCGTGATCCCGGCCCCGCCATCGTCAACCCCCGGCTGCGAGCGGCGGGAGGCCGAGTATGCTGCGCTTCTCGGCATCGGTCAGGAACGACGCCTCGCCCACGCGCTTCCACTGCTGGTCGCGCTCGGCAGCCAGCGCCGGCACCTGATCGAGGTCGGGCCTGAGCTCCACCTGCTCGCCGAGATGGGTGGAAAGCCAGTAACTCACCGCCGCCGTGACGCGCGTGGCAAGCGGCAGCACCGTCACCCGGTAGAAGGCGCGGTTCGCCTCCTGATAGTTGGCATAGGTCGCCTCGCCCGGAATGCCCATCAGCATTGGCGGTACACCGAACGCCGTGGCGATCTCGCGCGCCGCCGCCTCCTTGGTCTTCTGGAACTCCATGTCCGAGGGACTGAACCCCATCGGCTTCCAGTCGAGCCCGCCTTCCAGAAGCATCGGCCGTCCGGCGTTGCGCGCGCCCTGATGGTGCATCTCCATCTCGTTCACCAGCCGGTCGTATTGGTCGCCGCTGAGCTGCCCCTGCCCGTCCGCTCCCTTGTAGACGATCGCGCCCGAAGGCCGCGCGGCATTGTCCAGAAGCGCCTTCGACCAGGCCGAGGCCGCGTTGTGGACATCGATCGCCACCGCCGCCGCCTGCATGGGCGACAGGCCGTAGTGGTCGTCCTGGGGATGGAACGACCTGATGTGCAGGACCGGATCGACCGGCCCTGCCATGTCGAACCGGTGCTTCCGTCCCCCGACGGTGTAGTCGTAGGCGACAGGCCAGCCATCCGCGCCGGGCACGAGACTCATCCGGTCGGATCTCAGCACATGCAGTTCGGTCGGCAGACCCGCACCGCCCACCGCCTCGACATAGCCATTCCCGCTGAGAAGGAGTTGGCCATAGAGCGCCTCGAAAAGCTCCGCCCGCCCCTGCCCCGCGTTCGGCCGCCGCATCAGGTCGATGACCGGATGAGCCTCATAGCGCCGTGCGCCGTCCTGGCAGACGAGCGGCAGCGCCGCCGCCGCCTCGGCGATAAGCTTCACCGCCCGGAACCCCACCGGATTGCCGGAAAACCCCGTCCGGGTCAGGCTGACCGTGTCGCGCGGGGACCAGATCACCCGGCCCGACGATCCCCAGGCGATCACCCGGCCCGTAGCCGAGGCCTTCTGCTCCGGCACCGCGCCCTCGGCGCGCCGGAAGATGTTCCATGCCATCGAATTCCTCCTCGCTGGGCCACCGCAAGCCAAGCTCCCGGACGGCGCCGGCTTTCATTGTGGTCCAAATACTCTCGGGGGGTGTTGGGTGGCAGACGCCTCCCCGCCCTCCGTCACAGACTCCTGACCTGCGGTCGCCGCCATTTCGCGGCCGGCTCCACCATCAGGTCCGTCAGCGCCCAGACGAGCGCGTCCACCCGGTCGGGCGATCCCTGCCCCTCATAACCCGCGACCGTCATCCGGCACATCTGGTCCTCGAGCGCGTCGAAGCCCCTGACGTGATGCACCCGCCCCTGGTCGTAGAGCGCGGCCACCGGTTCGGCCCGCGCGGTCTTCCCACGTGCGGCGCGCGCCGCGCGGAACGGCACCAGCGGGTCGATCTGCCGGACGACCGTCTCGACGAGATCGCCGCCCTGGTTGACCTCCGCCACAAGCCTGTCCGCGCCATGCCGGTCCATCGCCGCAATCGCCGCCCGCGCCCAGTCTGCCGGCGAGGCCGCCCGCACGCTCGCATCCTCCAGGACGTAGGCCCGCCAGTCCGTCGGCGGCCCCTCGGCCACGACGCCGGCCACGACGATCCCGCACTCGTCCGAACCCGCGTGCCCGGTGACCGGCGGATCGACCGCCACGACGATCCGGCTCAGCCCTTCCGGCGCCGCCTTGCGTCCGGCGTCAAGCCGCGCGGTGGACCAGAGCGCGCCCTCCGCATCTTCCAGCAGGACGCCGTCCAGTTCCTCGCGCGCCGTGCGGGTGCCGGCATAGCGCGCCCGTACCTCCTCGAGGAACGAGGCCGCCAGATAGGCGCGGTTCGCCTCGGTCGGCGCCTGCGTCAGCACCGTCGAGGGGTTCTTCAGGATCGCCTTCAGCACGCCCACGTTGCGCGGCGTCGTCGTCACCACCTGCTGCGGATGCTCGCCAAGCCTCAGCGCGAACTGGAGCATGTCCCAGCTCTCCTTCGCCTTCTTCCACTTGGCAAGCTCGTCGACCCATGCCGCATCGAACTGCGGCCCCCTGAGGCTGTCAGGATCGAAGGCCGAGTAAAGCTCCGCGACCGCCCCGTTCGGCCAGACAAGCCGCTTGCGCGTCGCCTCCCAGACCGGCTTGCGGTCGGGCGGCGAGCAGGCGAGTATCCCGCTCTCGCCAAAGACCATGACCTCGCGCGCCTGGTCGATCGTCTCGCCCACCAGCGCCACGCGCCGCGCCCGGCCCGGGTCGGCGGCACGCGCGCCCTCGACCTGGGCGCGCACCCACTCCGCCCCGGCGCGGGTCTTGCCCGCCCCGCGACCGCCCATGACGACCCATGTCCTCCATGCGCCCTCGGGCGGCAGCTGATGCGGCAGCGCCCAGAACTCGAAGAGCCACGGGAGCGCCATCAAGGCCGCGTCGCTGAGGCCGGCCAGGAAGGCGTCAACCGTCTCCGGCGTCGCGGAGGCGAGCCAGCCTGCGGCCGATCTCAACGCGGGCGGCGTCGAGATCGAGCGCCCGGTCGCCGCCGCCTCTGCCACCGTCTTCCTTGAGTTTCGCAACTTTCGCCCTTTCCTCGAACACGATCTGAAGGGCCGCGCGGAGGTCCCTGATCACCCGCACACCGTCCTTCAGGTCGCCCGGATCGCCCTTCCGCAACCTGTCCATCGCCGTGTGGATCTCCACGACGATCTGATCCAGAAGCCCCATCGCCTCGGTGACGAGGGGCCTCGCCAACGGCTCTCCGGCCGGTGTCTCAACGATCATGCAGTTTCTTGCCCGCCTCTCATGCCGCCCGCACGAGAGAAACGAAAAAGCGGCCCCGGGGTGCCCTCCCCGCGCCGCTCTCCCACTTCTTCTAGCTTGCCCGAAGGAATATCCCCGACCGCGCGCAAAGTCAAGAAAATAAGTGTAATCAGAAGGTTAATGGCGCGCGCGGCATCAGTTCCCGCTCGTGCCCTGTTCCTGCTGCTGGGCCTCGATCGCCCGCCACTTCGCCACGTTGTCGTTGTGCTCGGCCAGCGTCGTCGCAAAGACATGACCGCCCGTGCCATCGGCGACAAAGAAAAGGTAGTCGGTCGTCTCGGGCTTCAGTGCGGCGGCAATGCTCTCGCGGCCGGGGTTGGCAATGGGCGTCGGTGGCAGGCCGTCGATCACGTAGGTGTTGTAGGGCGTCCGTCCCCTCAGCTCGCTCTGCCTCAGACCGCGCCCTAGCACGCCTTGCCCCTTGGTGATCCCGTAGATCACCGTCGGGTCGGTCTGAAGCTTCATGCCATCCCGCAGGCGGTTCAGGAACACGCTCGCCACCCGCGGCCGCTCCTCCGGAAGCCCGGTCTCCTTCTCGACGATGGAGGCCATGATCAGCGCCTCATCCGGCGTCGCGTAGGGCAGTCCCTCGGCCCGCTCGGGCCAGAGCTCGGCCAGCACCGCCTCCTGCCGCGCCCGCATGTCGTCGAGAAGCGCCTTGCGATCGGCACCCCGCGCCACCTCGTAGCTGTCGGGGGCCAGATAGCCCTCGGCCGGTACCTCGCCCGGCTCGCCGGCCAGGAACTCCGCCCGCTTCAGGGCCTCGACGACCTGCCAGCTGGTGACACCCTCGGCGAGCGTGACGCGGAATCGCACGTCGGGGTCCTCGGCGCGGGCCAGGTAGTCCGCGGGCGCCTCGCCGGCGGCGGGGTCGAACTTCACCACCTCGACATAGGCATTCGCCGCGGGGTCGAGCTCGCGAACGATCACGTCCGCGGCGGCCACGCCGATCCGGTAGTTCACCTCCGTGCCGCAGGTGGACTGCCCGCTCCGCGTCACCGTGTCCACGATCTCACGCATCGAGGCATTGGGCTGGATGAGGAACGACCCCGCCTTCAGGCCTCCGGCCTTCTCTTCATAGTCCGCACCCACGCGGAAAATGTACGCGGAGCCGATCGCGCCGCGCGCCGCAAGATCGGCGGCGACGGTCCGCATGTTGGCCCCCCGCTCCACCTTGAAGCATATCGCTTCGGCAAGCGGCCCCGGACCGGCATACTGCCGCTGACCCCAGGCCACCGCACCGGCCGCCGCCACCAGGATGAGGATGGCGATGGTCAGGAAATTGGAGGCGATGTTGCGCCACATCAGTCCGGAATCCGGCGAAGGACGAGCGAGGCGTTGGTCCCGCCGAAGCCGAAGCTGTTCGACAGTGCGATGTTGATTTCACGCTTCACCTCCCTGTTCGGCGCCAGGTCCAGCTTCGGCTGCACCGCCGGGTTGTCGAGGTTGATCGTCGGCGGCGCCACCTGATCGCGGATGGCCAGCACGCAGAAGATCGCCTCCACCGCCCCCGCGGCTCCCAGAAGGTGCCCGATCGACGATTTCGTCGACGACATCGTCGCTTTCGCGGCCGCGTTGCCCATCAGCCGCTCCACCGCGCCAAGCTCGATCGTGTCGGCCATGGTCGAGGTGCCATGGGCGTTGATGTAGTCGACGGCGGACGCCTCGATCCCGGCCCGCTTCAGCGCCGCCGACATGCAGCGGAACGCGCCGTCGCCATCCTCGGACGGCGCGGTGATGTGATAGGCGTCGCCGGAAAGCCCGTAGCCGATCACCTCGGCATAGATCCGCGCGCCCCGTGCCTTCGCGTGTTCGTATTCCTCCAGCACCACGACGCCCGCCCCCTCGCCCATCACGAACCCGTCGCGGTCCGCGTCATAGGGCCGGCTCGCCTTTGTCGGATCGTCCGCCCGCTTGGTCGAAAGCGCCTTGCAGGCATTGAACCCGGCGATCCCGATTTCCGAGATCGGGCTTTCCGCGCCGCCCGCGACCATCACGTCGGCATCGCCCCACTGGATCAGCCGCGCCGCGTCGCCGATGGCATGGGCGCCGGTCGAACAGGCCGTCACGACCGCATGGTTCGGCCCCTTGAACCCGTAGCGGATCGAAACCTGACCCGAGATGAGGTTGATGAGCGCGCCGGGGATGAAGAAGGGCGAAACCCGTTTCGGCCCGCGCTCCTTGATCAGCACCGCCGTCTCGGCGATCGAGGTCAGCCCGCCGATCCCCGACCCGATCATCACGCCCGTGCGCAGCCTCTCGTCTTCCGAGGGAGCCTCCCAGCCGGCGTCCCTCACCGCCTGGTCGGCCGCGGCCATGCCGTAGAGAATGAAGTCGTCGACCTTGCGGCGGTCCTTCGGCTCCATCCAGGCGTCTGGATTGAAGGTGCCGTCGCTGCCATCGCCGAAGGGGATCTCGCAGGCATAGGTCGTGACCACGTTCGACGTGTCGAACCGGGTGATCGGCCCCGCTCCGGACTGGCCGGCGATCAGCCGTGTCCAGGTCTCCTGCACCCCGCAGGCCAGCGGCGTGACAAGGCCCAGCCCGGTAATGACAACCCGCCGCATCGCGTACCCCATTCCTCCTGCGTCCGGCCCTAGATACACGGGCCGGACGCGGACCGGCAAGGGCCGTTCCGACGCAAAGGCGGGCTCACGCCTCCCGGCCTCTGGTCACAGGAACGCGGCCACATGCGCGGTGTCGGACCGCGCCGCCGCCAGCGCCTCCCTGAGGTCGATGGTCCGGTTGAAAAGTGCCCGGCCGACGATGGCGCCCGACACCTCGCCCAGAAGTTTCAGCCGTGCGATGTCGTCGATTGTCCGCACGATCCCGCTCGCGATCACCGGAGTCCTGGTGCGCTCGGCGATGGCCGAGACGAGCCCGAGCGACGCATCCGATTCCCGGATGTCAAAACCGATGTCGGTGACGATGATCGCGGCGAAGGGCGTGTCGCGGAATGCATCAATGAAGGCCTCCGGCGTGTGGGAGGACTGCATTTTCCACATGTGCGTCATCACATGGCCCTTCCAGACGTCGATCGACAGAACGATCTGGTCGGGGTGACGCGTTGCCAGCTCCTTCACCAGATACGGGTTCTGCGCGGCGAGAGTGCTGACCACGATCCGCCCCGCACCCAGGTCGATCCATTCCTCGATCCGGTCGCGCGAGCGGAAACCGCCGCCAAGCTGCACCGGAATCCCGGCTCCCCGAATGATCTCAAGGATCAACTCGCGGTTGACGTTGCTGCCCTGCATCGCGTCGAAATCGGTGACATGCATCCACTCGGCCCCGGCATGGGCGAATTCCTGCGCCTTGGCGACCGGATCGACATGCCAGATCGACGGCTCCTCGACTCGCCCCCGCGGCAGGCTCACACAGTGGCCGTTCAGCAGTTCCATCGTTGGATAAAGGATCATCGCGCGCCTCCTTTCCGGCGCCGCGCGACGGCCGTCCCGGCGCTCTCCGGCGTTCCCGCCGGTCCAGGATGCCATGCCCTTCGCGCGCGCCCCCGCTCCCCGATCCTACCGCCACAGCGGGCGCAGCCAAAGCCCGAATCCGGGCCAAGGCGGCAACCGCGCCCGCGCCGAACGGAGCGAAAGCATGATGCGCGAAGGCGTCCTGCGCGGAAGGGTCGGAAGCGGGGATCACGGGGCCTCCTTCTTCGCCCACGCAAGGGCACGAGCCCTCGGCATCAGCGCAGGTCGCGCGCCAGCAGGATCACCGGGTCGCCCATGTCCTCCGCCTGCCGCAATTCCCGGTAGCCGAGCCCATGCGCCACGGCGAGCGAGGCGGCATGGCCGACCTCGATCATCGCCCGGCTCCGCCCGCCGAAGGGCTGCGCGTCGAACCAGCGATGCGCGGCCCCCACGGCCTCGCGCCCAAAGCCCTGCCCGTGGACGGATGAGGTAAGCACCCAGCCCGCCTCGGGCGCGTCGTCGAAATCGGGACCGAGACCGCGCATCGCTGTGAAGAACCCAGCCTGACCGAGAAAGGCATTGTCGGCCCTGCGAAAGATGCCCCACTGGCCGAATCCTTCGATCGCCCAGCTTCCCGCAATCCTGAGGAAGACCGCCCAGCTCTCGGCCAGGGGGCGCGGCTTGCCCCCGATGAAGCGCACGACCCCTGGCTCCTGCCAGATCGCCGCGAGCGCCGGGAAGTCCCCACGCGCCATCCCGCGCAGGATCAGCCGCTCCGTTTCGATCACCGGCACCATCGCCGCGCCCTCCCCATAACGAAAAACGGCGCCCGAAGGCGCCGTCCGCTGAACCGTTCCGATGCGCGATCAGGCGGCTTCGGTGATGAACTTCACGGCGTCGCCGAAGGTCTGGATCGTCTCGGCCGCGTCATCGGGGATCTCGATGCCGAACTCTTCCTCGAAGGCCATGACGAGCTCGACCGTGTCGAGGCTGTCGGCGCCGAGATCGTCGATGAACGAGGCGTTCTCGGTCACCTTGTCCTCTTCGACGCCCAGATGCTCGACGACGATTTTCTTCACGCGATCGGCGATGTCGCTCATGTCACTTCCTCAATAACAGCGGATGTCCCGCTTCCTGGTCCCTTGCTCGTTCCGAGCGGTTCTCCCCCGCCAGAAAGCGAAGGTGCCGGCAACGCTTGGGTTCCGTCCCGGCTGATCGTCGCCGCCTATACCACAGTCTATTCCCGAGGCAAACGCTTTCGCAACCGCGATCCGAACTGTCCGCCCCGCCGCTCCGCGCGACCTCAGATCATCGCCATCCCGCCGTTCACATGCAGCGTCGCGCCGGTGACGTAGCCGGCCTCCGGGCTGGCGAGATAGAGCGCCGCCGCCGCGATCTCCTCCGGCGTGCCCATGCGTCCAGCCGGGATCTGCGCGGCGATCCGCGCCTTCTGCTCGTCGTTCAGCTTGTCGGTCATCGCGGTGGCGATGAACCCCGGCGCGATGCAGTTGACCGTGATCCCCCGGCTCGCCACCTCCTGCGCCAGCGCCTTCGACATGCCGGCGATGCCGGCCTTGGCCGCGGCGTAGTTGCCCTGCCCGGGATTGCCCGTGGTGCCGACGATGGAGGTGACGTTGACGATCCGCCCCCAGCGCGCCTTCATCATCCCCCGAAGCACGCCACGGCAGAGCCGGAAGGTCGAGGTGAGGTTGACGTCGATGACCTGCTGCCACTCGGTGTCCGACATCCGCATGAAAAGGTTGTCGCGGGTGATCCCGGCGTTGTTGACGAGAATGTCGAGCCCGCCCATCGCCTCGGCCGCCCGCTTCGGCAGCGCCTCCACCGCACCGGCATCCGAAAGATCGCAGGGAAGCACGTGCGCGCGATCACCGAGTGCGGCGGCAAGTTCGGCCAGCGGCGCCTCGCGGGTGCCCGAGAGGCCCACCACCGCGCCGGCACCATGCAACGCCCGCGCGATCGCGCCCCCGATCCCGCCCGAGGCGCCTGTGACAAGCGCGGTCTTTCCGGTCAGATCGAACATGGCCTCATCTCCTTCATCCGTCCTGCAAGTCTCCCCGGGGGTGGGGGCCCGAGCGAGGCCACCCCCGGCCGCCGCCACGCGGCGCAGCCGAACTCAGCCCTTGGCCGCCGCCACGTCCTCGGGCGTGCCGACCGCCCGCGTCTCGGCATCCTTCGCGATCCGCCGGATCATGCCCGACAGCGCCTTGCCCGCCCCGATCTCCCAGAATTCGTCGACGCCCTGCGCCCCCATCCATGCCACCGACTCGCGCCAGCGGACCGAGCCGGTGACCTGCTCCACCAGCAGAGACCGGATGACTGCCGGGTCGCTCACCGCCCGGGCGCGCACGTTGGCTACCACGGGCACCGCGGGCGCCTTGATGTCCACCGCGTCTAGCGCCTCCGCCATGGCGCGCGCCGCAGGCTCCATGAGCGCGCAATGGAAGGGCGCGGAAACCGGCAGCAGCACGGCGCGCTTGGCGCCCCTCGCCTTGGCGATCTCCAGCGCCCGCTCGACCGCGGCCCGGTGTCCCGACACGACGACCTGCGCCGGGTCGTTGTCGTTGGCTGCCTGGCAGACCTCGCCCTGCGCCGCCTCCTGCGCCACCTCGCTCGCCGTCGCGAAGTCGAGGCCAAGGAGCGCGGCCATGGCACCCACGCCGACCGGCACCGCCGCCTGCATCGCGCGCCCGCGAAGCCTGAGGAGCCGCGCCGCGTCGGCGACGCTGATCGCACCGGCCGCGCAGAGCGCCGAGTATTCGCCGAGCGAATGGCCCGCGACGTATGCCGCCGAGGTCACCGGAATGCCCTCCGCCTGAAGCGCGTGAAGCGCCGCGATCGAGGTCGCCATCAGCGCTGGCTGGGCGTTCTCGGTCAGCGTCAGCGTCTCGATGTCGCCCTCCCAGATCAGCGCCGAAAACCGCTCTTCCAGCGCCGCGTCGACCTCGTCGAAGACCGCCTTCGCCGCCGGATAGGCTTCGGCCAGGGCACGGCCCATGCCTACGGCCTGCGCCCCCTGCCCGGGAAATACGAATGCGCGCGTCATGGTCCCTCCTGCCCGGAATTTCCCCACCTCTACCCGCAGCGAAGCGATGGGACAAGCGACGCGGGGGCGCTGCCCCCGCACCCCTGAGGTATTTGCGGCAAGATGAAAGGATCGGGCCGCCGCGCTTGCATCCGGCGCGTTTTCCTCTATAAGGCCGCATCCTTCCGCATTCACGGGAACCGGCGAAGCCTCTCGTGGCGGGGCGCGGAAGGGTCACCCCGCCTATGAAGCCGCCTGAGACGAAAGGGACCACATGCCGCTTTACGAGCATGTCCTCATCGCGCGCCAGGACCTGTCCAACGCGCAGGCCGAAGGCCTCATCGAACACTTCTCCACGGTTCTCGCGGACAACGGCGGCAAGGTCGTCGACCACGAGTACTGGGGCGTGAAGACCATGGCCTACAAGATCAACAAGAACCGCAAGGGCCACTATGCCTATCTCCGCTCCGACGCGCCCTCGGCCGCGGTGCAGGAGATGGAGCGCCTCGCGCGGCTCCATGACGACGTCATGCGCGTGATGTCGGTGAAGGTGGACGCGCACGAGGACGGGCCCTCGGTCCAGATGCAGAAGCGCGACGAGCGTGACCGTGGCGATCGCGGTGACCGTGGCGATCGCGGTGACCGTGGCGACCGCGGGGATCGTGGCGACCGCGGGGATCGCGGCGACCGCCGCGACCGGCGCTGATACTGGACCTGAGGAAAGGATCACAAACCATGGCGAACAAACCGTTTTTCCGCCGCCGCAAGGTCTGCCCCTTCTCGGGCGACAACGCGCCGAAGATCGACTACAAGGACGTCCGTCTGCTTCAGCGCTATATCTCCGAGCGCGGCAAGATCGTGCCCGCCCGCATCACCGCCGTCTCGGCGAAGAAGCAGCGTGAGCTCGCGCGCGCCATCAAGCGCGCCCGCTTCCTCGCCCTTCTGCCCTATGCCGTGAAGTAAGGGAGACAGGACAATGCAAGTCATCCTACTGGAACGCGTGGCCAAGCTTGGCCAGATGGGCGAGGTCGTCAAGGTCAAGGACGGCTACGCGCGCAACTTCCTCCTGCCGCAGGGCAAGGCGCTGCGCGCCTCCGAGGACAACATCAAGTCCTTCGAGACCCGCAAGGCCCAGCTCGAGGCGCAGAACCTGGAAACGCGGAAAGAGGCAGCAGCCGTCGCCGCGAAGCTCGATGGCCAGACTTTCGTCGTGATTCGTTCGGCCTCCGACGCCGGCGCCCTCTACGGCTCGGTCACGCCGCGCGATGCCGCCGACGCCGCGACCTCGGCGGGCTTCACGATCGATCGCAAGCAGGTCGTGCTGACCCGCCCGATCAAGGAACTGGGCATCCACGAGGTCGAGGTCGTCCTGCACCCCGAGGTCTCGGCCCAGATTCGGCTGAACGTCGCCCGGTCGGCCGAAGAGGCCGAGTTGCAGGCGACTGGCAAGTCGATCCAGGAACTCGCCGCCGAGGCGGAAGCCGCGGCCGACTTCGAGATCGCCGAGCTCTTCGACGACATCGGCTCTGCCGCGCAGGAAGAAACGGCGGAGTAATCCGCCCCAGGCGCCACAATCCGACCGCGCTGGCCCGTCCGGCGCGGTTTTCTTTTTCCCGGCCCACCCCGGCGGTTGCAACTATGTCGTATTCCGGTCACAAGGCGTCGCAATGCGCCGGCGACTCGGGGAACGCCGCCCCCGCCACGAGGCGCGTGCGTCACGCGGCCCGGACAGGAGGAACGCCCCATGTCGATGATCGCGACCGTGGTGAAGCCCATGCACCGCGAGGGCTATCGCTTCGTTCCGGTCTTCGCGGTGGCGACCCTGGTACTCTTCTTAGTCGCCCAGCCGCTCGGCTGGATCGGCGTCGGGCTCACCCTCTGGTGCTACTACTTCTTCCGCGACCCCGAACGCGTGACGCCCGCGCGCGAGCGGCTGGTGATCTCGCCGGCCGACGGCGTCGTCCAGATGATCGGCGATTTCGCCCCGCCGGAGGAACTCGGCCTGGGCACCGCGCCGATGACCCGTATCGCCATCTTCATGAACGTCTTCAACTGCCACGTGAACCGCGCGCCGGTCTCGGGGCGGATCGAGAAGATCGCCTACCGGCCGGGCAAGTTCTTCAACGCGTCGCTCGACAAGGCGAGCGCGGACAATGAACGCAACGGCCTCGCCATCCGCCTGGAAGACGGCCGCGCCATCGCCGTCGTGCAGATCGCCGGCCTCGTCGCCCGCCGCATCGTCTGCGAGGTGAAGGAGGGCCAGGCGCTCCTCGCCGGCCAGCGCTTCGGCATGATCCGCTTCGGCTCGCGGCTTGACGTCTACCTGCCACAGGGTACCGCGCCCCTCGTCGCCGTCGGCCAGACCGCCGTCGCGGGCGAGACCGTGCTCGCCGACTTCGCCTCGGCCGAACCCCGCCGGGCAGGAGCGGTGCGGTGAGCGAGGAGGACCCCGACCTCCCGCGCGAGGCGGAAGGCGACAGCCTGCCCTTTCTCACCCTCGTCCCGAACATGGTCACGACGCTCGGCCTATGCGCGGGGCTCACGGCGATCCGCTTCATCATGTCGGGGCAGTTCCTGATCGCGGTCTGGCTCGTCCTCTTCGCCGTCGTCGTCGACGGGCTCGACGGGCTCATCGCCCGGCGCCTCAAGGCCACCAGCGACTTCGGCGCGCAACTCGATTCGCTCTCCGACTTCCTGAACTTCGGCGTGACGCCGGGGTTTCTCGTCTACCAGATGGCGCTCGTACCCGGCGAAAAGTCGGGCGGCTGGATCTTCGTGCTCGTCTATGTCGTCTGCTGCTGCATGCGGCTGGCACGCTTCAACGTGGCACAGTCGCGCGCGGCCCTGAACGGCGACGCGAAGCCAGCCGGTCACTTCACGGGCGTGCCCGCCCCCGCCGGAGCGCTGATGGCGCTCCTGCCCGCCTTCCTGACCTTCGAGACGGGGATCGACGTCAGCGCCTGGCCAACCCTGGTCGAACTCTACATCGGCGCGGTCGGCCTCCTGATGGTCAGCCGCCTGCCCACCTTCTCCCCGAAGTCGATCCGCGTTCCGCGCGAGAGGATTGCCTGGGTCATGGTCGGGCTCGCGCTCGTCACCGGGATCATGCTCGCCGAGATCTGGCGCGCCCTCATCTCCATCGTCCTTCTCTACGCCGCGTCGCTGTTACATTCGGCGGTGAAAATGCTCCTGAACCGCCGTCGCGGACGGCCCTGATCCCCGAGAGGCAGAATTTGGAACTCGCGGCCGTCAAGACGTCCTACCGCTACTGGGCGCCGATCTATGACTATACCTTCGGGCGGATCACCGGACGGGGACGCCGGCGCACGGTGGACTACATCAACCGCCGCGCGGGCCGGGTGCTGGAGATCGGAGTCGGCACCGGGCTCTCGCTCGACCGCTACGCGACGCATCTCCAGGTGACCGGAATCGACGTCTCGGCCGACATGCTCGACAAGGCGCGCCGCAAGGTCGCGGAGCGGAAGCTTGCCCACGTGGTCCGCATCTCGGAGATGGACGCCCGCACGCTCGCCTTTCCCGACGGTCATTTCGACACCGTGGTGGCCATGCACGTGATCTCGGTCGTGCCGGAACCCGAAAAGGTCATGGAAGAGATGGCCCGCGTCTGCAAGCCGGGGGGTGAGGTTCTGATCGTCGGCCATTTCGCCCGCGACAAGGGTTTTCTCGCGGCACTCGAACGGCTCTTCGCGCCCCTCGCGAACGTGATCGGCTGGCACTCCGACTTCGAACTCGGCCGCATCCTGGGCGTGCGCTCGCTGGAGGTCACCCGAACCATGCCGATGCCGCCCTTCGGCATCTTCACCTTCCTGATCCAGCGGAAGGCGGAAGCAGCGCGGGCAGCTGCCTGAGGCGCGCGCTCAGCGCGGCCCGACCGTCACGCGCGCGCTTTCCAGCACCGTGCGGAACGCCGCCGCCGCAGCTTCCGGCAGGTCGCGCAGACCCGCGACGACCTCTTCGGCCCAGTCGAGATATGCGATCCTACGCGTCTGCGGCCAGTCATGCGGCGGCGTCTCGCCCACCGAGCGGACGTTGCCGATCTTGTCGCAGAGCTTGACCAGCGCGGCCCCCGGCGACTTGGCCCGCGCGGTCGCGACCTGAAGCCGCTTGCGTTCTGCCGCATCGAGGTTCTTGTCGTCGGTCACTTCCGCGACGATGGCGGCGACGCGGGGCCCGAATACCGTCTCGATCTCGGCGAGGCTGGTCGGCGGGCAATCCTCGACCGTGTCGTGAAGCCAGGCCGCCGCGACGACCTCGTCCTCCCCGCCGAACCCGGCGCCGAGGAAGGCGACCTCCTCCAGGTGCCTCCAGTAAGGCGTCCTGGCCAGGTCCTTGCGGGTCTGGCCGTCATGGCGGGCCAAGGCGAAGGCGCGCGCCCGCGCGACAATGGATGTCTCCATTCGCTCTCCTTTCCTGCGCGGGGCCGGGATCGCACCGGTTCCGATCGCACGAAGCGAGCCGGAAACGGCCGCTGGGGCCCCTGGCGCAGGTTGCTGATGTTATTGGGGAAGGGCACCGAAGTGCCCGAATTCACCGTAGCAATTCGCGCGCGCCGGTCAAGTGTCATCGCAGTGCCGAAACGAAAAGGGCCGCGCCCCGCGGCACGGCCCGTTCCCTGTCGCCTCGCGCAAGCGAAGCCGTCTCACATCTCGTCGAGCGCTTCGACGGCCTTCTGGAGCTTGTCCTTGGAGACTTCCTTCTCCGTCACCTTGGCGGCGGCGAAGACGAGGTCCACGACCTTGTCCTCGAAGATCGGGGCGCGCAGCTGCTGCTGCATCTGGGGATTCTTCTGGACGAACTCGAAGAAGGCGCGCTCCTGGCCCGGGTACTGCCGCGCCTGCGCCAGAACCGCCTGCGTCATCTCGGCGTCGGTCACCTCGACCTTCTCCTTGCGGCCGACCTCGGCCAGGAGAAGCCCCAGCCGCACCCGGCGCTCGGCAAGCTTGTTGTGCTCGTCCGTCGGTTCGATCGAGCCGTGGTTGTGGCCATGCTCCTCGGGGTGCTCGTCGTGCCAGAGCTGGTGGGCGATCTGGTGCGCCTCGGCCTCCACGAGGCTCGGCGGCAGGTCGAACTTGACGAGCTTGTCGAGCTCGTCGAGAAGCGCCCGCTTCATCACCTGACGCGCCGCGCCCGCATATTCCGCTTCCAGCCGCTCCGAAATCTGGCCCTTAAGCGCCTCGAGGCTTTCCGCCCCGAACCGCTTGGCAAGCTCGTCGTCGATCTCGGCCGGCTTCGCGCCCTTCACGGCCTTCACCGTGCAATCGAAGACGGCTTCCTTGCCGGCGAGGTGCTTGGCGCCGTATTCGGCCGGGAAGCTCACCTTCACCGCCACCTCGTCGCCGGCCTTGGCGCCGACAAGCTGGTCCTCGAAGCCGGGGATGAAAGACCCCGAGCCGAGTTCCAGCGGATAGTCCTCGCCCGCGCCGCCGTCGAAGGCCTCCCCGTCGATCTTGCCGACGAAGTCGATCACGACCTGGTCGCCTTCCTTGGCCTTGGTGCCCTTCTTCTTGTCCTCGAAGCTCTTGGCCGACTTGGCGAGGTTCTCGAGAGCCTCGGCCACAGCCTTTTCGTCAGCCTTCACCACGAGCTTCTCAAGCTTGATCTTGGCGAGATCCACGTCCGGGATTTCCGGCAGCGCCTCGTAGGACATTTCCACGATGACGTCGTCGCCCTGCTTCCAGGTCTCGCCGCCCTTCATCTCGACCTTCGGCTGCAGCGCCGGGCGGTCGCCGGTCGCGTCGAAATGCGACTTCATCGCGCCGTCGATGGCATCCTGCATCGCGTCGCCCATAAGCCGCTCGCCGAACTGCTTTCTCAGCATCGCCATCGGCACCCTGCCCTTGCGGAAGCCCTTCATCTCGATCTCGGGCTGCGCCTCCACGAGCTTCTCGGTGACTTTCGCGTCAAGATCGGCGGCCGGCACGGTAATCGTGTAGCTGCGCTTCAGACCGTCCTTCAGGGTCTCGGTGACCTGCATTCCTTCGTCCTTTTCCTCGTGGTGCGGGTGAAGGGACTTGAACCCCCACGCCTCTCGGCGCCAGAACCTAAATCTGGTGCGTCTGCCAGTTCCGCCACACCCGCAATGCCGGGGAGCGGCCCCGTGCTGGGACCGCTCCCGAAATCCGCGCCCTTCTAGCAAGGTTCGCCCGCGCATGCGAGGGGAAAAAGCGCCCCAGAAATTGCTCGCCGTGAACGCATTCTTGACATATTCTGAAAGAAAAAATCGAGGCAGCACATATAGGGGGACCCCATGTCGCAGAAGACGACGGGGCTTGTGCACGGCGCGGAAGACGCCGGCATGCGCCAGGTGGCATCAGGCAATTCGACGACAGGCATCGCGGCCGGGACGGTCGTGTTGACGCTGGACGGGGCGTTGCCCGTCGATTTCATCGAACCCGGCGACCGGATCATCACCCGCGAGGGGATGCGCGTCGTGCGCGAGGTGCGCGTCACGCGCTACTCCGGCCCCGCGATCCGCATCGCCGCGGCCGCGCTCGGCCGGGACCGGCCGGAACAGGACCTGATCCTGCCCGCCGAAACCCCGGTCCTCGTCCGCGACTGGCGGGCCGAGGCGCTCTTCGGCGCAAGGTCTGCCGTTGTGCCGGTGGAGCGGCTCGCGGATGGCGAGTTCATCGCCCCGGTGGCGGCGCTCTCGCTGCGGCTCTACGACCTCAGGTTCGACAGCCCCCAGGTGGTCTACGCCGAAGGGCTGGAGATCGCCTGCCCCGCGCTCGGCGCGGCGGACGCGACGCGGCTCGCAGCGGAATGACATCCGGCCGGTCGCCGGCCCGGTGGCGGCGGAAGCCTCCGGCGGGAGTATTTGCGCCACAATGAAAGCGCCGGCGCTCAGAGCCCGAGGTCGCGAAAGACGGCGGGAAGCTGTTCGGGCAGATCCTCCGCGATCAGTCCGGGGCCGAACTTCCGCGCGCATTCGACATGGAGCCAGGCGGCGGTTTCGGCCGCCTGCACCGGCGCGAACCCGCGCGCCAGGAGCCCCGCGATGAAGCCTGCGAGCACGTCGCCGGAGCCCGCCGTGGCGAGCCAGGGGGCCGCGCGGTCGTAGTGCGCGGAGTTGATGCTGCACCGCCCCGAAGGGTCGGCGATCACCGTGTCGGGCCCCTTGTAGAGAACGGTGCAGCCAGCGCGGGCGGCGGCCGCGCGGGTGGCGTCGACCTTGGAATAGGCGGGGCCCTTGGTGGCAGGTTCCGCCAGCTTCGCGGCGATGTCGGGGAAGAGCCGGGCGAATTCCCCGGCATGGGGGGTGAGGACGCAGCCTTCGTGCAGGGCGGCGAAGAGGTGCGGTTCGCGGGCGAGGATCGTCAGCGCGTCGGCGTCGAGGACGAGAGGGCGGCGTGCCCCCCTCCCTTCTTCCCTCCCCACGAGGGGGAGGGAAAGCGCCTGATCCTCGGGCGCCCCGCCCGATGCCGCGCGGCCCCCCTCCCCCTCGTGGGGAGGGGATGGGGGTGGGGGGACTTGGGCCGAAGCCCCGAGCGCCGCCGCCACCAGCGCCACCTCCCTCTCGCCGGTCCCGAGACCCGGCCCGAGGCAAAGCGCATTGATCCGCCCGTCCTCCAGCACCCGCCCGAACGCATCGGCATCCGCCACCGGCCTCAGCATCACCGCATCGAGCCTAGCTGCGTGCTCCGCCAGCGCCTCGGGCGGACAGCCGACGGTGACGAGCCCTGCCCCGATCCGGAGCGCCCCCCGCGCCGAGAGGCGGGCGGCCCCGCCTTTGCCGGGCGGCCCGGAGAGGATCAGGGCGTGGCCGTGGGTGTACTTGTGGGGGGTCTCGTGTTGAATATTGTCTTTGTCCAGACGCAGACGACGCCATCCAAGGTGGGACATTTCCAGACCACCTACGACCGCAGCGCCCTGAGGCGTCCAGCCAACGGGTCTTAGACCCAACCCCTTTACGACCACTTTCCTACAAAAGAGCGGAGAATGCGCCATGAAATGCCCGAACTTGGGCGAATGAAATGAAACCGTAAGATCACAACGAAGTGGCTTGAATGACGGCCCCCGAGTCAGCCGCCATTCAGGCGGCGCATTCTTGGTGAAGACATGCGCACGCTCAAGCGGAGGAGGCTCGAACAATAGTCGACCACTATCCCCGTCGATGCCAGTTGGCAGGTCAACTGCAACAACCTTTCCCGGCTGTTCATAGACCAACTCATTGAAGGACACCTCTATGCTTCGAAGCCACTCTGCAAGCTCAATCGAAATAGGGCGGCTAAGGCCTGTTCCAAACAATGCATCAATCCAGACGTTCGGGTGATCTTCGTCGTGTAGCATCCAAATGAACGAACGCTTGGTCTTATCGTCAATCTGGCGAACCTCCCCTATCCCCCTCCACCGCTCGTAATTCGCCCGCGCATCCGGCGGCAGCTTCTCGGGGTCGCCGTAGAGGAAGACCTCGACCTCCCAGCCCCACTCCTTCAACAGCCGCGCCACGACGAACCCGTCGCCGCCGTTGTTGCCCGGCCCGCAGAGGACCACTGCCCGGTGCGAGGTCG
>WBZL01000907.1_pt1 | contig 32302 bp, 23 predicted proteins | sample 5204291 | NCBI WGS metagenome assembly WBZL01 (sample SAMN12344345, study PRJNA552823) | activated sludge metagenome | biome: Activated sludge suspended growth; feature: Nitrification reactor; material: Wastewater; isolation source: activated sludge from nitrification reactor of wastewater...
AATATTGTAACGACGTATTCCTATCAATACGGCGGCCCCAACCAGATCCAGGAACAAACCGTTTATTCCGATGCGCCCACACAAACTATGGTCCGGGAATTTGATGGCTTGGGAAGGCCGACCAAAGAGATCCATAACGGGGTAGTAAAACATCAGTATTTTTACGATTCATTCGGGCGAATGGATAAAGAAACTTATCTGCCCGGCAATTTCACGGAGTACCTGTTTGACGATTCCCCGCTAAATCGTATTATCCGCCAGGTTTTTCCGGATTATTCCCAAACCCAGACCCTTTACCTGGCAGACGGCAATTATTACCGGGTAACAACCAAGGATGAAAAAGGAAACCCGACTTCAGCGGATACCGATCTGTTGGGCCGTCAGTCAAAAATCATCAATGCCATAGGAGGGACTACCGTATTTACCTATGTAAGTACGCTGCAATACCCGGTACAGATCCACCTGGTCAGGTTATGCGACGGATCTACAGCCTATATCCTTGACCAGTATTTAGGCGACCTGGAAGGTTCGCATCTTACCATTGGAAGCATCACTGTGACTAGTCCGGACCAGTTGTTCAATGTTACGGCTGTACAACCCGAACCCATTTTTGCAATGGCCTTCAACCATGAAGCCAATGGGAACATCAGCCGGGCGGAATGGCAAACCACTTTTCACCGATCCCAATTTTATGACTACGCTTATGATCCGCTCAACAGACTGCTTTCTGCTCAATACGGAGAAGTGGTTCCAAGCTATGCTGTAGTTGGCGGTGCTTTCCAGAAATTTGTTTACCAAATAAATAATAACTACAACGAGAATAACCTGACATACGACGGGGACGGCAATATCAAGACCCTGCAACGAATGGGATTGTCGGATGCGAACAACTGCGCCTCCAAAGTGCAAATTGACAATTTGTTGTACACCTTAATTCCTGGTACTCCGAGACTTCAAAAAGTAGCGGACAGCGCACCCGCTGCCAACCGGGCTAAAGGCTTCAATCCCGGCGCATCGCCCGGATCTGACTATATTTATGACCAAAATGGCAATCTGATCACTGATCCGTATAAGGGCCTTACTATCCAGTATAATTTCCTGAATTTACCGAAACAAATTACCAAAGGAGGGTCGAGTATTACCATTCGATACGATGTTACAGGTAGAAAATGGAGCCAGGCAGGTCCGGAAGGCATTAGAGAATATGTGGGTGGAGTTGAGTATCTTGATCAGGAAATACAGTCAGTCCAACATGGTGAAGGACGATTGGTACCCACATATAGTGGAACTTCTATAGAATCAATCCGTGCCGAATATTGGCGGCAGGATCATTTGGGAAATACCCGGATAGCATTTTCTGACTTTAACCTGGACGGTGTCATTGCTACAAAGGATGACCCGAATACCACAGAGGATGACATCGAGATCACGCAGGAAAATCACTATTACCCGTTTGGGTTGAATCAGGAGGGACCTTGGTATCAAATCACCTTTCCAAAAAATAAGTACCAATATAATAGTAAAGAGTTAGTTGAAGATTTGGGTTTGAATTGGTTAGATTATGGAGCGAGATGGTATGATGCCAGTATTGGTAGGTGGCTTGCAATTGATAATTTAGCTGATAAATTCTATTCCTTATCTCCATTCCATTATGCTGGCAACAATCCTTTACGGTTTTTAGATTTTAACGGAAATGAGTTTACCCCCGCAGCTCAAGAGTGGGTCAATAAATTATTATCAAAAATTAATTCCGATTTACAACAAAAATCCAATCGAGTTAATAGAATAGCAAATAAACTTAATAGGAGTGGTATATCTGAAAAAAAAGCTGAAAGATTGAACGGAAGATTGGAAAATGCAATTTCTGGTTTCAATGATTCTTGGTCTAAGTATTCAGATATTACTCGTGGAGTAAATAAGCTTTCAAATTCTAGTCAGATATATGATGTTGTTACTGTAGCTTCTAATAGATCTAGTACTGAACAAATGCTAGGAACAGGAAGTGATTTAGCAGGTTTTGTTTTCAATTTTAGCAATGGCAATGCGGAGATAAGAATCAGTAAAGATCAAAATTTATCTCAATTTGCCCATGAATTAAAACATGCTTATCAATTTGAGGTAGGGGCCTTTAGCTCAGGTCCAAAAATTTCTGGCCAAAAAACTCCAAATTGCGTTACTTATTACAAAAAAAGATAAAATGATAAAAACTACATTTATCTTAATGATTTTAATTTTGATTTCCGGCTGTGGAGTTGGGATTGAAAAAAAAATTACTGCTTATCAAAGTAGGTGTCAATTATATCATATGAAAGAACTAGTTCTTTTTCTTAAAGAAGACAGTGTTTTTTATTACAAGCGACCTTTCGTTTATCAAGAGATTAAAGGTCGTTGGCATATTGCCAAAGACTCACTGATTCTTACCTCAGATTTATTTAAAAGCGAGCATTTATCTAAAGTCGATTCAACTTATCCAGTAGTTAAATATACAAACTTAGAGAATAAAGATATTTTTATAATCAAAAAAAGAATTTTGTATCCAATCAACAAACAAGGGGTTGATTCAATTTGCTATCTTGTAAGAATAAGAAACTAACCTGAAGGCATAAGGGAATATATCAGCGGTCAATATGATCAACCGCCCCACGGTGGTGCCTACCGTGGAAGCCTGCGGTCAGTGCCAAAGGCATGTATTGCCCGTCATGGAAACCGATCCCAGTGCTGCCGGAGTCAAGCAACGGGGTATATAAAATGAGGCAATTTTGTCGCCAGACAAGGCGCGGGAAGGGAGCATAGCGGGACTATGCGACTGACGAGTAACGCCGTAAGGCGGCAAAAGGGTCCATTTGATGCCGTGGGGTTTGATTCCGGCAGCACTAAATTGCGATCAAGGTCAGCACGGCCGGCATCCAGTCACCCGTCAAGATCGTCCTTTTTGATGGCGGCCGCAGTTATCAACTCGGCCTCAACTTCGCCATGGACGCGCAGGTCTCGATCGAAGGACTCACGGCAGACTATCAGTTCATCCTCAACGACATCGTTCACAACTGACATACGACGGGGATGGCAATATCAAGACCCTGCAACGAATGGGATTGTCGGATGCGAACAACTGCGCCTCCAAAGTGCAAATTGACAATTTGTTGTACACCTTAATCCCTGGAACTCCAAGACTGCAAAAAGTAGCGGACAGCGCACCAACCGCCTATAGGGCTAAAGGTTTTAATCCTGGCGCATCGCCCGGATCTGACTATGTTTATGACCAAAATGGTAATCTGATCACTGATCCGTATAAGGGCCTTACTATCCAGTATAATTTCCTGAATTTACCGAAGCAAATTACCAAAGGAGGGTCGAGTATTACCATTCGATACGATGTTACAGGTAGAAAATGGAGCCAAACTGGGCCTGAAGGAATAAGAGAATATGTCGGGGCTATTAATTACCTGAGCCAGCTACTGCAATCCGTCCAGCACGGCGAAGGGCGGCTTGTGCCCACATATAATGGCACAGCAATTGAATCGATCCGAGCGGAGTATTGGCGACAGGATCATCTAGGTAATACTCGGATTGCCTTTTCGGATTTTAACCTGGATGGGGTGATTGCCACCCAAGATGATCCGAATACCCTGGAAAATGATGTGGAACTCACTCAGGAAAATCACTACTATCCTTTTGGCTTGAATCAAGAGGGACCTTGGTATCAGACGGTGGCACCGAAAAACAAGTATCAGTATAACCGCAAAGAATATGTTGAAAATTTGGGGTTGAATTGGAATGATTATGGAGCGAGATGGTATGATCCCGCTATAGGGAGGTGGATAGCGATAGATCCAAGTGCTCAAAAATATCTTTCATCTTCTCCTTTTCAATATACACTTAATAACCCACTTAGATTTTTTGATCCCGACGGAATGGATCCTGGAGATGTTATAGTTTTATTTACTGTAGCAGATGTGTTTTCACAAGGAGGATTGGGATCTACTCAACCAATAATAAATGCTTTAATGAATCAGTTTATTAATTCTCGCGGTGGGGCAATTAAGGGGTTTACTTCGAAATATTGGGATTTCAAGACTTATCCGGGTCAACATGGAGAGCCCCACAAAAAGTTGCAGAACACCTTTAATGCGTTAGATGCCGCCACTCAAGAAGCATATGATTATATTGTTCAAAACTATGCTGAAGATGGAAAAATTATACTTTACGGGTATAGCTACGGAGGAGTATTGGCTAGTCACTTAGAAAAAAGATTAGCTAAAGCTGGCATAAAAGTGAATTTACTTGTTACTGTAGATGCAGCCGCCGGACCTCAGACAAACAAAGTTGACCGAAGGATTTCTGATAACACTGAAGAGAATTTAAATATTTACCAAACCAATGTTTCTCCAATAGGCTCACATGGAGCTAAAAACACAAGGGAAGATAACTCTAGTTCTGGAATTACAAATATTATAAAGGTTAATTACGTTGATGAAAAAGGGAAACAAAGAACGATTTCTCATGGTGTTATTGATGAAGTATCTGCACAGGAAGTAATTGCAAAAATTTTGGCGGAATTAATTAAAAAAAATGACTAATAATAAAATTCAAAATTGGTTATTGATTTTCCTTTATTTTGGAGCTATCTTCTTAGTTTTTCCAATTTTAAGATACTTAATAGTATATTTTAAAATAGGAGACATCTACTTTGCTCAAGATAAATTCGCCGGGATTCGGGTGTTTTTGAGTGGTCCAGGATTGGTGCTGATCAGTTTTGTTTTAATTAAAAGTTATGATGCTCTATTACATAAAACATTAGGTATAATAATAGGGCTTGTTGGATTAGTATGGTTACTTGTAATAGTAAGTGAACTATATTCAAAACTCTAAAAGCTTCGGTTACTCAAAGGTAGGTCATATTTTTTGGGAAACATCACAGCTCGGTCTACGTAATCAAATGTCGTGATCTCCCTCATAGGAGTAAAACTAGGAATTTTAAAGGTTTCTTCCTCAGAACCCGGTCTAAAAATCAGGTATATGCTATCTAAAAGAAAAGGAAGGATCACGTATAACGGACCCCGGAAATTATTGGTTTCTGGCGGCTTCCGTCGCAATATGTCAAGTATAAGAGGTGACAAACGTTTTTAAGCCGGCTAACGTATAAAGATCCGAAAACCCTCCCTTTGGCTTTGGAGGCTATAACCGAGACTGAGGAATAAAGCCTTTGCCGCACAAGTTTCTGAAACAGTCTCGATTGTCCAATCAAGCTTACTTATCACATTCCATCGGCTAGCAAAAACCCTCCAATCTGGATTTTTGGATACCGAAACAAATTAAGCGAGCCCATTGGGTTGGGAGGTATTTCTATTACCCACGCCCCCCTCCCAAAAACCCCACCGTTCCCACTTCCAGTAACATCTTGATTCCCACCTCCCGCCGCCCCATATTGCATTCATTTTCAAGACTATTCGTATACCTAAATGATGCAATTATGCTTCGACAAGCAACTCAGCGGCGGCTGGTCATTGTTCCGGGCCCCGGAACCCGATGTCGTAATACGCCTGCATGGCAGCCATCATATCGGTCTTGCCCGCGTCGTGAAAGGTTTCCTCGAAATGGTATTTGTTCCCGATTACATCCCGGAAATGTACAAAATGGATGGCGCCCCTTCCCCCGAACTCCCCGATAGCCGCCGGGATATCTACATCTTCGCCCGGGCCGCCCATGGATGCAAAACTGCCCTGGCAAAAAGTAATGCCGTTGCTCGGGCTGGGATATAGATCCAGCATCCGCCTGGCTGCAAGCCTTCCCGCTCCCAGGCTTCTTTGACCCCCTTGATCACTTCAAATTCATAGTTTTTGCGGCCCGGCAAACCCGCCATTGCCGGATTGATCCCCCCGACGGCGCCCAACGCATCCATTTGTCTGGCCAGAGCAACCTTCCTGGGTTCAATGCCCCAGAAATAGGCGAGGCAGAGGTCAATGGAAGCGTCCTTTGCCGCCGAGGCCAGGCGGTTGCCCGCGGACAGCGCCGGGTTGCCGATTCCGGAGAGTGCGGCCAGGGAAGCCGTGGTCCGGATGAAATTTCGCCTTGTACTTTTCATTGGATCCAAGGTAGGTTTGTTTCATAGGAATAAAACCCGCATCACGGCATCTTTAGCTGCACCACCTTAACAGCCTTGCCCTGGATCGTGACGACATAAAAATTGTCGTACTCATTATCAGTCATCTGAGGGTAGCTGTGGGCGGGATCGAGATGAGACAATAAGGCGGGTACCGTATTGGAATGGCCGACGATCAGGACATTCCCGCCGGGATATTTTTGCTCGATTTCCCTGACGAGGTTGTCCTGATTCCGCGGATCGTAGGATTGGATCTCAAGGCCGAACGACATGGCCGCCGGCGTTCCTGTTTGAACGGTTCGCTTGTAGGGCGTGCTGTACACGGCATCCAGGCGGATGGCGCCGAGCATGCGGGAGATGTCTTCGGCCCGGTCCATGCCCTTTTCCGTAAGGTCGGGGTCGTTGCCGTCCGTACCTTTCTCGGCGTGCCGGACCAGAAAAATCGTCAGGGGAGGCGCTGCGGTTTCCTGTTTTTCACCACCTGGCGGGGATTGCGAATTCGCCGGCCGGTTACAGGCTATCAGGCCGATAACGCCCCACAGGAAGATCAATCCGCAAATGTTATTCCATCGCTTCATTTTCCAAAATGATTATGGTGCTTCTGCAACCCTCAGGTGACCGGGTACGGCGGAAGCGGTTCGAAGTTTTGAGCCGCTATTCATCTTCATCCTCCAGCACCTTGTTTTCTTCCAGCACTTTCAAGGCAGCCTCTGCATCTTCGGCTGTTGTGTACAGGTCGGCGCTTCCCAGGAAGGGCATGACCGAATCCGGCTTGTTGGTAATATGGCTTTCGATGCCGTTTTGTTTAAGGAGATCTTCAGCCAGTTTAGCCTGAATCAGGTCGGCAGCGCTGAAAATTTTAACCCATCCTTCTTTCATGGTTGGCGGTTTTAAATGGTTTTTAATAAAATATAACCGGGTTTTCGGCCCATTGGTTCGAATCAAAGTTAGGCCATAACCGGTACAATATAGTCCTTTTTGGTTACCGGGGTTTATGATTTTTGTCATAATGTTAAAGTCGGGGAATCGAAAACCCCTCAAAAGAAAAACGCGCTTCCGAACCCGAAACGCCAGAAATTCTCTTCCGACTTGAACATGCCCAGTTGCAGCGTCAGCACGTCGAACGGGCTGGCATAGAGCCCGCCGCCATAGCTTGTGTGCCAGACGTCAGGTTCGTCCACATCAGCCCATACCCTCCCGTGGTCGAACCCGCCGTAGATGCCCAGGCTGAACGGGAGCGCCCTGTTATTGGAGGTCAGGATCTTCCACCGCAGGTCGATATTCTGGAAAAAGGCGGTATGTCCGCTGTAGCGCTCGCGGCGCAACCCCCTGAAATTGCTGTTGATGCCGGTTCCGCCCAGCGTAGCCGCCTGGAAGAAAGCGAATTTATCATTGAACCTGTGTTCAAATCCCACCCGGCTGGCCAGCACCAAAGCACCGCTCGGCACCAACCGCTGGTAAAAGCTCAACCCTGCGTCGAGATAGGCAAATTGGTTGTCCGCATTTTCAAATTGACGCTTCCAGCCGCCGTCGGCCTGAAAAGCCAATCCCCGGGTCGGAAACGAGGGGCTGTCCTGGTTCCGGAAGGAGAACCGGAGATGCGCCCCCCCGAATTCGACGCCTTCAAAGATCTCGGGATCGACACTGTCGCCGATCTGGTCGATGTAGCGGCCTTCGGTCCGTTCTACCCGGATGGATTCGAACGTCGGACCGACGGTGAAAAAGGCCTGCCCGGGGAGTTTTTTCATGAAAGCCGGATAAAAACGGATGACCCGCTCCTTGAGCCGGTTGTACTCATCTTCCAATTCCATTTCCGGGTTGACCGTTGTATTGCCGATCCCGTAGAAATTGGAAGCGTACAGGGCGGTTTGCAGCTCTGCGCCCAGAAACAATTCCCAGGTGCCGAACAGGTCGATGAATTCGCCTTTGTACTCTATCCGGCCGCCGCCGGTTTCCAGGGCCAGCTGGGCCTTCAACTGATGGCTGGAGGCGTACGGATTCTTTTTGAAGCCGTAAGTGACGAATTGCCCGATCCCGGCCAGCTCCAGGCCGTCATCCGGGTTGCCGCTGATGGCCGGCAGGATGATGCTGTAGTTGTAGTCATTGTCGTTGCTGCGCCGGTCGTAAGTATTGAGATCCGGATGGCCGGTGATCCGCAAACGGGCTTCCGACCCCGGCTTTATCTTGTTCTTTTCTTCCCTGGCATCGTAGATGATGGTTCTTTTGCCGCCGCCCACATGGGATTCGTCAATGAACTCATCTTGCCCCAGGCCGCCGATCGCCCTGACCAGGACCCCTTTTGGCGCGTCTCCCTTGAATTCGAACAAATCGTCGCCGTCCAGGCCGTAGAGCCGGATTTCCTTTGTTTCGCCGGGCTTGAAATGCCGCTGATAGAGGATATCCTTGCGCTTATCCGATTTGGTGATGTCGAAGATGTTGACCAGGGTCTGCCCGTCCGGCAATCTTTCCACGGAGAAGAGTTCCCTTTTTTCAGTACCCAATATGTCCACTTTTCTGGCCAGGTGCCGATAATGTTCCCTCGCGTAGTCCAGCAGGTGGTCCCGCCGGAGGCGAATTCCTGCGGCCAGGTTTTTGCCGTCGATGGCGTACAATTGCGGCGGCAGGGTGCTGACCAGCGTCGAATCGATGAGCTCATCGGTGATCTGTTCCTGCAGAAACCGGGCCTCCCGTTCCCAATGGTCCAGCTCCAGGCCGGTCAGGAAGGTCTGGTCGAATTGCCGGCCGTTGAAATTGCTCCACTTGACCTTGCCGGGGCCTTTTCTGAAAGGCCGCAACTGTTTGGCAAACGGGAAGGTCTGCCGGGCCAGACCCAGCATGAGGCCGTCGTAATTGCTGAAGGCCTGGTCGCGGTCACGGGGTATGGGCCGGTACAGCTTGAGGCCGTCCTTCTCGATCCGGCTCCATCGCCATTGGTCGTCGTGGCGGTCCCAGTCGCCGATCACCATGTCGAACAGGCGGGTCCGGACGGTCCAGATCTGATCGATGCGGTCGTCCTGGTCTCCCTGTATGGCCTCCAGCACATCGGGGGTGCTGACCACTTTGTCCGGATTTCCGAAATCGGGGTCTTCCATCCAAAGATCGTCGTCGGGCCGCTCCTCGACCAGGTAAAGGGCGTTGCCGAACTGGTCATTGAAAACACCCAGGCCCGGTTGTTTCGGCACATAGGCGATCAAAGGGTTGGTATGAAAGACCTTGGCTGCGTCGGCCAAAGGCGGGACGATCAGGGCGGAAAGGGGATAGCTGGCGCTGAAATTGTCCTCCACGATGTCGAGGGTAAGCGACGACTTGAAGGGGTAAGGGACGGTCCGGGTGGCGTCCTTGTCCATAGACCGCAGGGCGTATTGCCGGCCGGTCTTTTCGTTGACCAGCCTGAGGGAGTTGGTCTGAAAACCGCCCCCTTGTTTGAAAGCGGTCACCCCGCCCTTGAAACGGGCCAGGTCCAGTACCGGCACTTCGATCGGGGTGTGGTAGGCGTCGCGGTAATGGTCGCCCCAGATGAAACGGCCGAAGGCATTTTCCCGGAAATTCAGCCGGTCGGTGATTTCTTTGATTTCGGTGGCGTCCGGCGGAATGGGCTTGAAGGAGGAGGGCGGCGGAACATCAGCATGGGGCAGCGGTTGTTTGATCTGTTTGCGGAACACCACCCTGCCTTTGCCGTTTTCAGGAACCAGGAAAGTGGCCCAGCCCGAGCCGTCCGGGTAAAAGTCAAGGCGGGAAAAGCCCTGGTGGCCGTAGGCGAATTCAACCGGACCGGCAGCCCTGGCGGCGGATTGTTTGGAGCCTGCGCCGCTGATGATGAACACCTGGCTGTCGCGCTCAATGTATTGCAGGGTATGCTCGTGGCCGGCCACAAAGATGAAGCTTCCGTATTTGCGCGCGGCGCCCAGCAACCCGTCTCTCAGGTTTTTATACCGCGGGTGGGCCAGGTCCTGTCTGGAGCCGACATTGGCCCGCAGGAAAGCTCCCAGGGTGCCGATGACCGGCAGGGGGATGTACAACTTGGGATTGGCGGCGGTGAGCGGGAAAAAATGGTCTTTTACGGTGAACTGGCCCCCGTGCGGCCCGTTGCTGTACATCGGGTGGTGCATGGCAATGACCACGTTCTTGTTGCGGTTGCTTTTCAGGATCTGGTCGAAATCGTTGCGGAAAGCGACCCGGTCCTTGACCGAACAGTCGGCATTGATCTCGGTTTCGCCTTCCCAATCGGTCAGGTACCACTGCGAGTCGAGCAGGACAAGCACGAGGTTGTCGTCCAGATCGATCTCTTCGGGGTCGCCGCAACCGGGATAAGGGAACCAGACTTTGCGGTCACCCAGGTATTTTTCAATAAATTTGCGCTCCCGTTTGAGCCCTTCGATGCCGTAGGTGTACCAGTCGTGGTTGCCCGGTATGAAAAAAACCTTTCCCGGGTAGTCTTTCACTGCATCGAGTTGGGCTTCCAGTTTACTTTCGTCCGAAGACCGGAGCTGGGTCTCGTTTTTGGATGCGAAACCGTCGGGGTAGATATTGTCGCCCAGGAAAATCACGGCTGATTTTTCCGGCGCATGCTCCAGTTCCTGTTTCAGCAGGGTTACGGCCGGCGACGGATCCTCTCTGGGGTCGTTTCCGCCGTCGCCGATGAGGTAGATGGAGTAGGCCGGTTGTACGTCGGCAGGGTAGGGGGCATTCGGCCAGGATGCGCCTTCGCGGGTGTAATTGAGCTTGTAATTGGCGCATCCGGCAAAAAATAAACCGGACAGACACAACCATGTCAGGGCGGTAATCGTTTTGCGAAGGGAGGTGTAAGTTATAAGCATGGGTATGTGATTGTAGCCTGTAAGGATATTTTGATTAAACTTGCGCTATTATCGTAAAAGTATGGATAATTTTGATTTTCCCGGCCTTCAGAGACCGCGCCGCAACCGGAGAACGGCTGCTGTCAGGGGATTGGTAAAAGAAACACATTTACCTGTAACATCTTTGGTGCAGCCTTTGTTTCTGGTGGACGGCCGGGGTATCCGAAACGAGGTGACCTCCCTGCCGGGGACTTTTCGCCTTTCAACCGATGAATGCCTGCGGGAAGTGGAAGAATGCCTCACTTCAGGCGTCACCAATTTCATTGTTTTTCCAGCCGTTCCGGAAGAGCTCAAGGACAAGACAGGGACCTACGGCTACGACCCGGCCAATTTTTACCTTCAGGCGGCCCGGGAGATCAAATCCCGCTTCCCGGAAGCCTGCCTGATCAGCGACGTCGCCCTGGACCCCTACAATATAGACGGACACGACGGGCTGGTCAGAAACGGGCGCATACTCAACGACGAGACCCTGCCCATCCTGGCTAAAATGGGCATTGCCCAGGCTGCAGCCGGCTTTGATATCCTCGGCCCCAGCGATATGATGGACGGCCGGATCGGGTACCTGCGGCAGGCGCTGGACAAGGCCGGATTCACCGAAACCGGGATCATGGCCTATTCAGCCAAATACGCCAGCGCATTCTACGGCCCCTTCAGGGATGCCCTGGACAGCGCGCCCAAGGACGGCGACGATATCCCGAAGGATAAAAAGACCTACCAGATGGATCCGGCCAACCAGCGGGAGGCGCTGATTGAAGCTGCTTTGGATACGGCGGAAGGCGCCGATTTCCTGATGGTCAAGCCGGCCCTCAATTATCTGGACGTCATTGCCCTGCTGAGGCAAAATTTTGAACTGCCCATCGCAGCCTACCACGTGAGCGGAGAATGCGCGATGCTGCTGGCTGCCGCCCGCAACGGCTGGCTCGATTTCGACCGCGCCATGCCGGAAACGCTGTTGGCCATCCGGCGTGCCGGCGCCGACGTGATCATCACGTACTTTGCAAAAGCATACGCTCAAATGACCCAGTCATGAAAGGCATTGTCAAAAAGATATTCATCCTGCCGATCCGGTTCTATCAGGCATCCATTTCGCCCTTGTTGGGCCCCAAATGCCGTTTTCAACCGACCTGTTCGCACTATATGGTTGAATCCATTGAGGAGTGGGGCGTTATCAAGGGGCTGTGGCTGGGTTTGAAACGGATCTTCAAATGCCATCCCTGGGGGCCTTGGGGATATGACCCGGTACCGAGGAATCCGCGCAAGCATCAGCACAAAACGGAAGAAAATGCCGCTGGATAATTCCGAGTTCAAGGAGCTTTCCCAACGCTATTACGGCGATATCCTGGCGATCCGCCGCCACCTGCACCAGTTCCCGGAATTGTCGTTCCAGGAAAATGAGACCAGCAAGTTCGTCTGTCAGCAGCTTGCGGAATGGGGCATCCCCTACCAGGCAGGGATCGGCGGTACGGGGATTGTCGCCATGATCCGGGGCGGTAGGTCAGGCGGGGCGGTTACAGCCCTTCGCGCCGACCTGGATGCGCTGCCGATCCAGGAAGCTAACGATAAACCCTATAAATCCCGGCATGAGGGTGTCATGCACGCATGCGGGCATGATGTGCACACGTCCAGTTTGCTGGGGGCAGCCCGTATCCTTCACCGGCTTCGCGACCAGTTGCGCGGCGATGTAAAGCTCATTTTCCAACCGGGCGAGGAGAAGAACCCGGGCGGCGCTTCGATCCTCATCAAAGAAGGCGTACTTGAAAACCCGCGGCCGGCCTCTATTTTCGGACAGCATGTTTATCCATCCCTGGAGACCGGTAAGGTAGGCTTCCGGGCAGGGCAATATATGGCATCGGCTGATGAACTGTACCTTACCGTTACCGGTAAGGGCGGCCACGGGGCCATGCCGCAGGATTGCGTCGACCCCATTACCGTATCGGCCCAGATCATCACGGCGGTGCAGCAGTTGGTCAGCCGGAATTCGGACCCTATCCTGCCGGTAGTGCTGACCTTCGGGTATATCGCCTCCAACGGCGGAGCCACCAATGTGATTCCGGATTCGGTTCGCCTCAAGGGCACCTTCCGGACCATGGACGAAAAATGGCGCCGCGAAGCCCACGTCAGGATCCGCAAACTGGTGGAAGGCATCGCCGAAGCCATGGGCGCAAAGGCAGATCTGCATATTGATGTCGGATACCCCTGCCTCCAAAATGACGAGACCCTTACCGCGCGGACGGAAGAATACGCCCGCCGCTACCTGGGTCCCGATAACGTGGTGGAGCTCCCCATCCGGATGACTTCGGAGGATTTTGCCTATTACTCCCACGAAATTCCCGCCTGCTTTTACCGCCTGGGCACCGGAAATATCGCCAAGGGCATCACCTCACCCGTCCACTCCAATACCTTCGACATCGACGAACCCGCCCTGGAAACGGGTATGGGCCTGATGGCCTGGATCGCGGCCTCGGAGTTGGAAAAGGAAGGTTGATGTTTGCCCGGATTCTTAAGCCCGCAGGCCTGCTACCGGCAGGCAGGGATTGAGAAGCAGAAGTTTAGATATACGTCTATGGGCGGCATATTATACCCGTCAGAGGGGAGCGCTCTTTCTTTTAACGGCGCCGATCCGGAATCGGCCGGCGCACGGAGACTGTTCAAAACAGTGTTTTCACGCAAAGACGCAAAGGCGCAAAGATCTGATTTTTACCAAGCTGCGCATGCTAAAAATCCGGTTGACACAAAATTCTGACCGATCCCGCCCGCAGTGCCGCTAGGCTTCCTTAACCTTTCTACTTTAACCTTTAACCTTGAGATAATTTCACTCCGCTCAAAGTCCTCACTCGCGGCTCACCCTTACCACCCACCACAATAAACAACGATAAACAACGATAAACAACGATAAACAATAATTAACCACAATAAACAACGATAAACCACAATTAACCACAATAAACAAAGATAAACCACAATAACCCCAGAACTAAATCCGGTAATCCATCCGATCAGGCAGTATAAATACCGTTTTTGAAAATTTCATCTACAGATTTGGTTGATTCATCGCTTCAAAAGGTCGATTCATCGGATTTTGAAAAAAATTTTATTTGGCCGTGCAACATTTGGCTACATTTGACCGTCTTTAATACAGAGTTTTTTCATACTAGTTCAATTTACAGGTCGCGCCGCCCGGCGCGACTTTTTTTTTATCCGGAATCTGCCTACCTTTCCCCAATCTATAACTACACCTAACCACCGTATGGCTACTTTAAAATTGGGTTCCAGGGACGCCGGCGCGCCGGCCGTCGATAAAAATGCTTACTTTGGTCTTTTCCACGAGGTTTTGTCGAGCGACCTTAAGCTCAAACGCAAATTCAGGGATGAAGCCAACAACGTCTGGCGGGATTTCCAGGATTTGCCCGGTACGAATGTTACCGATCTGCAACAATTCCTGCACGAAGCCGGATTCCTCGCCGCCATCACCGAGCCGGGCTTTTACGGTTATGTGACCGGTGCGGCCGTAAGGTTATTCCAGGAATATGTCCGTTCGGTGGAAGGGGATGGCTCGATCGGAACACCCGACGGCGTTGCCGGTTCGAATACCCTGAAGCATGTTGAACGATGGAAATCCGGCGGGTTGAAAAGCGAGTACGCCTCATTTTCGGCGGCCGCACCAAGTATGGAGTACCAGGTCTGGATGAACATGCTGAAAAATGCGAAGGCCCACTTCATTGCCAATGCCAGTCCGGTACTCCAGCTCCGGGAGGTATTTGCCGCGCCGACCGATACGCTCCGATTGGCCGACTGGAACACGGATCCCAATGAAATCCACCTCATCGGGATCCGCCGAAACCAGGATCAGAAGGTCGGTGCCAACGAAATCCGGGAAAACGATGATCTGTTCGTTTTACTGTTCAACGGCATGGTGTTCAAGTTCTGGGGATCGACGGACGCCAACCCGCATTTGGCCCATAAGGATCGAAAGGATGAAGCCTACCTGATGGAAGGGCAGCACCGCTATCGGTTCGGCTGGCACAAGATCAGCGACGGCGGCCGGGTATACCGGGCATTGAGGCCCTCTGGCCCCGGAGTCCTGGTTTTCCGTGATCGCGACGGCGCCAACGCGCTGACGGAAGAAAATATCGGTAAAGGCATTGACGCCAAAGCCAACCAGGAGATTAACATCCACTGGTCGGGCAAGGGCGACAGCAATTTCTCGGCCGGTTGCCAGGTCATAGCCGGCAAAAGCTATATCAACCACCGCGGCGAACTGATCGACTGTTCCGGATTCGCCGCTTCTACTTATGAGGAATTGAAGACCAAGACCCGCGGCGCCTACAATTTTATGGCCGATCTGGTGTTGGCGCTCTCCGGTGCGGGCGTCAACAAGGTCTATTACACCCTCGGAAGGGATGAAACCCTGGACCTGGAGCCGACTTTGGGCGCGGCTTTTGCGGAGAGGGCGGTGCAGCGGTTGAAGAAACTGGAGATTGATTGATGAAAATAATATAACAAGCTGATAGATAGGTGTTTTTAGACCTCTCTTATTGATGAAAATCACCGGGTTTACGATTTGATCTTTGCGGGTTTTCCCGTAACTTTATAGGAAATCTCCTGTTATGGGAAATGCTTCTGTGATCGGGTTTTTCAAGATCCTTCCGGTTGCAGTCTTGCTTACCGCCTGTGGTCCTGCGCTTTATCTTCCCAATTCAATCAACGTACCCCTTCTGGAAAAAAAAGGCGATTTCAAACTGTCAACGGGTATCGTAGGGGCTACCAGAGACTTTCAATGGGACCTCCAGGGGTCATATGCCGTAACCGACCACCTGGCGGTAATGGCGAATTCGAGCCGGCTGGATCATCCAATGGCTGATTTGAAAACCTATAATCATTACCTTGACGGAGGCCTCGGCGGATATTTTTCCAAGGCCCCCAACAAATACGGAGTGAACGTGTTCAGGGGAGAATTATTTGTCGGATATGGAAAAGGACGAGCCCAGTATGTGGAAAAAAACGGAAATTACGCCTTCGGAGACTTTGACAAGTTTTTTCTACAGCCCGGAATCGGTGTAAGGACCAGGAATTTTGACATTTCATTGGCTGCCCGGTTTTCAAATGTCGAATTCAAGGATTATGGGAAATTTGAAAATGACCATCTTTCAACCGGTGGATCCTTCGGTTTCGGTAATTCTGAATCCGTGTTGACGGTGGGGTTTGGCCCTAAGCGGGTGAAATTTCATATCCAGATCGGCACGGGCGGGGCAACCGGCAATGTTGGAAGTTATCGCAAAGTGACTCGTGATTTCGGCGGAGGCCATTTTAATTATGGAATCAGTTACAGTCCTTGGCGGGAACCGCTGGTTCCAAGTCCACAGGTCGTTTTCACCATGGGGCCAGAAGAGACGGGGGATTCGCTCAGTGATCACAATAAAGAATTAATCATTAAAAAAGTAAATCCAAAAATCCGGATTCCGTTGTTAACAATAACCACCGGATCCAAGGATATTGCTGTTTGTCTGAGTACCGTCGAACCTATGGACAGTGTAAGACTCGGCATCCTTTTTAAGGGCGGATATCTGGCACAAAATCTGAATCTGGACAATGACCCCGCCTGCTTTGAATTGTCCGTAATCCCTGATGAGGAAAACCTGTTTTATATTCTGGCCGTTTCCGAACGGAATAACATACCCAAAACGCTCGAGATTACAGTCCGTGAACGAGAGAAGGTTAAAAAATTTTTCCTTTCCGTAAAAACAGGAAGAGTCGAGATCGTCAAGTTTAAAACCTCCTGACCGTTTCCCAGTATCCACCACGCCTCAGCGTGGCAGCATCAAAAAAAAACAATCCCCCCCTTCACCACCATCTCCACCTTCCGCAACGCCCGGATATCTCTATCCGGCTGCCCGTCTACAACAACCAGGTCGGCCAGCAGCCCGGTTCTGATCCGCCCGATCCGGTCGCCCCAGCCGAATACATCGGCGTTGACACTGGTAACCGACCGCAGCACATCTGCCGCCGGCATGCCATAATCCGCCATCATTTCCAGTTCGCGGGCATTATCGCCGTGGGAAAAGACGCCGACATCACCGCCGGCGCAAATGACCACACCGGCTGCCAATGCGGCTTTGAAGCTCTTCTTCTTCTGGATGATCCGGTCCGGGTCCGGATCCGTGCCCTTCTTCCAACCGCGGTATTGGAGGATAGCGTCGCCGGCCGCCAGGGTAGGACAGAGGGCTGCGCCTTTTTCGGCCATAAGCCGGAACACTTCTTCGGTGCCGCCGTCGCCGTGTTCGATGGTCCTTACGCCCGCCAGGATGGCCCGGCGCATGCCCTCGGAAGTAGAAGCATGGGCCACCACAGGCCGGCCGCTGCTCGCTGCTGTCTCTACAATGGCCTTCAGTTCTTCAATGGAAAAAGTGGGCATGGCAGCGCCGTCGAGCCCCCAGCGGTAATCTGCATATACCTTTACCACGTCCACACCCTTGCCGATCTGTTCGCGGGTGAGCCGGGTAAGCCCTTCGACCCCGTCACCCTCATCGGCGCCGATGGGGGTATCCACGTGGTCGGCAAAGCCTTTCGGTCCGTAGCTGCCGGTAGCGACAATGGCAGGGCCGGCTACCAGCATTCTAGGCCCCGGGATCACGCCTTTTTCAATGGCATCCCTGATGCCCACATCGGCATAACCGGCGCCTTCGGTACCCAGGTCGCGTACGGTGGTGAATCCGGCTGCCAGGGTTTTTCGCGCGTGTTCGCCGGCGCGCAGCACCCGCTCAGATCGGCTTTCGATGAGCACCTGATCATTCCAGGAGGTTTCGTTATAGGGGTGCAGCAACAGGTGGGAATGCCCCTCGATCAGGCCGGGCAGCAAGGTTTTGCCCGGTAACTCCCGGATCACGGCCTTTTTCGCTGCCGCATGTTGCCCCATTGGACCGGCATACTCGATTCGGTCGCCGGTCACGATTACTTCCCAGTTTTCATGTACGGTTTCCCCGTCAAATACCCAGGACGGGCGGAAAACCAGACTTTGAGCCGGTAGAAAAAAAGGCGCTGAAAAAAGGAAGAGCAAGTGTAGTTTTTTCATAACCTGATAATTGGTGTTCAAACAGGATTAAACCCGATTTCGTAACGCCCGCAGCGTCACTACGGCGGGCGGGAGACTATTCAGCATTTTGTGTCAACCGGATTTTTAGCATGCGCAGCTTGCTAAAAATCAGATCTTTGCGTCTTTGCGTCTTGGCGCGAAAACACTGTTTTGAACAGCCTCGCGGGCGGAGCAAACAACAAACCCGCCTTCGCCGAGGCTTCGGCGGGCGGAGCAAACAACAATAAACAACAACAAACAACAACAAACAACAACAAACAACAACAAACAACAACAAACAACAATAATAAGCTTACCACTCCCTGCGTCCATTCCTGGTCCGCCAATCTGCCGCATCCTCAGTTCCTCCGGCCGCAGAAACCTAAGCAAAGGCGTTCCTCAATTCCTCAATTCCTCAGTTCCTCCCCCGACCGCCGTAGCTCATCAAGAGCGAAGGAGGTAATTCCTCCCCCGACCGCCGTAGCTCATCAAGAGCGAAGGAGGTAATTCCTCACCCCAATAACGCCTATCTTCGCAAATATAAAACAACGCCGATGAATAAGAATACTGCTATCATCACCATCCTGGCCCCCCTGGTCATCCTGCTTTCCGGGGCTTGCGGCACTACCCTGTACATCCCGAATACCGTCAATACGCCGTTACTGGAAAAGAAAAACGACTTCAAGGTGGTCAACGGGTTTGTCTCCAATGCACCGGAGATAGACTACGATTTACAGGGCAGTTATGCTGTTTCCGACCACCTGGCGGTCATGGCCAATTTCAATTTCATGAACTCATCGATCGAAGAAAGGGAAAACCACCACAACCTGGTGGAAGGCGGGGTAGGGGCCTATGCCTCCTTCTGGCCCAACCGGCGCGGCGTGCATGTCGGCCGTCTGGAACTCTTCGGCGGAATCGGCCAGGGCTGGGCCCGCGATCAGGAGGACGCGCTCAACCTGTTCACGGGGGCATACCAGCGGTACTTCCTTCAACCGGGATTCGGCATCCGGACCCGTATCCTCGACTTTACCCTGGGCGGCCGGCTGTCAAAGGTCCATTTTTCCAGGTTTCGGCAAACCAGCGGCGGCCAGTTATTTCCCGAAAGGAATTTCGGCTTCGGCACGTATGAACCCGTATTCACGGTCGCATTGGGTTTCAAACAGGTGAGGTTTTATATGCAATTCGGCGATATCCGGGCAATCGTCAACGCGGACAATTATCACGCCGTCAACGAAGACGGCCTGGATGCCCATTTCAATTTCGGGTTCATCCTGTGCCCCTGGAAAGAAGGCCCGCTGATCGACCGGCCCATCGAATTCACGGAGGCTGATTATCGGCGGCAGGAAGTCGAAAGGGATAAGGACGCGCCATACCAGGAACCCCGCGACCAGGACGGCGAAATCCGGCAGGCGCTCATCGTACCGGCGACCGCTTCCGCGATATCGGTTTGTTTAAGCGACGCAGGCGACCCGGATCAGGATATCGTCAACGTCAGCTTTCAGGGCGCATACCTGGCCCAAAACCTGGAATTGACCAAAACCCCCGCGTGTTTCGACCTGTCCCTGAACCCGGGAGAAGACAACCTCCTGTACGTAGAAGCCCTGACGGATGGCAAATCAACGCCCAATACCGTTCAGATCACCGTCAGGGAAGGCAAAAAAGAACGCACTTTCTTTATCCGCACGGACGTCGGCAAGGTGGAAGCAGTGGTGTTCAGGAGCCGGTAAAACAGGTGATTTACTTCCCGACAACCAATTGCCCGATCTCGACTTTATTCCCTACCCATAACTGCACCACATAAACCCCGGGAACCACCTTTTCGCTCCAGGTGATCCGGTGCTCGCCGCCGGGCAGCTTACCGCTCAACGGTACATCGGTCAATTGGCCGTTGATGTTGTAGATCTCGATCCGCGTTTCGCCGGCCACAGGCAGGCTGAACCGGATATTAACCGGGCCGGAAGCCGGGTTGGGCGCCATTTGAAGCCCGAAAAAATCCCGTACCACTTCGGTTGTGCCGACATACCCGCCCGGCGGAGCGTCGAGGCGGACGTTGGTATACAGGCGGTATTCGCCCGGCGCGAAATTCAGGGCCAGGGCGGTATTTTCCACCATTAGGCTGTCGCCGGTGAAGTATTCGTACCACCAACCGGTTTCGGGGAAAGCAGAGGTGATATTGGCTGCGGTTACCCCGAAATTACCCTGGATGGCCACTTCCATGTCGTTGGAATGCAGGAAGATCCGCTTGGTGGACGCGGAAAGGAACAGGTCGAAATCTTCTGTTTTGAATACCGGATAATGGGTTTTCAGGTAGATCAGCGAGCGCACGGTTTCAAACAACTTCCGGCGGCTCGGACTTTGATAATAATCCCAGCGAATGGGTTTGTTCGATAGTCGGCAATCGTTGCTGATGCTGCCGTCCTCGCAGGTGTTGATGGAATAGTCATATCCTAATTCACCGAACTGCCAGAGCATCTTGGGCCCCGGCAGCGGATAGAAAAAGGTCGCCGCCAATTCAGCACGACGCAAACCGGTGATGAAGTCCTTGACGTTGTAATTGCCGGAGCTGTTACCGAAATTCTCGTTCTTGTACATCATCCGCTCTTCATCGTGGCTTTCCATATAGGGGATGAGGTGCGGAAGCGTCCAACCCCGGGAGGTATAGGAAGATCCGGTGAGATCGCTGGCATAACCCAATGAACCTTCGAGGTACTGGTTCTGAATGCCGCCCCCGCCCCACGACATCATGCCGTAGTTGATCAGTTCGGTCTCTTCGCTGTTTTCTGCAAAATGCTCCAGGATCGTGTAAGCCGACGGGTTGACATTCCAGATCACATCGGCGTAGTGCTTGAGAATGGCGATCCTGGAAGCATCGTACTGCCCCCATGCGCCGACATCGGTATTGAACTTCTGGGTGAAGCCCTTGGACAGGTCGAAGCGGAAGCCGTCCACCCGGAATTCTTCCAGCCAGTATTCCAGGATCTGGTCGACATAGCGTTTGGTGGCCGGGCTTTCGTGGTTGAAGTCATACCCCACATTGAACGGGTGGCGCGCTGTCGGATTGAGCCACGGATTGGCGGCGGTCGGCCTGAAATTGACCGGATCCCAGAACAGCTGTGCCAGCGGGCTTTGACTGAAGGCGTGGTTGAACACGACGTCAAGGATAACGGCGATCCCCCTGGAATGGCATTCGTCAATAAAGGCCTTGAAATCGGGAATGGAGCCGTAGTATTTGTCCAGGGCCTGGTGGAAACTCGGGTTGTACCCCCAGCTCAGATTCCCCTCGAATTCACTGACCGGCATCAGTTCAATCGCTGTGACGCCCAACCGTTGAAGGTAGTCCAGCGTATCTTTCAGCGTTTGATAATCGTGGCGTCCGATGAAATCGCGGATCAGCAATTCATAGATTACCAGATCCTTCTTCTCAGGCGCCTGGAAATCGTTGGTTTGCCACTCGTAAACTGCTGCGCCGGGTTGGATCAACGTAACGATGCCTGTCGTCTTACCCGTGGGGTAGGGCGGCAGGTTGGGATAGGTGACTGATGAAATATAAGGATCCTGATCCGGGTCAAGAACGACCGTACTGTGCGGATCGGCTATTTTGATATTGCCGTCAACAAGGTATTGAAAGGTGTAGTTCCTCCCAGGTTCCAGTCCGTTTACCTGCAACCAGTATGTAGCGCCGTCATTGCTTTTTTTCATTACAAAATCGGCCTTGGGTTGCCAATCGTTGAAATCGCCGAGGACAGATGCGACCGATTTGTTGGGGCAATGCAATTGCAGGAAAACACTGGTATCGCTGAGGTAAGTGACCCCGTCCCGATAGGTTTGGGGCGGATTTTGGGTGCCCAGTTGGCTGGTACTGAGGTAAACCAGGCTCCGGGTCACCCTTTCGCCGTTATAGGTCGCTTCCAGGTCAATTTGATGAATAGCGCCGTTGGCAGTGAAGTTGAAAGAAACCGTTTCGGAATTTCCCGCTGATGTCACTTCAACCCCATTGTCCAACAGACGCAGATCGGCTGGAATATAAGCCGTGCCCGCTACGGAGATCTGCTGCCCCGGATTGACGATCAGAAAATTGCCGGCGGGCTGCGAAAAGGCCGCTTTTAAGCTCGCCTGGTAGGTGAAGGAAGCCGTATCCGAGGCTGTTCCGTTGACAGCGATGAACTGAACGAGATGGCTGCCGGATTCGTCGGCGTAGATGTCGTGATTGAGGCTGGACGAATTGCTTGCCTGCGCAATCAACTCGCCGTTGTCGTACAGGAACAGGTTGGAGGCAATCGAGGCGGCGCCGTTCACCGGGATGGTTTGGCCCAGCGCCACATCCATGTTGGACCCCGACGGGCTCAACAGGTTGGTGGTCAGGCCGGTCCCTTCTGGATACAGATCGTAAAAGATATCGGTATTGCCGGTGCCCTTGCCCTCCTTTGAACCGTCGCCATTGCGGAAAACGAACGCGAGTTTCAACGCATCCTCCCCTTGCGGAATGCCGTAATAGGATCGCACGGAAGGGCCGATCACATAACTGTACTTGTTGGGCTGGCCGGCAACAGGTGTCATTTTCCAGGCTGCGTTGGCCTGACCCCAGGTGGTTACCACGTGTTTCCAGTCGCTCGTACCCGTACTCTGGTTGGTGATCACGCCGGTATGGAGGTAAACGTCGCAATTGCAATTGGCCAGGCCGCCGGCGCCTTGTGTGGCGTCAAAGTAAATGGTAACCTGATCGTTTTGGGTGGGAAAAGTCGGATCCGTTGTCAGGATCTGGCCCCAAAGAGAAACGCTTGCTGCAAGGAACAGGCAGCAGTTCATTAGTCGCTTAAGCATGGTGTTCTTTTTATTAATTCCAGTGTAAAAATACAAAATCAATCCAATGAATCGATTTGCCGATGGATCCGAATGATCCGATTCTGCAAACCAACTGACGGATGCCCAAATTCCAATCAATCCAATCAATCCAATCAATCGACCACGCCGCGGCGTGGCGAATCAATCGAGTCAATCGAGTCAATCGAGTCAATCGAATCAATCCAATCAATCCAATCAATTGATTCAATTCCCCAACACTTTCCTGATCCGCGCAGATTCCGGTTGGATCGCCAGTCCGCGCTGCCCGGTCTGAACGGCATCGTTTTGCTGTCCGGCCATGGCATAGGTTTCTGTCAGGTCTTCCAGCAGCAGGATGTTGTTCGGGTCGATCTTCAGGCCGTAATTGAGGTATTGGATCGCCAGCGGGAAATTCCGTTTTTCCACCGCCAGCAACTGGTAGGCTGCCCGGTGGTAAAAATCGGTCATTTTCCGGGCCGGCGCCCGGTTATTGACGTATTCCAGGTACTGGGTGATGAAATCGACCGGCCGTGCCGCCAGGAGCTGGTAAAAGCCGTCCAGCAGGTTGTCGATATTGCCGTCCATCTGGTAGTAACCGGCTACAAGGCCGCCTTTGCAGGTCAGCGCATCGGTATATTCCGGGTAGATCTCCAATGCGCGGTCAACATACGGCGTGGCTTCGTCAAACAGGGCTTTTTTCCGGGTTTGGTCGGTTTCATCCACCCCGGCGCGGTACAGGGAATAGGCCATATAGCTGTTGGCGCGCGCCGAATTGACGGACACTTTGATCGCCGCCCGGTTGAGGGTCATTTCGTTCTCCCAGTCCGGTACGCGGGTAACCGTCTTCACCGCATACCCGGCCGCGATCAACCCCAGCAATCCCAGACTGAACCAGGCATTGCGCGGCGCCCCAAGCTTTAATTTTTCGGGCAGGTACTCAACCGCCAACCAGGCCAGCGCCAGGCAGAAACCCGCAGAGGAGAAATACACGAAGCGCTCGTTCATCGGCGCGCCGACTGAAATCACGATATTCGAGACAATGGAAAGCGTAGCGAAATAAAAGAAGATCGACCAGGACAATACCGGCTTTTTCCGGAATACCCGGACGGCAATATAGATCAGCCCCAGATTAAGGAAAAGGGAAAGCAGCGCCCGCCAATCCCCCCAATTCATGAGCGGCACCTGATACGGGTAATAATCGTGGGTCAGCGGGTGGGGAAAGAACAGCAGTTGCAGGTACTTGCCCAGGGTATAGGTGATCATGGCCGATCGCTGCCCGGGGGAAAGCCCGTAAAACGGATTGTTCATGATCCCGGTGATCTCCTGGCCGCTGTCCAGCAAAAAACCGATGACGCTGACCCGGATGACCAGATAAACAATGAACGCGGCGAACAACGGCGCCATCGCGGTCAGGATCCGGCGCCAGGGCGTTTTCGCGAACAGGTACAAAGCTGCCGGGATCACCGCCAGAAAAGTCAGGGCATTCTCCTTGGCCAGCAGCGCCAGCAGGAATACAGGACCCGCCAGGGCAAGGTCCGCTATTTTACGGTAAACCGCGTACCGGTAACTGAAATAAAATGCCCCCAATGACAGCAACAAGGCCAGGATCTCATCCCTGCCCTTGATGTTGGCGACCACCTCGGTGTGGATCGGATGCAGGATGAACAGCACAGCGGCCAGCATCGGCAAGGCCATATGCCATTTCCGGTCTTTATCCTGCCGCAGAAACAGCGCAAGTACCCTGAACAACAGCAGCCCGGTCAATGCGTAAAAAAGGATATTCAGAAAATGGCTGTTGCGCGGATTCAAACCCCAGAAATGGTGTTCAACGGCAAAAGTGGCGATGGACAGCGGGCGATACCTCGATCCCGCTACCAGGTTTTTCTGCTCGCCCAGGTAGCCTGTAAAGCTCTCGGTGGAAAATATGTCGCCGATACCGGCCAGGCCCTTTTTGACGAAGTTGTTTTCCGACAGTACGATCTTGTCGTCCAGCACGTAGCCGTATTTAAGGGATGCCCCGTACAGCGCAAAGGGTAAGATCAACAGGATGACCGCGCCGGGCCAGTTCCTTTTCCAGAACCCGGTCTGGGATGCGGGTTTGGGAGCCGCCTTCACTGCCGGGGAAGGGCTCGTCCTTTTGGCCGGGTTGCCGGTCGGTTTTTTCTTGGGTTTGCTCATGACAAGTAGTTGGCGACAAAGATAAAAGCCTCCGCAGTTCAACGCAACTTTTGCCCTAAAGTTATGGTTCGGTCAACCGGAAGGTCCTTTGAGCCGGGTCGTAGTCGATCCGGTAGTCGGTCTCCGGAACGGAAGCCGGGGTCAGGCCGGTCAGGCGAAGCGGGTTGAGGAAGGCCGTTTTCAACAGGTCCTCGGGCCGGAGATCGACATTGGCGGCCAGGTAGTTCATGCAGCGCAACATGCTGAACGAAGAACCGGCCAGGAATTTTTTAACGGGGTTCCACAGCTTGCCGTCCTCTTCCAGGGAAATTTCATTGCTCGGGGTGGCGTACCGGCCTGGCGGGAGCCCTGCAAAAGGCGATGCATCGCTGATCACGGCGACCCGGTCGGGGCCTTTTACCTTGATAATGACCCGGAGCAATTCGAGGCTCAGGTGAAAACCGTCCGGTATCACGGTAGCTGACAGTCCGTCGATCAGAAACGCCGACCAGAGCGGATTTTTGTGTTTGCCGAGCTCGTGCGGAATGCTGTTGCCGAGGTGGGTGAAGGCCTTTGCGCCGTGTTCAACCATCTCCAGCAGGTCCGCGGTTTCGCATTTCTGATGGGCCAGGAAGACGGAAATACCCATTGAAACAGCTTTTTTCGCCAGTTCGTCAGCGCCGGGTTGGCCGGCGGCCATGGTCAAAATCCGTATCTTGCCGTCCGCCCAGACCTGAAATTGTCGCAGCAGCTCCGGGTCGGGATCCAGCGCCCATTCCGGTTTATGCGCGCCGATATAGCCGGGCAGCGGACAGAGGAACGGGCCTTCGACATGGATGCCCAGGGCATGTTTTCCCCAGATCCGGACTGACATGGCACGGGCGAGGATGGGCAGGTTCCGTTCGAAAAGCGCAAGGGGCGAGGTGACGATGGTCGGGAAAAAACCCCTGGCGCCGCTTTTGACAATGGCTTCAAATGCCCGGATCGCGTCCGCTTCGGTCAGGTCGGGAGAGGAAAAATCAATGCCGATATATCCGTTGATCTGGAGATCGATGAGTCCTGGAAAATTCATTGGCCGTCGGTTTTGGAATGCTTTTCGGGTTGGAGCGGTGCTGCGGAATTTGAATACATTGCCCCAAATTTGAACTTACAGGCAATATTAATCCTTATTCATGAAAACAACCTTTTCGAATCATTCCGGAATTATGAAAAAATTAACCTGGCTCATGTTGATCCTCCTGACGGGGGCTTGCAATAACAGTTCAACACCCGGCGAGGAAGCTGTTGAAAATGAAGGCGATACCACGGCTGAGTCCGCAACGCCCGAAGCAGCGCCCGCCAAGATCATCTTTTTCGGCAACAGCCTGACCGCCGCCTACGGACTCGACCCCGCCCAGGGATTTGTAGCCCTTGTCCAGGAACGGCTGGATTCACTCGGCCTCCGGTACAAGGCCGTTAATGCCGGCTTGAGCGGTGAAACCACTTCCGGCGGCAACGAACGCGTGGATTGGGTCCTGGACCAGGGCGTTGACATTTTTGTCCTGGAACTCGGCGGGAATGACGGCCTCCGCGGCATCGACCCCAAGGTCAGTTACCAGAACCTGGTTTCCATCATCGAAAAGGTCAAAAAGGCCGCTCCCGAAGCAAAGATCATCCTCGCCGGCATGGAAGCCCCGCCCAATATGGGAAAAACCTACACCGACGAATTCCGGAGCATCTACCCCCGCCTGGCCAAAGAATTTGACGTAAAGCTCATCCCCTTTCTGCTCGAAGGCGTCGGCGGCATCCCCGATTTGAACCAGGCTGACGGCATTCACCCCAACGTGAAAGGACAGAAAATCGTTTTGGAGAACGTCTGGAAGGTGTTGAAGGGGATGTTATAGGTTTATTGTTGTTTATTGTTGTTTGTTGTTGTTGGCCCCACCATCCTAAACAACAATAAACCATCATAAACCATCATAAACCATCATAAACCATCATAAACCACCATAAACCATCACAAACCACCATAACCTCAAACACTCCAGCGCACCAGCGGCCCAACATCCTGCCCGGAAAATTCGCCTTTGAGGTATTTGTAATAACCCGCTACGGCGATCATGCCGGCATTGTCCGTACAGTACTCCAGTTTGGGGATGTAGGTATTCCAGCCCAGGCGCTTGCCTGCTGATTCAACGGCGCTGCGCAGGCCTGAATTGGCGGAAACCCCGCCGGCTACGGCGATTTCCCGGATGCCGGTTTCAGCGGCGGCTTTTTCGAGTTTGCCCATTAAGGTGTTCACGATGATCTGTTGCACGGAGGCGCAGATATCCGCCAGGTTGTTGCGGATGAATTCGGGGTCTTTTTCCAGTGCTTGCCGGAGGAAATAAAGGATGGCGGTTTTGAGGCCGCTGAAACTGAAATCCAACCCCGGGATCTGCGGGCGGGGAAAGGGAAATCGGGGGGTCCCCTGCCGGGCCAGTTTGTCGATCAGCGGGCCTGCCGGATAATCGAGGCCGAGCAGTTTTCCGGTTTTGTCGAAGGCCTCGCCGGCCGCGTCGTCGAGGGTATGGCCCAGGACTTCCATGTTCAGGGGGTCCTTTACCCGTACGATCTGGGTATGGCCGCCGGATACCGTCAGGCAGAGGAACGGGAATGCCGGGTACGGCGGTTCGGCGAAATGGGCCAATACGTGGGCCTGCATGTGATTGACCTCCACCAACGGGATATCCAGGCTCAGCGCGAGGGCTTTGGCAAAGGATACCCCGACGATCAGCGAGCCGGCCAGACCCGGACCGCGGGTGAAGGCCACCGCAGAAAGCTCCTCCAACCCAACACCGGCTTTTTTCAGGGCGGCATCCACCACCGGGACAATATGCACCTGGTGCGCCCTGGAGGCGACCTCCGGCACCACGCCGCCGTACAACTTGTGCGCCTCCTGGCCCGCAACGAGATTGCTCAGCACTGCCCCGTCCCGCAGAATGGCCGCCGAAGTGTCGTCGCACGAGGATTCTATTCCCAAAATTGTGGTCTGCATATTCAATTTTTACACGCCAAACCCGGTAAAAATGGCATCTTTACAGGGATAATGGTTGTCCGGACCGGCAAATTTCGATAATTTCTGGTTAAAGGCGCGCCACTGTTTCAAACGGATTGCTTAATATTGCACCAAAACAAATCGAAAAATGAGATTAGTCGTAAACATCGTCCTATTACTAATTATCGTACTGCTTGGTTGGGTACTCATCCAAAGCATACGCGAACCTATTGCTTTTCAGGCCGAAAGGACCAAGCGGGAAGATGCTGTAATTGAACGTTTAAGGCAAATCCGCACCACTCAGGAAATGTTCCGGTCCATCAAAGGCGGTTTCGCGCCTTCTTTCGACTCCCTGATCAAAGTGCTTTCAACCGAAAAATTCGCTACCATAAAGGTGATCGGCGACCCCGATGACCCCAATTTTACCGGTACTGTTCAGTTTGATACCATTTTCACGCCGGCGATCGACTCGATCAAGCGGCTGGGCATCAACCTCGATTCGCTGCGCTATGTGCCTTACGGCGAAAATCACGCCACTTTCGACATCCAGGCCGATACCATCACCTACCAGAGCACCAATGTGCCGGTTGTGGAAGTAGGCGTTCCGAGGGAAAAATTCATGGGGCCATACAAAGACAAGCGTTTCGCGCGTTATGATCAGAAGTACGATCCCAAAAAGCCGATCAAATTCGGCAATATGGGCGCACCGAACTTGTCAGGCAACTGGGAATGATCAAATTTGACCTTGTAGAAGACCGATTTTCGGTAAATGATACTTTATCGTGCAAGCTGTCCATCCTGGTCGGGGTGGACAGCTTCGCGTATATGGTCGTCGACGATCACAATCATATCAAGGTCATCCGCGAATACGATTTTGATAAAAGGCTCCATCGCCACCGCTGGCTGGACCAAACCCTGAACGCCGATAAATGGCTTCAGGCCGGTTACAGCCATACCCGCATCGCTATCGACGATTCGAGAATGGCGCTGTCTCCCAAACGCTTGTTCCGGGAAGAGGAAAAACGGAGCTACCTGGCTCACCTCTCCTCCGCTGCCGCCGCCCCGGAGGTGGATGTCGAAGAAGTCGACGGATTCGGCGCCGTCCTGGTATACAGCGTATTGCCGGAGATCAAACAGCGCCTCGAACAAGCTTTCCCGGAGGCGGAATGGACCCATCTCAATGCCTGCCTGCTGAAAACCCTTAACCAGCACGGACAAAACCAGCCCGGATTTCACCTTTGGGTGCTGGTAAAGGACAAGCAGTTGAAGATCATGGCCTTCGACAGGGGAGCTTTGCATTTTATCAACTCTTTTCCCTTTTATTCGGCCCATGATTTTCTGTATTATATCATGCTGGTTTGCCAGCAGGTCGGCGTCAAACCCAAAGACACCCCGCTCTATCTGGCCGGCCGGCTCATGGCCGATTCTGAAATTTACCGGAGGCTGGAACGGTATATGCCCAAGCTCCATTTCTGGGTACCCCCAACCTCGCTTGTGCCGGGAGATAAGGTGAAAGCGCTGCCGTCCTATTTTTTTGCCGACCTGCTCGCTACCCGGCAATTCGGTTGACCGAATGCCCTGCAGGCCGTTCAACGCCCATTATTATGAGGATAATCGGAGGAAAATTCAAAGGCAGGCGTTTTTATCCCCCGGCGGATAAATGGCCTACCCGCCCGACAACGGACTTTGCCAAGGAAGGATTATTCAACATCCTGAACAATACTTTTGATTTTGAGGAGATCAAGGTGCTGGACCTGTTCGGCGGCACCGGCAACCACAGCTATGAGTTCATCTCCAGAGGATGTGAAGACGTAACCTATGTCGACAAATTCGGTTCCTGCGTTGATTTCGTCAAAAAAACGGCCGCCCAGTTAGGTCTGGCCGGCGAACTGAAAATCTTCCGTTCGGACGTCTTCAAATTCATCGCCGGTTGCCGCGATCAGTTCGACTATATTTTTGCGGGTCCGCCCTACGGCCTGCCCAACCTCGACCAGATCCCCGGACTGATCTTTGAACACAAACTCCTCAAGCCCGGCGGATGGCTCGTGCTGGAACATAACCCGCACCACGATTTCAAGACCCATCCCCATTTTATTCAGGATCGGCACTACGGCAAGACCATCTTCAGCATTTTCGAACAGGAACTATAACCCTGTTTTTTTCGTTTTGTAATGAAAGCTTTCATCAACATGAATTTCTTTACCCGGCTTTTGACCCACTGCGCATCCTGCGCATCCCTTCCGGTCCTCTTTATCCTGCTGACGGCAAACCCGCAGGAAGTTCGGGCCCAGGAAGCTTTTGTCGGGAAATGGAAAGGCGTGATCACCCAAAACGACGGCGGCTACCGGTCCCTGTACGATTTCGAAATGTATTTCCGACAGGTCGGCAGAAACCTGGAAGGCCGGTCCTACGTGAAAGTGGATGAGATCTACGCCGAAATGGAACTGACCGCTTTTGTGATGGACGATAAGACCATCCAGTTCACAGAAGTCAAAATCGTGGACAGCAAAAAAGTGGATAACCTGGAATGGTGCTTCAAGAGCGGCAAACTTACCCTGGTCAAGGAATTGGGCCAGTTGAAACTGGTCGGCCCCTGGGAAGGTTTTTCCGCCTACGGCCCCTGCATCCCCGGCCGGATCATCCTGGTGAAGGAAATCCCCCGCGCCTGACCCTGGCCATTGGATCGATTTTTGGAATGTTGCGAATGAATCCCTGCCGGCCGGTCTCCTATGCGCCATAGCCGCTTCGGCGACGGGGCACAGGCGGGGATTAAGCTGACCAACAGACGGATGCTAAAATTCGAACCAATCCAACCAATCGACCACGCCGCGGCGTGGCGAACCAATCCAACCAATCGAATCAATCGAACCAATCGAACCAATTAAATAACAGAATAAGGTCTTATATTTGGCCGCCGAATCCATTTTGTCTGTATGAAGGTTATTGACGTTATTCTCGATGGTGTAGTAAATGGAGTGAAATCCCTTTACGGCTTTGAAACCGAACCCGGACAGGTCACCTGGAACCTGACGCGCAAGGACTTCGAAGGCGATTATACCATTGTGGTTTTCCCCTATACCAAGGTTGCCAGGAAAAAACCGGAAGACATCGGCCGGGAACTGGGCGATTTCCTGCTCGGCGAAATCCCGGCAGTTGCGCGTTTTAATGTCGTGAACGGCTTCCTGAACCTCGTCATCAGCGACCGGTTCTGGGTGGATTTCATCCAGGAAGCCTACGCTGACGATCATTTCGGCAGACAACCGTCCAACGGTAAAAAGGTGTTGGTGGAATTTTGCTCGCCGAACACCAATAAGCCGCTTCACCTGGGCCATATCCGGAATATTTTGCTGGGATGGTCGTCCTACAAGATCCTGCAGGCCGCCGGCTACGAGGTGGTTCGCATCCAGATCATCAACGACCGGGGGATTGCCATTTGCAAGAGCATGCTGGCCTGGCAGAAGTATGCCGGCGGCGCTACGCCCGGTTCGACCGGCAAAAAGGGCGATCACTTCGTCGGGGAATACTACGTGCTGTTCGAAAAGCAATTCCAGGAGGAATACAAGGCCTGGCAGCAGTCCGAAAAAGGTATCGGCACCCTGGCGGATAAGAAAAAACCGGAGCAGACCGGCGAAGAATTCTTCAAAGCCTACAAAAACCAGTATTTCAACGAATTCAGCGCACTCGGCGCCCAGGCCAAAGACATGCTGCGCCGCTGGGAAGCCGGCGATCCGGATACGATTGCCCTGTGGAAGCAGATGAACGGTTGGGTCTATGAAGGCTTTGAACAGACCTACGCCGCATTGGGGGTCGCTTTCGATAAGCTGTACTACGAATCCGAAACCTACCTCCTGGGCAAGGATATGGTGCAGAAAGGGTTGGATGCAAACGTGTTCTACCGCAAGGAAGACGGCTCCGTATGGGCCGACCTGGAGGATGCCGGTCTGGACAAAAAAGCCATTCTGCGGAGCGACGGAACCTCCCTGTACGTCACCCAGGACCTGGGTACCGCCCACCAGCGCTATCTCGACCACGGCGCCGATAAAATGATCTATGTGGTGGCCGATGAACAGAATTACCACTTCCAGGTCCTGTTCGAATTGATCAAACGCCTGGGTGAGCCCTACGCCGGCGGCTTGTTCCACCTCTCCTACGGCATGGTGGACCTGACCACCGGCAAAATGAAATCAAGGGAAGGCACTGTGGTGGACGCCGACGACCTGATCGCAGAGGTGATCGCCGACGCCAGGGACAGCTCCCAGGAAAGGGAACGGACAGCCAACCTC
>WBZL01000919.1_pt1 | contig 32300 bp, 30 predicted proteins | sample 5204291 | NCBI WGS metagenome assembly WBZL01 (sample SAMN12344345, study PRJNA552823) | activated sludge metagenome | biome: Activated sludge suspended growth; feature: Nitrification reactor; material: Wastewater; isolation source: activated sludge from nitrification reactor of wastewater...
CGCCCTCCAGCCTTGACGGAAACCGCTGGTATACCTTTATCCGTCAGGCACCGGAAGAGACCTACGCACCGGTTTACGCCTTGTTGTTCAGGGTAGGAATGTTCGGCTTCGGACTGGTCATCGTCCTATCAGGCCTTGGCTTCGTGGTCGGTTCTCGCATCGCGAAACCCATTACGGCACTCCAACGCGAAGCCGAAGGGCTACGCCTCGACCTCGCGACGCCGGAGACGCCCAACGCTCTCCCACCCGTGATTGCGTCGTTACCGCAGGACTACCGCACGGGCGATGAGATCGAGGACCTCGCCACGACCTTCGCCGCCATGCGGGCGGTGTTGGAAGAAAACCTCCGCACGATCCGCTCTCAGCAGCATGAGTTGATCCGACAGGAGAAGCTGGCCTCGGTCGGACAATTGCTGGCCGCCCTCGCTCACGACCTGCGCAACCCGCTCGGCGTCATCCGAAGCTCCGCACAGATCGTACTAGAGGGACCGCGGGAAGAACCGATACGGCAGGAGATGGCCCGGTATATCATCGACGAGGTCGACAAACTCTCGCAGCGCCTTCACGACTTTCTCCGTTACGCGAGGCAGAAGCCGCCGGACCTCACCGACACCTCCGCAGAAGACGCGGTGCGCGCGGCCCTCAAACAATGGGAGGCACAGGGAGGACATGAGCGGATACGAGTTGCGCACCGATTCGGTCCCAACCTGCCGCCGATTCGCATCGATCCCGAGCAGATCAAAGAAGCGCTGATGAATGTGCTGATCAATGCCCGTGAAGCCATGCCCGACGGAGGAACGCTCACTCTCACCACCAGATTGGGCTCGGAAGGCGAGGTGGACATTGAAGTGGCGGACACGGGAAGCGGAATCCACGCCGATCACCTCGCACGGATCTTCGAACCGTTCTTTACCACCAAGGCCTACGGAACCGGACTCGGCCTCACGAACGTCAAACGGCTCGTCGAGGACAATGGGGGAACTCTGACCGTGACCAGCAACCAGGGCACAGGAACCACATTCACACTGCGATTTCGCCCAGTGAGCTAGGGACGGCTTACGGGAGAACCGAAAACGCTGCTGACAGCCAATCGAAGCGGCAGGGCAGGAGGCTCAAACAGGCTGTCCAGCAAGGCCGCAGCGAGGCGCACGGCGCGAGGAATAACGAGCGTCACGTTTATGCGCGCCCGCGAGCCGGTGAGCGGGCGGTGTCTTCACAATCTTCACGCGTCAATGCGGCAAGCCGCCCAGCGATGCGAGAACGCCGCTGGCGGCCTGCTTCAGCCGCCTGCCACTAGACACGCTTGGTCATTCGGGAGAACCGCTCCTGCAGCACCACGCCGGTGGGGGTGAGATGTTTGCCCTGTATCGTTTTTTGCACCGCTTCGATGCGTGCAGTAAAATTCGGATGCGTCTTGAACAGCGCACGATCATCACCCTTCAACTCCCGCAAGCGCGTCAGTAACCCGACATAGGCCTCCGGGTCGTAGCCGACTCGCGCGGCGAAGACTTCGCCGATCGTATCGGCCTCCATTTCCTTCCCCTGGTCCAGCCCTTCATCGAGAAGTTTCTTGACGGCCCCGTCGATCACGTTCTTGAAGGCGGCCGGATTGCTGGTGGCATAGGAGAGGCCTGCCTCTGTCACACCGGCCAGGCGCTTGCTCCGCTGAATAATATCGAGGATATGTTTCTGGCTCACATGGGCGATCTCGTGTCCCAGCACGGCAGCCAGTTCCGCCTCGTTCCTGACCTGCTTGAGCAGCCCGCGGGTCACAAAAATGTATCCAGCCGGCGCGGCAAAGGCATTGATCGAGTCATGTTCCAGAATCGCCACCCGATAGGGAATGTCCGGCCGATCCGAGGTATTGGCCACGGCCCGTGCGACAAGATTCACGTACCGGACCAGCTCCGGCTGGTCGACGACACCGCCGTAACGGGCCACCACCTGCAGCGCCATCGCCTGCCCGATCGACGATTCTTCCTCATAACCGATAGGAAAGAGACTGCCGACGACATTCCCGACTCCATGGATAGCCCCCGCCAGCCGCGGGTTGCCGGATTGCCGCGCGATATCCTCCCCGGCGCGTTGCACTTCGGCACAACCGGCCACGGTCAGGGACAGGGCGAACAGACTTGCCGCCACGACGTGATTATTTCGCATATTCGCCAAGCCCTCCCTCCCGCAGAAACTCTTCAACCTCCTGATCGCCAAGCTGGTAGGCCGTCATGCGATCCACCGCGTCACGATCTCTCGCCGACACGCCGGTGCGATCGGCATACCCTTCCGATGCCTTGTCCAGGCCCCTGGCCCCGGCTGATGCCGTGGTCGCCGACGCGTCCCCACCGCGCATACTGTGCCCAAGCCTGGCCAGCGTATCGTTGGTCCCGGATGGTTTTGTGCTCGACGTTTTATTGGAGAAAATCCATCCTTTGGCACCGGCAGCCGTCTTCACCTCGACCCAGTTGCCGTCGCGGCCGAGCACGTCAAGCGCGTCACCGTACCTCACATTGCCGACCACCGCATCCAACGAGGTTTTCCCCGAACGGAGTTGCGCCGTCTTGGCTTGCACGTAGACCGTTTCAGCCCACGCCTCTATGCCTCCACTCACCAGCACCGCGCAGAACGCGACCCATGGAATCCAGTTTCGACGTAGTTGTGTCACAGCGTCCTCCCCTTCCACACCGCCGCTTACTTTGAAGTCATTTCGTACACCCCGTCCCAGTCGGCCGGCGGGGGTGTCTGCCGGTACGTGGTGGACCGTTCCACGTAGACCCGTGACGGTCCATCCGACGGATCGAAGGCAAGCGCCTCGGTGAATCGAGCACAAGCGGTCTCAAAATCTCGCTGTTTGTAGGCCGCCATTCCCTGCAGGTACCGATCGACGACACGTCGTTTCGCCTCGGCCACCTGCCCATTCCGGCCCAGGAGTTCGAACACGACGACCGGCTCTTTTTTGCCTTTCACTCGTAACAGATCGATCTCGCGCACTTCAACGTCGTTCTTGGCCAGTTCGGCGGTCCGCTGCCCGACCAGGATCAACGTATCGTAATATTTGCTGGCGCCCTCCAGACGCGACGCCAGATTGACGCTGTCCCCGGTCACCGTATATTCCATGCGCTCCTCGGAGCCCATGTTCCCCACGATGCAGGGACCGGAATTGATGCCGATTCTGGCCCCGATCTCCGGGAGTCCCTCCTCCACCCAGATCCGGCGAAGTCTGGCCAATTCAGCCTGACAGTCCAGCGCGGCATAACAAGCCAGCGACGCATGCTTCGGATCGTGGAGCGGCGCCCCGAAGAGCGCCATGATCCCGTCCCCCAAATACTTGTTCACATTGCCGCGGTGGGTCGTCTTGATGATCGTCGTCATCGCCGAGAGGTAGCGGTTGAGCAGGGCCACGAGATCTTCGGGCGACATCTTTTCCGAAATCGTGGTGAACCCCGCGATATCGGAAAACAGGATCGAGATCTCCCTTTGCTCGCCCCCCAGCTTGATCGCCTCTGGGTGACGCATGATCTCCTCGACCACCTCGGACGACATGTACTTGTCGAAGGCGGCGCGCATGAGCCGGCGCTGCTTCCCCTCGGTGATGTATTCGACCGTAGCCGCAGTACCAAACGTCAGGGCCAACGCCACCTCGGGGAAGACCAGTTCCAGCCAACGCGCGTGCCCCTCAAACGCATGCGCCACCAAGCCGTAGTAGGCCACCGCCAGCCCCAGCGTGACACCGAATTTCACCGGATAGGACCGGAACAACATGAAGGCCCCGGCCGACGTGAGGCAGAGCAACAGGAGGACGGTCAAGAACAACCAGGACGGCGCAGCCTGCAGTCCCTGCCCGTGTAGTAGATTGTCCAGTGCCGCCATGTGGATCAAGACACCCGGCGTGGCGGAAGAAAACGGTGTGACCCGAAGATCGTACAACCCGGCGGCCGTCCCTGCGATGAACACGATCTTGTCTTTAAAGATCGTGGCATCTAATGCCGGGCGTTCCCCCTTCTGCTGTTGGGCAAAGGCCTGCAACACGCTGCCGATCGAATACTTCCGGACGTGGTACGTCGCCTCCAACGAGCCGTGCCACCGAATCAACAGACGGCCATCGTTGTCGAGCGGCACGCCGGCGCTCCCGATCTGGCCTCGGCCGTCCTTGACGGAAATCCCGTCCGCCCCGAGCAGGTAGCGGGCTACCGCGAGGGAGAGATGCGGCACAAATTGCCCGTTCACCTGCCCGAGCATCGGAATCCGCCTCGTGGGGCCGTCGGCGTCGGCAGAGAGATTGATAACCCCAAGGCCACGCGCTTGCTGTGCCAACACTGGAATCGGTAGTTTCAGTCCAACCTGATGCGCTGCAACCCGGTCCGATTCCGGCAGTTCGACTTTCAGGGTCGCGCGGGCCTGCAGATCCGATGGAATGTGGTTGGGCTCGGCCTGGAACAACATCGGCAGGAACACATTGCCTGCCGCCTGCATGTCGTCGGCAAATGACTGATCGAATTCCTCGGCATTCTCATCGGGCTCAAAAAACATCACATCGAACACGACGGCCCGCGCACCCGCCTGCTTGAGATACCGCACCACATACCCATAGCGATCGCGCGGCCAGGGCCAGCGCCCGAAGGCCTCCAGGCTCGATTCATCGATGGCCAGCAGCACAAGATTGGAATCCGCATTGGCCGGTTCGGCGTAGCGACGGACCAGATGATCCAACGCCTTGAGTTCCACCACCTCAAACCACCGGGTCATCCGCAGTCCTGCCACGAGACAGAACACCGCGAGGCCGACCGCAAGCGCGGAGAAGAGTTTCGTTGTCCGTGTAGACGATGCCATCGAGAAGATCGAGCCGAGTAACAGCATGTACCGAGTGGGCTATGGTACTGGAGAATGGGAAAGAGGGAAAGAGGCGGGACGCGATAGTGAGCTCGGGATGCGACACCAACAACCCGGGCTACATCCTCACCCCTTATGGCGCATCAACCGCGCACCGAAACCCCAAGGTCGGGCCCCAGTAAGTCATCTCATCCCAGCCTCGATACCCAGCGCGCAATTCAAGGGGCCGTTCCATCCAACTGCCGCCGCGCAAGACTCTGAAGGTTCCGCGCAGGGGCCCTTGCGGGTCTCGGCTGGGCGAGATGCGATAAAAATCTTCGGCATACCAATCCTTCACCCATTCCGAGACCAGACCGATCATGCCGGACACGCCATAGGGGGAACGAGCCGCCGGCGGCATGCCCACCGGCTCAACGCCGTTCGTGGAGGCCTTTCCATCCGTCAGTGCCGCACGGCTTTTCTGGATCACCTCGTCGCTGTTGCCCCAGGGATACCGCCGGCCATCTGTTCCGCGCGCGGCCTTCTCCCATTCAGCCTCCGTGGGCAACCGCTTCCCGCCCCACTGGCAGTAGGTCCTCGCCTGCATCCACGTCACATCGGTCACGGGACGTTGTTCCAGCTGGGGATCGTCGAAGGCCACGCGGACTTTCGGTGGAAGACAACTCCCCCCGTCCACACAGGCGCGATACTGCCCATTCGTGACCCCCAGTTGATCGATCCAGTAGGCGCTCAGATAGAGGCGATGCAGGGGACGCGCATCGGGCAGGCCGTCTTCCATCCCCATCAGAAATTCCCCCGCAGGAATCAGCACCATTCCAGGGAGGGGCGTCAGACCTTGATCCAGCAGCCGTTTCATGGCCTCCTGCTGGTCCGCCTGCAGTTGAGCATTGACCCGGTCGATGGCCTCCTCACCGGCCGCCTCATTCGAGCGGACCAGCGGCCCCGGGACGCGGGTCACCGAGGGCTGCCCGCCTCGCAGCGTCTCTGCAATCCGAGGCGTCGCCGCCGATTGGCTCGGAACAGCCGGCGGCTCGGACATGCGGATCGTTTCGATTCGTACCGTGGTCCGCGCCATTTCCAGCACGGGGTCCCCCTTCCCCTTGCCTTTCTTGGGCTCTTTTCTGATTTTGCCGATCGCGGAAAAATCAAAGTCCGGAATGTTGGCCAGCAGGGGCGTCGCATAACTGATCGGCACAGCGAACGCCATGCCTTCGGGCACAATGCCGGACGGATGGGTAAATTTCGCGGTGAGAATCCCGACGACTTCACCCTGCCGATTAAAGATCGCCCCGCCGCTGTTGCCCGGGTTCACCGCCGCGTCGACCTGAAACACCCGTTGCACGCCTCTCGTCCGCACGGCGGCCACATGGCCTCTGGTGATCGTGGTTTCGCGCAACCCGAACTGGAACCCGACGGCAATCACCTCCTGATCCAATTTCACGGCGCCGGCATACCCCAGCGGCGCTTCGGAGAGCCCGACGGTTTCGACCTTCAACAGTGCCAGGTCATGCTCCGCATCCACACTGACGAGGACCGCAGGCGCGCGAAACTCTCCCGGCGTCACAATCGTGATGCGTTTCGCGTTTGCGATCACATGATGGGCCGTAAGCACATAGCCATCGTGATGCACGATGACCCCGCTGCCCGCCGGTTTCTCAACCGGCAACGGCGGGCGCTCATTGGCCTCCCCGCGGTCGACAGTGCCGAGAAGAAGGGCAAGTAGCACCAGAAGGATCTTCATGGTTTGACCGGCAGTAGCACGCTGATCGCCCCGGCATTTTGTCCGAGGACAAGGCCTTCCCGCGGATATCCCATGCGGTCGATCACCCCTTTGGGTTCTCCATGACAATCCAGGCAATGCCTGGTCGCATACAGCGGGAACATCAGGCGGAACGACGCGCTGTCGGCGGCCATCTCACTGATGACGGTTTCCCGGGGGTAGGCGGAATCGGCAAACGCTTCCAAGGCACCCCGTTCGTAGGCGTCCGGGCGATTGGCGGGGTTCCGCGGCGCCAACGAGGTTTGTTTCAAGCGCACTCCTGTGTGGTCGGTGAACCGGGCCGACACCCGTGACCCGAACACGGCGGGAATAACGCCTGTGAATCCTGTAGCCTGGGGATGGACATCTCGATGAAGATCGACGATCACCTCCCTGCTGGTCTCAACCAATGCCCGGAGTAGTCGTTTGGTGCGTGGGGCCAGAACTGTGTCGTCCAGCTCGTGCAGGTCGATACCGGCCCGACCCCGGAACATCTCCACGAGTTGCCGTTCGAAAGCCTCCGGCGTGAGGCCGTTGCCCTGCGAGCCCTCCAACACCATCTGATTGTCGTTAATGACCGCGCGACCGGAGTCGAGGAGCACGGCGAGTAGACGAGCGGTCTGTTCGAGTTCAAGCACCGTGTGGAATGGAAGGGAGGACCGGGCTGGGTGTTCAAACCCTGAGGTCGGCGGGATGGCGGTGAGCCCCCCACCGATCAGCAGACAGGCCAACATCCTCGGCAGACGACGTCGCATGGGCTACCCTGATGCGTTCGCGTTGCGAGCTGTGGGGACCGTGCGCTGCCGCCCAAGTGAGCGGGACAACAGCGCACACCTCTGGAAATGCTACGAGTCGCGTGCGAGCAAGTCAAGGCGTTCGCCCATGCCAAGCCTCCGCCCTCACCGGTTCGACTGGATGTCGATCATCATATTATCCGCATCCAGTTCGATCGTCACGGGCATCCCTTCCTGGAACACCGAGAGCTTGCTCCCTGCCAGCGTATCCACCTCAAACCGTTCGAACCCCTCCGGAGTCGAGATCTGGATTTCCCCCCAATAGGGATCGGCGTACTGTATACGACCGGCCAGCACCTTGTGATTGGCAAAATCCTCCCCGCCTGGCCTGGTCGCGTCCAACAGGACGTTTCCCGAATCGACCAGCAACCACACCGTATCGCCGACCCGCGCGTCATGCAGTCCGACTCGATCCGCCTTATTGGGGCTGATCGTCCGTAGTTGCAGCCCATACGGCATCTTCACAAACAATAGCCCGCTTTCGATCTTGGTAATGTGCCCGCTCACGGCCAGATGCACACCTGGCACTACTCCCTCTGATGATTCCGCCCCGGCCGGCACCAATGGCCATACGACTCCGAGCACCCCGACAAGAAGGCACGCCGTCCCCTTCATGGCACCCTCCTTTCACGTCGTTCGCGATCCGCCCTCCCGTTCAGGAACCAGGCTCACTGCCCAGGCCCGGCGCCGGTGGCACCGCAATGCCATATTCCTGGATCGGGGTGACCATGACGGCAAAGTTGAACAACTCATCGGCCGCCACATCGTGAATGCCCTGCTCGCGTGTCCTCAACATCTTGAACCACTTCCCCATCTCGGTTTTGACGGTCTTGGTATCTCCCCGCCCGATGGCGTCCTTCACCACCGCCAGCCGTTGGCTGTAGGGCTCCCAATTCGCGCCCGGATAGCTGGTTTTGTAGAAGTTGAGCGAGCCGTTGATTTCGTCGACCCACGACTGTTGGGCATCGACGTGTCCGAGCAGCAGGCTCGTCCCCAGGCAGAATCCGAACACCAGGGCCCACAACCCGTAACCTGCTCTGTGACTGTTCATGGTGCGCCTCCTTGTTCTTGACGCAATCCCCGGAGACAGGCTCAATAGGAGACCGACGATTGACGATCCGATTCCCGTGCCTCCTCCGCATCGTGGCTGTCCGGCGTCTTCAGCATCTTCATGTCTATTCCACCGGACGTCTCGTTCTCCGGGGCCAGCATCTGACTCTCAAACATCTTGTCCGACTCACCCCCCGCCGATTCAGTGAAGGCAGGGCTGTCTCCGGGCCGACTCTCCAATTGCGGCGAGAACGTCCCGAGCATCTGATCCGGGTGGATCACCTGGGCCACACCGGCAGGGACCAGGAACAGTGCGACAGCCCACCCGACCACGATCTGCAATGTAGCAGCAAGACGCATGTTCGTCTCCATGGTGCGTCCTCCTCTCTCACGCATGTTCACGGCGATCCGTGACGACTGACACTGATCTCACTGTACGGAACCGTATGTGCGAGGACTATTGCCTGGGAGATGGATTTTCTCTCCACCCTTCGGGTGAGGAGACAGGCCGAGAGGCCGACTGTCAGCCGTTGCCGAGATAGACGAGCACGGCCTCGACACGCCCGCTGACCTTCAACTTTTGGTAGGTATGATGGAGATGGGTTTTGACGGTATCGAGGGACACGCAGAGTTGGTCGGCGATTTCTTTGTTGCTGCGCCCCGCGGCCGCGCGGGCCAGAATTTCCCGCTCACGATCGGTCAACAGCGATAGCCCTCCCGGATCGGCCCCGCCCTGTTGGCTCGCTATGGACAGGGCCTTCTTGGCAAAACCGTCCGGCATGTAGGCCGAGCGCACGGGGATATGCTGAAACGTGGCTCGGATGATCCGCAGAAACTCCTGATGGTCGGCGTCCTTCAAAATATACCCGCAGGCGCCTGCCCGCACGGCTGCGACGATACGGGCATCGTCGTCATGCACCGACAACATCAACACGCGGCAATCCGGCACACAACTGCGGATCAAACGGGTGGCGGTAATGCCGTCCAGCCGCGGCATGTCGACATCCATCAAGACGATGTCCGGCTTGTACTCGACGGCGAGGTCAAACGCGTGCCGACCGTCCATCGCGTCTCCGACCACCACAATGTCGGGTTCATGCTCGAGTAACATCCGCAGACTCTGCCGGAAAAGCCGTTGATCTTCGGCGATCAAGATGGTGAGAGGCATGACTGCTCCTGTCTGATCGGTAACGCGACCGTCAGCACGGCGCCGCCCCCGCGACGATTGCCGGCCGTGATGCGCCCCCCATGGGCCTCGACCACGAGACGACAAAAATGCAGCCCCAGGCCGCGGCCGATCCGATAATCCTGTCCATCCTTCTTCCGGAAGAACATCTCGAACAGATGCGGCACATCTTCCGGGGCGATTCCCGCGCCCTCATCCTCGATACAGATCGTCACCATGGCTCCGGGGGAGGGCTCACCGGGCGGCGTAACATTCGGCATGGGCGTCTTGTCCACCTGCAGGGTCATGGTGATCGTGCCCTGCGGCGGCGAGTACTTGAGCGCGTTATGCAGCAGGTTGATCAGCACTCGTTGCAGCCGTCGCCCATCCCCGCATATCCACACCTCATTCGATGGCGTACGCACCGCAAAGCGTACGCCCTGCGCTTCCGCTTCGGAACGAAAGAGTCGCAACGTGTCCTGCAGCAGCAGGCCGGCGGCCACCGGCGAGGTACTCAGCGGAAGTCCTGAATAGTGCTCCTGATACACATCCAACATGTCGTTGATCATGCCGAGGAGTAGATCCGTCGTGAAGCGCAAATCTTCCAGGCAGCGTCGAGGCAGGTCCTGCGCCATCTCCGGACGCCCGCTCAGCCATTCCAGTGTCTTCTTAATCCCGGCCAGGGGATTCCGAATATCATGCGCAAACATGGAGGCACATTGACTCAACGACGCGAGCCGTTCGGATCGGAGCAATTGCTGTTCAAGTGTTTTCTGCTCCGTCAGATCGCGGAGTTGCACCATGATGGACTCGATACCGCCGGCCTTCGTGACCGGCACGCAGTCGATCTCCATCGTCAAAGCACCTCCGGGGGTCGGCACACACATCACGCCTGCCGAGACCTCCGCGCCACGGTGGAGCACCAGATTCAGTTGCGCCTGCAGGCGGGGCCGCTCAGCCTCCGCGACGAGGTCGAGGACCGGCCGATGCAGCAGGGTTGAGACCGGCCGGGCAAGCGTCACCTCGCCACGCCTATTCACGGCCTGAACCACCCCGAAGGGATCGACCAGAATTTTGGTATCAACCGCATGATCCCAGAGCAGCCGATAGTGTTCCTCAGACGTGGCCAGATCGACATTCGCCTGCTCAAGCCTTCGAACATATTGTTGCTTGGCCTGTGAGGCCAACTCCAAGCGTTGCGCAAGGTCATCAAAACTCGCAGCCAGCCGATCGATCTCCTCAATGCCGCTCGCTTCGCCGGGCGACGACGCCAGAAACGTGGCGGGTGTTCCGCCGTCGGCCATCCGGTTGATACGCTCACTCAGCGTCCCCAGCGGGCGCACAATCCGCCGACCAAGCCGCCAGCGCAGCCAAACCATAAACACACTCGTTCCGATCCAGAACGCGCCGAGTTTCCCGAGCAGGGCGGCCACGGGCTCGAATGTCTCAATCGGATCCTGCTGCACCAGAATAGACCAGGCCGGCGCCCGCGCCACCTGAGCCGAAAGCACGACGGGAGCCATTCCAATGATGCTCTCCTGGCCGCCGTGACTATCCTGATCGATCCGAGCCCATCGGGCAGCGTTGCCCTCGGTTCCCCACTGCGTCACGCTCGCCGGAAGCGGCAGATGGAGGGTGGGGGCAAGCGTGGAGCAAGCCAGGATCGTGCCGTGATCGTCCAACAGCATCAGGTGGCCTGTTCGACCGAGTCGGCTCCCGAGGATCGAGGACAGGATGCGATCTGTTCCGATAACGACCTTGAGGACTCCACGGACCGGCTCACCTCGCTCACCGATCGGGACCGCAACTTCCCAGTACCCATGTCCCTCCTCGTCGACCGTGAGAGGGCCCGCCCAGGAATGTCCCTCCTGCACGACCATCGTCCACCACGGCTGCCTCGCATAAAACCCTCGGACGGAATCACTCGACTTACCTCCGACCAGTTGCCCGTCCGCCCGCACAATGGCCAGTGAATGAAAATAGCGATGCTGCACGTCGCGCCAGCGCTCAACCTGCCTGGCCGCCTGAGCCGACAACACAGCGCCTTCCACCGAAGCACGCAGATCGGGAAGCGCGGCTAGCCGTTGCACCCATTCAATTTCTCCGGTGAGCAGCAAGGCGGCTTTGTCGGCACTCTGGCGGGCGATTTCCTGAAAGGTGATCCCGACAGTGGTCTGTAGCGATTGTCGGGCATGCCAGTAGGCATAGGCGAGCCCCACCGTGCCGGAGACCAGTCCCACGGCAAGCACTGAGAGGGTGACCAAACTTTGAAGACTGACCCGCTGGCGCATGACGGCGGCCATGGGGTAGGTTGCGGCGTGACCGGCAGCGTGGACGAAGTGGTGTGTGCGGCCCGGCAGAGCCCCGGTCCCGACGCAATATGGGTTACGTCATGTCATGCTCCGCACACCCTGTGGCATGCGGACATCTGCACACGGCACTCCTTCAGCATACAAAACTTCAGGCATCGAACATAGTCCCCCGACCACGGGCTGCGGGGTTATCGCAATTCCACGATCGTCACCCCATCGCCCCCCTCGGCACGATCACCCGGCCTAAACGTCACAACGTAAGGGGAGGCCTTGAGATATTCCCGCAGGGCAGTCCTTAGCCGACCCGTCCCGTGCCCGTGGATAATGCGCACAAACGGGCTTCCCCCGAGGACGGCACGATCAAGGCCGGCCACCACGACATCCAGCGCATCATCAGCCGCTTGGCCGCGCACGTCCAATGTCTCCTGAATATCCTCCGTGGCGAATGTTTGACTGGTACGCCTGGGGGGAACCGCACTCGCCTTGACCGGCTCACGACGCGCTGCCTTGTGGGGCTTGGCCACACTCACCAGACTTGCCACGCTGGCAAGAATCTCTCCCTCACCGACTTTCAGTCGCACCCGCTTTTTCCCTTGAGGTGATTCCAGCAACGTACCCGTCATCCCCAACCCGACCACTTCCACCGAATCCCCAGCGGCAAGCTGATCGACAGGAATCGGCGGCTCGGGTTCCTCCACCTCACGCCGGACCGCCTGTTCCAATTCAACCAGCCGGACCTTGCTCTCCTTGGCCTTGAGCAATTTTTGATCGCGTTTAAGATCGTCGATCGTCGCCTGCACCGCGGCACGGGCTCGTTGAAACTCCTGTGACAGCTTCTTCTTCAGTCCTTGCCGCTCATCTCGCTCTGACTCGCGCAGAACGGTCAACAACTCGCGGGCTTCCTGCGAAGCCTGTTCAGCGTCTTGCCTGGCCGCCGTCGCGGCGGCAAGGTCTTCGCTCAACCGTCGTTGTTTGTCCTGTAGATCCGTCAACAGCGTCTCCAGCAGACGGTTATCACCCTGAAGCCGCGCGCGTGCATCATCCAGCACCGCCTGATCCATCCCGAGCCGCCCTGCAATTTCAATCGCAGCGGAGCCTCCCGGTTGTCCCTGGATCAACCGGTAGGTCGGCGACAAGGTCTGTAGATTGAATTCGACGCTCGCATTGGCAAATCCAGGTCGCTCTTGGGCCAACCCTTTCAACACGCTGTAGTGGGTCGTGGCTACGACTTTCACACCAGCCTCAGCCAGCCGACAGAGCAGGGCGCTTGCCAGCGCCGCCCCTTCGGCGGGATCGGTGGAAGTCACCGGCTCATCCAGCAAAACCAGGGCACGAGAAGGAGGCGCTGTCGCAAGCCGACCGGCAGTGCCGGCTCCGTCGGACACCTCACCGAGCAGCTGCACCATCTGTGTAATATGGGCGGAAAAGCTGGACAGGTCTCGTGCAAGGTCTTGTGCATCGCCGATATCGGCATACACCGAGGGAAAGATCGCCATCTCCGACTCCGGCGCACAGGGAAGATGCACGCCGCAGCGGACCATCAAGGCGAACAGGCCGAGCAACTTCAGCGTGACGGTTTTTCCGCCCGTGTTGGGACCGGAGATGATGAGCACTCGCACAGTTTCGTCAAACGCCAGGTCATTGGGTACCACCTGCTCCTTCGTCAGCACGAGAAACGGGTGACGGGCCTGCTTGAGCACCACGCGCCCCTGATCATTGAGCCGCGGGGGAGATGCATGCAAACGCTGACTCAATCCTGCTTTCGCAGAGATGGCATCCAGCCGACCGAGCACCCCTATCGTCCCGGCAAGTGCTGGTTGGTGAGGGGCCACGAGGGCCGAGAGCTCACGCAAGATTCGACGCACTTCACGCTCGACGTCCAAATCCACCACTTTAATCGAGTTATTCAGATCCACTAGTTCGCGCGGCTCCAAAAAGAGGGTGGCGCCGCTCGACGACACGTCATGTACGATGCCGGGAACCCGCCCCTGCATCTCAGCCTTGATCGGCACCACATACCGCCCTTCGCGCTGCGCAAAGTAGTGTTCCTGCAATACCTCTTCGTAGCGGCGCGAATGCAAGATTTGATCGAGGCGATGCCGCATCTGCTGCTTGAGGTCGGTCGCACGTTGCATCAGGCGGTGCAACTCAGGGCTGGCCGATTCCCGTATCGACCCATCGGGCTCGATCGCGCGCTCCAGCGCGGCGGAGAGCCGACGATACTCGCTCACCGGACCTAACTCCGACACCAGAGCGCTCACCGTGGGAGCATCGGCCTGGTGGCGGAGGAGATAGCGCTGCACATCCTCGATGACTTCCAGGACGAGCGCGATGTCTCGCAACTCATGCGCCTCCAAGGCCGCCCCTTTCGCTACCCGCCCTAACCACTCCAGCACATCCGGAAACCGGAGGACCGGGAAGGGATCGGTACCGTCACGCAAGCGCATCATGTCGGTGGTTTCCGCCTGCCGGATGCGGGCCTGCTCCACATCTTGTTCCAAGACCATCGCGCGACAGCGCTCTGCGCCGACCGTCGACTGGGCGTGAGACGCCAGCTGGTCCAATAACTTCCCCCACTCGAGCACATTTCCCGCCTCGACCTGCAAGGATTCAGATGGCATTTCGCTCCAACCCTCGATGGATGTTCAGGGATCAGACTCTACCGGAGCACTTACGCCTACAACAAGACGTGCCGACACTTCCTTGATTCCACGAGGCCCGCTTCGCCAATATCCACCGGCCTTCCCTCTTTTTGTATGCTTGACACGCAGAAAGTCGGTCAGTACTATCGCCCCAGATTCACTCAGTTCAACCCGTTCACTTCTTGAGGATTCAGCCCCATGACCACACGCATCGGCATCAATGGATTCGGACGCATCGGCCGCAATGTTCTCCGCGCTTCCCTGGGAGATCCCAGCCTAGAATTTGTCGCCATCAACGATCTGACCGATGCCAACACATTGGCCTATTTGCTCAAGTATGACTCGGTTCACGGCACGCTGGACGCCTCGGTGGAGGCCAAGGATGACCACCTGATCGTGGACGGCAAAGCCATCAAGGTCTTGGCCGTGAAGGATCCGAAAGAACTGCCTTGGAAAGCGCTCAACGTGGATATCGTGATCGAGTCCACCGGACGGTTTACGGATCGCGAGGGCGCAGGAAAACACCTCTCGGCCGGTGCCAAGACCGTCATTATTTCTGCACCTGCGAAAGACCCTGATGCCACCGTCGTACTCGGCGTCAATGAGCAAGTATTCGACCCCAAAGCGCATCACATTGTTTCCAATGCCTCGTGCACAACCAACTGCCTTGCCCCGGTCGCGAAAGTCCTGCTCGAACACTTCGGCATCAAACACGGGGTCATGACGACCATTCACTCCTACACCAACGACCAGCAACTGCTCGACCTGCCCCACAAGGACCTGCGACGGGCACGCGCAGCCGGTATGTCGATGATTCCTACGAGCACCGGCGCGGCCAAAGCGCTGCATCTGGTAATTCCGGCATTAAAGGGGAAACTCGATGGACTGGCCATTCGCGTTCCCACCCCGAACGTCTCATTGGTGGACCTCACCGTGGAAACAGAAAAGGACTGTGATGTGGCAGGGGTGAATGCCGCCTTCAAGAAGGCCGCCGAAGGCCCGATGAAGAACGTGCTGGCCTATTCGGAAGCCCCGATTGTGTCCATCGATCTCAAGGACGATGCGCACTCCGCCATTGTCGATGCCCCCCTCACCGCGGTCATCGACAAACGACTCGTCAAAGTCACCGCCTGGTACGACAACGAATGGGGCTATTCCTGCCGGGTACGGGACCTGATCAAGTACATCGTTGCCAAAGCGTCGTGAACTGATTCCCACACATCGCGCTTTTCTGACGTGCAGCACGGGCCGGAGCTACCAGCAACCGGCGCGGAACACCCGGAGAAGGAGTAGGCTCTGCCATGAATATTCGCAAACGAATCATCGAGGACCTTCAACTTCGCGGGAAGCGCGTCATTATTCGCGCCGACTATAATGTCCCGCTCGATGACTCGTTGCAAATTACCGACGACACGAGGATCCGATCAACGCTTCCCACCATCAACCGCGCCGTGGACGAGGGAGCCAAAGTGATCCTGTGTTCTCACCTCGGCAGACCGAAAGGGAAATTCGATCCGAAATTCAGCCTGGCTCCCGTTGCCAAACGCCTCCAGCGCTTGCTGGGCAAAGAAGTGACGTTTGCCCCTGACTGCATCGGCGCCGCCGTTGAAGGCCTCGTCGCCAAAATGCAACCCGGCGATGTCATGTTGTTGGAAAATCTCCGATTCCACCCCGAAGAGGAGAAGAACGACGAAACATTTTCCAAGGCCCTCGCCTCTCTCGCTGATGTCTACATCAACGACGCCTTCGGTGCGGCGCACCGGGCTCATGCTTCCACAGTCGGCATCACGAAATACATTCCCGAGGCAGCGGCAGGTTATCTGCTCAAGAAGGAAATCGAGTATCTCGAAGGGGCCGTGGAAAATCCGGTGCGGCCCTTTGTCGCCATTCTCGGAGGTGCCAAGGTATCAGGAAAAATCGGCGTCATCGAGAATCTCGGCAAGAAAGTCGACAAGGTCATCATCGGCGGGGGTATGGCCTTTACCTTTCTGAAAGCGATGGGACTTGAGATCGGCCAGTCACTCGTTGAAAACGATATGCTCGATTTCGCCAAAGGGGTACAGGACCACGCCTTTTCCAGTGGCGTGAAGTTTTACCTGCCGGTGGACTGTGTGGTTGCCGCGAGCCGTGAGCCCGGTGCTGAAACAAAGATTGTCCCGGTGCAAGAAATTCCTAAAGGCTGGTATGGACTGGATATTGGTCCGGCATCCGTCAAGCTCTTCTCGGAAGCCGTCCAGGACGCGAAAACCATTCTGTGGAACGGTCCCATGGGCATGTTCGAGGTCGATGCCTTTGCACGAGGAACTCTGGCCATGGCCCATTCGGTCGCAAACGCCTACGCGCTGACCATTGTCGGCGGAGGCGAAACCGCTTTAGCCATCCATCGCGCGGGAGAATCCGAAAGCATCTCGTTTATCTCGACCGGTGGTGGAGCCGCGCTGGAGCTGCTCGAAGGGAAAACCCTCCCTGGGCTTGCTGCGCTCCCCAATAGACAGGCGTAACGATATCCTTCGCCCGATCTTCCCGATAGAGGCTTCGTGAGAACACGCTTCATCGTCGGCAACTGGAAAATGAACAAGACGGCGACCGAAGCCGTGGACTTTGCCCATCGCCTCACGCAGGAGCTGCCCAGCGCTGAGGGAATCCAGGTCGGGTTCACACCGCCGTTCACAGCCCTACACGCCACACGTGACGCCCTCGCTTCCAACCCGGCTTTTCTCCTTGGAGCGCAAAACCTACATTGGGAGGAAAAGGGAGCCTTTACCGGCGAAGTCTCAGGCCCCATGCTGAAGGACCTTGGCTGCGAGTTCGTCCTTGTTGGTCATTCTGAACGTCGCCAGTACTTTGGGGAGCAGGATACGTGGACGAACAGGAAAGTTCTGGCAGCCCTCCGACATGGACTCAGGCCGATTCTGTGTGTGGGAGAAACGCTCCAGGAACGTGATAGCGAACACACCGACGCCGTCATTGAACGACAGCTCCGTGCCGGACTCGCGGGAGTCGATGGTCCAGGCTTGGCCGCCGTCACCATCGCCTATGAACCCGTATGGGCAATTGGGACCGGACGCGCTGCCACGCCACAGCAAGCCGTGCCGGTCCACCGCAAGATCCGTAGCATCGTCGGCGAACTTGGAGGACCGGACGCCGCACGGCGGTTGAGAATCCTATATGGTGGCAGCGTCACACCCAAGAACATCGCCGATTTTCTCTCCTGTGAAGAAATCGATGGAGCATTGGTCGGCGGGGCTTGTTTAGATCCCCTGTCTTTTGCTACACTCATCAAGGTCGCTATCGGGTCTCATCCCACCACGGCCTCATAAACACCATGTACACGCTGCTCATCATTGTTCATGTCATTGTCTGCCTACTCATGATTGGAGCAATTTTGCTGCAATCTGGGAAGGGTGCCGAGATTGGTGCGGCCTTCGGCGGTTCCAGCCAGACTGTATTCGGCAGCCGAGGTCCTGCGAACTTCCTGAGCAAGTTTACGGTGATCACGGCGTTCGTGTTCATGTTCACCTCGTTGTCTCTGGCCATCCTGGCAAAAGATCGCACTTTCTCTTCCACCGTCATCGACCTCAACAAGAAGCCGGCCGCAACGAGTCCCAGTTCGACCTCAACAGACAGCACTGCTGCCCCGGCGAAGGAATCACATTCCTCCGGCGAAGGCTCCCACTAAGTTTCTCAGTTCCTATTGCTCACTCCCTCCCATGATCGATGCTCGAGCGGGCTCGTAATCTCTGGTGCCGTCCTCAACGATCGCTTTGGCCCTAAACTTACGCACCGGTTTTCAGGAATGGGAGCACGGCATGTCGTGGAACAGCCGGCATGGTTGCGTTCAAAACAGACGACCGAGGCGGGAGAATCCTGCAACACCTCCCCGAAGAGCACTCTCGCAAACAATTACGCCTATTTCTACGGATGGACGGGAGCGCGCGACCAAGACACCGGCTGTACCGAAGATGCGTGAACAGAAGCCGGGGGATGACGAGGTTGCCAAGATTCAGGCAACTCTTGGGGCAAGAGGGGAAGACCGTTCCGAAAGATGGCTACACCGGGGTCAGCCAATGACGATGAGCGGGATCTTGTCCGCCCACCACGTCAAAAAATGCCTTTTGTAAGGTTTTTGTGATGGGACCGGGAGTTCCCGTCCCGATGCGCCGCTGATCGATCTCCGTCACCGGCGTAAGTTCTGCCGCGGTGCCGGTCACAAACACTTCTTCGGCCACGTACATTTCATCACGGGTGAACCGCTCCTCAACCACCGGAATTTGACGTTCTTTGGCCAGCTGAAGGATTGAATTCCGCGTGATCCCCTCTAAGATCGAGGTGAGCGGTGTCGTTTTCAGGACTCCGCGTCGCACGATGAACACATTCTCCCCCGTGCCTTCTGCGACATACCCTTCGGGGTCCAGCATGATGGCTTCATCGTATCCGTCGGCTTTGACTTCGCGCTTGGCGAGAATGGAATTCACGTAGTAGCCGGAAATCTTCCCACGGGTCATCGAAACATTCACGTGGTGGCGTGTAAACGAAGACACTCGGGCACGAATCCCCTTCGCCAGCGCTTCGTCACCGAGATAGGTGCCCCACTTCCATGCGGCAATGCTCACGTTGATGGGATTCTCACCGGGATAGAGCCCCATGGCTCCATAGCCGATATACACGAGCGGACGGATGTAACAAGCTTCGAGCTTATTGACCCTGACGGTTTCAACAATAGCTTCAGTAATTTGCTTCCGGTCGTACGGTATCTGCATCAGCCCAATGTGTGCCGACTCAAATAGCCGATCCACATGCTCGGGCAGTCTAAAAATAGCCGAACCATTCTGCCCCTTGTAGCACCGGATCCCTTCAAAGGCGGCCAGGCCATAGTGCAGTGAATGGGTGAGCACGTGCACTTGCGCATCGGCCCACGCGACAAATTTGCCGTCCATCCATATTTTTTCGCTAGTTTGTAACATGGGGCGGATATTACCAGCGCCTCGCGATGAGCGTCAAGGCGGCATCGCCGGCCACCAACACGGCACTCAACGCCATGCACGGGCGAAGGCAGAGCACCACTCCGGCGTATACCATCACACAGGAGCGCAGCGGTTCTGCGCATGCACTTATTCTTGACACCTCCTCGATCCCTATGATACACACCCACGTTCTGCTGACGAGGAGAAGAAACGAACATGTACGCTATTATCGAAACAGGCGGGAAACAGTATCGAGTGGAAGCAGGGACCGTGCTCCAGGTGGAGTCACTTCCCGGCGAGGTCGGGCATTCAGTGCAGATCGACAAGGTTCGACTGCTGCACGGAGATGGCGGCCTGGTGGTGGGTCAACCGGTGGTTGCCGGAGCAACAGTGACGGCGGAAATTCTTCGCCAAGGACGCACCCGCTCCATCACGATCTTCAAAAAACAACGTCGCAAAAATTATCGGCGAACCAGGGGCCACCGGCAAGGCTTCACACAGCTGCGGGTCACCGGGATCGACACGAAGTAACGGCTCGTAAGGAGAGTTTGCTATGGCAACAAATAAAGGCGGCGGTTCCACACGGAACGGTCGTGACAGCAATCCACAATACCTTGGCGTCAAAGCTTACGGGGGAGAGACGATCAAGGCAGGCTCTATCATTGTGCGCCAGCGCGGCACGAAGTTTTTTCCTGGTCTGAACGTGGGGTTAGGCCGTGATCATACCCTCTACGCCTATGTCTCCGGTGTCGTGAAATTTGAAGGTGGGCGCGGCCGGCAGAAGGTCAGCGTTTACCCTGTGACCACGAAGGCGTAAATTCTCCTCAGCCCCGACCGCAACTCCCGCGGAACCGGCACCCTTCATTCACGCAACGCCTCATGAGCCGGCAGATACAGTATACTCCTGCTTCTGAATAACTACGCCGGCTGGGGGGCGTTGCGATGTCCACATTTGTCGATCAAGCCCAGATCCTCGTGAAGGCCGGGGACGGCGGTCACGGCGCCTGCAGCTTTCGCCGAGAAAAATTCGTACCCCGTGGAGGGCCAGACGGCGGAGACGGAGGAGACGGCGGCAGCGTCCTCGTCCAGGCTACGACTCGCCTCGCCACCCTGCTAGATCTTCGCTACCAAAAGCACTATGAAGCAGAGAAGGGCGAGGGCGGTGGCGGCAGCAACTGCCATGGCCGGCGCGGAACCGACATCTCCATTCCTGTTCCGGTCGGCACGATGGTGTTTGACGCGAACACACAGGAGCTTCTTGCCGACCTCACAGAGGACGGCGACACTTGCATCGTTGCCAAGGGGGGCCGAGGGGGGCGAGGCAATAGCCGTTTTGCCAGTTCCACCAATCGTGTCCCGACACAATTTGAACAGGGTACCCCCGGCGAAGAGCGCCTGCTTCGACTCGACCTCAAGTTGCTGGCGGATGTCGGCTTGGTCGGGTATCCGAACGCCGGGAAATCGACGTTCATCGCCGCCGTCTCCGCTGCACGACCCAAGATTGCCGACTACCCCTTTACAACCCTCACCCCGAACCTTGGCGTGGTTCGATCGAGCGAGAAGCAGACCTTTGTCATTGCGGACATTCCCGGATTGATCGAGGGGGCGCACGAAGGCAAAGGCCTCGGCTTTCAATTCCTCCGCCACATTGAACGCACCAGCCTACTGATTCACATGATTGATGTATCCGAGTGGGCCACAGAGGACCCGGTCGCCAGCTTGAAGGTCATGCGGCACGAGCTGGCGACATATGACCGTGCCCTTGCCGATCGCCCCTACGCGGTGGTAGGCACCAAACTCGACATCAAAGGCGAAGGCGAACGGCTCGAACAGCTCAAAAAATACTGCCAACGGCGCAAAATACGCTTCTTTGCCATCTCTGCCGCCACACGTGAAGGATTGGACGAGTGTCTGCGCTACATGGGGCGACAGGTGGAGGCGTTGCGAACAATCCCGTGCGAGACGAAGTCATAACACAAGCCAGACGCGTGGTCGTCAAGATCGGGAGCAGCCTCATTGCCTCCCGCGAGACGGGATTGAGCGCCGAGCGCCTTGAGCGGCTCGCTACGGAAATTGCCGAGATACGCGCTCAGGGGCGTGAGGTGCTCGTCGTCTCCTCCGGCGCGGTGGTGTCGGGCATCAAAAAACTCGGCCTGCGCGAATACCCCAAAAGCCTGCCGGTGAAGCAGGCCGCGGCAGCGGTCGGCCAGAGCCAGTTGATGTGGGCCTATGAAAAGGCGTTTGAGCGACTCAATCTCCGCGTTGCGCAAGTGCTCCTGACGCATGCAGATCTGGCAGATCGCCGACGCTTCTTGAACGCCAGGCACACCCTGACGACCTTGATTGAATTCGGGGTCGTTCCCATCATCAACGAAAACGACACTGTGGCCGTTGAAGAAATCCGGGTCGGAGACAACGATACGCTGGCAGCCCAGGTCGCGCATCTCATTGATGCAGACCTCCTCGTCATTCTCTCGGATGTGGACGGACTGTTCACCGCCGATCCGCGAAAAGATCCCGGTGCAACCTTGATCCCGCTGATTCACGAGATCAACGAAGACATTGAACAGCGCGCAGGCCTGTCCTCCACGTTTGAGGGCACCGGAGGCATGGCTACCAAGGTACGAGCGGCTAAAAAGGTGGGCGACTACGGGGTTTCGACCTTGATCCTGAACGGCACTCGCCAACGGTTGCTCCCAGAGGTGCTGTCCGGACACCCCGGTGGCAGTTTGTTTCTTGGCCGCGAGCGACGCATGAACAGCCGGAAACATTGGATTGCGTTTACCTTACGCCCCAGGGGCCAAGTCCAATTGGATCAGGGCGCGGTCGAGGCGCTGGTACATAAAGGGAAAAGTCTTCTGGCCTCGGGAATTCTCGACATCACCGGCCAGTTCGACGCCGGCGACCCAGTCACCTGCACCGGCCCGGACGGCAAGGAATGCGCCAAAGGCCTGGTGAACTTTTCCTCCGCAATACTCATCCGCATCAAGGGGCTCAAGACGGCGGATATTCAGAAGATCCCCGGTCTCCAAGAGTACGAAGAGGTCATTCACCGAGACAATCTGGTGATTCTGTAGCGCCTGGGGCAGAGCCCGCGCACCCCCGGCATCCCTTGGTGTCAATCGAGTACTGGCCTCGCAGGGACCTGAGTTCGAGTGAGGGGAAGACGCGTGCGTCTGGGACTCTTAGGCGGAAGTTTTAATCCCGTCCACCGCTGCCATCTTTCGATCGCACAATCGGCCCGGCAGCTTCTGGCCCTGGACCGCGTACTGTTCATCCCAACCGGAGATCCTCCGCACAAACAGTCCGGGACGCTCGCCGAGGCCCGGCATCGGTACCGCATGGTCGAGCTGGCGATTCGTGGCATTCCTGAATTCGCCCTGACGGATATCGAAATCCGCCGCACCGGCAAATCCTACTCGATCGATACGGTCCGGGCGATTCAGCAAGAATACGGCCCGGACACCTCGCTGTTTTTCATCATCGGCCTTGATGCGTTTTTAGATCTCCCCTCGTGGAAGGAAGCCGATCTCCTCCTGAAGACATGCGAGTTTGTCGTGATTTCACGACCTTCCACCAGTTTTGTGACCCTGGCCTCCGTTCCGTTCTTCAATGAAGTCCCGCGAGAGAGGCTAGAGGCGCTGGACGCCGCTACGCAAGATCGGGCAGACGTGCCCTTGGTCAACGGTCGCATTCTGACCTTCCTCAGACTGCCGCCGTGCGACAGCTCCGCCTCGGAGATACGCGCCCGCCTTCGGGACGGCCGCCCACTGGCAAATCTGTTGCCCCCCCTCGTTGAATCCTATATACTTCACGAGGGGTTATACAGGGAGGACGGTGAGCGTTTCTGAATCAAAAGCCAAAGCGCTGGCGGTGGCGAGTGCCATCCTGGACAAAAAGGCCACCGACGTTCTGATCCTGCATATCGCCAAACTGACCTCCCTCGCCGATTACTTAGTCATCGGCTCCGGAGAGTCGGAGCGGCAGGCACGGGCGATCGCAGACCATGTCAGTGACGTGCTCAAAGCTGAGGGGCATGCGCCGCTCAGCGTCGAAGGGGCTTCCTCGGCCAAGTGGGTCGTCATAGATTTGGGTGACGTCATCGTCCACATTTTCCAGAAGGATATTCGCGAACACTACGCACTCGAGCGACTGTGGGGCGACGCAGGGCAAGTACGGGTGCCGGAGGAGCGAGCCGTGAAGGCGGCAAAACCGGCACGGTCAACCGCACGCCCCGCGCGCACCCGGAAACGGGTCTAGCATGTTTCGGCTCCTATCCACGATCTTCCTCGCCAGCCTCGGCATTTTTCTCTACAGCTACTTTCGAGAGCTGAATCCCGGTACCATCACAGTCAGAACCAGCCCCGATGCCCTGTTCGAACTCAGCCCCGTGTCATTGGTGCTGTTCTCCATGGCCCTGGGCGCCACGCTGGTGGCCCTGATCGTCACGATCAAAGAAACCTCGCACGTCTTCATGAACTGGCGCACCAACCGCCTCGTGCGCCGGAAGGAAAAGGTCGATGCCCTGCACCGTGACGGGACCCACGCCTTCATGTCCAAACGAACGGCCGAAGCCGTGAGTCTCTTCGAGCGCGCGTTGGTAATCGATCCTAACCGGACCGACTCATTGCTCTGGCTCGGAAATATTTATCGATCCGAGAGCAACTTCGCCGAAGCGATCCGACTCCATCAGCAAGCCCATCGCATCGAAGAACGTAATGTGGAAGTGCTCTTGGAATTGGCCAAGGACTTGGAGGGCGCCCGCCGGTACGAAGACGCGCTCCAAACCCTGCAGAACATCCTCCGGCTCGAACCCGATAACTTGATGGCCCTGATCCGCAAGCGGGACCTGTACATTCGCCTTGAAAAATGGAGCGATGCGCTCGAGATCCAGCACCGGCTCGTGAAAGCCAATCTGCCGGAAAGTGAACGCCGAGCCGAGGCCAATCTCCTACTTGGTTGCATGTACGAAGTCGGCCGGCAACTCCTGGAACGAGGGCACCCCGACAAGGCTCGGCGGTATTTCCGTGGCGCGATCAAGAAGGACCGCACCTTTCTCCCGGCCTATATCGGCATCGGTGAAATTCTGGTCCGCGAGGGCAAGACCAAAAACGCGGTCGAAATTCTCAAGAAAATTTACGCTAAGACACATAGCGTCATCATTCTCCATCGCCTCGAGGAACTCTTCCTGGAGCTCGGGGAGCCCGACGAAATCATCCGTGTGTATCAGGAAGCCCTTCAGCAAGACCCCCACAACGCCGTCATCCAGTTCTATCTGGGGAAACTCTATTACCGGCTGGAAATGGTGGACGACGCCTACGACGTACTCTCAACGCTGGACGGCACGCAGGAACAGCTGGTCGATTACCACAAGATCATGGCGAACCTGTATCTCCGCAAACAACACATGGACGAGGCCGTGGGAGAACTTAAGAAAGCGCTGGGATTCAAGAAGCGAGTCGTCGTCCCCTATCAGTGCTCGCAATGTCACCATGAACTGGCGGAATGGTCCGGCCGTTGCCGACGCTGTGGACGTTGGAATACCTACGTGGCGCTCCCCTGGCGCGACACCACCAAGACCGAAACGGACCAGGGCAGCCACAACTCGCGCCTGCCTTCGGTGCCCTACCAAGGCATTGCATCTCCCTTTGAAACCGTGTAGGGTTTCGTCCGCACTTTTTTCACTTCACAGAGACGGCCTCCGCCCACGGACACACCGATCGGGAATCAAGGTTCGATCTGTTTTTTCCAGGAGTAGCGTGCATGACTGAGCTGACCAGGCTGGCCGAGAAGGCCTTACGAGACGAACCGCTGACCCACGAAGAATCGCTGGCCGTGTTGCAGACCCCAGACGCTCGACTACTGGAACTGTTGCAAGCGGCCTTCACGGTACGTGAGCGTTACTTCGGCAAAACCGTCCGCCTGCAAATGCTGCTCAACGCGAAGAGCGGCGCCTGCCAGGAGGACTGCGGGTACTGTTCGCAATCGTCCGTGTCAAAGGCGCCGATCGAGCGGTACGGGCTCCTTCCGCAAGAGCAGATGATCACAGGCGCGCGCCGTGCGGCGGCCGCCAAGGCTCAACGCTATTGCATTGTCATCAGCGGACGGAGCCCCCTTGATCGCGACATTGCCGAGATTGCCTCGGCCGTCCGATCCATCAAGCAGGAAGTCCCGATTCAGATCTGTTGTTCGTTGGGGTTGCTCAGCGAACACCAGGCCAAAGACCTCAAAGCCGCAGGCGTCGACCGAATCAATCACAACCTGAACACCAGCGAAGCCTACCACCCCGAGATTTGTACCACGCATACCTTTCAGGACCGGTTGGCCACGATTCGACACGCGCGGACTGCCGGTCTTGAAATCTGCTCCGGCGGCATTGTCGGCATGGGCGAGAGCGACGAGGATCTGATCGATCTGGCCTTGGCACTTCGGGAGGTCAAGCCCGATTCGATTCCGATCAACACCCTCCATCCCGCAAGCGGCACGCCGATGGAACATTCTACGCCGCTCACCCCGCAACGCTGCCTGAAGGCGCTCTGCCTGTTCCGCTTTCTCCACCCCCGTACGGAGATTCGGATCGCTGGCGGGCGGGAACACAACCTCAGAAGCCTGCAGCCGCTCGCCCTCTATCCAGCGGATTCGGTCTTCGTGAACGGCTACCTGACGACGCCCGGCCAACCGGCAGCAGAAGTGTGGCGGATGATCGAAGACCTGGGATTCGAGATCCAGGTGGATGCGTTGCCTCTGACGCAGGGTGCTGCCCCAGCCGGTGAGCCAACCGTCGGGCGTCACTCGTAGCGCAGCCCCTCCACCAACGGTTGCCTGGCAGCCCAACGGGCCGGCCACAATCCGGCGATGAGGGAGGCGATCAGAGCAAGGGCGACAACTTCCACCAGCAGCCCCAAGGGCCATGCCATCTGGATCGTCCAGCCGAAGGACTGCCGGTTGATGACCCTGATCAAAATCAGCGCAAGGGCAAGCCCTCCGACGAGTCCCATAGCCGTTCCCAGCAGCCCCAGATAACCAGCCTCCCACAGAATCAACGCCGTCACCTGCCCCCGGCTGCTTCCCAAGGCTTGCAGTGTGGCCAATTCACGGCGCCGTTCGACCACGGATGTCACGAGCGTATTGATGATGCCCAGCATGGCAATGATGATGGCAATCGCCTCCAAGACATAGGTTAAGGTGAACGTCCGGTCGAAAATGCGAAGAATCTCCCGGCGCAATTCCGCATTACTCAGGACCATCGGCATCAGGCTTCCGCCGGCTTCCCGCGCGAAGATCTCCACAATGGCTGAGCGGGCCTGCGCCAGGTCCGTTCCCCCCTGTACATAGACGGGAAACACGGTCACGCCGTCGTCTTTCCACCATCGCTGATAGAGGGTTCGGTCGATGACCAGTTTGCCCCCGTCGGTCGCGTAATCGTAAAACACTCCCAGGACCATCAGCGACCGTTCTCCTGTCGGCGTAACAATGGACAATTGACTCCCTACGGTGAGTTGCAGACGATTGGCCAACACCTCCGAGATAATCGCCCCCTCCCCGGCTGCAGCACGAGTCAGAATACGCGCGGAATCGCCTTCAAGAAAAAGATATCGGCTGCGAGCCGCGTGGAGCGCCAGATCCCTGGACACCAACGCGATAGGTCGCCCTTGCACGTCAATACGCAGGTCACGGTAGGCATCGACCGCCGACACCATTCGTGAACCGGATAACTGCTCCCGCCACCGCCCCGGAAGCACGGCCGGCGACGCCCCATGACGGGCGACATTCGGCCACCCCGCAGGCGCTACGATAAAATCCGCTATCACGGTCTGATCAATCCAGATTTCTACCGTTTCTCGAAAGCTCCTGATCATCACCATGACACCGACCATGATGGCAACACCGACCAGAAAAGCCGACACCGTGACCGCGTTTCGCCCCATTCCCCTGGTGGTCTGCTCGCGGGCGATGTGGCGCACGGCCCCCCCCAAGGAGGGCGCCGGGGACATGAGGCTCAATTCTCGCGTGCGACAGACCGCTTGCATCAACTTCGGCACGAGGCACGACAAGCCCGCGAGAAGACAACATGTCGCCACATACCCGAAGACGGGCATTCCGGCGACCGGTCGGGCGAACACACAGGCCAGCGCGACCAGCAAAAGCACCACTCCCGTCACAGCAAGTGAGCCTGTGCGAACGCGCTGGGAGACATCGTACTCTCCCGGCGCTAATGCTGCGACGATCACCGTTCTCCCAGCGTCCAGGCTCGGGCCCAACGCGCCCAGGACAGAGACGACGCTTCCGATGAGGACCGCCTCGAACAACATCCGGCCGGAGCCAGGTGCGAAACCAATCGCCCTGGTCGTCTCAGCAAGCGGTGTATACAGCTCATGAATGGTCCGCCCCACCATTTCCACAAGCACGTTCCCCAACAGGATCCCGAGCACACCTCCGACTACCCCCCCTCCCACACCGAACACGCCGGCTTCCACAAGAAAGAGTCCGATCACCATCGGCTCAGACAGGCCGATGGCACGCAAAATCCCCACTTCCTTCCGTCGCTGCGCCACCATGAAGGACACCGTGTTGTAGATCAAAAAGATCCCGACCAGCAGGCCGACCATACTGAGCATAGACAGGTTCAATTGAAAGGCTCTCACCATCGACTCAACCTGCTGGCTGCGTTGAATCGGACGGCGAACCGTCACGGTAGGAGGCAGGACCAGTTCGATGGCGTTCCCCACCTGCTCGACGGAAACGGCCGCCCCGGTCACCACATCGATGCGATCCAATCGCCCGGTGAGGCCGAAGGTCCGCTGCGCAGCGGCAATATCCATGACGGCCCAATGGTCCCAGGGAGAAGGTGCATCGGGCCTCCGACGCATCACCGCCAGGATTGAAACGGATATGGCTCGACCATTCGCCTCAAGGGCGACCTGCGCCCCAGGCTCGACGCCCAAATCTTTGGCGAGCGCCTCGCCCACCAACAACCCGTTGTCACGCAGAAGCCCTTCCAGTGCGACGCCCTCGCCGCGCCGGTTCCGCGTCTCGAATACGGCAGGAATTCTTCCGTCGGCGCGATTCAATTCGTCCAACAGATCGAGACCCACCACGGAAAACGACCGCCGACTCCCACCGGCGACCGCAGCTGCGACTTCGAGCACAGGCCGTGCAGATTCGACACCGTCTACCTCCCGCACCGCGCGAATCACACGCTCGTCCAACCCGGCCTCCCCGGCCGTCACTTCCAGCGTGACCGGCCCGGCAACCGTCAACACCGATTCCTCGAAGGAGCGCAGCACCTCTACATTGGCCGTTTGCACCGCAATGGTCGCCGCAACGCCCAGGGCGACACCGATCATTGTCAGAACTGTCCGACCCGGATGGCTGGACAAATGTGTCCACCCGAGACGCGTGTAGACCTTCAGGAGAGCCGCAGGTATCAAGAACATCGCCACACTTGCCGATAGAGAGTCTAGTAATTGTTTTTACAGATTTACCCAGGTATGCTAAGATTACGTTCAGTAGAATTTTGGGGTACAAATTCTTATGGCACCACGCAAACGTCCTCAAGTCAAGAAGTCCGCGAAGCGCTCCAAAACCGCTCCGGCAGCCAGGAAGCGGAAGGCCGTTAAGGTCGTGAAAACCACACCCGTGCGGAGCAAACGTTCAGACGGGCTGACCCCTCGGCAGAAAGAGATTCTCAAACTGGTGTCGCAGGGAAATACGAATCGCGACATCGCCCGCCGTCTGGATATCAGTGTGCGAACCGTCGAGGTGCATCGCTTCAACCTCATGCGGCGCCTCAAAGTCCGAAACGTGGCCCAGCTGTTACGCCAGGCACTGCAGTTGGGATTCCTGCCGAAGAATTTCGCGTTCAGATAGATGCAGCCGCGACAGTGCTGCGCGGAAGCCACACGTCGATCTTTACAACTCCTTGAGTTTCCCCCGAGATGCTTCCAGCGAGCGCGGCCCCCGAGCCTTGAGCTCAGCCGCTAGCTCCCGTTCCAGTCGCTCGAAGACCCCCACGCCCTCCTCGACCAGCGCGGTGCCGACCTGAACGGCCGTGGCTCCGCATAGCACATGTTCATAGGCATCGAGGCCCTGTACCACCCCGCCGGTCCCGATGATGGGAATCCGCCCCCCGAGTAGTTTCCAAAACGCGCGCACGTTAGCCAACGCGACAGGCTTGATCAGCGCCCCTCCCAATCCACCGAAGCCTCCCTTGGGCTTGATCACCGGTGTTTCACGGGTAGGATCGATCACAAGCCCGTTGCCCACGGAGTTGATCAGATTCAGATAGTCGACCTGACAACGCGCGATGACCTCAGCCATCACCGCATGGTGTGCCGGATCGAAGTAGGGCGGTAACTTGACCCCCATCGGCACCGTAATGAGAGGCCGGACACGCTTGAGCAACCGTTCGGAGTCGACCGGATCGTACGCGATCTGCGGCTTACCCGGAATATTGGGGCATGACAGATTGACCTCAATCAGATCGGGACGCGCCTGATCGATGACTCGCGCCATGGTCAGAAAGTCGTCTTCGCACAGACCGGCGATACTTGCGATCACCGGCTTCCCAAACTGTTTGAGCTCAGGAATAAGCTCGGCATAGGCGCGATATCCGAGATTCGGCAACCCCATGGAGTTGATCGATCCGCCGGGAAATCCATAATAACGCGGCTCCGGATTCCCGCTCCGTGGTTCCACCGTCATCGACTTGGTCACAATGGCCCCGGAACGCGAGCGGCCCAATGCCAGCAGTTCTTCCCGCGTCATACAGAGCGCTCCGGACGCATTCATAAAGCAGCTGGGGAATTTCACGCCCGCAATGGTGATGCTCAAATCCATTCGCTGTCCTTTCTCCGGCCGGAATCGTTGATCCGCCGACCCGCTTTGCGTTCCATTGCGTAGAGCACGACCTTACCACGGACAATACAGATGGCGAGCCTCCTACACTGCGGTCTCACGTCACCATTTCTCCTAAAGGTCCGCCTGCAACGGCATTCCTGACCGACTCATCGCAACCTGGGCCCAGCCCCTGAGGGCGTGCCCTGCGATGTCTACGCTTGCCGCCTCACACAATTGACCAACCGGCCATCGCGCATGTGCCAGACATAATCCGCCGCCGCCGCCGCACTCTCACTGTGCGTCACCAACAAGACCGAATGACCATACCGTTGAGGCAAGGCTCGAAACAAGCTGATGATGTCGGCGCCCTGTTTCGAATCCAGATTGCCCGTCGGTTCATCCGCCAGAATCAACCGCGGCCGATGCACGATCGCCCTGGCGATCGCGACACGCTGTTGCTCTCCCCCCGACAGCTCACTCGGTCGATGCGAGCGCCGCCCGTCCATGCCCACCGCCCGCAGAACCTCGTCGATACGAGCCGCAATCCCCTTCCCCTGCTCACCCTTGAGGAGGATCGGCAACGCAACATTTTCCGCGACGGTCAGACCGGGGATCAGATGGAACGCCTGGAAGACGATCCCGATCAACTCCCGACGCAGACGAGTCCACTCCATGGGGCTGGCCTCGGTCACCGGCCGACCGTCGAGCGCAATCGTGCCTGACGTCGGAGCATCCAACCCTCCGATCAAATTGAGCAGGGTGCTCTTTCCACACCCACTCGGCCCCACGAAGGCGCAGAACTCTCCCGGCAGGACGTCGAGCGTCACATCGTGTAATGCACGGACGACCGTACCGCCATGGCGATATTCCTTGGACAACTGCTTCACGCTGACCAACGCTGGAGGAGGATCGTGCATTGTAGAAGCCCATAACCATGAGGGTTGGTAGAGGTTTCCGACCGGTGCGCGAGCCGACTCTGCGCGACACTCAGCACTCGGCTCGATGCAGGCGAAGGCTGCTATACCATACCCACTTTACAGGCCACAACCTTGACAGGCCCGGGGGCATTCCGTGCACAATCTCCCGCATGCGCCCGGATCGCAACCACCACGCATCAGCCCGTACACGCACCCAATGATCCGGAACGTCGTCAGACAGGTCTCCCGACTGCTGCTCCCAATACCCTGTACCACTTGCGCCCAGCCCCTGGCCGATGATCCTGTTCCCTTTTTTTGCCGCCCCTGCTGGACGCTGATCCGCCCCCTGCGAGGATCAGCTTGCGCTCGATGCCGCCGCCCGTTGGCCTCACCGACGGCACTGAGCCATAGCCCCACTCACGAATGCCATGACTGTCGTACCCGCAAGCCCTATTATGCCGAGGTGTGGGCCCCCTATGCCTACTGCTCGCCGCTGCAGGATGCGATTGCCTTGTTTAAGTATCAGGGAAAGGTTGCACTGGCCGACGCGCTGGCCACCTTGCTCATTCAGACTCTCCCGCCTGAGCTGGAGGGCGACGTCCTCATGCCGATTCCCCTCCATCCCAACCGGCTTCGACAGCGGGAGTTCAATCAGTCGCTCCTCCTGGCAGATCGAGTGGCAACGGTGATGAAGTGCCCGGTCTCCTATCGAAACCTGATTCGTCTCATCGACACCGAGCCGCAGACCACGCTTCCGCGTTCGGCCCGCCTGCACAACCTCCGCCGAGCATTTGCTCTCCACGCACCCCAGGAGGTAGCCGGCAAACGAATCCTTCTGATCGACGATGTGTTCACCACCGGCACAACATCCAATGAATGCGCCAAAATCCTTTGTAAGGCAGGGGCCGAACGTGTCACCGTACTTGCCCTCGCCCGCTCCGTAGAGGCCGGCCTAGTACCGGAAGCGTGGTTGCCTCCGTCCGGTCCACGATCACATCCAGAGCTGCGAGCATAACGTATGCCGATCTACG
>WBZL01000920.1_pt1 | contig 32272 bp, 15 predicted proteins | sample 5204291 | NCBI WGS metagenome assembly WBZL01 (sample SAMN12344345, study PRJNA552823) | activated sludge metagenome | biome: Activated sludge suspended growth; feature: Nitrification reactor; material: Wastewater; isolation source: activated sludge from nitrification reactor of wastewater...
GGATTCGCATTTCTGCCCGAATTCGTTGGATACGCACACGTTGACCGTTTTAACGCCCGGCGTATTGTAGATAAACGTGGGATTTTCCAGGCTCGAGGTGTCGTTGGCCCCGCCGAAATTCCAGAGGATGTCGTCTATGTAGCAATCCTGGGTCAAACCGAACTGGACGGGTTCGCCGACGCAGTGGCTGCCCGTGGTGGCGATCTTAGCCCGGGGCAGGAGCTTGACCAGAACGGTCTGGCTGCGTGTGTTGGGCGTGCCGTTGACATACACGATCCGGAGCTTGACCTCCAGCTCCACCAACTCCGATCCGAGTGCGCAGGCGGCTGAATCGGTGAACATGTAGGTGTGGTTGAGGTTGCCGAAATAGTTATTGGCCACGGACTCGACCACGCCTTCTTCCCAGGTGACCTCCATGGATTGGATGCAGGCCGGATCGTTATTCTGATCCACTGTAATATCAACGGTAATGTTCACGCCGTTGGGGCCTTCGCAAAAGGTCGTATTGGCCGGCACAAACTCGAAAGACGCATAAGGGTTGGAACAATCCTGGGCATTCAGGGCAATAGCAGGGAGAAGAAACAACAATGTCAGTTTCAGACAGTAAATCGGTTTCATGAATTATAGGGTTTAAATCAATAATGATGATTGAACTACATAGGTACAAGAATGCGTATTTGCTGAAATTCCGGTCTTCGGCAAGGGCCTTATCCGCAAGATAAGCCTCATTTTCTAGTCTGCCAAAAATTCTCCGGATCATTCCTGAAAAATCCTGACCGGAGAACGCATCGCCCGCCATACCGGAAAATTGGCCTATATTTCGACCTGTTCCTCATATTCGTAGCTGTTAAAAGTGCTTTACAAAATGAAAAAATCAATTTTCCTGCTTTTTACCTTCGCAACCGTCTTTCTGAATGCGCAATCCGCCGACCTTGTGAGCCTGGTCAACCCGCTTATGGGAACCGACTCCGAGTTCAAACTGTCCAACGGAAATACCTATCCGGCCATCGCCGTGCCCTGGGGTATGAATTTCTGGACCCCGCAAACCGCCAAAAACGGCGACGGCTGGACCTACGCCTACGATGCCTATTTCATCCGGGGCTTCAAACAAACCCACCAACCCAGTCCCTGGATCAACGACTACGGCGCCTTTTCCCTGATGCCCGTCACCGGCGGCCTTAAATTCAGGGAAAAGGACCGCGCTTCCTGGTTTTCCCACAAGGCCGAAGTGGTCCGGCCGGATTACTACCGGGTGTACCTCGCGGACTATAACGTGACCACCGAGATCACGCCGACGGAAAGGGCGGCCCAGTTCCGCTTTACGTTTCCGGCGACCGACTCGGCCTTCATCGTGCTCGACGCCTTCCATAAAGGTTCCAGGGTGGAGATCCAGCCCGGCCAACGCAGAATAACAGGCTATTGCCGGAACAACAGCGGCGGCGTGCCGGACAATTTCCGCAACTATTTTGTGCTGGAATTTGACCGCCCCTTCGACCTGGCCTATACCTGGAGCGATACCATGCTGATGAAAGATAAACTGACGGTAGAGGGTGAACACGCCGGCGCCGTGATCGGGTTCAGAACCAGTGCCGGAGAACAGGTCTGCGTCCGGGTGGCCTCGTCCTTCATCAGCCTTGAACAGGCTCAGCTCAACCTGGAACGGGAGCTCGGCAAGGACGCTTTCGACGATACCCGGGCCAAGGCGCAGGCCGCCTGGCAGAAGGAATTGAGCCGGATAAAAGTAGAGGATCCGGACGAGGAGAACATCAAAACCTTTTACTCCTGCCTGTACCGGGTGCTCCTCTTTCCCCGGAAATTCTACGAAATGGACAAGGCGGGCGCCGTGGTCCATTACAGCCCCTACAACGGCAAGGTACTGCCCGGGTATATGTTCACCGATAACGGTTTCTGGGACACCTTTCGGGCGGTGTTCCCGTTCTTTACGCTGATGTACCCCGAATTGAACAGCCATATCATGGAAGGGCTGGCCAATGCCTACAAGGAAAGCGGCTGGCTGCCCGAGTGGGCCAGCCCCGGGCACCGGGATTGCATGATCGGTTCCAATTCGGCTTCCCTGATCGCCGATTCTTACATCAAGGGCATACGGGGTTACGATATTGAGACCCTGTACGAAGCGGTGCTGAAAAATACAGGCGGTAAAGGCCCCCTGAGCTCGGTGGGCCGCTACGGCGCGGAATACTACAACAAGCTGGGGTACGTGCCCTACGATGTGGGCATCAACGAAAATGCGGCCCGTACGCTGGAATACGCCTACGACGATTTTGCGATCTGGCAACTGGCCAAGGCGCTGAAAAAACCGCAGGCAGAGATCGACCTGTTCAAAAAGCGGGCGCAGAATTTCCGCAATATCTTTGATCCGTCCACCCACCTCATGCGGGGCAGGAACGAGGACGGCGCCTTTCAAAGCCCGTTCAGCCCGTTCAAATGGGGCGACGCCTTCACCGAGGGCAACAGCTGGCATTATACCTGGTCCGTGTTCCAGGATGTGGCCGGCCTCATCGGGCTGATGGGCGGGAAGGAGCGGTTTGCCGCCAAACTGGATTCGGTTTTCACCCTGCCGCCGGTCTTTGACGAATCCTACTACGGCATTGTCATCCACGAGATCCGCGAAATGCAGATCATGGGTATGGGGCAGTACGCCCACGGCAACCAGCCGATCCAGCACATGATCTACCTGTACAACTACGCCGGGCAGCCCTGGAAAACCCAGCAGCACGTCCGGGAAGTGATGAAAAAACTCTACGCCCCGACCCCCGACGGCTATTGCGGCGATGAGGATAACGGACAAACCTCAGCCTGGTACGTGTTCAGCGCACTGGGTTTTTATCCGGTATGCCCGGGTACGCCCCAATACGTGATGGGCAGCCCGCTGTTCCGGAAGGCGACCATTACGTTCGAAAACGGCAAACAATTCGAGATCCGGGCCGGCGATAACGGAGCGGGGCAGGTTTATATCCACTCCGCCAAACTGAACGGCCAGCCCTTTTCCCGTACCTGGATCGGTCATGACGAACTGCAGCAAGGCGGCACGCTCGACCTGCAAATGGGCAGCAAACCGAATAAGGAATGGGCTGCGGGCAAGGGCGCGACGCCGTATTCGATGTCCGACAAATAGGGCCAAACCAAATGGTGACGGGAAATTGCGGATTGAGTGCTTTTCAATATGGCGGTATCCGGATATTCTGAACATTTGATTTGTTTAATTCGGCAAACGAAAATTAACTACTGCGGAAACCATTGTGTTTTTTTATGAACCTCAAAAGAAACAAAAGGTCGCAATAGGTTTGATGATGCGGAATCCCGCCGGGATTCCAGATATATTGCTTGCAAATAAATTTTTCACGCCAGGTGAAAGAAAACCGGCCCCTCCGCGTAGCATAGGTTGAAACCACTTTTTTCAACTATAAAACCGGAAGCCATGAGAAAGAACTTGTTGAAACGCATCGGCCGCGGGATTTTCCTGCTGGGATTTGCCCTGGTGTTTACCCAATGTGAAGGAGGCGTGAACGGCGCCGACAACACGGTTGTCAACGATACCAACCCGTACGCCTGCATTGCGGCCAATTACCCGGTTGAGGCTTTGTCGGAAGCAGAGACCGACGCGCTGATCTTCATGCGCGAAGAGGAAAAACTGGCGCATGACGTCTACGTCAAGATGTACGATAAATGGGGTTTGCAGGTGTTTAATAACATCAGCCAATCGGAAAGCAGGCACATGGCCGCTGTCGGGAACCTGATCGATAAATACGGCCTGACGGACCCCGTCGGGAATAACGCGGAAGGCGTATTCGGGAACGAAACCCTGGCAGCGCTGTACAATACCCTGATCAACGAAGGCCTGGCAAGCCCGGTTGCGGCCCTGAAGGTGGGGGCAAAAATCGAAGACCTCGACCTGTCCGACCTGGAGGAGGCCATGGCAAAAGCGGATAACCTGGATATCCAGGCGGTTTTCGGCGAGTTGGCAAGAGGCTCCCGCAATCACCTGCGCGCCTTTATGACCAACCTGGAAAATATGGGCGCTACCTATGAGCCGGTCTACCTCAGTGCGGCAGCCTTTGAAGCTATCCTGGCAGGCTCCATGGAAACAGGCCCCGGCCTTTGCGGCAATTGCCCCAATCAGGGTCAGGGCCAGGGCAACGGAAATTGTAAGAACCGTAACGGGAGGAATTGATGAGGAATTGAGGAACTGAGGAATTGAGGAATCGAGGAATCGAGGAATCGAGGAATCGAGGAACTGACCCCTCCTCCGCTGAAGCTACGGCCACCGGGCGACTGACCCCCTCCTCCGCTGAAGCTACGGCGGGCGGAGACTGACCCCCTCCTCCGCTGAAGCTACGGCGGGCGGAGACTGACCACTGACCACTGACAACTGACCACTGCCACTGCCATGGTTGTATCAAAAGAAAAGTGCAAAGGTTTTAATGACAGGGAAATAATCCGGAAATCCCTTGAGGAGCTGGATTATTTCTCCTGTTTATACCAGCGGTACGAAGCGCAGTTGCTCCGCTATATCCGGCGCATTACCCGGGTGTCGGAAGCGGAAGCGGAGGATATTCTGCAGGATGCGTTCATCAGTATCTGGAAGAATTTGCGCGGATTCGACCCCAGCCTCAAATTATCCAGCTGGATTTACCGTATCGTCCATAATCAGGCCGTTTCGCATTGGCGGAAGCAGACGGCATACGGCCAAAAACCGGATCTGGAATGGGACGAACAACGGTATGCCGGCATTCCCGACTCTCCTTCTGAAACCTCAATGGATGAGGAAACGCTTTTCAGTTTGCTGGACCGGCTTCCGCTGAATTATAAGGAGGTCCTTGTATTGAAGTTCCTGGAGCATATGAGCTACGCCGAGATCTCTGATGTGCTGAAAATACCGGAGGGCACCGTGGCCGCCCGGATCAACCGGGCCAAAAAGGCATTGTCCGGAATGGCTGCCGGATTTTCCGTTTTTGCTGAATCTTAAATTGCCGACAATGGATCCTTCAGAAAAATTGATCTCCGCAATCCGCGAAAAAGATATCCGGCCGACGCCTGAATGGCGATTCCGGTTGAAAGAAGTCCTTTTTACCGGCAGTTTCCTGGCAGCTGCTGCGCTGGGTGCGCTGGCCTTTTCCATTATTTTATTTGCCATTCAACAGACCGATTTCAACGTGCTTGGGCACCTTTCCCACTCCCGGTTGGAACTGTTTCTGGGCTTGCTGCCGCTGCTGTGGATCGCTTGTCTGATCCTGGCGCTTACCGCAGCGAATTACGGGATACGGCATTCGAAAAAGGGGTACAAATTCACGCTGGCCAGACGTGCGGGATACAGCGCAGCCCTGAGCCTTTTGCTGGGTACGGCGTTCTTCATTACCGGCGGCGCCCAATGGCTTGAACACGCTTTTGCCGTCCGGGTCAGCCTGTACGACAGCATTCAGGATAAAAAGATCCGGCTTTGGTCCATGCCGGAGGAGGGACAACTGGCCGGAGAGATCCTGAAAATCGATCGGGACCGGTTCGATCTGAGGGATTTCAACGGCAAAAACTGGGCAGTACAATACGACAGCGCCTGGATCGCCCCGGTGGTATTGCTCGAAAAGGGAGAAAAGATCAAACTCGTGGGCGTCATGACCGGTCGCGGCCGATTCCAGGCCGGTGAGATCCGGCCGTGGGAAGGTCCGGGCGGGCGGCGCATGCGGGGCGACCGCTGAGCTTTCCGATATCAGTCGGTCAAAATGATCGCGTCTGAATACTGCTGTTTCCCATTGGTGACCCGGTACAGGTAGCAACCCTCGCTCAGCGACGATACCGGCACAACCACTTCAAAAGGCTTGTTTACCTCCGCCGTCCAGTCGGTTGTGTACAATCGGCTGCCGGCCAGGTCGAACAGCTCAAACCGGATCTTGCCGGCCAGCGCTTTTTTCAGCTGGAGGTAGACGGCATCCTTTGCCGGGTTTGGAAAAACCTTCAGGTCGGGCGTCCTGGGGAAATCGATATTGATCATATTGGAATACGCAAAGGCCCGGTCTTCGCTGATGGCCTTGATCCGGTACAGGTTGGTGCCGATAATGGGTGAAGGATCATTGAAGTGGTAGCTGCCGTCCGGTCCGGTCTCGCCGGGGTTAATCTGTCCGATGGTTTCAAAATCGAAGAAATTCCGGCCGCGTTGGATCTCATAAACGGCTACCTGTTGTTCCGTCCCGGTTTGAAAGGACAATTGGATGCTCTTGTCCGTGGCCTGGCCGTCGAGCTGGGTCCAATCCACAAACGGCGGATCACAATTCGGGTAAATGGAACGGCTGTCCACCCCCTGAAGGCCGGAGGGATCGGTCACCCGCAGTTCGATGCGGTACCAGTACAATTCATCGATGCACCCCAGCGGACTGATCAGGGTATGGGTCTTGTGTTCGAAAAGCGGGGGATCCGGGTGAAAATGCTCATTGTGCTGAACGTAGACGTACCATTCGTAGGTCAGGTCTTCATCCTTGCTCTCCTTGTCTTTAACCTCCCCGATCAATTCCAGTGAACTGGTGCCGGTGAGGGGATAACGGTCGCCGTCCTCAAAGCTGGCGATATGGACTTCCGGCGGCGTATTGTTCAGGGAGATGATCTGTTCGGATGAGCCGGATTCACCCAGGCTGTCGATTACGGTAAGCTTGACCATGAAGCTGGCCGGGTCGCCGTTTGTCACGGCATATTCATGGTGGAGGTTAGCGCCTTCGCCGGTGGCGCCGTCGCCAAAATCCCAGACGTATTTTACGATAGGCGCATTGCCTTCTTCCGACTCGGCGGCGTCAAATTCGACGCTCAGAGGGCTGGGGCCGAACTGTTGATCGGTTTCAATGACGGCAACCGGCGGCGGGTTGCCGCCGTAACTGATCTTGCGGATCTGTCCCATGAGGTTGATATAGTACAGGCAGCCGTCGTTGACATTCTGCGCCAGGTGGATGATCTGCTCCGCCCGGTTGTGGAAGGGTTCAACGCTTTTCAATTGCTGATTCTCATCAAAATCGAAGACCTTGATCCACCCGCTGAAATCGATGCCGAAGTATTTTCCGCGGTATTGTTCGGGGAAGAGGTTGCCTTCATAAAAGACCCCCGCCAGGCTGGAATACCCGTCGAACGACTCGCCCTGAACCGGAGCGTCGTCCTCGCCCAGGGTCCAGCCTTTGACGTACCCGTTGCCGTCGAACTGGCCGGTTTGCGCGCGGGTCGGCGGGTTCCAGGCCGAATTGTTCCAGGCAATTGCCGGCAGGCTTTCCACCATGGGAAAAGAGGTGGCCGGGATGAATTCCCCGGGGTTGCAGGGGTTGGGCACCAGGGTATCCGTTTCGGATTTCGGGCGCAGGAGCAGTTCTCTGAAATTGAACCAGGGTTCGTCGCAAAGCCCCTGGTCGTAGGCCGGATTGGGCGCCATGAGATTGGGCGGCACGTCATTGACATAAAAGGCCCACATGATGTGATACCCTTCGTAGATCGGCCAGGCGAAATTCTGGCCGCCGTGCCGGACGATGTCGATCTCTTCCCAGCCGCCGTTGCCGACATCGCCTACGTAGATGATGCCCGGGGCGCCGTCGGAAGGCAGGTGGCTGCCTGTGTTCGGTCGCAGCTGTATGCGGTAAGGATTGCGGAGACCCAGCGCCCAGACCCTCGACCGGACGGACCTCGGATTTTCAGGGTCGTAATACGGGTTGGACGGCAATCCGTCGCCGGTTTCCGGGTCAATCCGGAGCACTTTGCCGTTATAGGCGTTGAGGTATTGAGCGCGGTAGGAGCCTACATCCTGGTCGGGCGTAATGATGCCGTACTCCAGGGCCCTGGTGATCATGGTGCCGAGGCTGTCGCCGCCGATGTCCGTACCGGCGTTGCTGGTGGCGTCGCCGCAGGAGAAGAGCAGGGTGCCGTCTTCGCCTGCGATCAGGCTGCCCAAACCGTGGAATTCGTACAGCAGCGGTACGCCTGTGCCGGGTTCTTCCCCCAGGAGCACTTTCCGGCTGCCCGGCAGGGTGGTGGAGAATCCGGTGGCCGGGTCGGCTGTATACCGGGTGATGCGGCCGAAGGTCGGCTCGTTGATGACCGTGCTGTCGGGTGAATAGGATGGGGTGCCGTAATATCGTTGGTAATGCCAGTCGACAGCGTAATAGAGGTAGAAATTGCCGTTGATCAGGAAACCCGGGTCCAGGGTGAAGCCCATCAGCCCGTGGTCCTTCCAGTTGGTCACTTCTTCGCTGATGTCGATCAGCGGATCGGGCAGGCGTTGGCCTTCCTGGTTGACGATATACACCTTGCCGGATTTCTCCCAGACATACATCCGGCCGTCCTCATCGAAAACCAGGCCGGTGGGAAAGGAAAAATTGAGCGGTAATTTTTCGTCGTAAAATTCCGCCGGAAGCTGGGCGGAAACTTTCGCCGATATGCCGGCAAAGGCAACGGCGAGCAGCGCGTAGTGCAAGGTAGACATTGTAGAATTCAGATTGCTCGTGTGCAAAAATATAAAAATGGACCTTTTAAGGCATACTTTAACACGGCGGAATGTTAATTGCCCCGTCAACTATTTGCAAAATTGCCCCCGCAGCGTTATATTTGTCCAGTCAATATTCTTGTTGATCACACCCGACCGACCGTGCAACTTGCTATTTTAACCCATTCAGTAAGCCTCCGGGACAGACTTATGCTTTCATGAAAAAATAATCCGGCCTGACCAGCGGACCCGGTCCACTGTGCGTACTCCCGATGGGTATACGTCCATACTCCTGCTCATTTTGTCCAGCAGTATGGTAAGCGTTTTTCCTACCCAGGATGACCGGCACAGGGGCGTTCCGTTTGACAACACCTAATCGAAGATCATCAATTTTCAGTATGCCCATATCAGCTACGGAAAAAAGAATTCCGGGAGGATTCACCATTGAAAACGCCACGGTTTTGGGCCACGCCGCCCTGAACGGCGATTTTTGCCTGATCAGCTACCTGCCCGGGGTCATTCGTTTCGGCGACCCCGTCGAACGCATCATCAACCGCTACGTCCTCTTCATCGACGGCTCAAAATACCCGGATAACACCGTATTTACCTACAACTGGACGATTGATTACCTGACGGAGACGGGGGCTGTGCTGAATTCATACGAGGAAAGCGATCCGCTGAAACTGCTGGGCATCTATGATTTCAATTCCAAAAATATTGACCTTGACCTGGAGCTTCTCCCGGGGTTCAAAAAACTGCGGATTAAGTGCCGGGTATCCGTCGGCGCTGCCGCAACGGAGGTCCTTTTGGAACATGCCATTGAACCGGTTTTTCAGGATATAACGGATCTGCATGCCCAAAATAGCCTGATCGACCAGCTTCTGGCCCGGGCCGGCAATCCCTATGCGACCCATGTTTCCGCCAATTTTTTCAGGGATTATTTTCAGTATGCGCCAAAATGGGGCGATGCCTACTTTGACCTCCCGATGAATATTCCCTTGTCCATATTTTACCATAGGGTAGCCCGGTCCGGGAGAAAGAAAAATATCTACAGAAAGATTAACGCCGATTATTACGAGGCTCTGAATGCCGATCTGCTGGAATTGTTCCGGCAAAACCGGAAAAACCTCGTCGGGCCTTGTTCGACCGCGCCCCATTTCTTATCCATGACGCTGGAGAAAACCCCGTTCACCAGGACTGGCGCGGATGGGTTGCCGCCGGATGAAGAGGACCTTTTTGAAAATTATAACAGCCTGGCAGAAGTTGAAAAAACGGATATCTATAATTATGCCAGATTTCCCAAGTCCAATTTCCTGATCTGCGCCCTGATGCTGGAGAACCTTATGACCAAAGCGCAGGAAAATCAATGTTCAAATTATATCGGCGAATCGGATGAAAAAGCGACCTGGTCCGATTTGGAACCGGGAGACCTGCCGGATGAACCGGATTTTATCCGAAACCTGCTGGACGAATATACCGACGGTCCGCAAACTGCGATTGAGAAAATCGATTACAGGAAGTCTATCGGCAGGGTTCATAAGCATTTCTGGTCAGGTTATATCGAACAGATCCTGAAGTTCTCCTATGCTGACAAATCCGCCGCCCCCCGCATTGCGGACGCCTATTTTGCGCGAAAGGTGGTTACGGAATCCGCAAACGGGGAGTTGTCCGTTTCTTTTGAACGGATTGATGAAAGCAAACTCCTTTATCAGGAATATATCGTCATCGAAACCGCCAACCTTCGCAACCAGGGTATTGAATGCTCGGTCAGAACCGGAGATGCCATCCTGACCGGGGCGGCAAAAAAATCCCTCCAACTGATCTTCGGGGGCAATTCCATGAAGAATTACGTGGGCCTTGTCGGCAGTACGGCAGCCTTTGACGCGGATCACGGAGCCGGCGAGTATGTGAACCTGGATACTTTTGCCGATAAGGCGGTGATCAAACTGGGCTTTCGCCCGCCGGATCAGCAAACCTATGATAAATGGGACCAGAACCTGAGGAACAGCTCCGGCAAAAAATCGCGGCTGGAAATAAAAGTTCAGCCTTTTGACAGAGGTACCTTTGTGTATTACGGCCCGGAAAAAGACGATGAAGAAGCCGTCAATTCCGCTTTTTCCTTCCTCACTGAAGAAGAGGGCGGTTTCAAGGTCACTTATCTGGATAAAGCCAATCAACCGAGGATCAAATCTGCCCGAATCCGGAAAAAAGTAGTGACCGGAACCCAGAACCTGAGCGTTGATTTTGAAGATGTTGCCTTGACGCCGCTGGGCCGGCAGGTCTATATTGTAGCAGAGTCCGTTCATCTGGCTGCCGGCCAGGCGATGGATTTTATTCTTCGGACCTATGAAACAACCATTACAGGCCTTGATAAACAGGCGTTGCCGCTGATGTCCGGGGGCGTTCAGCGCAAGAGGTTTAGCGCTGCAAAAGGAAATACGGATGCCCTGATGAGACAGGACGGACAAGCTCCGCCGTATACAAACCTGAACTCGTTTGCTGAAAAAGCAGTTGCCAAACTGGAATTGCGTCCTCAATCCAGGGTCTTATTCGATACCTGGGCTCAAAATATAGCGAATGGTTTTCCTGCCTTCGAGGTCATGGCCCATGCGGTCCAACCGCCTTCCAACGACCTTTACGTGTTTTACGGAGAGGAAAAATTTGAAGAGGTCGCCTCCAATAGCGGCGGTTCGCCCAATGCGGATGAGCTTGTTACCTTCGAAAACAGGGTGGTGCATGAAATATTCAGCTCTTCCAATGAATTCAATTATTTGCCTCAGGGTTTTGTCCTTGGGAAAATAGCCAATGATGCAGCCGACCACCGGATGCGGTACTACTATCATGACCTCTACGACAATGAACATATATTCGGCGATTTTCAGACTATCCAGACCCGGCGCTGGATCAGGAAGGGCGTATTGTCCAACGACCCGAATGACTTGGTGGAATTGGTGGATCGAAACGATTTTGCAGAATACAACCACAATGGGGTGCACATCAATTTTATGACCGACAACTCCGACCGGGATTTTATCAACCCCGAATGTTTCGCCGGATTGCTCGGCGCTATGGCCAGGATGAATATTTTTGACCTCGGGTTCAACGGTTTCAGCAATTCCAACGGAGATCCGGGGGTCAGCAGTTCTCACCTCAACGGTGTGGCGGGCGACCTGAGGTACCTTCGGACCGACCACAACGGCGGCCCCGTGCTGCTGCAGGACGCCTTGTTCGATTATGACCGGCAAGTCGAATTCAATAACGCCCTTTTCGATTTCGGTTGGGCCCGAACAACGGAAATGCTTTCTGAAAGGTTCCAGAGAGACGGTCAAACACTTTTGCTCCCGCATACCATCCATTACCATAAAGTGCTCGATAACGGTACTGTTGTACGACACGACAACCACCTTCATGTGCAAGGGTTCGATACGAATACCGTGCATGAAATCAATGGATAACCGCAATCAGGATTACCCAATGAAGCCGTAACCAATGACCAACACCATCCCCGAAATACTCGCCATCGAGACCGGCAACCTCCTGGAGCCGCTGAAAAGCCTGACCACGGCCGACAAGGTGAAGGCCTTCCTGCGCGACCTGGGCTGGGAGGTCACGGGCTCGCTGGGCGCCGTCAATCCCGTTCCGCTGGTCAACGCGGCGGAAGATCTCGTGACCGCCATCACGGACATGATCGCCGCGGAAGAGGAGGGCGACCGCATCGGGGCCCTGTTCGTTTTGCTGGACCGGTGCGCAACGGTCATCACCCAACTCAAGACCGTCGCTGACGCAGCCGCTTCGGCTGTCCCGGCTATCCCGGACGGCGATGACGTGGTGCGAAAAGCCGTTGACTATCTGGTCGCCGCCTACCTGGAGGAGTACCAACCCGGCGTTTACGGGCCGCTCTACCTGCTGGGATTGGTGGAAGAGACCGAAAACGGCGCATCAACCGTCCGGACCGTGCATTGGGAAAAACTCGGCGACCTGTTCAGCAGCCCGATCGGTTTCCTCAATACCGCCTTCAACTGGGAATCCAACTTTGACAGCGCCAAATTCCTCCTGAAATTCGAAGAAATACTCGGCGGCTTCGGCATCCCCGGCGGGATCTACAAGCAGACCGACACCATCATGGCCAACCTGGGGCGCCACAGTCCCGACGACCAGGAGCTTCGCATGCCCCTCTTTCAGGCCGGCGTCTGGGGCGAGAACTGGATGGAGATCGACCTCAACCTCTCGCCCATACCGGCCCAAGGGAGCGACAAAGCCGGTTTCCTGCTCTACCCCTACTTTTTCGGCGGCGCTTCGCTGGACGGCGATATCAGCGAGGACTGGAACGTTGCGCTCACCGGCAGCGCCGATATGGGCAGCGGCCTGGGGCTGGAGATCCGGCCGCCTGCCCGGTTGTCGGTTAAAAAGGACCTGTTTTCAACACCCCAGAACTCCACCAACCTCAACCTCGAACTGGCGTTTACCCGCAAAACGGCGGAAGGGCCGGTCATCGTCATCGGTACTGCCGACGCCAGTTACCTGTCGTATGAGGACCTGGGTTTCCTGCTGTTCGTCCGGAATGCAGACCTGGGGGCGGAGATGCAACTCGGCTCGCTCAAACTCGCCATAGCCCTCGGATCGGACTCCGACGGCTTGTTGTCCAAAATCGTCCCTGGCGGCTTCGAAACCACCTTCGACCTGGCGTTGGGATATTCGCTGGCCAACGGCTTTTATTTCGCGGGTACCGGTACGCTGGAGATCCATTTTTCCACGCATATCCAGCTGGGGCCGATCGAGATCAGCGGCATTTCTCTGTCGCTCACCCCGGAAGCGGGCGGCTTGTTGCTGGGCCTGGGCAGTACCCTGAAATTCCAGTTGGGCCCCTTCGCCGGGATCGTGGAGAATATGGGGCTGAATGCCGGATTGACCTTCCCCGGGCAGGGCGGCAAACTCGGCCCGGTGGATTATGCCGTGGGCTTCAAACCGCCTACCGGGATCGGACTTTCCCTGGAAACCGATGTGGTCAGGGGTGGGGGATACTTGTTTTTCGATCCGGTCAAGGGGGAATACGGCGGAGCGCTGGAGATCTGCATCGTGGATAAGTTTTCGGTCACGGCCATCGGCCTGGTTTCCACCATTTACAATGCCGACGGCTCCAAGAACTATTCGCTTCTCCTCATTGTCAGCGTGGCCTTTGCTCCGGGCATTCCGCTCGGTATGGGCTTTTTCCTGGGCGGCCTCGGCGGCCTGATCGGCATCCACCGTACAGTCAACACCGATGCGTTGCGGGAGGGGGTCAAGAATAATGCCGTCGACCGTATTCTGTTCCCGGAAAATGTGGTGGAGAACATCCAGCAGATCATTACCGATATCCGGGAGATCTTCCCGCCGCAACAGGATCAGTTCATGTTCGGCCTGATGGCGCGGATCACCTTCGGCAGCCCTACCATCCTGAGCGCCGATTTCGGCCTGATCGTCGAATTCGACAATCCCTGGCGGATCGTCATCCTGGGGGTGGTCAAGGCGATTTTGCCAGATCCGGAGAATGCGATCCTGGAATTGCAGATCAATTTTGCCGGCATCCTCGATTTTGAAGCGGAATACCTGTCCTTCGACGCCAGCATTTACAACTCCCGGTTGCTGACCATCACCCTGGAAGGGGATATGGCCTTCCGGTTGTTCTGGGGGAAAGAAAAGGCGTTCCTGCTGTCGGTCGGCGGGTTTCATCCGTCGTTCAAGCCTTCCAACGCGCTGAAGATCGGCACGATGAAACGCCTGACGGCCAGTTTGCTGAGCGGCAACCCCAGCCTGGCCCTGAGCGCGTATTTCGCCATCACTTCCAACACGGTCCAGTTCGGGGCGCAAATCGACTTTTACTACGAGAAAAGCGGATTCAAGGTCGTCGGCTATCTCGGGTTTGACGCCCTGTTCCAGTTTTCGCCGTTCTGGTTCACCGTCGGCATCAAGGCGGGTGTTTCGGTCAAAAAGGGAGACAAGGTGCTGCTTTCCATCACCCTGGACCTGGGGTTGCAGGGCCCGACGCCGTGGATCGCAGAGGGAACCGCCGAGTTCAAGGTACTGGGCATCAAGGTCAGCGTCAACTTTACCAAACAATGGGGGCAAACCAACCAGATCGACCTGCCCAAAGTGGCTGTCCTGCCCATGTTGCTGGAGGCTTTCGAACAGGACAGCAGCTGGACCAGCATCATCCCCGCCGACCAGTTCCTGATGGTCAGCCTCCGGGAAACCGAGCTGGCGGAAGGCGAGATCCTGCTCCACTCATCCGGCGTTTTCACCGTCAGCGAGGACATCTTCCCGCTCGGCATGATCCTGACCCGGTTCGGCAACGATACCCCGTCGGATATCAGCAAAGCCTGGATCGACCGCCTCCTGCTGGAAGGGACTGAAGTCAATGCGACCGACGTGTTCGGCTCTGTTGCGCCGGCAGCTTTCCAGGAATTCAAGAACGCCGAAAAACTGAGCGCCCCGTCCTATACCGAAGAAAAGAACGGCGTGCAAATACAGGACGCCGATGACCTGGACCTGGACTACCGCATCAACCATACGGTGGAATACGAAGTGCGGGTCTCGGACTTCGACAATGATTCCGGCGAGGTGTACCACCTGGGGCGGACCCTCCTGAAACCGGGCAGGTACAAGGACCCGGATACCGAACTGTTTACGCGGTTGGCCGGGAACGCAGTTGCCATGAATTCAGTCCTTTCCAGGAGTTTGCGCACCGGCAGCTTCAAGCTGGAAGGCAAAGCCGTTGACCTTTCCGCCGAATATTTTACCATCGCCAGCACCGAAGACCTGAGCGTTTATGCCGGGGCAAACCTGACGGGCGCGTCAAAGGCCGAAGCCGAAAGCCTCCTCGACCAGTTGCTCCGCAATGAGCCGGGGTTGAAGGGCAAGGTGCAGGTGGTGTCTGAATATGAGTTGGAATGAGCTGTAATTGGTTTCCTTATTTCCTGGTTGGCGTCCATCGGGTAGTCGGAATATTGCCTTACCCCGGACTGACCACTGACGAGTGTTTCATTGTCGCATAAACGCTGGCGACATCCGGTGGGACCGTTCAGGATTTTGTGTCAACCGGATTTTTAGCATGCGCAAATTAATGAAAATCAGAGATTTGCGTCTTTGCGTGAAAACGCTGTTTTGAACAGTCTCAAATGAGAAGACAATTTGTATAACACCACCACAAACCACCATAAACCACCACAAACCATCACAAACCATCACAAACCATCACAAACCAAAATAAACCACCATAAACCACCATAAACCACCATAAACCATCATAAACCATCATAAACCACCATAAACCATCACAAACCCATGTCCGAACCCTTAGCCCACTATTCCTTCATACCCTGGCTCCGGCGGGGACTGGCCAACAAGATCGCGGAGACCGACGCGCTCGGGGCGAACGTGACCGGCGCCGGCTATGCCGACGAACGCGCCCGGCTGAACGTGGAGCTCGTCGTCGGTTATGATCGCATTTCCGGCGGATCGGACGAGGATTCCGTCAGCAAAACGGTCAATCTGATCGGGCCGGGGGATATTGCGGGGGTCAATCCCGTGGCGGTTCTCCGCACCGAGCCGGCCGCCAATGTCAATAACTTCGAAGCCAACCTGCTGGCCTATATCGAATTCTACGAGGAGGATTTTCCCTGGCGGTACACCCCGGTCGGCCCGGCAGGCTCAAAACTGCGCCCCTGGATCGCGCTGATCGTTCTCAAGGCCGGTGAATTCGACCTGCGCGACAACGGCGCCGGTTTGCCGTCTTTTTCCGTTCACCCCGAGGCTGTCAACCAGGTATTTTGCGACCACGACGAAACCTGGGCCTGGGCGCACGTACACCTGAACCAGTCCCTGACCGGCGGCACCGGGCTGATCGGCGAAGTCGACAACCTCCTGGCAACCGACCCGGATATCGGCATTTCCCGCCTCCTGTGCCCCCGGAAACTGCAGCAGAGCAGCGACTATACCGCCTTTCTCATTCCCGCTTTTGAAACCGGCCGGATTGCCGGACTGGGCAAGCCGACCACAGGCATCAAGGCCCAGCAACCGGCCTGGACCAAAACCGGCGGGCAGGTTACCATCGCCGAGGTGGAGGGCTTCAACCAGCATTCCTTTCCGTTCTACTATTCCTGGACCTTCCGGACCGGCAAGCTCGGCGATTTCGAATCGCTGGTCGCCGTCCTCAAACCCTTTCCCACCGACCCGGAATCGGGCAAAATGCCGATGGATATCCAGAACCCGGGGTACGACCTGGACAGTGTTGCCGCTTCCCAGGTCATCGGGTTTGAAGGCGCGCTGAAGCCGCCCGATTATAACTCCGACCCATTCCCCGACGGACCGGGCGACCAGACCTTTCGCACCAAATTGAAAAAACTGCTCAACCTGGCGGTCGATGCCGTGGAGAATGACAACGCAGTTGCCCTCAACTCGGCTGAGAACCCGTTTTACGCCGCCCCATTCGTGGAAGACCCCATGATCGTGCCGCCCATTTACGGCTACTGGCACGCCATGATCAAAAAACTGGGAAACGCGGGTAACCCGTCCTGGATCGAAAAGCTAAACCTGGATCCGAGGTACCGGGGCGCGGCGGGCCTGGGGACAAAAACCGTACAGGCCGGTCAGGAAGACCTCATGAACCGGGCCTGGCAGCAGGTCGGCGATGTCAACCTGGCCAATCAGCAGATCCGCGAAGCGGAATTGGCTAAAATGGCCAACCGGGCAATATTCAAAAAGCACCTGGTCAATACCTCCGACGATAAATTCACCCGGATCACCGGCGCTGCGCACAGCCGGGTTCGCAATGCTGAAGGCAGCGTTACCGTCAATCAGGAATTCAAACTGAGCCGGGTGCCCGCAGCCGTCAAAAGCCCGGCATTTACCCGCATCACCCGCCCGGAGAAGAAATCAACCCGGACCTTAAACCAGGCTGCCGCTGCCGGCAAAGGCATCCACACCGACGCCGTGCCCAATTTCAACACCGGCGCCGACGCGTTCACCGATCCGCTGGTGACCGCCGCACGGCTCAAACAACCGGGTGCCAGCGCCATGTCCGCCGGAGCCGTTACGGCAGCTATCGGCTCAGCCAAATCCAATTACCTGACGCAGGATATTTACCTGGTGCGCGACCTGCTGTTCTTCTCCATCGAAACCGCCGACCTGGCTACCCTTAATAAATCGGTCATAAAGAGTAAGATCGACCTCTCGACCGGCGAATACGAAACCATCCGCATTGCCGACCCGGTCAGGTGGGGTAGCATCAAAAGCCAGGTTGAATCGGCCATCGACCAGATTAAGGCCTACGCCAAAACCGCCGCACAAATTGAGGTGAAACTGGAAAAAGACACCTACAACACCCTTTTTGCCGGTCAGGAAGAAAGCGACGCACCCGGCAGCCCGCCCAGCGGAAAACTCCACAATCAGGTCTATATCTATCGCGAACTGGCAACAGGGGAGATCGAAAGGGTAGGAAAAGCAACCACCCTGGCGGACATCGTACAGTACGAAGGCCTGTTTGCCGGGTTTTCGGCCATCAACGCCGATCCCGCTTTTGTGCAACCGCAACTCCGCCTCCCCATCGGGGACCTCAACGGGGTTTTCAGCCATATCCGCAGCGCCCTGGACCCCGAAACGACCCTGCCGGCCAAAGTGATCCGCAGGATCAAGGTCTGGAAGGACGGCCGCTTTCAGTCCGTTACCGCGATGAAACCCATCATGGCGTATCCAAAGTTCGAGGAACCCATGTATGCGGAATTGAGCAAACAATCCCAGAATTTCATCCTGCCCAACATCGAAAAACTGCCCCGCAACTCCATGACCATCCTGGAAACCAACCGGGTGTTCATCGAGTCGTATATGGCGGGGCTGAACCACGAAATGGCGCGGGAATTGCTCTGGCGGGAATACCCCACCGACCAGCGGGGATCGTATTTCCGGCAGTTCTGGGACGCCTCCGACAACGCCTTTGAAACAGATCCTGAAATGACCCTCGACATCAAGGAAATGCACAAGTGGCAGGCGCCGCTGGGGCGCAACAAGCCCAACCCGGTTGCGGGCAACCTGGTATTGGTCATCCGGGGCGACCTGCTGCTGAAATACCCCTATACCATCATCTACGCGCAGAAGGCCGCCTACGATCCTTCCGATCCGACCTTGCCCAGGCTGCTGCCGGATGACATCACCGAAGAAAATACCCTGTTTCCCTCCTTTTCCGCTGCATTAAAACCCGACGTTTTCCTGTTCGGATTCCCGCTGACAACCGTGGAGGCCGAAGGGGAGCGGATCTACGACAGCCATGCCGGCACAACCGGCAAAAACCCGGGTTGGTTCTTCGTTTTCAGGGAACGGCCCGGCCAGATCAAATTCGGGATGGACGATTACACCGACGAATTCGGCAATGCCGATGTCATGCCCGAAGGCAATCCCGCGACCTGGAACGACCTGGCCTGGGAATACCTCGTGGCCTCGAAGGCGGACCTGGATGCGTACGTCATCGACCTGGACGCCGGCATTCAGATCGACGACCCCCCTGCAGGTGAACCGAACCCGGTCTGGGCCAACAACTCCGCCGATATGGCCTCGATCCTGTACCAGCACCCGGTGATCTTCGCCCGGCATGCCGCCGAAATGTTATAACCGCCGATCCGAAAACCAATATTCAAACGAAAACCGATGAGCGCAATCCAGGCCAATTACACCGACCCCAACCTGCAATCCGTCCGGGAGACCGTCGCCGGAAAATCGGACGGCATCCCTTTCCTGCTGCTGCCCGTGCGGATGGAAACCCGTTTTATGAAAGCCGAACGGCCGACCGAGGCCGCTTTGAACCAACCGGCCGGCCTTGAAAGCATTCTGGTCCGGTTGGCGGAGAGCCGGGTCTTGCTCGGCCAGGATTTTGCAAACGCGAACAAGCAGCAGGTCGGCAACCTGCTGACGAATCTGCAATCCCGGCTGGCGAAAACCCAAGGCCAGACGGATAAGCTATTGCCTTCCCTGACCTGGGCGAAAAGGACCTGGATCGCAGGCTACGCGGACGATATCCGCCAGGGGCTGAACAAGCTGCCGCCCGCCAAAACCGACCAGGAACAACTGAAGGCCGTCAAATCGGGCCTGAACAAACTGACCGAAAAACTGGCCAAGGATAAACCGCCTTTTGAAGGGACTTTTAACGCCGCAGCCGGCATGCTCGACCGGTTGCATATGCTGGAACTCCGCATCCTGCATATCCGGGACAACAAGATCCCCTTCCGGCGGCCGGTCCACAAAAAAAGATTGTATGCATTTATCGGCCGTTTGATCGACGATGCGGATCGCCTTTACCGGGAGGTCACAGCGCTTTCCGGACGGATCCGGTTCATGGAAAAAGCCCAGTTTGAATCCATCAGACAAGCCCACAACAACCTTAAAGCCGCATTGGGAAAAGCCTTCAAAAATCTGCAGGCGATCCACCAGGATAAAAACTGGCAGGCTTTTGTCAAGGCGCGCCGGCAACAGATTGAAGAAGAATCGCCTTTTTTTCAGCACTTTGAATCCGGGGTCCTCAACCGGCTGGCCTTTGTTGCCGCGCTGGACGGCATTTTTGCCGACGAATTGCTTCACCGGAACCTGCAATTGCTGGTCACGCTCAAATCGCTGGAAATCAACCCCGCCGGGTTGGCCGAAAACGGCCCGGCCGCACGCAAGCGGCTGAAAAAAGCAGTCAAAAACCTCATATTCAGCAACCGGAAACTCATCCATACCCAGGCAGCTCAATACGGATTGCTGAAAACCGCCTGGCGCGAACTGGACCTTTCGGCGGCCAAGCTGATGGAGCAACTGTCCGGAAAGGCCGCCGCCAAACCGGTCGTCCTGCCCTTCCTGACCGACCTTGACCTGTTGCCGAACCAGGTGCAGATCGGGTATGACCCGGATCTGTCGGCCGCAAAAACGGACAAGATCGGCGCCTTGTACCGTTTCGATCAGGATTTTTTCGAAGGGTTGAGCCTGCTTTCCCAGCTGACCGCCGTCAAGAGCACGCCGAAAGTGAAAATTGACCCGATCCTGGCCCAGTTGAACAAACAACTCGAGTCGGGCAAAAAAGATGGGTTGCACCTCATCGGCAGCAAGCAGGATCAACTGACGGATGCCTTCGGCAGCATCCTGAAACAGGTTCAGGAACTTTCTCTGAAATCGCAGGATAAACTGGCCCTCAAAAACAGCATAACCAACCTGCAACATTCGGTTGACCAGGCCTTTTTTCCCGATTTTTCCGATACCCTCAACCAATACAAGTTCGGGAAAGAGCAAATTACCGTCATTCCGCTGACCGAGATCCGGGATGAATTGTGGGTCCGGATCTATCCCGACGATCTGTTTGTGCATACCCATGAAGAACCGCTCACTGAGGATGAGGAAGCGGCGGGCAAGGATTATTGGACCACCGCCTGGCTCGCCGGCGATGACCCGGAATTGCCGCTCGGCGCCTGGAATATGCTCTGCGCCCGCTTCGGCGTCAATCGGGCGGCGTGGATCGTACAAGCGCTCGACCCGGCCAAATCCGACAAGCCCGGTAACAAGAAGGCTTTTCAGAACAAACCGGCCAATAGCCTGCACCAAACCGCCGCCGACCTGACCTGGATCAATGAGGCCCTGCAGGAACCCGCCCGGGCAGCCAGGTCAGCGAGCGGGCCGGGAGCGAAAATCCAGCTCATTGCCAATACGCTGCCGGTCAACGAGATCCTTACGCGCCTGAAACAGGCCAACCAACGCCTGGCTGCCCTGAAAGGCAAACCCCAACCCCAGGCGGCCGTTGCCAAATGCGCGGGCCTGGCCAGAACCGTCCGCACCAAACTCGAAACCCTGGTCGCTCCTCAGGAAAGAGGCCGGCCGGCCCTCAACGCCAAAGTCACCACGAGCAAAGCCGTCAACCTGCTGCAGGTGCCGAAGGAATTTCAACAGCTGGAAGCCAATTTATCAGCTGTGAAGCCGGTTTCCGGCAAGCAGTACGTCCAGTCTGCCAAACTGCCGTTCGAATTCCCGAAAGTTGACCTGAAACCCTCCGATTGGACAGCGACACCCCATTCCAAAGTCCTGCCCGACCGGTTTGCGGTCATCACCCGGACCGGCGATGCTTTCGAGCATATCGTCGTCGGCAACCCGGTACCGCCAAACCTTGCACTGGGCATGGACCCGGCCTTGTTTGATCAAACCGGCGCCGGCGATCCGTACCAATACGATGCATCCGGCAACCTCATCGTGGAACCCGGCATACGCTGGATGACGGATTTTGAGGAAGCCGTCGCAAAAGGCATGGGCGTTATCCTGAACCTGACCGAAGAACAGGCCGCACGCGGTTTTGATCAGGTGTTTGTGCTGGGGATCGCGGACAAGAAACCGCTTGAAAACCAGGCCCTGATCGAAGGTCTGATCCGGAACCATCACTACGGCCCCACCGGGATGGAAGTCCTGAAAACCGGAACCCCGACGAACAACACCTCGGATGAAAGTTCGGCCTATTCTTCCCAGGATACGGATTATGAAGGAGCCTACGCCCGCGAGACCGGCGGGAATCAATTTGACCCCGCGCCAGTTGATCCCTCGGATTTTGCCGACGGAAAGCGGATATCCGATGCCCTCGGTATTGACCCTGAACATTTCCAGCACATCAAAAATGCCGACGGAACCGAGATCAGCGATGCATTGCTGGCCAACCGGGTCCTGTCGTGGGCTACGCTGCGCGATTTCATGGAGGAAATGATGGAAGGCGTATTCACCTACGACAATATCCGGCGGGTAACGGCCTATTTTACCGGATTCGTCGCCGGCCGGGGGGTACTGCCGGCTGTCCGGATCGGCTCACAGCCTTATGGGATCCTGACAACTTCGGCATTTTCCAGGTACGCCTTCGACCCCGTTCACAACCCCGAAAACCTGCCGCCGCCTTCCGGCGAATCCAACCTCCAATTGCGCTTCAATATCCGGCTCAAGCAGGCGTTGGATATCCTGAACGATTCCTGGACTGAAATCCGTAAAGCAAAGGTATTGAATGCCGAAAAGATCAGCGAGAGCAGCGACCCGCAAGGGGATTTTGTGGAAATGCTCGGTCTGCATCCCGTTTCTGCGGAAGCCTATTACCGCTACGGCGTGAACATTGCGTACCGCGGCGCCGCCTCCGCCAGTTCCGGGTTCATCGGCGAGTACGCGGAAGAGGACCCGTTCGGGCCGGCCCGGTTGTACTATATTTTCCAATCCCTGCTGGACGGCGGCGAATTCGGCGACGAGATCATTGCCCGCACCAACGGCCATTTCGAGAAGTCCCGCGCCTTCCGCAGCCGCTACCTGATCGACAATGCCGCCATCTCCGGCCAGACCGTCGACAGCCAGATCCCATCCGACGACCTTCAGCTCCTGCCGGGCGAGGGAGGACAGAACTATATCCGGTCCTTGCTCGACCGGAACCTGTATGAGATCCTGAAGGACAATAATGCGGCAGAGTTCCCGTCCAGGTCCGTGCTGTACCTGCTCCTGCGCCAGGCCATCCTGCTCACTTACCGGAATGCGGCGATGGACATCATTGAGCAGGAGGGTTTCCTTTCAACCGGCTTCCGCCGCATGATCGGCAGCAGCGACCATTTTATGAGCCCGCAACAAAAATTCCGGACCAAATGGTCGTACCTTTTCCTGGATTTTACCCTGGATTACGCGCAAAGCAACGCCAATTTCGCCGCCAATTTCGACTTTGATACCGGTCCCGCCCTGATCGCCGACAATGCGTTTTTCAAATACCTCAACCAGGGCGCCGACGCCAAATCGCTGGCCACTTACCTGTACTACAATGCCGCACAGGGACTTTTTCCCGCGCACCAGCCCTTTCTGGAGCAGATCGACCGGATGAGGAGCGACCTCGACCGGTTGTCGGCCCTTTCAACCAGGAAGCTCAACCAACTGCTGCCCGAACACCTCGACCTGTGTACGTACCGGCTGGACGCCTGGATAACCGGGCTGGCCAACCAACGGCTGGCCGAACAGCGGGCTGCACGCCCCAAAGGCATCCACCTCGGCGCGTTTTGCTGGGTGGAAAACCTGCGTCCGGGCGGTGAGCGGAGCCCGGCCAAACAGGTTCCCGCCGCACTGGTGCAGGAAGGCGAGGATGTGTATGCCGATGCCGGAAACCAGGGGTTCATCCACGCACAATCCCTCAACCAGGCGGTTGCCGCCGCGGTGCTGCGGAGCGGGTACAAATCCAACGCCGGTGAAGAGGACCTCAATAACCAGTTTGCCGTCAACCTCTCCTCGTTCAGGGTTCGCAAGGCATTGTCCCTGATCGAAGGGATCGCCAACGGCCAGGAATTGGGCGCAATATTGGGATATCAGTTCGAAAAAGGCCTCCACGAAAGGTATCTGGAGGTCGAACTGGACAAGTTCATCCAGCCCTTCCGGAAAGCTTTCCCGCTGACCGTGCCGGTTGCCGAGGACATCAACCTCGAAGACACGGCGGATGCCATCGAATCCAATGTGGTGAACGGACTCGACCTGCTCAATAAACTTTTTGAGGCGACGGAGACGCTGGATTTTGCGGCGCAATCCACCCTGTACGACGTCCTGACCCGCGACCACTTCCTGTACTGCCCGGATTGGCTGAGCGACCTGGTGACCGGCAACGGCGGCGGCGACGCCGAGCTGACCGCCGTCATCAGGGAGATTGATCATATGGCCGACGCCTTCGATGCGCTCGGCGACCTGGCCCTGTCCGAAAGCGTATACCAGATCGTACAGGGCAACCATGTGCGGGCAGCAGCCGTTGTCGAAGCGCTGGGCGCCGGAAAAGCGATCCCCGCCCCGCTGATCGCCGATACGCCCCGGACGGGCATCCTGGTCAATCACCGGGTGGCGGTTTGCATGGAACCCGTGATGGCCGGCAACCTGATAGCTCCTGCCGGCTGGGATCAGGCCTTTACGCTCCGGGCTCAGGCCGAACCCACCCTCAATTACTGGATCGGGGAATCCCTCGGCGACCCGGCGGATATCCGGTTCCTGGTCGATGCAGGATCGGGCGCTGCGCCCTATTCACTGGCAGACTTTGCCCTTCACCCGCTGGATCTGTTGTTCCTCATCAGCGCCGACCCGGACAATCCCAACGGCGAACTGACGGATTGGATCCGGTGCGCAGTCCGCGAGCAGCAACATCTGGCGGATGCCGTCGAGATCGAAGTGGATTATGAGGGACGGGATGCCGGATGGGGGTCTGAGGTTAAAACGGTTTACGAACTCCAGCCGCTGATGGCGCAGATCAAGGAAATGACCAGCGGGGCGTTGGCCCTTTCCGCCACCGATCTGACCCTGCCGATTGAAGACCCCGACGAGGACAACCCGGGGGCTCAGGACCTCATTGAGCTGACGGCAAGGGTCGAACCGGCCAGGGACGCCATGGTTGCCCTGTCGGCCGCGATCGCCGGATTTACGGACAGCCATCCCGATCCGGTATTTACGCCATCCGATTTCGATCAGACCCTGGACTGGCTCAAGCAATGTTTTTATTTCGGGATCCCGAACGCGCTGTCGGCTGCCGGACTGGAAAATACGGAGGAAAATGCTGCCGTGCGGTTGAAACGCCTGCAGGTCATTTCCGGCAACCTGATCAAGCGGGTAGGGGAGATTGACGGTTTGTTGGGTGAACCGGCCGGCGAGCTGACGACAGCGCACCAGGTCCGGACATGGAAGAATATCGCCAACGCCGTTTTCGGGCGGGCGTTCGCTGTACTGCCGAAATTTGAATTCCAGGATAAGGACAACTTCGCCGGGCAGGCCGCTACCCTGAAAATGGGCGGGACCAGCGAACTTTTCCCGTTGGACAACTGGTTGTACGGCGTCGCAGGAGTCAGGAAGAATATGTCGGCGCTGGAATTGTACCGGACCATCGCGGAGGCTGAAGGCCGCGAGGCGCCGCCGTTTTTGCCGGTGCAACTGCCGTTTGCGGAAGGCGATTACTGGCTCGGGCTGCCGTATCCGGAGGAACACAAGCCCTCCGGCGACAAGTTGTCCCTTGTGCTGGTGAATCCCGACCGGCTGATCGGACAGACCGCCAACCGGGTGGGACTGGTGATCGATGAATGGACGGAGATCATTCCCAGCCTGGAAGAAACCACCGGGATCGCGTTCAACTATGACCAGCCTGACGCTACGGCGCCGCAATCCCTGTTGCTGGCGGTTACCCCGAAGGTTACCGGCAAGTGGGATTGGGACGACCTGCTGTACACCCTGATCGATACGCTGGAACTGGCCAAGAACCGGGCGGTAGAACCCGACCACCTGGAAGGCAGCGCATTCGGACAACTGCTGCCGGCGATCGTGTCGGAAGTGGTGCCGCCGCAACTCCGGGAAGACCAGTTTTCCAACCCGCTGGGCACCCAGGTGGTGCTGGATTATCTCGATAACTTACCTCCCGTGGAGGAATAAAATAACTGATCCGCATGGCAAGAATCGAATACAGGACCTGTGAACCGTTCCGCGCCTGGAACCGCCTGGAGCAACGCCCGCGCAGGTACGATTTTGACCAGACCCTGAAGGCCGAGGTCCACGATCCGTTGTGGAACCTGACCCGCCAGTGGCAATTCGGGGAATTCAAAGGAGAGGATACCGGTTCGCCGGTATTTGCCAGGACGCTGGTGGAAACGACCCGGGTGATCAAATACCAGCCGCTGGCCGGCCCGGTCAAGGCCTATGCCGATGAATGGCCGCTGGAAGCAAAGGTGGAGCAGCAACCCCGCATGCCCGGATATCGGGACCGGGTGCAGGCCGGGGCCTATTGGCTTAAGCTGCTGGACCATTTCGGAACGGCGTTCAACCAGACCAAACAGCCGGCGCAGCCTGCCTATGATAAACCCGCCTATAAAACCCGCGTGCTGGACCTTTTTCCGCTGGAAACGCCTGAATTGAACGAATCCACCCCCGAGCTGCACGCGCAGAGCGCCCGGCTGATGAGCAACCGCCGGCTGATGAATTTTGTGCGGTCGTTCGCCGGACGGGTCCCCGACGGGTGGCTGTTGTACGGCAACCTGAGCGCGGGGATGGCGGCTTTTGTAAACGCCGTCAGGCTGAATGCCGCTCATTCGGGGTTTGTCCGGCAGGCCGCCGAGGCCTTTAAAGCGTGGATCGGATCCGCCTTCCCCGATATTCCGGATGAGGAGAACGCCTGGAACTCGTCCCAGCTGGCCTATCAGGTCAAATGCGCTTTGCCGGAAAAAAGCGGGAACAACACCGTTCTGGCGGCTAACGAATATACCGACGGCCGGCTCGACTGGCATTCCTTTGACGCGGAGACCCGGTCGGTACAAACCGGCGACCTGCTGACGGCGACAGCCAATGACCGGAAACAGGCCATCGAATCGAAGGTGGTTTCTTTCATCCCGTCGCCGGCCGGATACGGCGGCATGCCCGTCAACCGGTTCTGGGAATTCGAGGACGGGAAGGTCGACCTCGGCAATATCACCGCCGATACCACCGACCTTTCCAGGATCATCGTGGTGGAATACGCCATGATCTACGGGAACAACTGGTTCCTGATCCCGTATCCGCTCCGGACGGGTTCGCTGGCGGCGGTCAAAGGGATCGTCGTAACGGATACCTTCGGCCAGAAGACCTTTGTGGAGGCCGCCATCCAGGGCGAATCGGACGACTGGTCGGGCTGGGGCATGTTCAACCTGACGGCATGGGATGCCCAAAAATCGGGCGCCGTAGCGGCGGACACGCGCATATTCCTGCCGCCGGCCGTGCCGAAGATCCAGGAAAGCGCACCGGTGGAAGAGGTCCTGTTCCTGCGCGATGAAACCGCGAATATGGTTTGGGCTGTTGAGAACAAGATCGACAACCTGCTGAGCGCCGGCATGGACGGGCACAAGGCAGCAGCCGAACTGGCCGCCTGGCTTGAAACGCCGGATGAGGCGGACCCGGGAGCGGTGGCAGAGGAAGCCGTCCTGCAATACCGGCTCGGCAACACGGTTCCTGAAAACTGGATTCCCTTCATCAGCATCCACCTGGATGGTCAGAACAGGGCCATTCAGCTGCAACGGGCTTCCATGCCCAGGATGCTCGACGGCGCCCGCCTGCCGGTCAGGCCCCGGACCCGGATACTCCGCGAGGGATTCGGCTATGACCCCGACGCGGAGGTCAGCACGTACGTGAACCCCGAAGCCGACAAGCAACTGGCGCCTTATTTCGTCCACGAGGAAGAAGTGCCCCGGGCCGGCGCAAGGGTGACGGGCAGTTATCAGCGGACCCGCTGGTACAACGGCGAGATCATCAGGTGGTTCGGATACAAAAAGACCCTGGGCAAAGGAGAAGGCAACAGCGGGTTGAAATTTGACCAGGTGGAGTGGATTAAACGCAAAAAATAGGGTGCATTTTCGGGGAAATGCGTACCTTGGACCTATCGAATATCAATGACGAGTTTAAAGGCAAAAGAAGTCGAAAAAGATTTGACCTTTTTTAAGACGTGGTCATCCGGAGATGCGCTGTTTGAGTACCACAAGGAAATTTCAAGTCCAATACCGGATGTAATTATTATGCGGTTCGTTTCTTTCGATGCTTTTCTTGAGGACTTTCCCTCCGCTGCCGTGGCGGATATTCGTCCCGGTGATTTATTCCAAAAGGGCCGGCTTCCCGGCGCCGTCCATCTTCCCGTATTGTTTGACCCGGTAAAGGTGAAAAACCGCCTGTTATCTGCTCGGGATGCCCGAACATCGGACCTGATCGAAAATGCCAGCAATCTGCGGTCGGCCCTAAATGGTTTGTCCGTTCAGGGCGCCTGCCTGTTTTATTGTGAGGATGGGGGCGTTCGTTCGCGGCTGCTGGGTTCGTACCTGGCTGAAATGGGGGTGAAGGGATATTTCCTGCAAGGCGGGTTGAATGGATACAGGGAGGAACAGACCCGTTTTTTTGCCAGGCCCTTACAGGTGCATTTGCTGACCGGCCTCACCGGCAGTGGCAAAACCGGCGTGTTGAAGGCGTTGGGCGATTGCGGTGAACAGGTGGTCGACCTGGAGGCCCTCGCGGGGTCTACGGGGTCGGTGTTCGGGGTGCAATCCAATGAAAACCAGCCGGATGAAGAGGCGTTTCGCCGTTTGTTGCAGGATAAACTTCGCACATTGAACCCCGAAAAGCGCATCTTTTTCGAACAAAAGGGCCCCACCCTCGGGGCGTTGTCCGTACCGGAGGGCTTGTTCAGGCAATTCGCAACGGCCCGGAAGATCCGGTTAACCCTGCCGGCCGATGAGCGGATCCGGAATCTGGTTGCCGTTTACGGGGCAATGACCCCGGCAGCCGCCCGGACGGGGTTGGATAAGATCCGGAAAAACCTGTCGGCCGATACCCGTTTGAGGTGTCTTGCAGCCCTGGAAGCCGGGGATATCCGCCGGTTTATTGCAGCCATCCTGCCTTATTACGACCGGGCAAAAGGCTACGCAACTGACCGGGAGGATTGCCTGGTCATTGAAACCGGCGGAATGAACGCCCGGGAAATCGCCGGGAAAATACTTGAAAACATCCGGTAGCGCCTGGTATTGAAAAGTGCATTTCATCCGGCCAAATCGACTGATCATCTCCTGAATTAGGGCAGTACGTCCCAAACTGTTTGCGCAAACGGCGGCGTTACCCTTAGTTTTGTGCCGATAATTATAACCTTAAAATCATCCGACCAATGAAAACGTTCAAACTGACAGGATTCCTGTCTGTCCTATCTGTCTTTGCCCTGGCCCTGACCTCTTGCGAAGAGTTTCACGGCCCGGACGTTACCCAGAATCCCGAACTTTCCGGATTTGAAGAGATCGAACTCTCCGGCGACCTGCAGGTGCAGATCTCCAAAGGCGCATTCGAAGTAGTCCTCGACGGCCCGCTGAACGACGTGAGCGACTACCAGTTCTCCATTTCCGGCGACCGCCTGGAAGGCAAGTATCGCCACCCGAACCGCACCCACGACAAGATCAGCATTTCGATCACCTTACCCGAGATCACCTACATCAAAATGAGCGGGAAGGGCCATACCAACATCACCGGGTTTGAGGACGGCGGCAACCGCGACATGAAGATCAAACTGGAAGGCGACCAGTTCTTCGACGCTGAAGTCGATTGCCACGACCTTGAACTGAAGACCTCCGGCAAAAACGACATTTACCTGAGCGGGCAATGCGAAACGGCCGACGTGAAGATCTCCGGTAAAACCGATGTGGAAGCGTTCGATTTTTCGATCCAGGATTGCGACATCAACCTTTCGGGGCAGAATGAGGTCCACGTGACCGTTACGGCCAAGCTCACCGGCGCGCTGAGCGGCAAGTCCAAACTGGTATACGACGGCAATCCGGCCATCGTTGCCGTTAATGTGGACGGCGGCAGCCACATCAATCAGAAATAATAACCATCGATTGCATTACGGCGATCCGGCTGGTTTTCGGCCGGATCGCTAACTTTGTCCCCAAAAAACAATGGAAGGAACGCTCCGCAAAAATATTCAGGTCGGCCTGCTGGTCCGGATCGTGCAAAAACACCACCAGCGTACGGGCGAGCTCACCGAAGGGTTTGTCCGGGCCATCCTCACCAATTCGCCCTCGCATCCGCACGGCATCAAGGTCAAACTGGATACCGGCGAGGTGGGGCGGGTCAAGGAGATCGTGGAGGAGGATTAGAGCGCCCAGGCCCGTTCGCCTTCAGTATAAGGGATGCACCCCTGGTAATACCCCGGAATTTCTACATACCGCAGGGCCTCGGTGGCGCCTCGTTGGGAGGTGAAATATCCCCAATCTGTCAGTTGTTTCATCATATTGAAATAATGCTCGGGGCCGTCGCTGCCGGATTCGCTGTGCGCACGGGCCTCTCCGTCGATGGCCGTCAGGAGCTCCAGCCGTTGATCCGGCGAGATTTCCATAAAGGATTTTCCGAATCCGGCTTTGCACCGGTCGCGGATATCCGTCATGCCGGCCTTGAAAATACCCTGGTCGCTTTCCTCGTAACAATCCGTTACGATGGTTTTCATGAATTCTCCGACGCCGGCGTCTTTGGCGCCCGGTGTGGAACCGGTAGCCGGATAAATGGTATCCGATACTTCATCCAGGAAGGCGACGTCTTCCGGCGTGAACAATTCCTCCGCTACGGCTGCAGTGGGTTTGCAACCGGACAGGAAGGCTTGCAATCCGACGATCGCGCCGCCCGTCAGCAGGGCGCCGGTTGTCATGGCTTCTCTTCTATTCATGAAGGATCAATCTTTTTTCCAAAGGTCATACGGTTTCTTCGCATCGGTCTCAAACGGGAGATAGATCTTCTTGCCCGAGCCGGCGGAGGCATAGGCTGCAAAGATGGCTTCCAGCACGGCGCGGCCGTCCTCGCCCGTCACCAGCGGTTGTTTGTCGTTCTTGACGCAATCCACAAAATGGGCGAATTCCTGCGGGAAGCCGTAGTTCCAGATCTCTTCGTACATGGTAAAACTCCAGCCTTTCGTATCGCCGGCTTTTTCAACCGCGTAGCCAACGCCGACGGAACTGTAGGTGAGGATGGAATTGCCGCGCAGCACATCGGCGAAGGCGTGGCCTTTGGTGCCGTACACTTCGGCCCGGTCGTCCATGCCGCCGCGTTTGAGCCAGCTTTCTTCGGCCATGCCGACCACCCCGTTCTCGAATTCCAGGATGATGATGGCGTCGTCGTCGCCCCTGGTCTTGTCGGTATGCAGGTAAGTGCCCATCTGAGCATAAACCGACTTGATCTTCGGACGGCCGATCATCCATCGGAAGAACTCGATGGCGTGGCAGCCCATGTCCATGGTCACGCCGCCGCCGGACTGTTCGACATCCCAGAAATGGGGCGCATGCGGGCCGTCGTGTTTTTCGGCCTGTTTGATCAGCACCGGATCGCCGAGGGCGCCTTCGTCGAGGAGGCCTTTGAGCCGGACGTATTTCGGGGTGAAGCACAGCTCTTCGGCGTACATGAGCTTGACGCCGGCTGTCTTGCAGGCATCGATCATGGTGTCGGCTTCGGCCAGGTTCATGCAGAGCGGTTTTTCCACCACGATGTGTTTTCCCGCTTTGGCGGCCGCAACCGTGATCTCGCAATGGAACCGGTTGGGGGCGCCGATCACGATCATGTCGAGGTCGGGCATGGCGAGCATGTCGTGCACGTCCTGGAAATGGTTCGGGATGTTGTGCTTAAGGGCGAAATTGCGGGCATTACCCGGCGTCGGCGACGTTACGGCGACGATTTCGGCGTCGGGCACCATTTTCAGGGCCTCCGCGTGGATGCTGGTGACGAATTGGGAGCCTACCAGACCGATTTTGACTTTTTTTTCCATACAGACATTGCGGTCCTACGGACCTTTTTTTGTTACGGGTATTCCGGTCCTATGGACCTGTGGGTTTGTTTATTGATGATTGTTGATTGATGATTGATGATTGTTGATTGTTGATTGTTGATTTTGGGATCCGTTTATGGGCTGCGCCCCGATGCAGCTACTGGCTTCTCATTTTCTGCCCGGCCGGAGCAATCACATACCGGCCCTACAGGCCGGAGACGTAAAAAGGCAACCTGGATGCTACCGACATTGCGGACCTGACGGCCCGAGCTGCCGTTGTAAAATCGAAACATCGCCTTACCCCCACTGACAACTGACAACTGACAACTGGCAACCCGGATGCTACCGACATTGCGGACCTGACGGCCCGCGCTGCCGTTGTAAAACCACCCCATCGCCTTACCCCCACTGACAACTGACAACTGGCCACTGACAACTGACAACTGGCAACCCGGATGCTACCGACATGGCGGACCTGACGGCCCGCGCTGCCGTTGTAA
>WBZL01000922.1_pt1 | contig 32237 bp, 30 predicted proteins | sample 5204291 | NCBI WGS metagenome assembly WBZL01 (sample SAMN12344345, study PRJNA552823) | activated sludge metagenome | biome: Activated sludge suspended growth; feature: Nitrification reactor; material: Wastewater; isolation source: activated sludge from nitrification reactor of wastewater...
AGGCGATGACCAGGATCTTCACCCCTTCCGCCACCAGGTGGTCCATGACCTCCAGTGCGAACTCCCGGACCTGCGCCAAGGGCCGTGGCCCGTAGGGTCCTCGGGCGGTGTCCCCGACGTAGACGATGGGTTCGTGCGGCAACTGATCCAAGACTGCCCGAGCCACCGTCAACCCACCGACACCCGAGTCGAAGATCCCGATCGGTGCGTCCACGTCAGGCCCAGATCTGGTCGGCCAGTGCCCGCTCGGCGTCTTCCACGGTCCCTTCATAGGCCCCGGTGGACAGGTACTTCCATCCGCCGTCGCAGACGATGAAGGCGATGTCAGCACTGTGTCCGTCCCGAACCGCCCGACCGGCCACGGCCAGAGCGGCATGCAGGATCGCACCGGTGGAGATGCCGGCCCAGATCCCTTCGGCGTCCATGAGTTCGCGGGTGCGACGCACCGCGTCCGCCGGGCCGACGGACACCCGCCCGGTCAGTAGTTCAGGATCGTAGAGTTCGGGGACGAAGCCTTCGTCCATGTTGCGCAAGCCGTAAACCAGTTCCCCGTACCGCGGCTCGGCCGCGATGATTCCCACGCCCGGTTTGTTCTCGCGCAGGTAGCGCCCGGCCCCCATGAGGGTCCCCGAGGTTCCCAACCCGGCGACGAAGTGCGTGATCTCCGGCAAATCAGCCAACAGTTCCGGTCCGGTCGTGCGGTAATGCGCCTCGGCGTTGGCGGCGTTGCCGTACTGGTACAACATCACGTGGTCCGGTCGTTCCGCCGCCAATTCCTTGGCCCGGCGCACCGCTTCGTTGGAGCCGCCGACCGGATCGGAGTAGATGATCTCCGCGCCCCACATGCGCAGCAGATCGGTGCGTTCACGTGATGTGTTCTCGGGCATGACCACAACCAGGCGATAGCCCTTGAGTCGCGCGGCCATCGCCAGGGAGATGCCGGTATTGCCACTCGTCGGTTCCAGCAGGACCGCCCCCGGGGTCAACGTTCCGTCCGCCTCGGCCGCTTCGATCATGGCCAGCGCCGGCCGATCCTTCACCGAGCCGGTCGGGTTGCGGTCCTCGAGCTTGGCCCACAGCCGGACGTCGGGTGCCGGTGACAACGACGGCAACCCCACCAGCGGGGTGTGACCGACCGAGGCCAACAACGAATCGAACCGCACGATCAGCCGCCGGCGACCGCAGGCAGGATCGTGACGACGTCCCCATCGCGCAGCGGCGTGGCCAATCCCTCGAGGAACCGGACATCCTCGTCATTGAGGTAGACGTTCACGAATCGACGCAACCGGCCGTCCTCGAGCAGTCGGTCCGCCAGACCGCTGTGCCGGGAATCCAGGTCGCTGATCAACTGCGACAGGTCCGTCCCCTCTGCGGCCACCTGCCGCTCCCCCGCCGTGTAGGGACGCAGCACAGTCGGGATCTCGACCTGCACAGACATGACACTCCTCGCCTGGGTCTCCGGTGCACACTCTCGCGCATTGGGTGCAACCGTTCGATTATGGCGGCCATTCCGACCGTCAGCAGAACTCCACCGGCTCCTCGGTGATCTCACCGTCGACGATCCGGTACGAGCGGAACTCCGCCGGTCCGTCATCCGGACCGCAGTCCCGAGTGCTGACCAGCACGTAGTGCGCGTTCGGCTCCGAGGCATACGACACATCCGTACGCGACGGATACGCTTCCGTCGCCGTGTGAGAGTGGTAGATCACGACGGGCTCTTCGTCCCTGGCATCCATGTCTCGGTACAGCCGCAGCAGGTCGAGGGAGTCGAACTCATAGAAGGTGCTCGACCGGGCGGCGTTGAGCATCGGGATGAAACGGGTCGGTTCGTCGCTGCCGGCCGGCCCCGCCACCACGCCGCAGGCCTCGTCCGGATGGTCGCGCCGGGCGTGGGCGATGATGTCGTCGGCGATGGACCGGCTGATGCGCAGCATCACGAACTCCCCAAGGCGTCGAGCAGGCCCGCCTGCAACCAGGTGAGCCACTGGTAGGCGGCGAAACTCACCAGCCGGGGATCGTCGTCGTCCCAGTCCTCGGTGACATCCTGATCGTCCGCCACGATGCCCAGCCGTACTCCCAGGACCAGTCGTACATCGTTCAGGGCGCCCAGCATCGCGTCCGCCTGCTCCGCCGTGACGGCCACGGCGCTGCCCCGATCGTCGATCCGGTCCAGCACCGCTATAGCCGAGCGGACCCGCTCCCCTTTGACCTCGCGCAGACCGCGTTGGGTGAACCGGCGGAAATCCCCGGCGGCTTCGTCGTCGTCCAGGTAGCCGTCGGGGAACAGCCGCAGGAGCGCCGGATCGGTGGGCCGTTGCCCCGTGTCGGTGCCCAGCAGTTCCCCCAGTGGATCGTCTGCGGCGGTTGCGGACTCGTCGGAGTCGGAGACCAACTCGTCCACCTGGCTGAGCATCTGCACCAGGACATCGGCCTCATTGCGGTCCAGTCGCAGACTGATTCCCTGCCGGCCCGCCGAGAAGCCGCGCCGCGCTCCGAAGATCATCGCCGCATGTCCTAGTCGTCCTTCACCAAAGTGGCCCACAACCCGTAACCGTGCATCGCTTCCACGTCGCGTTCCATCGCCTCCCGGGTCCCATTGCTCACAGCGGCCCGGCCCTCGTTGTGGACGTCCATCATGAGCGCGGTCGCCTTCTCGCGGGTGTATCCGAAGTGGGACATGAACACGTGAGTGACGTACTCCATCAGGTTGACCGGGTCGTTCCACACGACCGTCACCCACGGGCGGTCCGGCACTGTCTCGGTGTCGACCTCCTCGCGCGAATCAAGGTCGGGCACGGCGGTCACGGGACACCATGGTGCCATGCCCCGGGGCCCGCGCGGTTGCCCCGCGTCCGTCGCCGCGGCGTCCTAGGCTGACGACATGTCCGATCCGCACATCCCCCCGGCGAGCGACGATCTGCCGGACTCGCCCCTGGTGCACCAGGTCCGGGCCGCGGTGATCGGTGATGACGTGGTCATGCCCGGACCGTTCGGACCCCGACGGATCACCTACGCCGATTACACCGCCAGCGGGCGGGCGCTCAGCTTCATCGAGGACATCATTCGCACCCAGGTCCTGCCCGCCTACGCCAACACCCATACCGAGAGCAGTGGCACCGGTCTGCAGACCACGCGACTACGCGAAGAGTCCCGCGCCCTGATCAAGCAAGCGGTCGGCGCGAACGACGACTACGCCCTCCTGTTCACAGGGTCCGGGTCGACGGCTGCTGTGGACCGGCTCATCGCGTGCCTCAATCTTCGGCTGCCGGCAGACCTCGATCGTCGCTATCACCTGCGGGAGCATGTCACCGAACGCCCGGTGGTCTTCATCGGACCGTATGAGCATCACAGCAATGAACTGCCCTGGCGGGAGTCCATCGCCGACGTTGTCACGATCCCGGAGAACACGTCCGGCCACATCGACCTCGATGCGCTGCGAACCGCATTGCGCGAACATGCGGGCCGGCCACTGATCGGATCGTTCAGCGCGGCGAGCAACGTCACCGGGATCCTCACTGACTGCGACACGATCTCCGAACTGCTCCACGAACACGGTGGTCTGGCGTTCTGGGACTTCGCTGCGGCCGCTCCCTATGTCACGATCCGCGCAGGCGCGCCCCCGGGGCGACCGCTGGCCTACAAGGACGCCATCTTCCTGTCCCCGCACAAGTTCATCGGTGGCCCGGGCACTCCGGGGATCCTGGTGGGTCGCCGCGAGCTGTTCGCGAACAGCGTCCCGGCCGTGGTGGGGGGCGGCACCGTCAGCTACGTGAACCCCGCCGAGCACGCCTACCTCACCGACATCGAACACCGCGAAGAAGCGGGCACTCCCGCGATCGTCGAATCCATCCGCGCCGGGCTGGTCTTCTCGCTCAAGAACGCCGTCGGCGCCTCGGTCATCGAGACCCTGGAAGCGGATCTGGTCAGGCGGGCCATCACGACCTGGCAGGACGAGCCGGGGATCGAGATCCTCGGCAACACCGAGGCGGATCGGCTGTCCATCGTGTCCTTCGTCGTACGGCGGCCGCAGGGCCGGTACCTGCACCACAACTTCGTCGTCGCGGTACTCAATGACCTCTTCGGGATCCAGTCCCGGGGCGGGTGTTCGTGCGCGGGCCCGTACGGGCATCGCCTCCTGGGGATCGATCTGGCGACCAGTCACGAGTTCGAGCGGGAGATCTCGCTCGGTTGTGAGGGGATCAAACCCGGGTGGACCCGGGTCAACTTCAACTATTTCCTCACCGACGAGGTGTTCCGCTACATCGTCTCGGCGGTGGTGCTGGTGGCTCGTTGGGGCCAACGGCTTCTTCCGCAGTACCGCTTCGAACCCACGACCGGGCTGTGGCGGCACCGATCGGCCCCCGCCGAGCCGCCGCTGTCGCTCCAGCAGATGGACTTCACGAGTGTGCCGCCCCACCTACCGGGCACCCTCGACACAGCACCCGTCGCTGCCCTTCAGGGCTACCTGGCCGACGCCCGCGCACTCCTGGCGGGTCTTCCGGAACCCGTGACGTCTCAGACCAGCGGGTTGTCGCCGGACTTCGAGGAACTGCGCTGGTTCGAGATGGCCTGAGGCCGCCCTCACCGAGCGGCGATGATTCGCTGGGTGCGCTTCTTCCCGGACGGCTTCTTCTTGTTCTTGTTCGCCGCTTTCGCGGGCAGGTAGGGGCGCACGACGGGGAAGAACCGGCCGTCGAGGGACGCGAGGTTCCACACCGCGATGCCGCCGATGCGGTAGCGCCGAACCAGCTGCATCCGGCCGGCCGCGGTCGCGGCACCCCCGAACCAGACCTGCTTGCGCACCTGGCACTCCCGGTTTCGGCGCCGGTCCTTGGAGTTGTACCAATGCCCGTTCACCGTCTTGGTATAGGTGAACGTGAACTCCCGCGAGGTCCGGTCGAACCGCGGTCGTTGGCCGTAGGAGCGGGCCACGGAACGCGCCTCGGTCGGGCTCAACGCGACGGCATCGGCTTCGTCCGGCACCCAGCGGTCGTCGCACTTCCCCACGGTGACGTAGTCGTCAGCCGAGTCGCGCAGATACCACGATTTGCCGTACTGGTGCAGACCCACATAGACCTTCTTCCGCTGCGCCCGACCCAACTGGGCCACCGCGCTGCGCACGACTCGGCCAGCCCAATCGTTGGGGCCGATGGGACCTGGCCGGTCCCACGAGTAGTCGTAGGTCATGAGCCGGAGCCGGTCGATGTGGGGCGCCAACGCCTTCCAGTCGTACACGGAGTACCCGCCGCCCATCTTGGGTGTGCCGTTGTCGGAGAACGGCTCGTATCCGCCGGGGACCGTGACCGACAGGCGCAACTTGTGGGCATGGAGCTTCTTGCCCAACCGACGCACGGTGTCGGTCAGTCGCGGCCGGGTCCGCCGCCAACTGGCGGCACCGTCGTTGAACGCGAAGTTCTCCCAGTCCAGGTCGACCCCGTCGACCCCCGCTCGCACCGCCCACCCGGTCAACCGCTGCGCGATGGTCCGCCGGTTGCGCGGGGTGGCCAAGTAGTCCGACAGGCTCCCGGCCATCGCCGAGTCCAGATCGGTGTGGGTCGCGTACACGAGCACGCCCCGGCGCTGCAGCCCCCGAGCCGTGCGCAGCAGATCGCTGGAGGCCCACGGGGTCGCGGACGTGGTGGGGCACCCGAGCGTCGAGGTGCACACGGTGGCCCCCTGCCCCCGGTACTCCCACCAGAAGATGTTGGCTTCGCCCAACGCGGTGCCGCCGCGCCGGGCGACACTCAAGACGTCCGAGGTCGACGTCCAGTAGCCGAACCATCCGGAAACGGCGCGCGAGCGGCCCGCGGCCTGGGCCTCCGGTGCCTGGCAGAGCCCCAGCACCACGGCCAGAGCCACCGCGACGACCGACACGACGGGAGCGGCGGCCCACCGCCCCCGAGTCCTGGCTGTGTTCATCGGCTCATCCTTGTTCACTGGGGGACTCCCGTGCAGCATCGGCACAGGTCGGCGATAACTTCGTCCGCTAACGGGACGATTCCGGGAATTTGTTTGAGCGTGAGTTACGACACGCCGACAGGAAACGGGCTTGCCCGACCTGTGACCCGAACCCGAGAGGTAGTTTCCGTCCGTGATCGCGCGTCGACTGCTGATTTCTGCCGCCGCCTGTTGTGGCGTGGCCGCCCTCATGACTCCTGCCACGGCCGCCCAGGCGAAGGTGCCGCCCTGGCCGACCGTGGCCGCGGCGTTGCCCGCCTCGCTGGCCCATCCCGCGACGACGTCCACGCCGGTCTACCTGGAGCGAATGCGCACCCGGTTGGCCAAGCGGGTCCGGGCTGCCGCGCTCGGGTCCCGGGTGTCGGTGCGCGTCGAGGACCTGGCCACCGGAAGCCCCGTCTTCGGGTTCAAGGCGCTGCGACCTCGCGTGCCGGCCTCGACCATGAAGACCGCGACGGCGCTGGCAGCTCTGTCGGCTGCCGGACCCGCTCATCGCATGCCCACCCGGGTCATGCGCAGCCCCGACGGGCTGACTCTCACCCTCGTCGGCGGTGGCGATCCGCTGCTCAGTTCCGCTGATCTGGATCGGCTGGCCCAAGCAGTGGTCACCCGGCTGCGGCTGACGGGCCTTCCGGCGGCGCGGATCGCGGTCCGATACGACGCGTCGCTCTTTGCTCCGGCGGTCCGCCCCTCGGGGTGGTACTCGTCCTACTTCTGGGACTACGCCACGATGCCCGCGGCGCTCAGCCGCGATCTGCGCCGTTCGTCCCGGCCCGGCCGCGATGCCGCGTTGTACTTCCGCTCCCGCCTGAAGAAGGCCGGCGTCCGCGTCGTGGGCGGCACAGCACCCAGCACTGCGGCGGCGGGGTCGGTGCGCGTCGGGAGGCTGCGCGGACACACGATCGCCGAGGCCATCTGGCCGATGCTGCAGTACTCGGACAACTCCATCGCCGAGAACCTCATCCGGCATGTGGCTTTGGCCCGACGCACCGCCACCACCGCCGAGGGTTCCGCCGCGGCGGTCTCGACCGAACTCCAGCGGCTGGGGATCCCGCTGGCGACCGCGCGCTTCGTTGACGGCAGTGGTCTGTCCCGCGTCAACCGGCTGAGTGCAGCGAATCTGGTGGCGATCACCCGGGCGGCCGTGAACCCGCGGGACCTCCGCCTGTCCACGGGCTTCCGGACGTCGGCGTTCCCGCTGGCAGGCGTCTCCGGGACACTGAGTGGCCGGTTCGACGCACGGTCGACCTCGTGTGCCCGGGGCCGGATCATGGCCAAGACCGGCAGCCTCAGCGACACGCTCGCGCTGTCCGGTGTCGCCAATTCGACCGACGGCCGGATGAGGGCGTTTTCGATCGTCGTGAACGACAAGCCCTCGTCGTCGTCGTGGGACGCTGCTCAGTTCCGGGTCGACCGCATCGCCACAGCCATCACGGGCTGCCGCTGACCGTCAGCGCAGAGCCCGGCTGATGTCGTTGGACGCCGCGACCACCTTCGGCCCGACCAGTGCCGTGTCGAGTTCGGTCATCGACACCACTCCGACGGACGCTTCGAAACCGACCACCCCGATCAGCGGGGCCGCGACCGCGTAACCGCCGTGCGCCGGGTCGCCCCCCGAGATGACCCAGCCCGGTTCGAGCGGTTTGCCCTCGGCCCGGGTCGCGATGGCGGCACGTCCCGCGACGCCCCGGTCCAGCGGCGTCCGTGCGCCCACCCGGAACGCCACATGCAAGTCCGAGCGGGAGGGTTCGACGACCGCGACCGCCAGCGCTTCGGCACCGTCCACCAATGTCAGGTGAGCCGTGGCGTTGACCTGCTCAGCCAGGCGGCGCAGCGATGGAACGGCCGCGTCCCGCACCATGGGCTGGATCTGCCGCGCCAACGACAGCGCCGCCACACCGAGCCGGCAGCGACCGTCGTGGGCACGACGGACGAATCCGTGTTGCTCGAGGGTCACGACCAAGCGATAGACGATGGTGCGCGACACTCCCAGCGCGTGAGCCAACTCGGTCACTGTCATCCCTGATGGGTGGTCGGACAGCACTTCCAGCACACGCAATCCCCGGTCCAGCGTCTGGCTGGTCTCGGCGGGCATGGTCACCACTCCTCACACGATCGGACAGGTGCCCCTACCCTGCCGGTCGGTGCTGCCAACGGCCAAGTCGCACTCTCCGTGCGCACAGATTGGGAGGCAATCCACCACATACTGCGACATTCTGTCCGGACCAGGCGATGTCCGGATCAGGCGTCGTCGCCCTTGCCTTGGGGAAGTCCCTCGTAGATCTTCTGACAGTCCGGGCAGACGGGGTAACGCGACGGATCGCGACCCGGGGTCCAGATCTTGCCGCACAAGGCACGCACCGGTTCGCCGGTGACGGCGCTCTCGACGATCTTGTCCTTGGGGACGTAATGGGCGAACCGCTCGTGGTCGCCCCCGTCCGTCGTCCGGGTTTCGGGTTCAGCGAGCAGCGTGTCGCCCAGGGACGGTGAGTCCAGCGGATCCATGCGGCCACTGTAGACGGCCCCGCCCGGCCGCGTCAGCCGTCACGACGGAGCGCCGCTCTGGGCCCATCGGGCCCAGGTCAGTTGCGGTCGGCTGCCGGTGGCAGGGTCGCCCACAACCGGATCACGCCGGGCTGACGGCGCAGCACCTTCGCCCACACCTTCTCGGGGTCGGTGGCCAGCACGTCGAAGGGGTCCGACGACACCACGAGCCAGTCGTGCCGGGCCAGTTCCGACTCCAGTTGGCCCGCGCCCCAGCCTGCATATCCCACGAACAGTTGCAGCGGCTGGAACGGTTCTGCGTCCGCCACCCCGTCGAGGTCGACGACGCAGATCCCGGGCCCCACTGATCGACACAGGTGGGCGGGTGCGGTCGCTCGGTCGGCCAGCGCCAACAACGAGTCCTCCGCCACCGGTCCGCCTTCGTGGACCACGGCGCCATCGAGCAGCCACTGCGGCAGGTCGATGCCGGACAGGTCGCCACCGTATCGGCGGCTGAGGACCACCCCGGCCGAACCCTCGTCGTCGTTCTGGAGGAGGTAGATGACGGCACGCCGGAACCGGGGATCAGTCATCCCCGGTGCGGCGATGAGCAGATCACCGGCCCGGGGACTGCGGGGACCGGGCCGGTCGAGTCGCGGAACGGCCAACGGGTCCATACGGGCCATTATCCGGCGTCAATGGAACATCCGCGCAAGTCCCACGGTTGAGTAGGTCAGACATCCGACGACCCGAGGAGTCCCCGTGCCGACCGTCGCCCTCGACGAGACCACCTTCGCCGACACCGTCCAGAACAACGATCTGGTCCTGATCGACTTCTGGGCGGAGTGGTGCGGCCCGTGCCGCATGTTCGGACCGGTGTACGACACGGTGAGCCAGGACTTCCCCGACGTGGTCTTCGCGAAGGTGGACACCGAGGCCGAGCCCGGCTTGGGTCAAGCCTTCAACATCTCGTCCATTCCTACGCTCATGGCAATCCGCGAAGGTGTGGTGTTGTACAGCCAGGCCGGAGCGCTGCCCGAAAAGGACCTGCGGTCGCTGGTCGCAGCTGTCCAGGACATCGACATGGACGAGGTCCGGGCCAAGATCGCCGAAGAGCAGTCGGCCGGCGAATGACAGAACCCCCGCGGCTGAACGGCGGGGGTTCTGGTACGTCAGGTACTGATCAGGCGATGCCGAGCGCGCCGGGCGAGACGGCCTCGGCGATGTCGCCGGCGCACATGGTCGCGCCTTCGCCGCGGGCGCGGGGATAGTCCGCGATGGCGATGCGGGCGTAGATCCGTTCGCGATCCTCTTCGGTCAGTCCGCCCCAGACGCCGTAGGGCTCGCGGGACCGGATGGAGTAGTCAGCACACTCGACCCGTACGGGGCAGCGGGCGCAGACGGCCTTGGCGGCCCGATCCCGTCGGATCCGGGCGAGGCCCCGTTCGTTCGGCGGATGGAAGAACAGCGTGTCGTCGACTTCGCGGCACGCGCCGTGGTCCTGCCATTGCCACGTGGCATCGGTGGGTACTTGGGCCAAAGGCTGCTGGGGCATTGCGACCTCCCGTGCGGTGCATCTCTCACTTGAAAGTAACGAAGGGCTAACGCCCTGTCACCACTTTCTGTGATCCAAGTGTGACAGCGGGTACATATTCACCCTATGGGCGCAAAGTCCGAAGTCTGATTCGTCACACTTGTGCGCTACGACCCAATGTGGGACGCACCCAGCGGGTGCGCCTCACCCGTGATCAGCTGACCGAGCCGCCGATCGCGGACACCGAACCGAACGCCAGGAACGCACAGACCAGGACGAACAAGATCAGCAGCAGCGGCCACACGAACCGCAGGTAGCGGTCGTATCCGACCTTGGCCAGGGTCAGACCACCCATGACGATTGCGGAGGTGGGCGTGAACAGGTTCACCCACCCACTCGCCGACTGGTAGGCGGTCACGACGATCGCGCGAGACACTCCGGCGAAGTCCCCCAGGGGCGCCATGATCGGCATGGCGAGGGTCGCATGACCGGATGACGACGGGACCAGGAACGCCAGCGGGATGTTCACGATGAACATCACCATGCCGAACAGCGGTCCCGACAGGTTGCTCACGATACCTTCGAGCGCGTTCAGGACCGTGTCGGTGATCCCCGCGTTGTTCATGATGACCGTCACACCGCGTGCCAGCGCGATGATCAGGGCAGCACCCATGAAGTCACCCATGCCGCTGACGATGCTGTTGACCATGCCCTCTTCGCCCAGCCGGCCGATGAGACCGATGATGATCGCCGCCACCAGGAAGAGCGCCGCGAGTTCGGGGAAGTACCAACCGAGGGTGAAGTTCTCCCAGCCCGGGTTGAAGTCCGCCCACGGGATCACGGAGAAGATCATGAGCACGAAGGTCAGCATGAAGATCCAGATGACGATCTTCTGGCGGCCGGTCATCTCCGGCGGGTTCGCCTCGTCAGCAGTCAACTGATCGTCACCGGCGACCGGTGCGGCCAGGGACTTGCTGGGATCCTTCTTGACCTTGTTCGCGTAGCGCAGCACGAACAGGATCGTGACGATCGTCAGGACGACGTACATGAGCGCGCGCAACACAATGCCGTCGCCCAATTCGATGGAAGCTCCGGCCGAGGCCACGCCCGTTGCGAACGGGTTGACCGTCGAGGCCAGCGTCCCGACACCCGCCCCGAGCAAGATCACCGTGGCGCCGACTATTCGGTCGTAACCGAGCGCTACGAAGATCGGCACAATCAATGCGTAGAAACCCAACGTCTCCTCGGCCATGCCGTAGGTGGTGCCACCCAAGGAGAAGACCACCATCAAGATGACGATCAGGACGGTGCCCTGTTTTCGATAGCGGTGGGTCAGTCGCCCGATCCCGGCGTCCAACGCTCCCGTCGCCATGGTGACGGTGATGAACGCACCGATGGCCAGCACGAAGAAGAAGACCTGAACGGCGCCGAAGAGATTGCCGTTCTCATAGGGACCGATGGGCTGTTTGGGCCCCAGGATCACCAGGGAGTCCTCATCCACCTCGCCGTCGGCGGTCTCCGGCAGGTTCACCCGCCGCTCCAACTCGGTGGCCAGCTCCTTCTCCTGCGCCGGCGTGATGTCGGCAGCGGTGACGTCGGCCAGGGCCTCGGGCAGGAATCCGCAGGCCGACAGGGCCGCGAACGGCGTGGCCGTGTTCGCCTCGGCCTCGACCTCCTGGTCCGGCTGGATGCCGTACAGGCCGTTGACCGGGGCGAGCCACAGGTCGTACAGCTTGTCCTTGAAGGTCTGATCGACCTCGATCGGGTGGTAGGACTCGGGGATCGGCTTGGGGTCGTCGGACCCGCAGGCGATGTAGTCATAGGCCCCTGGCTTGATGACGAAGCTGAGCGCCCAGACGATGAGCAGGACGAAGAACAGCTTCCTGCGTCCGAGTGGCGAAGGCCGCAGATGGAGACGAAGATCACTGTCATGGGCGGGGTCACCTGCCGCACGAGGGACGGGCATCCCGCCCGGAACTGATCTTCAGAAAGGGATCGCAGATGACGCTTCACGTCGACTCAGAAGTCGGCCAGCTCAAGCAGGTCATGCTCCATGAGCCAGGCCTGGAACTGGACCGCCTCACCCCGCAGAACTGCGAAGAGTTGCTGTTCGACGATGTCATGTGGGCACGCAAGGCCCGTGAGGAGCACCGCGCATTCGCCGACGGCCTCACCCAGCGTGGCGTGACCGTCCACATGTTCCGCGACAAGTTGGGCGAGGCGCTGGAGATCCCCGAGGCCCGCGAGTTCCTGCTCGAGCGTGTGGCCAGCCCGCAGTCGGTGGGTCCGCAGTTGGTCCAGCCGCTGCGCGAGCTCGCCGAGGGTGTGTCGGGGTCGGATCTGGCGTCGTTCATGATCGGCGGGATCCTGAAGAAGGACCTTCAGCTGCCGGAGTACAGCAACCTGCTGTGGACCTACCTCGAGGACTACGACTTCGTCCTCACCCCGCTGCCGAACCACCTGTTCCAGCGGGACAACACGGCGTTCGCCTACAACGGCCTTTCGGTGAACCCGATGGCCAAGCCGGCCCGTCAGCGCGAAACGCTGCACAGCCGGGTCATCTGGAACTTCCACCCGGAGTTCAAGGACGAGATGCCGCACTTCTACTACGGCAACGACGACGAACACCACGAGCCGGCGACGATCGAGGGTGGCGACATCCTGGTCGTCGGTAACGGCACAGTGATGATCGGCATGGGTGAGCGCACGACGCCGCAGGGCATCGGCATGTTGACCCAGGCGTACTTCAGTGCGCCGGACAGCCAGATCAACAAGGTGATCGTGGTCGAGCTGCCCAAGACCCGGAGTCTGATGCACCTCGACACCGCGATGACCATGATCGACAAGGACAAGTTCTCGGTCTACTCCGAACTGCCGGAGGAACTGCGCACCTTCACTCTCACGAAGAAGGACGACAGCGGCGCCTACGACATCGACGAGAATGAGGAGTTGTGGCCGGTCCTGGCTGACGCAGTCGGGGTGGACAAGATGATTCCGCTGTTCACGCCCATCGACGAACTCGGTGCGGCCAGGGAGCAGTGGAACGACGGCAACAACTTCCTGACCGTCGCCCCTGGCGTCATCTTCGGCTACGACCGCAACGAGACCACGAACACGTTCCTGCGTAAGAACGGGATCGAGATCGTGAGCATCGTGGGCAACGAACTCGGCCGTGGCCGCGGTGGCCCGCGCTGCATGTCCTGCCCGATGGAGCGCGGCTCCGCCGACTCGTGACCCCGCTGCGGGCCGGCTCCGGCCGGCCCGCAGTTGCTCCCCCAGCCGATCACCGAACCAGCAACAACCAAGAAGGATTCATCAATGCCCGTCAATCTCCGTAACCGCGACTTCCTCAAGGAACTGGACTTCACGCGGCAGGAACTGCAGTTCCTGCTCGACCTGTCCCGCGACCTGAAGCGCGCCAAGTACACCGGCAACGAGCGTCAGCGGATGAAGGGTAAGAACGTCGCCCTCATCTTCGAAAAGACCTCCACCCGCACCCGTTGTGCGTTCGAGGTCGGCGCCTACGACCAGGGCGCCGGGGTCACGTATCTGGATCCGTCCGGTTCGCAGATCGGCCACAAGGAGTCGATCGCCGACACCGCGCGAGTGCTGTCCCGCTTCTATGACGGCATCGAGTACCGCGGCTCCGGTCAGGTCAACGTCGAAGAACTCGCCAAGTACAGCGATGTGCCGGTGTGGAACGGTCTGACCGACGAGTGGCACCCCACGCAGATGTTGGCCGACTTCTTGACCATGAGCGAGCACAGCCGCGGCAAGCCAATCTCCGACATCACCTACACCTACATGGGCGACGCCCGTTCCAACATGGGCAACTCGTTGTTGATCATGGGTGCGATCATGGGCGCCGACGTGCGCATCTGCTCCCCCAAGGACCTGTGGCCGAGCAAAGAGGTGCAGAAGGACGCCAAGGAGCGGGCCAAGGAGTCCGGCGCCCGCATCATGCTCACCGACGATCCAGCCAAGGCGCTGCCCGGCTCGGACTTCGTCATGACTGACGTCTGGGTGTCGATGGGTGAGCCGAAGGAGGTCTGGGACCAGCGCATCAAGTTGCTGAAGAAGTACCAGGTCAACGCTGCGGCCATGAAGAAGACCGGCAACCCGAACGTGAAGTTCATGCACTGCCTGCCGGCCTTCCACGACACCAACACCAAGGTCGGCCAGGATGTCGCGGCCTCGACCGGCATGAAGAACGGCCTCGAAGTGACCGACGACGTCTTCGAGTCCAACGCCAACATCGCGTTCGATCAGGCGGAGAACCGGTTGCACACGATCAAGGCCATCATGGTTGCCACGATCGGCGACTGAACCACCGGGGACCGCAAACCTCGGTCCCACGCACGAACCTCGGGCATCCAGCACTGCTGGTGCCCGAGGTTCGTGCGTGGGACCGAGGTTTGCGGTCCCCTCTAGGCTCTCCTCATGACTGCGACGGCGGAGGAACTGGCGGGGAAGAACTCCCGCCAGACGTTGCGGCTGTTCTGGGATTCCGCGGCGGAGTACCCCGTTCGTCTCACTCTGGCGCTGGTAGTCCCCGTCCTCACCGTCCTGCTCAGTAACTTCGCGGGTCCGCTGGTCATCGCAGCGCTGCTGGAGCAGATCCAGTCCGACACCCTCAGCTGGGATTCCGCCTGGCCGCTCGTGGTGTTGTACGCGATCACCCAGATCATGGGCGAGATCGTCGGGTGGCGGGTGGCGCTGTGGGCGGCGTGGACCTTCGAGATGCACGCCATGCAACAGTTGTTCGAGCGGGTCTTCGCCACCCTGACCCGCCAGAGCACCGCGTTCCACGCCGATCGGTTCAGCGGATCCCTGGTGTCGCAGACCAACAAATTGACCGGGGCGTTCGAGAACTTCTGGGACACCGTCGTGTGGGTCGTGATCCCGATCGCCACAACCGTGGTGGCTGCGGTCGCGATCCTGGCGTTCGTCCTATGGCCCTACGCCTTGGTGCTCGCGGTCCTGAGCGCGGTCTTCACGTGGCTGGTGGTGGCCACGACCCGCACGATGGAGCCCCTCAACGTCGCCGAGGCGCAGGCGGCCAACCGGATGACCGGGTTTCTCGCCGATGTGACGACCAACATCGGGGCGGTCAAGGCCTACGGGGCCGAGGACCGCGAACAGCAAGGCGCCCAGGTGGTGGCTCGCCGCTGGAAGGAGTCGTCCTTCGACGTCATGAACCCGTTCCTGCGCTACAGCGCGGGATACGCCGGGATCAGCACCACCATCAACGTCGCGGCCGTGGTGGCAGCGGTGCTGGCGGCATCGCAGGACGCCGTCTCCATCCCTGCGATCTACCTCGCCGTGACGTACACGATGACCGTGACCACCCAACTGTGGGAGATCAACCAGGTGATGCGGCAGTACAACCGCGTCATGGGCGACGCCCACGACATGGTCGAGATCCTGTCGTTGCCGACCGGGGTCGAGGATCACACGCAGACTCCCCTCGTCGTCAGCTCCGGCGGGATCGACGTGGACGCGATCACGTTCGGCCACGAGGAGGACTACGACCGGCCCCTGTTCGACGACTTCACGCTCAACGTGCCCGGCGGGCAGCGAGTCGGACTGGTGGGCCACTCCGGCAGCGGCAAGTCCACCCTGGTCCGGCTCCTGCTGAGATTCGCGGATGTCGATTCCGGTGAGATCAGGATCGACGGTCAGGACATCAGTTGTGTGACCCAGACCAGTCTGCGCCGGGCGATCTCCTATGTCCCGCAGGAGCCCCTGCTGTTCCATCGCTCGTTGTTCGACAACATCGCCTACGGTGCGCCCGATGCGACGGAAGCCGATGTGAGGTCCGCGGCAGCGCAGGCCTATGCCCTCGACTTCATCGACTCGCTCCCCCAAGGTCTGGCCACCCAGGTCGGCGAACGAGGGGTGAAGTTGTCCGGCGGCCAACGGCAGCGAATCGCCATCGCCCGCACGATTCTGAAGAACGCCCCCATCCTTCTGCTCGACGAGGCGACCAGTGCACTCGACAGCGAGAGCGAGATCCACATCCAGGACGCCCTGGAGCGGGCCATGCAGGGCCGTACCACGATCGTCATTGCCCACCGGTTGTCCACGGTGCAGATGATGGACCGGATCATCGTGCTGGATTCCGGCCGGATCGTGGCCGACGGCAGCCACCAGGAGCTGCTGGACGCGGGTGGGGCCTACGCGGCCCTGTGGGCCCACCAGTCCGGCGGTTTCCTGCGGTAGCAACGTCCCAGTCTGCGACGGACGCCGGGGGCTGCCCCATGCAGGCCGAGTTCAGTGGGCTGCAATCATCGGTCCGTGAACGACAGAAGAAGGGTCACCCTGCGCGATGTGGCAAGAGCTGCGTCGGTCTCGCCGTCAGCGGCCGGCGCGGCCCTTCGAGGCGAGGGTCGGCTGCACGGCGAGACCCGAGCCCGCATCCTTGCCGTTGCCCAGGAGCTGGGCTACCGGCGCAACGCCCTGGCGAGCTCGCTGCGGCGTTCGGGCAACGGCGTCGCCGCCACGGTGCTGTACAACATGCCCACTGCGGATTCCTCGCGACGTCCCACCTCGTTCTGGGAGCAGGCCATGTTCGGCTACGTGCAGGGTTTGGCCGGCGCCGGCATCGGTAACGCATTTGTCCCCGCGGAGGAGGCGTCGACGTTGCTGCCGGACCTCCCGGCCGACGTCGTGGTGATCCTGAATCTGCCGCGCGACTGCGACGCTCCCAGCATCCGGATTCCCGCTGGGGTTCCGACGATCCGGGCGGTCTTCACCAACGTGGCGGACAGTCAGGATCGCCATGGCCCATCGGGTCCACCCTCCTCGTCCATCATCTGGAACTACGACGCGGCACTTGATCGCGTGTTCTCCCACCTGGTCGACAACGGCTCGCAGTTCCCTGGCCTGCTGCTTCCGCCACGGCCGCTGTCACCGGCGGCACTCGTCCGCGCCGCACAGGAGAACTGGTGTCAGTCCCATGATCTGCCGGTCCTGCGCTCGGAAGCAACGGATATCGAGGCGGGCACAAAGGAACTGTTGAGCCTCGGTTGCGATGGGTTCTTGGTCCATGGCGACAACTCCGCAGGGGACGTGGACGTCGTCCTCCAGACCATTCAGGGCGCCGGCCTCCGAGTTCCGCAAGACGTTCTCCTGGTGTCCATCTCGGACGGGACGAAGGAGTCACGCATGGACCCCCCGGTCACCTGCTTGGCCTACGACGGCCTACGCAGCGGAGCACATGTCGCCGACGCAGTGATCGACGGCGTCACGACCGGAGAATTCCGCGACGCGTTGATCGACTGGGACCTGCATGTGCGGGAGTCCAGCAGCCGCTGAATTGCTGGTTCGAAACAGCAGACCCTCCGGTTGCTGAACTCAGCGGCCAACTGATGACATTCCGTCAGGGCGCGGGCACCTTGCGTCATTGCGGAGTAACGATGAACACATTCTCGACCACAGGACTCGCCGCTCTCGTGAGCGCCACCCTAGTCGCGGCCATGGCCGGGATCCCGACGGGCGCACAAGCTGTGGCGCCCGAACCGGCTTCGGACCACGCCGCTGCGACTGCCGCGCAGGCCGCGGCCCGACCTGCGTCCAAGCGCAATACGATCAAACGGGCTGGTCAGGCCCCCCATTGGATTCAGTCGCCGTATCTGCGCAAGATCGGCAGGAAGAGATTCGCGGTGAGCGCCAAGCTCTACGTGGAACCCCTGCACGACGCCGCCTCCCGCAAGAGGTACGGCAAGAAGTTGCGCCAGGATGTTGTGCATTTCCGGGTCAGCGTGGCGAAGAAGGGCGTCTCGACGCCCAAGCGCCCGCGCCCCATCAACCTGCTTCCGCAGTCGGCCCTCGCCGCGAGCACGGACAAGACTGTGAAGGTCACCGACCGGGGCGTCATCGCCGTACAGCAGAAACTGGGGAAGAAGGTCTCGCGGCAGTTGCGGAAGGCCTCTTTCAAGCAGCGCAAGGTCGCCGTTGCGGTGTCCGCGTCACACTGGAAGGACACGTTCCGCCGTTCCCCGGTGTGGGCTTTGAAGCAGGTCACCGCCGGCGACCTCGCCCCCCGGAAGGACTCCAAGCGGTCACGGAAGCATCGCCTGAGGTCGGCACAAGCGACACACCGGGCGATCATCGCCAAGAAGGCGCGCGCCCAGTCCGGCGACGTCAGGGCTGCTTGGGCGGGTGCGTCACCCACCTACAACCACGTGTACGTGGAGAACAGCACTCCGTTCGATCAGACCCTCAACTGGAACCCCAACATCCAATGCATGTGGACCGGTGGCGACGTCAACGACGCCAGCGATGCGGTCCAGGAACCGGTCGCCTCGGGTACCACGGTCATGTTCCAGTACCTCGGTGAGTCCAGCCAGTCCCAGTGGCCCGGCCTCAACGGTGCGACCAAAGGCATGAATGCTCCCGGCACCGGAGTCTCGTGGACGACCGACCTGGTGGGTGCCGCTACCGATGCGGGCGAGAGCCTCCTCGACTCGATGACGGAGAAGGAGACCTATTCAGAGGCGGGTGCCGCCGCTGCGGTCGGAGGTGCCGCCATCAAGTTCCTGGTGGCTTTGATCAAGGGAATGCCCGGTAGCACCTGCGACGACGTCGCGGACTACCCCGAGTTGTTCGGGTTGTCGACCACCGTCACGGATGTCGGGTACGCCGGGACCTGGGTCAACCAGTGGAATCGGACCTGGCTGGGACAGGAGGTGGGCAACGCCGGAAGCAGCGTGGCCCCGAACGCCAGCTTCACCGAGGACTACCTCACCCCGATGGTCGGGGCCCAGACCAACTTCACCTACTACTGGAACGGCGGGCAGCCGGCACCCATGGTGAGCAACAATGCGGCCTCCGGGGCGTTCACCGGCGGCGGTGGCTCAGTTCAGGGAGGCCTGATGCAGGTGGTCGCCCCGAATCCTGGGCAACCGGCGTCGTGGTCCGGCATCGGCGGCAATCCGTGCGAGCAGAGTCAGACGTCGTGGCAGGAATGCAACTACGGCGCCGAGGTCCGGCAGGGCGCGCAACGCGAAGGGATGACCATCAACCTCGTCTACCTCACGAATCCAGAGTTCACCGCGGGGCTGCAGAGCGTGGGAGGTTCCCCCGAGATGACGGTCTCGGAGGACAGCAACGGGAACTACCTACTGTCCTGCGACCTCTCGGACCTGGACGCGTCCCTGTCCTTGCCCTTCGGCAAAGCTGGGGCGACAACCATCGGCTCGGCGAGCATGGCCACCCAGCCGACAAACCCGTCCGGCACCAAGCCCCAGGACGCGAACTGGCTGGTTAACTTCTTCGGGTTGGACGACGACGGCAACTACGTCTACGCCTACAACAAGGTGGTGAACGGCATCAACACCCACGCGGTGTCGGCGAATGCCCAGCAACAAGAGGTGTCGATCGCGGCCGCCGCCGCCTCGGGCAGCCAGACCAAGGCCACCGGACTTGTGACGCCGGCCGACATGGCGAAGATGGAGACGGCAGACGGACAACCGGGGACACCGACCAGTTTCGGGTGCAACGCCACGCCCACGATCACGCTGAACGGCATGCAGATCGACGCGCCGGACGGCACGGCGGTGGCGAACGCCTGGGGTAACAACTGGCCGATGCCCAGCACCAGCGGCCAGGGATGGCCCGCCAACTTCTGGGGAGGCAACTACACCTATCAGACCAACTGGTCGTGGCAGACGCCCGTGAACCAACTGAACATGACCTACCAGGGTCTGCCGGTGAGCAGCCTGTCGAATGATGATGAGGGGACACCGCCCAATCCACCGCTGTCAGTGGCCGCCGATCCGGGCGACACCGAGGCGACAGTGTCCTGGAAGCCGCCTTCCACCTCCGGGTCGGCACCCATCACGGGCTACACGGCCACTTCGTCGCCGGGTGGGCTGACCTGCTCGGCGCTAGCACCCGACACTTCGTGCTCGATCCCGGGCCTGACCAACGGCACCGCGTACACCTTCACGGTGGTTGCCTACACCCAGGCCGGTTCCAGTTCTCCGAGCCTTCCTTCTGCCAAGGTCGCGCCGGGTAAGACCCCTGGACCTCCGAGCAACGTGACCGCGACTGCCGGGACCTTGTCCGCAACGGTGGACTGGGATGCGCCGACGTTCCCGGGGAGCACCGGGATCAGCGGCTACACGGTGACCGCGTCCCCCGGGGGTCGCACGTGCAGCGCTATTGTTCCGGCGACCAAGTGCAAGGTGGCCAAGCTGTCCCCCGGGACCTCGTACACCTTCACGGTCGAGGCCGAGAACACGTACGGACTTGGGCAGTCGAGCAGTCCTTCCAACGCGGTGGTCCCCCTGGCCAGCAACTGACCGACGCCCGAGCCCGCCAGTATGGCGAGCGTCAATTCATCAGTCTCCGGCCCAGGCGGCTGGGACGATGGATCCATGCCTGCGGACCTGATCATCACCGATGCGAACCTGTGGCTCGGCGGACGTTCCCGCCCCGGCACGATGACCATCCGCGACGGTCGGGTCAGCGCGGTCGGAATCGAGGCGGCTGCCGACCATCGGGGTCCAGCGACCCAGGTGCTGTCACTCCCGGGCCGACTGGTGCTCCCCGGGTTCATCGACGCGCACATCCACGCACCGGTCGGGGGTGACAGCCTGCGCCGGGTCTACCTGAACGACGCCGCCGGAGTCGACGAGTACCTCCGCATCGTCGGCGACTACGCCGACGCGCACCCCGACGAGACATGGATCACCGGCAGCGGATGGGCGCTGGAGCACTTCACCGACGGCACCCCGACGGCTGCGGCGCTGGACGCCGTCGTTCCTGACCGTCCGGTGTTCCTGTTCAACCGGGACCTGCACGGCGCCTGGGTCAACAGCCGGGCTCTGGCCATCGCGGGCATCGACGCCACCACCCCGGATCCCGCCGACGGACGGATCGAACGCCTGCCCGACGGCAGTCCCATCGGCATGTTGCAGGAAGGTGCCGCCTACTCGTTCAACAGCCGTCATGTACCACAGCCCGATCGGGACTCGTGGCAGGCAGCGATCCGGACCGCCGAAGATCATCTGTTCTCCCTCGGGGTGACGTCGTGGCAGGACGCCTGGGTCACTCCCGACACGCATGCCGCCTACCTCGCGATGGACCGGGCGGGGACACTACGCGCGTCGGTGGTCGGAGCACTGTGGTGGAGCCGGAATCGTGGATTGGATCAGATCGACGAGTTCCTGGCACAGCGGGAAGCGGCTCCCTCGGGGCGCTACGCGGCCACGACGGTCAAGATCATGACCGACGGGATCGTCGAGAACCGGACGGCCGCGATGCAGGAACCGTATTGCGGCTGCCAGCACGACGAACGTGGGCTCACCTACGTCGATCGCGATCTGCTCGCCGCAGCGGTGACCCGCTTGGATGCCGAGGGATTCTCCGTGCACATGCACGCCATCGGGGACCGCGCCGTGCGCAACGCTCTGGACGCGATCCAGGCGGCTCGCCGATCGAACGGAGCCAACGACCTGCGTCATCACATCGCCCACCTTCAGATCGTGAACCCCGACGATGTTCCGCGCTTCGCCGAACTCGGAGTGGTCGCCAACTGCCAGCCGTTCTGGTGTCAGAACGAACCTCAGATGGACGATCTCACACTGCCCGTGATCGGCCCCGAGCGCGCGGGGTGGCAGTACCCCTTCGCGGCACTACGGGCGACCGGCGCCGCACTCGCGGGCGGAAGTGACTGGCCGGTCACCACGCCCGATCCCTTGGCGGAGATCGATGTGATGGTGAACCGTTGGGCCCCCGGACATGCAGACGCAGGAGCGTTCATGCCCGAGCAGCGAGTACCGCTTGCCGCTGCCATCGACGCCTTCACCCGCGGGTCTGCGTTCGTGAATCACACTGACGACCGACTCGGAGCTTTGGCGCCGGGCATGCAAGCGGACTTCGCGATCCTGGATCACGATCCCACCACCGACCCCGCGGCGACGATGTCCGACGCGACGGTGGAGTACACCGTCGTGAGAGGACGGATCGTCCACTCCTGACGCCGCCACACGAGCGTCGTCGCCAGCGCGGGCGGAGCACCTGCGACCGAAACCGTCAGTAGCGACCGGAACTTCCGGTCGCAGATGGAGGTTTCGGTCGCAAGCGACCGAAACCGTCCCCCTCAGGGCGGGGTCAGGGGGCGGCGAGGGATCAGGGGGTGGCGGGCGCCTCGGTCTGCCGGAAACGCAGCGCCGACCAGTTCTCGTCGATCGCGATCTGTCGCACCGGCTCGTACCCGCGTTCGGTCAGCGCCGGCCAGGAGCCGACCGCGTTGATGTCGGTGGCATTGTCCGGCGCGGAGTCCGTGCGATAGCCGAACCACAAGCGCGGGTCGTCCCCGGCTAAGTGGCCTATCACCTCGTCGACGTGCCGTTCGATCTCGTCGAACTTCGCGGCGAAGACGAGCACGACCGGCATCGCCGGCACCGCTTCGAAGCCGACGTCGACCCCATGCTCCTGCCACGCGGGCCAGACATCCTCGAGTTCGCGCGGCGGATGCAGCACGATGACCATGTCGTCGCGCTCGGGGTTGTACTCCAACTTCGCCAGTAAGGGATCCATGGCGACCAGCCTGTCAGTCCGGCCGGTACTGTCGCTCGCCGATCGGCCGTTCGAGCGCGTCAGCGACCTGCGCTGGCGTTGCGCAACTTCGGTCGCATGTCGTAGAAATACACGCCCAACATCGCCATCGACGCGGCCCACATCAGACTTCGTGGACCGAGCGGCTCATCGAAGCGGAAGGCCCCGAGCCAGAACAGCATGGCGAACGCGAATGCGAACAGGGTCAACCACGCCCAGCGCGGCATCTTGTCGACCCGCCGGTAGTCGTCGGCCGCGAACCGCAAGGCATCGACGAATGCCCAGATGATGAGCGCCAACGACCCGTAGGCGATGACGAACTGCATGACCGTGAATGCCACGGCCCCACCCTAGCCCCTGGTTCACGACCGCCGGGGAAGGCGCGGGGGCCGCACCCGGGGCGGTAGGTGCGGGCCGGAGGACGGCCTTGGCTTCGATACGCGGCTACGCCGCTACTCACCCCGCGGCCTCTCGGCACCGCCGCTACACACCCCCCGGCCGGTGAGCGGCGGCTGCGAGCCGGAGCACGGCCTTGGCTTCGATACGGCGCTATCGCGCTTACTCACCCCGCGGCCTCTGGGCGCCGCCGCTACACACCCCGCGGCCTGTGGGCGCCGCCGCTACACACCCCCCCCCGGCCGGTGAGCGGCGGCTGCGAGCCGGAGGGCGGCCTTGGCTTCGATACGGCGCTATCGCGCCTACTCACCCCGCGGCCTGTGGGCGCCGCCGCTACACACCCCGCGGCCTCTGGGCGCCGCCGCTACTCACCCCGCGGCCTGTGAGCGCCGCCGGTCAGGCCTTGGCTGCTTCGAGGCGTTCGCGCAGGGCGGCCAGTTCTTCGCGCAGTTTCGCGGGCACCCGGTCGCCGAACTTGGTGAAGTACTCCTCGGTCAGGTCCGCCTCGGCCAACCACGAGTCGGGGTCCACGGCGAACAGTTCGGTGACCTGCTCGTCGGTCAGGTCCAGGCCTTCGAGGTACAGATCCCCATCCTTCGGCTTGCCGCCGATGGGAGTCTCCTCCGCCTCGGCGCGACCTTCGACCCGCTCGATGATCCACGCCAGCACGCGCGAGTTGTCACCGAAGCCGGGCCAGATGTACTTGCCGTTCTCGTCCTTGCGGAACCAGTTGACCTGATAGATCTTCGGCAACTTGTCGGCGTCGGTCATCTCGCCGATCTTCAGCCAGTGACCCCAGTAGTCGGCCATGTTGTAGCCACAGAACGGCAGCATGGCAAACGGGTCGCGACGCAGCGCGCCAACAGTGCCTTCGGCCGCAGCGGTCTGCTCCGACGCGATCGTCGCGCCGAGGAACACTCCGTGATCCCAGTCGCGGGCCTCGTTGACCAGCGGCACGTTGGTCGCACGCCGACCGCCGAAGAGGATCGCCGAGATCGGCACGCCGGCCGGGTCCTCCCAGTTGGGGGCGATCGACGGGCACTGCTCGGCCGGAGCCGTGAATCGGGCGTTCGGGTGACTCGACGGGGCGTCGGACTCCGGCGTCCAGGCGTTGCCCTTCCAGTCGATCAGGTGGGCGGGCGCCTCCTCGGTCATGCCCTCCCACCACACGTCGCCGTCGTCGGTCAGGGCCACGTTGGTGAAGATCGAGTTGCCCCACAGCGACTTGATCGCGTTGGCGTTGGTGTGCATGCCGGTACCCGGCGCGACACCGAAGAACCCGGCCTCCGGGTTGATCGCGTACAGCCGACCGTCGTCGCCATAACGCATCCAGGCGATGTCGTCGCCGACCGTCTCCACGGTCCAGCCGGGCACGCTCGGCTCCAGCATCGCCAGGTTGGTCTTACCGCAGGCCGACGGGAACGCGGCGGCCAGGTACTTCACGTCGCCGTCGGGGGCGGTGAGTTTGAGGATGAGCATGTGTTCGGCCATCCAGCCCTCGTCGCGGGCCATGGCCGACGCGATCCGAAGAGCGAAACACTTCTTGCCGAGCAGCGCGTTGCCGCCGTAGCCGGAGCCGTACGACCAGATCTCGCGGGACTCCGGGTAATGCACGATGTACTTGGTGTCATTGCACGGCCACGCCACGTCGTCGCGGGTGTTGCCCTGGTCGTCGACCAAGGGGTAGCCGACCGTGTGCACGGCGGGCACGAAGTCGCCGTCCTCGCCGATCAGGTCGAGCGCCTCGCGGCCCATGCGGGTCATGATCCGCATGTTGACCACGACGTATGGCGAATCCGTGATCTCCACCCCCAGCTGCGAGATGCGCGAACCCAGCGGTCCCATTGAGAACGGGATGACGTACATGGTGCGCCCACGCATGGAGCCCGCGAACAGCGGCTTCAGCGTGGCCCGCATCTCCTGCGGGTCCATCCAGTTGTTGGTGGGCCCGGCATCCTCTTCGCGCAGGGAGCAGATGTAAGTGCGGTCCTCGACCCGAGCAACGTCGGACGGATTCGAACGAGCGAGGAACGAGTTCGGCCGCTTCTCCTCGTTCAACCGGATGAACGTTCCGCCGTCGACCATCAACTGGGTGAGGCGATCCCATTCCTCCTGGGAACCGTCGACCCACTCGACCCGGTCGGGCTGGGTCAATGCTGCGATCTCGTCAACCCACTCGATCAACTTCTTGTTCTTGGTGGGGGGATTCTCCAGACCGGGGATGCTCATTTGTCCTCTTCCGTTCCAGCGCTCGGGTATCGAACACCCAGTAGGCGTGCCTTCTCTAAGGATGCCCGATCCGTCAAGGGTCCACCGGTTGGGGGGCGGGTTGCGATCAAGGTCACCCTTTCGGTGCGGCCCGTTACCCTTCGTCTGTGCTGCAGGACTCGCCGACTGATCCCTGGCCGGCGCCCCTCGCGGCCGGACCGGTGAACGCCGAGGTGGTGGTCCCCGGCTCCAAGTCCATCGCCAACCGGGCCTTGATCCTGGCCGCCCTCAGCAGCGGGACCAGCCGGGTCGGCAACCTTCCCGACGGCTCCCGGGACTTGTCGTTGATGGCGGGTGCCCTTCGGGCTTTGGGAAGCACGATCGACCAGGACGGTCCCGACGCGACCGTGACTCCCGGAACCAGTGCCACTGCCACCGATGTGGACTGCGGTCTGGCCGGAACCGTCATGCGTTTTGTCCCCCCGGTGGCGGGCCTGGGCAGCGCACCGGCGACCTTCGATGGAGACGAGCGAGCCCGGGCCCGCCCGATGGGCCCCACGATCATGGCGCTGCGCCAACTCGGCATCACGATCGATGACCACGGCCTCGGTCGCCTGCCTTTCACCGTCGTCGGAACCGGTCATGCGATAGGCGGTTCGGTCACCGTGGACGCGTCGTCGTCCAGCCAGTTCATCACCGCTCTTCTGTTGGCGGGGGCACGCTTCGACACCGGCATCGACATCCGCCATTCCGGGGCGCCGATCCCGAGCCTTCCCCACATCGACATGACCGTGCGGATGCTGCAGCAGCACGGCGTCACCCCCTTGGTCGACATCACCGACCGCACCCAGGCCCGGTGGACCATCCCGCCGACCCCGATCCATGCCCGGGACCGGACCGTGGAACCGGACCTGTCCAACGCGGCTCCGTTCCTCGCTCTGGCGACGGTGACCGGTGGCACGGTGGTCATCCGCGACTGGCCCGCCGACAGCCTCCAACCGGTCGGCCCGCTGATCGAGGTGTTCGAGGCGCTCGGCGCCCGCTTCACCTCCGGCCCGGCGGGGATGACCGTGACCGGCAGCGGCCGGGTGCGCGGTCTCAACGCGGATCTTCGCGATCTGGGCGAACTGGTTCCCACGATCGCCGCCGTGGCGTCTGTGGCCGACAGCCCCTCTCACCTCAGCGGGATCGGACACATCTCGGGTCACGAGACCGATCGGATCAAAGCGCTGGTCACCGAGATCAACGCGCTCGGCGGTTCGGCGACGGCAGAGTCCGACGGCCTGAGGATCGACCCCCGAGCGCTGCGGGGCGGCACCTGGCACACCTACGCCGATCACCGCATGGCGACCTGTGGCGCGATCATCGGGGCCGTCACGCCGGGGGTCGGCATCCAGGACGTCGGCACCACGGCCAAGACCTTCCCCCGGTTCCCGCAGGCGTGGACGGCCGCCGTAGCCACAGGGGCGACCGTCCGGTGACGCGCGAGTTCAGCGAGGACGATGTCCGGATCCGACCCGGGCGCCGTTCGCGGCCTCGGTCGAAGGAACGGCCCGACTACACCAGCGCCACGAGCGGTCTGGTAGTGGCGGTCGACCGCGGCCGGCTGACCGTCGACCTGGGGCCGGGCGAACCCACCCTGACCGCAGTGCGGGCCCGGGAACTGGGCCGTCGTTCCGTGGTGGTCGGTGACCGGGTCGGTCTGGTCGGTGACTTGTCCGGCGCGGAAGGCAGCCTGGCCCGGATCGTTCGGCTGGACCCCCGCAGCAGCGCGCTGCGCCGCACGCCCGACGACAGCGACCCGGTGGAACGGATCGTTGTCGCCAACGCCGATGTCCTCGGGATCGTGGTGGCCGCCGCGGAACCGGAACCGCGTTCCGGGTTCATCGACCGGTGTCTCGTAGCCGCCTACGACGCTGGCCTCACTCCCCTGCTGATCGTGACCAAGACCGACCTTGCCTCCGCGGAGCCGCTGGCCGCGGCCTATTCACCGCTGGGGATCGAGCTGATACGCACCGCTCGCGCCCAGCCGGTCGATGACCTGGCCGGCCGGCTCACTGATCATGTAACGGTATTGATCGGCCAATCCGGCGTGGGGAAGTCGACGTTGGTCAACCGGCTCGTGCCGGACGCCGACCGGGACACCGGCCACGTCAATCAGGTCACCGGGCGGGGTCGTCACACCTCCACTTCCGCGGTGGGTCTGCGCCTACCCGACGGCGGGTGGATCATCGACACCCCGGGCCTGCGCAGCTTCGGACTCGGCCATGTGGACCCCGAACGGGTCCTGGCCGCGTTCGGCGAACTGGCCCTGGGCGAGCAGCACTGTCCTCGGGGATGTGACCACGAGCCGCCGCATTGCGGTCTGGACGGCTGGGTGGCCGACGGCAATGCCGGACCGGACGGTCCCGCCCGTCTGGAATCCGTGCGCCGCATGTTGCATTCCTTGGGGTAACCGGCCCACCCGAGGTCGCACTGAAGAGGGTTCACCCCCAGACGAGCTGGGCGCCGCTGTGTCCCACCACGACCGTTCCGACAATCGCGACCAATGCCACCACGACACCAAGGAGCGCCACGATCGTGCCGACCACATTGCGACGGCCGCCCCCCTGACGATCGATCAGGGCCAGCACGATGATCAACGACAGCAGCGCCAGCGCGACCCACGGGAGGTAGGCACCGTAGGTGAAGTGATCATCGGACCGAACACCCTGGGTCAGGCGCAACTGCTCCCCGCTCCAACGGGCCACGAACGCGGACGCCGCGGCCACCACTGCCACGAAGACGATCAACGGGCTGTAGCGCTTGGAGCGGGCCCCGGAGCTTGCCATCACCAACAGCCCCAACCCGCTCAAGGGGATCAGCACCACGGCCAGGTGCACGACCAGCGGATGCAGCGGCAGTCCGGCCAGTTCGTCGGGCCATCGAAGGGTCATGGCGGCAGTCTGGCAGTGACAGCCGACACGGCGACACGGCACCTGCCCTCCGACGGCCGCCCAGGTGATCGATGCCAGGCAGGGGCCCCGTTGCAGCGTTACCGTGTCGGTCATGGCCAATGATGACGTCGACCTCGCCCGCCGGATCGCCGAGCTGATGCCCCAGGTCCGAGCCGACCTGCAGACCCTGGTGCGTATCCCGTCGGTCAACTTCCCCGGCTACGACACCGCCCCGGTGGTGCAGTGCGCCGAAGCCTGCGCCCAGTTGTTGCGCGACGCCGGCGCGACGGTGGAACTCGTGACCGGCAGCACCGGCATCCCCACCGTCCGGGCCGACGTCCCCGGCCCCGAGGGAGCACCGACCGTGCTGCTGTACTCCCACTACGACGTGCAGCCCGGTGGCGACCTGGCCGCCTGGGAGTCCCCGCCGTTCGATCCGACCGAACGCGACGGGCGGCTGTACGGACGAGGTGCCGCGGACGACAAGTCCGGTGTCGTCACCCATCTGGCCTGCGTCCGGGCCTTCGACGGACACCCACCCGTCTCGCTGCGGATCCTGCTGGAGGGCGAAGAGGAGTACGGCGGCGACTTCGAGGAGTGGCCGACCACCCGACCCGACGAGTTCGCCGGCATCGACGCGGCCGTGATCGCCGACATGGGCCCGGTCGAGTTGGGGCAGCCCACGTTCACCACTGCCCTGCGCGGGATCGTGGGCGGGGTGGTGACGGTGCGAACCCTCGAGGAACCGCGCCACAGCGGTGTCTACGGCGGTCCCGCGCCTGATGCGCTGATGGCGCTCACGCGCATGTTGGCCACCCTCACCGACGATCGGGGCAACTGCGCCATCGCGGGGATCCCCGGCAGCGAGTGGCCCGGCGCCGACTACCCCGAGGACGCGTTCCGCAGCCTGGCCGGGATGCTCGACGGCGTGCCGCTCATCGGTGACGGCAGTATCGCGTCGCGGCTGTACTCCCGGCCGTCGGTCACCGTCGTCGGGCTCGACGCGCCCGCGGTCGACACCGCCCCCAACGCGATCATCCCCATGGCCCGCGCCAAGATCAGCGTCCGGATCCCGGCCGGAGTGGACAGCGACGAGGCCACCGAGGCCCTGCGCCGCCACGTCACCGACCACATGCCCTGGGGCGTGACCGCAGAGTTCGAGCCCGACGAACCAGCCAACGGGTCGTTGATCGCGACCGGGGGCCCCGCTTTCGAGGCCTATGCCGCTGCCATGACCGAGGCCTACGCCGTGTCCCCCACGGAGCAGGGGGTCGGCGGGGCGGTGCCCTTCGTGGCGAACCTGGTCGAGGGGTGCCCCGACCTCGAGGTGATCGGCACCGGCGCGCAGGATCCCCTGGCCCGCATCCACGCCCCCAACGAGAGTATCGACCTGGCCGAACTGCAGCGATCGCTGCTGGCCCAGGCGCTGTTCCTGCGCAACTTCGGTGCCCGGGCATGAGTGAGTGGAGCGCTGAGCTCGACCTGGCGCTGACCATCGCGGACGCCGCGGATCAGGTGACGATGGGTCACTACCTGTCGCGCGATCTGCGGGTCGACACCAAACCCGATCGCACACCGGTCACCGAGGCCGACCAAGCCGCCGAACAGACCATCCGGCAGCTGCTGACGGAGCATCGGCCCGGCGATCAGATCCTGGGTGAGGAGTTCGGGACAGAGGATTCGGACAGCGACCGACGCTGGATCATCGACCCGATCGACGGCACCGCGAACTATCTGCGTGGGGTGCCGATCTGGTGCACCCTCATCGCTCTCGAGGTGGCCGGTCAGCCGGTGGTGGGAGTCGCATCGGCACCGGCACTGGGCCGGCGCTGGTGGGCCGCGGCGGGTGCCGGCGCCCATACCCGCGACGTCGACGGCTCGCAGCGCGCGCTCCACGCCAGCGGCATCGCCGACCTGGCCGACGCCTCGTTCTCGTTCTCCGACGAGCGCGGCTGGGCCGAGCGCGGTGCCGCAGCAGGGCTACGGGACCTGATCGAGAGGTGCTGGCGCACCCGGGGCTACGGCGACTTCCTGTCCCACGTGCTGGTGGCGGAAGGGGCCGTCGACATCGCCGCGGAACCGTACCTCGCACCGTGGGACATGGCGGCGCTCGCGCCGATCATCACCGAAAGTGGTGGCTCCATGACCGCCTTCGACGGCAGTGATCCGCTGACGGGACTCTCCGCCGTGACGACCAACGGACATTTGCATGAACTCGTGCTCACGATGCTGCGCACCGGCCCACTGAATCAGTAGGCTCACCGGCAACACCTCGGGAGGTTGCCATGAAGCTCGAACACGTCCTGCAGAACAAGGGCGCAGCGGTCGAAACGATCTCGCCCGACGCCCCGGTGACCGATCTTCTGGCCAAACTGGCGGAGTTCAACATCGGCGCGCTCGTCGTGTCCTCCGACGGTGCCACCGTGTCCGGCATCGTGTCCGAACGCGACGTCGTGCGTCAGTTGGCCGCCACCGGTGCCCACGCCCTCACCATGCCGGTCTCACAGATCATGACGCCCACCGTCACCTGTGCCCCACCATCGGCCACCACAGCCGATCTGATGGGGCTCATGACGGAGTCCCGGGTCCGCCACGTGCCGGTGCTGGACGACGAGGAACACATGATCGGCATCGTGAGCATCGGCGATGTCGTCAAGAGCCGGTTGGGCGAACTCGAGGAAGAACGCAACGCGCTGGTCGAGTACGTCAACGTCGGTCGCTGAGCTGCCGGATCCGCACCTGCATGCCACCCTGGGGCCGCAACGTGACCGACGCGTTCGTCCGGGGCAACGGCAGCGCCGGCTCCCACCGGAAGTGATCGGACAGCTCAGTCAGAACTCGGGTCATTTCCCATAGAGCGAAGTCCCGGCCGATGCACTGGCGCAGCCCAGCGCCGAAGGGCAGGTAGGCCTCCCGCTGCTCCCGGCCGAGGGGGCCGGCGAACCGGGAAGGCCGGAACTCGTCGGGGTCGGACCACCACCGGGGATCGCGCTGGACCAGATAGGGACTCACGATGACCAAGGCCCCGGCCGGGATCTCCCGGCCGTCGATCGTGTCGTCACGAACCACCGAACGGGTGATCACCCACGCCGGCGGATACAGCCGCAGGGTCTCGTCCGCACAGGCGCGCGCGTGCTCGGCGCCGGAGCCCTGCTGCTCGGGTGACTGCGCCAAGAGGCCCAGGGCCCAGGTCAGGGCGCTGGCTGCGGTCTCATGGCCGGCGACAAGGAACGTGACGATCTGATCGCGCACCTCCCGACGAGTCCACCCAGCCGTGAGCAACAGGTCCAGCAGGAGGGGGCTGTCCGGGTCCGGCACGCGGGAGTCCATGAGCCGTTGAACCGCGGCCTCCAGCGAGGCGGTGGCCGTCGCCAGACGCCGGTTGGCCGGGGTGGGCCATGTCTGCGGGATGGGGAGCGGCAGCCGCGCCCGACGGACCACGACATCCAATGCGGTCAGCGTCGCGTCGGCCAGCTCCGCTGTGGTCCCGACCAGGTCGTCACCGAACAGGCACTCGCCCACGACCTGCAACGTCAGGTCCATCATGGCGGGCTCGACGTCCACGACCGCTCCGTCGGGGACGCGCCGCCATCTGCGGATCAGGCCGCGCGTCGCGTCGTCCGTCACCCGCGCCACGTGCGGCAGGAAGCGGTGGTGGAAGGCCGGTTGCACCACCGGGCGCTGGTCGCGCCACTGCTCGTTGCGCGCGACCAGTAGTCCGTCGCCCGTGACCAGTGACAATGACCGGTATTGGATGGTGTCCTTGTCGTAACCCCCCGGGCGGCGCACCAACACCTGCTGGGTGCCTGCCGCCGACGCGACCAAGTAGGTGGGCGGACGCGGGATCGGGAACTGCACCACATCGCCGTAGGTGTCGCGCATCGTCGCCAGGAATCCGGGGGCGTCGCGCACGATGGCTGGCGTGTGGCGCAACATCTGAGGTCCGAGCGGCCCGGGGGCGGTCGCCGGAGTGCCAAGGAACGAGGTCATGGCAATCGCCAGTCGAGGCCCGCCGCACCGGTGCTGCGCAAGAGTTCGTTCGCCCGGCTGAACGGTCGGGATCCGAAGAACCCGCGGTCAGCCGACAGCGGGCTGGGATGTGCCGATGTGATCGTGGCGACCCCGGGGAGGAAGGCCTGTGCCGTCTGGGCGTC